>Ga0182012_10004507_pt1 | contig 14505 bp, 13 predicted proteins | sample 612S2SmetaG_FD_120486 | JGI IMG/M metagenome (GOLD analysis project Ga0182012, IMG submission 120486) | Permafrost microbial communities from Stordalen Mire, Sweden - 612S2S metaG | ecosystem: Environmental > Terrestrial > Soil > Wetlands > Permafrost | place: Sweden: Stordalen | collected... | reverse complement strand
GCTTGCAACGCAGGCGGGCTGGCGTCCGCTACCGACGCCAGCACGGGTAACACCAACGTGGAACCGGCGATCACGAGCGCACTCGCGATACGTAGAACTCCACCTCTTCGTACGTCCATAGGCGAAGTCTAGGGAGCACCGTAATTTGCGCGACACTGCAACCACGTCGCGACCGTTAACAATTTGGAAATCTATTCACTCGCGCAGCGCCACGCTTCTCGACCCTCACGGAGCGCGAAGAACACCACGAACAAACTCGCGACGGGGTCCGCCCACCACCAGCCCAGCCATGCGGTGAGTCCAATGCCCGTGAGCGTACTGATGCTCAGTACCGCGCACAACGCAGTTTCTGAGGCGTCGGCGGCCAGCAGGCGCGCCACGTCGGCCAGGCCTTGGTGGGCCATCGTGCGCGAGGTCCCGAGTTTGGCGAACGCCAAGCCGGGCATCAATACCGCACTCGCGAGGCACACGGCGAAACCGAGCCCGTTCTCAATGGCGCGAACCTGATTAGTCAGCGCCACGGCAGTACTAATGGCCACGTACAGCGCGAGAGAGTAGAACAAGACAGCGATGAGTCGATGCGACCGGTGCTGACTACGCGCCGAGACCACGCCGTTGCTCAACATCGTCCTCAACTGCATCACCACCACCACGGCGCTCAACACCTCGATGACCGAATCCGCGCCAAAGGCAATCAGCGCGAACGATGACGCCAGGAGACCGCTGACCAGGGCGGCGACTGCTTCAACCGCTGCTGCTCCAACGCTAAGCCTCTCCAAAAGGACCGCCCGGCCCGCCGTGGGATCACGTGTCGGCGAACGCTCGGTCATGTCTGCCACCCTAGGAGCAACCTTCCCCCCATTTGGGGGTACCGAGTGCATCAGCTCACTCCTGGAGTGAGAGCCACTTCTCTTCGGCGACACTGAGTTCTGATTGCACCACTGCGAGTTCCTTCGCCAAGAGTGCCTGTTGTTGGTAGTCATCGGAAGCGAGGATCTTGTCCCCGAGCGCCTTTCGTCGTCGCTCGAGTCGGGACATCTCCTTTTCCGCGTCGCGCAATTGACGGCCACGAGGCACTGGACTTGAGTCCGGAGGGCTTTCGCTGGAAGGGACGCTCCCCCTCCCCACCACGGCCGAACGCAAGATCCACGCGTCGATACCGCCCGGCACGTCACGAATGGTCCCGTTCGCATTGATCTCGATAAGTCGATCGGTCGTACGACTCAGGAACGTGCGGTCGTGTGACACGACGACCACGGTGCCCGACCACTGCCGAAGGAATTCCTCGATGAGACGGATCGTCTCGAGATCGAGATCATTGGTCGGCTCGTCAAGCAACAGTACGTTGGGACGGCTCACCAGGGCGAGCAGCAACTGCAGACGACGACGCTCGCCTCCCGATAGATCACCCGCCTTGGTCAACGTCTGGGCGCCGGTGAACCAGAAGCGTTTCATCAGCGCGAGGTCGCGCAACGACCCGGGGTCCCCGTGGGGTCCGGCGACGAGTTCCTGGACCGTCTTGGTGACGTCGACGTCACCGGTGCCTTGCTCGAAGTACGAGGTCACGACCGTCGGTCCCCGTTTGACGGTGCCAGAGTCGGGGACTCGACGCTGGTCGAGCAGATCGAGCAGGGTGGACTTTCCTGCACCATTGGGACCCACCACGCCCACTCGATCACCGGGACCTAAATCGAGGTCGACGTTAGCCAACACCGGTCCCCCGTGGTCGTAGGAGAAGTTAACGTGGTGAACCTTGATTACCGTGTTACCCAGACGTGGCATCTCGACATCCAGATCGAGCGAACCATCTCGCGCCGCAGCCTCGGGTCGATGCGCGAGTAGCCGTTCAGCGGCGTCGATGCGAGCTTGTGGTTTCGTCGAACGCGCTTTAGGGCCCCGACGTAGCCAGGCCAATTCGGTCCGCGCGAGATTGCGACGGACCTGTTCGTTCGACGCCGCCTGGGCTTCGCGCTCGGCCTGCGCCTCGAGCAGCGCCGCGTAGCCACCCAGGTGGACGAAGGCTCGCCCGCGGTCGATCTCAACCATTCGTGTCGTCACCTGGTCGAGTAAGAATCGGTCGTGACTCACCAGTACCACGGCGCCGGGAAAGTCGCACAGCCGCTGCTCCAGCCATTGGATGGCTCCGAGATCGAGGTGGTTCGTCGGTTCGTCCAGCACCAGGACGTCGTGAGGCTCGGAGAACAATTGGGCGAGCGCAACTCGTTTGACCTGCCCACCCGACAGATGTTCAGTTCGATTCGTGGCTTGTTCGAGCATTCCGAGGCGATCGAGGGCCGCGTCGATCTCCCATCCTTCACCCACGACGTCGCGCACCGTACCAGTGGCGAGCGTGAGATCCTGTTCGAGATAACCGACGCGAACACTCTTAGAGCGACGGATTGTCCCCGAATGCGGTTCGTCGTTCCCGGCGATCACCCGAAGCAAGCTGGACTTTCCCGTGCCGTTGATGCCAACGACGCCGATTCGATCACCTGACTGAATGGTGAGGTCCAAGTTCTCCAGTAATGCCCGCTCGAAACCCTGGATGGTGACTTTCTGGAGGTCTAGAAGAATGGTCACGTCCGTCTCAGGTTAGTGACCTCCAGCATCAGTAGTCTCCGAATGCGTTGTCGACGTCGGTGACCGATTGAGGCGACTGGGTAAAGCTCTCACCACCCACGAGTCCCGCGAGACAGCCTGAGCCGTCCATTCTCATGAGGCTGCAAGCCAAATTCTGTTCTCGGCGACGGCAAGAACGCGTCGGACATGATCTTCACGTCCAGGGTCGCGTGCCTCACAAGAATCCGGAACTCCACGGCACTGGACGAGACGGAACAGGACCGGTCAGTCTCTGCGAGGACCCTTCTAACGGTTCTTACCGCCCGAAGCGCTAAAACCCTCGTCCTTAGTCCCACTTGATTGGGCGCACGGGCACGACGTCGTTCCATTGGCCCGCCGCAGATCACTCTCGCGACTTGAGAAGCCCCGCCTCGGTAGCCCAGTGCCAATGCATGTTCGCGTGATCGGCGTTGGCACCCAGCATGCCGCCGACAGACCCGTCGGCCCACGGTGCGCCCTCAACCTTCTCCTCAAGCTGTTCGTCCGTCAATTCGCTCAAGAACGCCAGGGTGTTGCCGCGCGCGAGGGCCGTGAGCGACACGACCTGGGACAAGGAGTCCTCGTGGTGCGCTTGGTGGTACTCCTCGGTCCACGCGTGGACGCTCGCCATGAATTGTTCGCGGCTTCGAGGCGTACCGTCTGGTTGCGTCAGCAGATTCACGGGATTGCGACGTCCCTCGAGGTGGCGGCGAATAATCGCCACAAAGTTTGTCTCTATGAGCGCGAGGTGGCCCACGTGGTCGAGCACATTCCAAAAGTTGTCGGGATTGTGCTCACTCGGTGTCAACGGACGCCGCAATTGCTCGTCGCTCAGGACGACAAGGTTCTCCAACAGTTCGTTCCGACTCTTGTTCAAACGCGTCTCAATGTCGACTCTCTTCATGATCCTCGTCCCCACCCCTTCTGTCGCGTCTCTTTTGGCGAACTCTAGTCAGCCTGGCCTTTCAATTTTCGCCCCGGTGTACCGTCTAGTCACGCAATCCCTCGGTGCGACGACCAGTGCTCAGACCGCCTTCCGCCTTCTGCGTCAAAGGCCCGTCATTCGCTCCACCGCCTCCGGGTACCTGCTGCCGACGACCTCGAGTTCGGACACTGCGGTCCCGATGGTGGCGAGTTCCGCCACCGAGAGGTCAAGGTCTGCTGCAGCGAGGTTCTCCTCGAGTCGACCCAACTTGGTGGTGCCCGGTATGGGGACGATCCACGGCTGTTGAGCGAGCAGCCACGCCAGTGCCACTTGTGCGGGAGTGGCACCCTTCTCGGCGGCGAAGGACGTCAGCAGGTCCACGAAGGTTTGGTTGGCCTGGCGGGCTTCAATGGTGAACTGGGGACTCTCCTTGCGATTGTCGGCGTCCGCGAACGTTGTCGCTTCGTCAATCGCCCCGGTCAAGAAGCCGCGACCCAGCGGACTGTACGGCACGAACCCGATGCCGAGTTGCTCGCACGCAGGGATAACGTCTCGCTCGGGTTTGCGGAACCACAACGAATACTCGCTCTGCAGGGCCGTCACCGGTTGGACCGCGTGGGCGCGACGAATCGTTTCGGCGCCAGCCTCGCTCAAGCCGAAGTGTCGAACCTTGCCCTCGGCGATCAGATCCTTGACCGCACCGGCGACATCTTCAATTGGCGTGGCCGGGTCTACGCGGTGCTGATAGAGGAGGTCGATCGCGTCGACCCTCAGGCGAGACAGAGAACCTTCGACGCTGGCGCGGATATGCTCGGGGCGACTCGACAACACGGGGCTCCCATTCACGTCGGTGAGTCCAAATTTCGTAGCGAGCACCACCCGCTCACGGACCGACGCGAGCGCCTCGCCCACCAGTTCCTCGTTGGTGAAGGGTCCGTAAACCTGGGCCGTGTCAAAGAATGTGACGCCGAGGTCGACCGCCGTGCGAAGCAGCGAGATCATCTCCGATCGGCTCGCCGTGTTGCCCCGGTGGTGACTCATGCCCATACATCCGAGGCCGAGCGCCGACACTTCGAGCCCGCTCGAACCAAGTCGTCGCATTTTCATTGGTCTCCTGTCTGTGCCCACTCGTACGGTGCCTAGCTAGGAGAGCTCGTTCTCGGCGATGAGGTTCGCGTACCACTGAAAACTGGCCTTCGGCAGGCGGCTACCGGTCGGAAAATCGACCCAGACGATACCAAAACGCCGCGAGTAGCCAAAGGCCCACTCGAAGTTGTCGAGCAAGCTCCACACGAAGTAACCCTGGACGTTCACGCCCGCGTCCATCGCGTCGCGTACCGCCGTGATGTGATCGCGCAGGTAATCAATGCGCTCATTGTCGATCACGTTGCCGTTGGGATCGACGTAGTCGTCAAAGGCAGCGCCGTTCTCGGTGATGTAGATCGGCAGCGACGTATATTCCTTCTTCACGCGGATCAGCAAGTCGGCCAACCCCGAGGCGTCGACCTCCCAACCCATCGCGGTGGTGTCCGTGCCCGGGGTCTCGAGCGAGAGGACCCGCAGATCGGGGAACTGTTCGCTGAGCGGCACCCTGTAGCCAGCGGCGCGCGCTTCGCTGGCGCGCGTTGCGTCCATGACGGTACCCGGGAAGTAGTAATTGACACCGAGAAAATCGAGCGGGGTCGAGATCATCGCCAGGTCGCCGTCACGTACCACCGAGAAACCAGGTTCGAGACCCGCGTAGTGCGCGAGCATGTCTTCGGGATAGTGACCCTGAAAGACCGGATCGAGAAAGAGCCGGTTCAAACTACCGTCGGCGCGCTTGGCGGCGGCGAGGTCCTCTTCGTGCTCGGTGCCGGGACGAAAGACGCCCAGGTTGAGCGTGATCCCGACCGAGGCTTCAGGGACCGCAGCGCGCAGGATCGGCACGGCCAAACCGTGCGCGAGTAACAGATGGTGGTTCGCCGCGGCGGCGTGTCCGAGGTCCTGGACCCCGGGGGCGTGTCGGCCCGAACCGTATCCGAGCCACGCCGAGCACCAGGGTTCGTTCAGCGTGATCCATCGCGCGACGCCGTCGCCGAGGGAGCGAGCGACGAGGTCAACGTACTCAGCAAATCGCTCGGCGGTATCGCGTACGACCCAGCCACCCGCGTCTTCAAGCGCCTGGGGCAGGTCCCAGTGGTAGAGCGTCAGCGTGGGCTCGATGTCGTGATCGCGCAGACCATCGACTAGACGGCGATAAAAGTCCAGGCCCGCTTGATTGGCCGGGCCCTTGCCCTCGGGCTGGACCCGGGGCCACGCCACCGAGAAGCGGTACGAACCCACGCCCAGGCGGTCGAGCAGTTCGATGTCCTCGGGATAGCGGTGGTAGTGATCACAGGCGATGTCGCCGCTGTCGCCGTTCCAGACGGCACCGGGCTGGTGGGCGAAGGTATCCCAAATCGACGCACCGCGACCGTCGTCGTGGACCGAGCCCTCGATCTGGTAGGACGCCGTCGCGGATCCCCAAAGGAAATCTGGTGGAAAAGCGCGCGCGATACCCTCGCCGCGCAGATTTTGCGTGCTCATGTGACTACTCCTGGTAGATATGTAGAAATCGAAAGAGGGGACTTCGCGGTCCGCCGACGGCGAAGCCGGCGGACCGTGAAGTGTTGCTTCGCCTCCGCGCGCGCCTTTGCCGGGTTGGGATTGACGCCGGCGCGCGCGGAGGAGACTGGCTAACCGACCGCCGTGATGTGGGTCAGGATGTACGGCAGCTCGGGGTCACCGGGCGCCGGGTCCATGTACGGGTTCGCCGGAGTCGGGAAGCCCGTGTAGGTGGCCGTCGAGTACTCGCACCAGGTCGCGCCGTACAGCAGCGGGATGATCGGCAATTGCGTCGCCACCACTGCCTCGAGCGGCAACGTCGCCGCCTTAACGGCCGCGGCGTTACTCGGGTCGGTCCCGGCGAGCTTGTTCAAGTCCGCCTGTACCGCCGCGTTGTGGTAACGGCCGTAGTCCGCGTTCGCTGACTTGCCAACCGGAGCCGACGTCGTGTAGTCCAGCCAGTTGTCGTACTGGGTGTACGGGTTGGTGCCGCCGTTGCCCCAGTGGATGATTGACGTGAAGTTACCGTTCGCCGAGTCGGTGTACCACTGCGAGGGCTGCACACCGTACACGGAGGCGTTGATGCCCTCGGACTTCAACTCGGACGAGATGAGCTGCGCGTCCGCGTAGTAGTCGGAGTACGAGATCGGGTCTTCAATCGTGAAGGTGATCTCTTTGCCGTTCTTGGCGTAGTAGCCCTTCGAATTCTTCTTGTAGCCGTCCTTGGTCAGGATCGACTTCACCGTCGATGGGCTGTTGGTTCCCTTGATGTCATTGGTGTACTGCGAGCCAAGGTAGGACGCCTGGTTCGGCAGAATCAGACCACTCAGTGACGTCGCCGGCGCTTCGTAGCCACTCTCACCCTTGATACCGAGCACCGTGCGGTTGATTCCCGCGCTGATGGCGGCACGAACCTTCGGGTCGTTGAGGGGCGCCTTGGTGACATTGAACTCCAGGGACACAGTGTTGCCCGGGGCAAAGAACGTGTGGTTCGTCGCCTTGTTCTGGTTCACGAAGATGCTGTTCACGTTGGCGATGTCGTTACCGGCCCAGGTCAGTGTTCCGTCAGCCAGGTCGGTCGCCGCGTTCGCGTTGGTGTCCACGCTCAAGACCTGGACCTCACTCGCTGCGGGCGTCGCGCCCCAGTACTTACTGTTCACTGAGTAGTTGACCACCGAGGACGAGTAGCTCGTCGGGACGTACGGACCAGTACCGATCGCGGCGGTGTTCGCCACCGTCGAAGTCGCTACCGGGTTGTTGGCCGTCCAGAAGCTCGCGGGAACGATCAACTGGTCGCCCGCGATCGCCACGATGTTCGAGTACTCCGGGGTGGCGTAGTTCAGCACCACCTGGTTGCCGCTCACGGTCGCCGGGCTCGCCAGCGGGGGCAGTCCGTTCACGTTCGCGGCGGAGTTGGTGTTGACGCCGTTAAAGGTCGCCGCCACGTCAGCCGGTGTGAAGGGTGAGCCGTCACTCCACTGAACGCCCGAGCGGATCGTGAATGTCAGCGTCTTGCCGCCATTCGACCAGGCGTAGGCCGTGGCGAGCCACGGGTACGACGTACCGGCCTTGATCGTGTCGAACTGATAGAGCGGCTCGTAAACGAGCGAACAAACGCTCATTTCCTTGCAGAACGAGTTCGAATCGAGCGGGTTGAAGTTGTTGGTGAACGTGACACCCGTGTTGCCCTCGAGCACCAGCGGTGAGCTCGCGGCGGACGCGGCGCCGAAGCCCACGCTCGTCACGATGCCCAAGGCCACGCAAGCCATGGCGGTAAAGAGAACTCCTAGTTTTCTATACATATTTTTCCTTTATATTGTTTGTGTCCAGCCGGCCTTCGCCGACGTTTCCTTTGAACCTTGTGTGGGTCCTTGTTGAACTACGCGAGGCCGGTTGGGCCTTCGAAGTTCGCTCACCGCGTCGCCCCTGATGAGGCGGGTGGTGAGTTCCCAAATCGTGCTCACTTTCTCCCTTTAGCCCCCTCTCCTCGTCGCTTCGGTATCGCTAGCTCCACCGAGGCCTCTGGTCGGTCTCGGTAGAGCCAGCACTTCGACGTGTGCGATTCGCCAACGACGAACGACGGTGGTTCCTGCGTGCGACAGATGTCCATGACGGACGTACAGCGCGTGCTGAACCGACAGCCCTGCTGAGCGAAGCTCGATGAATTATGCCGTTCCGCGTCGGGGGCGGCAGAGATCGGATTGGATGCGTCGGGCACCGAAGAGATGAGTAGCTGCGTGTAAGGGTGCGTGGGTGCGTCAACCAACGCCGTGCCCCTCGAATGCTCCACCACTTGACCGGCGTACATGACGATGATCTCCTCAGCGAGATAGCGCGCCGACGCGATGTCGTGGGTGATGTAGAGGATAGCCAGGTGCTCGTTGTCGCACAGCCCGCGCAGCAGGTTGAGCACGCCCAAGCGAACCGAGACGTCGAGCATCGAGATCGGCTCGTCGGCGAGGAGCACCTTGGGCTTGACGCAGAGCGCGCGCGCAATCGAGACCCGCTGGAGTTGACCGCCGGAGAGCTCGTAGGGAAAACGGTCAAGATAACGCTCGGGCGGGTCTAGGGACACCCGTTGCAGCGCCGCCCCCGCCAAGTCGCGCAGTTCGTCTTTCGACGCACCGTGAATCGAGAGGGGACGAAACAGGTTGTGACTGATCTTGTGGACTGGATTCATCGAGCCGAACGGGTCCTGGAGGACGAGTTGGACATCCGAGGCGTAGGCGAGGGAGCGACGAGCCTTGGCCGCGAGAGGCGTGCCGCGCACCAAGAGCTCACCCGAGGTCGGCACGACGATCCGGGCTAACAGACGCGCGAGCACCGACTTGCCCGAACCGCTTTCGCCCACCACGGCCGTCACCTCACCCGCTCGAAGCTCGAGGCTGACGTCGTCGACGGCCCGCACGACCTTTGGCGCGCCCAGCACGTGTCCGGGCTCTCGAATCTTAAAGTGCTTGGTCAAGTGCTTCGCCTGGAGTTCGCTCACTGCGGTGTCGATGTTGCTCATGACGCCCCTGCCTTGGCCGACGGTTCACGCCGTCGCAGTTCCACGGGCACGACCACGTCCTCGCCACCCTCGTGCAACCAGCACGCCACCGAGCGCCCGCCCTTAGCGAGATTCACGAGGGGCGGCCGCTCCGTGGCGCAGCGCTTCATCGCGTAGGGGCAACGCTGATGGAAGGCGCAGCCACTCGGCAGCCGCGAAAGGTCGGGTGGAGCACCCGGGATACCCGCGAGCTCGTGGCGATCGCCGTGCATTGGCGGAAAGGAATTCAAAAGCCCGAGGGTGTAGGGGTGGCGTGGCGAGTGATAGAGCGAACGACCGCCGGCTCGTTCGACGATCCGACCCGCGTACATCACGACAATCTCGTCGGCGAGTTCGACCAGCAACGACAGGTCGTGGGTGATGAAGATCATCGCGAAACCGAAGCGCGCGCGAAGTTCGGTGAGTTCGTTGAGAATCTCGCGCTGGGTCACCACGTCGAGCGCCGTCGTGGGCTCGTCCATGATGACGAGTTGGGGATCCAGGGCGAGGGCGAGGGCGATCATCACCCGCTGACGTTGACCGCCAGACAACTCGTGGGCGTAGCGCTGAAGCCGGTCCTCGTTGAGTCCAACCAATGCGAGCAGCTCAACGGCCCGCGCCCGCCGCTGCGCCCGAGACATTTCCTGGCGGTGCGCCTTGAACACCTGCTCGAAGATCGTGCCCACCCGCACGACGGGATTGAGCGCATTGAGTGCGCTCTGCAGCACGACCGAAACCTGCTGCCAGCGCACTCGTCGAAGCGTCGCCTCGTCGGCGGTGATGAGATCGATGAACTCGTCAGGTCCGCCCTCTTCGCTCGGGCCGACGTTGAACAGCGCCGTGCCCCCGGTGATCACCGCCGGCGCGCGCAACAGTCTCGTGAAGGCGTACACCAAGGTCGACTTACCCGAACCGCTCTCACCCGCGATACCCAGCACCTTGGAACGGTCGAGGTGGAGTTCGACGTCGTCTACGGCGCGCACCGAACCTTCACCCACTCCGTAGTCGACGCAGAAGTCATCGATCTGCAAGATGCGTTCGCTTCGCGCGGGGACGTTGGTCGCGGTATCCACGAGGTCCTTCGTGCCGCGCATTCGAAGCGCGTCGGTACTCATGACGTCACCTCCGACATCGGAATGGAACGAGGAGTCTCCGTCGCCAGCGGGCGAAGGACGGGCGTCAGACCGAGCCGGACTCGACGTGGCAGGCCCCGGCGCCGGCGCTGGCGAGCGGTCAGCCCGGACTCGCGCAGACGAGGATTGATGAATTCGTCGATGCCAAAGTTCAACAGTGCGAGTCCGGTGCCCACCAGAGCGATACAGATGCCCGGCGGCACGAACCAGTACCACTCACCCGAAAGCGACGCGTTGTTCGCCTGCGCCCAGAACAACATCGTGCCCCAGTTCCACACCGACGTGCTCGTGAGTCCAATGTAGGCAATGGTCACGTAGGCCCCAATGGAGTAGAGCACGGTGAACAAGAGCGAGGAAGCGAGGACCGGCAGGAGATTCGGAGCGACCTCGGCGAACATGATGCGAGACCGGCTCTCGCCAATGATCCTCGAGGCCTCGATGAAGTCTCGATTTCGCAATGACATCGTCTGAGCGCGCAGGACGCGCGCTCCCCACGCCCAACCGGTCAGTGCGATAACGAGCCCGATGACGAGTGAATTCGATCGACTCGCGACGGGCAGGTAACTGTCGATCACGATCAACAGGGGCAATCCCGGGATAGCGAGGAACACATTAGATAACAGTGAGAGTCCGTCATCGGTCACGCCACCGAGGTAGCCCGCCGACACACCAATGACCATCGACAGCATCGTCGCGACGAGTCCAGCCACCAGTGCCACCACGATCGTGGCTCGAGCGCCAACCAGGGTCTGGGAGAAGATGTCCTGACCCAGGCTGGTTGTGCCAAACCAGTGGTGCCACGAGGGCGTCAAGTTGGGCGCGAATGAGGTGTCGTTGGGATCGAACGGTGCGAGGTACGGACCCAGGATCGTGAGCAGGGCGAAGAACACCGTAATGCCCAGTCCGAGCAGGACTTTGGGCGAACGAGGTATGCGAAGAGTTTTCACGGTGCCGCCATCGTTCGCGTGCGCGGATCTAGGGCGAAATACACCAGGTCGGCGATGAGGTTGGCCGCGAGCACCGCCAGCGTGATGATGAGGAAGATCCCTTGGATGAGCGGGTAGTCCTCATTCTGGACCGCGTTCAAGAGCAGATCACCCACGCCGGGATAGTTGAAGACGAGTTCGACCAGCAATGCCCCCGAAACCACGAGACCAATGGCGAGCGACAGATTGGCGATGCTCGGCAGGATCGCGTTGCGGGCCGCGGTCTTTATGACCTGTCGGCGCGGCAAGCCCATGGCGACACTCATCAGCACGAAATCCTCCGCGACCATCGTGATCATCATGTTGCGCATGCCCAGCATCCATCCGGCCATCGAACTCAAGACAATCGAGATCATCGGCAGTTCTCCGTAGCGGAGCGCGCTCGAAATGAAGGCCCAGGTCCACGAGGGGTGGACGCTTAAGCTGTACGCACCGAGCTCGGGGAACCAGTGTAGATCGCTACCGAAGATCAGCAGCATCACCGTGCCCAGAAAGAAATACGGAACGGCTTGAAAGAACGTCGCGGCGGGAATTAGCGAATCCATTCGCGAGCCGCGCGTCCAACCGAGCAAGGCCCCGACCAAGGTGCCCAAAAAGAAACTTAAGAGCGTCGAGATCCCGATAAGGCCCACGGTCCAGGGCACGGCACCCTTCAAGATGGTGCTCACCGGCGACGAGAGGGTGATCGAGATACCGAGGTTCCCGTGGAACATCTGGTCGAGATAGGTAAAGTACTGGTGAACAAGACTGCTGTGCAGACTCCCGCCAAAGGACAGTCGAATGGAACGAATCTCGGCCGGGGTCACGTTCGATTCGAGCTTCCCGATCATCGTCTGAATCGGATTGCCGGGCATAAGTCGCGGTAAGAGGAAGTTCACCGTGATGGCCACCCACGCCGTCACGACGTAGACCCCTAATCGGCGAGTGATCGCAAGCATGATCAGATCCCCTTGCGCCCTGCGCGGACGGGGTCCGTCGCGTCCATTAACTCCCCGTCCTGCACGCAGCCGCAACTGCGACGAACGACGAGTTGCGCGGGCAGCACCACCGACCGCGCGACGTGTTCGGCCCCGTCGAGAGAGGCCACCAAAGTATCTACGGCCATCTCACCCAGCAGATTGCCCGATTGGCGAATGGTCGTCAGCGGTGGATTGATGTAGCGCGACAAGGTGATGTCGTCGAAACCAGTGACCGCGACGTCGCCGGGTACGCTCAGTCCAAAGTCGCCCAACGCGTAGATCACGCCGACCGCCATTTGATCATTGGCGCACGCGAAGGCCTCCGGCATTGGTCCCCCCATCGAGAGACGCTGGCGCATGGCCGCGGCTCCACCGCCCGAGGTCCAGTCCGCCTTCAAAACATCCCGATCACCCACGAGTCCACCCAAGCGCACCATCGCTTCCTTGAATGCGATCTCGCGAGCCCGGCTGTCAGGACTCTCGTCGAAGCCCGAAACGAAACCGGCCCGCTCGACTCCGTGGGACGCCACCAAGTGTTCGGCCAGGCTCGTCATCGCGAGCTCGTTGTCGACGCGCACGGTCATAGCCGAGGTCGAATCACCACGACCCGCGAGCAACACCAGTGGCAGTCGCCGAGCGAGGATGTTCGCCTCGGCACCCGTCAGGATTCGATCGAGCACGATGAGTCCATCGACCGTGCCCGTGAGGTCCATGAGGCTCGTCATGCTCTCGGAACGAGAGAATCCCGTACTGCGCAACAGCAAGGAGTAACCGAGCGCTGCGGCACGCGCCTCGACGCCCCGAATGACGATGTCGGTGTAGAGCAAACTTGCCTCTTCGAGCGCAAGCGGGCTGTCATCGATCGGCGCATGGGTGAACACCAATCCGAGAACCCAGTGCTTTCCCTTGGAGAGTCGTCGCGCGACGGCGTTGGGGACGAACTCGAGTTCCTCCATTGCGGCCACTACTTTCGTACGGGTGGCGGGCCGGACCGAGGACATCGAGTTCAGGGCACGGCTGACCGTCGCAATCGAGACACCGGCGCGTTTTGCCACGTCGTAAATCGTCGGCTGTGACTCTGCCATTCGCTACCCTCCCCCCCGGGATTCGTCTTCGTTCGCACTGACCGAATGTAACCGCTTACAACATATCCACCACTTCGTCCCTTGTCAAGAACGTGGAGAATTCCGTGTCTGGAATTCCGGGTTTCGCTAGCCCAGTCGCGACCTCAGGCTCAAACGGTGACCCCGGGTGTCCTTGCGGCCGCCGGTTCTGCTTTCACCCGAATGCCACAACGTCGGAGTTCAAATTTCCAGCGCGGCACCAGAACCAAAAAGAGAAGGTACCGGGCACTTCACGATTGTCACCGACTCGAACACCGTCTCCAGCCGCTTTCGACAACGGAGGAATTAGGAAATTGTCGACAGCGGTACACCGCGACCGGCAAAGCATCGAGGAACCACCACGAACTCTGGCGATCATCGCGCGAGGCGAAAGGCGGCATCTCCGCAAACGATCCTCGTTTTCAACAGTCTCGATTCGATCCCCTTCGTGCTCTCTCGCCTTAGCGCCTCGGCCGCGCACCATCAATTCTCGGTCTTGTTACACTTGCGCGATGATGGCGGCCGACATCTTCAGGCCTGAGCAGTGGAGCAGTTTCTTCCTACTGGTCGGAACAGGTGCAGTGACCCTCACCGGTCTGGTCTTCGTGGCGATGTCTCTCAATCTCAAGGAAATCGCTTTTGATGCCACCCATCGCAATCGAGCCATCAACACTCTCACCGGTCTGGCGTTGGTGTTCATGCGTTGCTCGCTGGTGCTTATGGGAGCACAAGACCACCGGTCGATCGGCGCCGAACTCTTTGTGGTCGCCGGAATTTCTGCGGGTGTCTTCATCCGTGGTTACGCGAAGGCTCTTCAATTGGGCCACGGACTTCGACTCTCTCGCATCATTGGCGGCACCCTCGTGCACGTAACGGAGATGTTCGGTGCGGCGCTGTTCTTCTTAGAGGCTGTGTTCTATTTCGCGAGTGCGCCCAGAATGTTGACCGGCACCATCGGACCGTGGCCTATTTGAGCGATCTGACTGACGCCCAGTGGAAGATACTGGAACCGTTGCTGTCAGTCCCCTCTAAACGAGGTCCGAAACACGGGGATGACCTTCGCCACGTCGTCGACGCGATGCTCTACATCTCGCACACTGGTTGCCAGTGGAGATATCTGCCTGAGCAGTTCGGACCTTGGACGAGGGTCTGGTCCCAGTTTCGCCGATGGTCGAGGAACGGGACGT
>Ga0182012_10004506_pt1 | contig 14505 bp, 11 predicted proteins | sample 612S2SmetaG_FD_120486 | JGI IMG/M metagenome (GOLD analysis project Ga0182012, IMG submission 120486) | Permafrost microbial communities from Stordalen Mire, Sweden - 612S2S metaG | ecosystem: Environmental > Terrestrial > Soil > Wetlands > Permafrost | place: Sweden: Stordalen | collected... | reverse complement strand
CGTCCTCGCAAGGCTGCCGACAAAATCGGGGTGGGGACGGCTCGTCCCCACATCCATCCACCGCCTCGTCCCCCGGCCCTTCGGGTTTGCCGTCCAGCGAACTCCCCCCTGTGCCCGGCTTGCAGCCTGGGGCCCCACCCGCCTTGGCGTTTGCTCCCGTTCCGACTTTGTCGGTAGCCTTGGTGCGTAGGGCGCATCTCGGCACTGCCCCCGAAACGGAGCGCCGGTCCCGCGACTGCGGGACCGGCTTTGGACGTCCAAGCCATCAGAACGGTGGACAGCAAAGGAACCCTTGGCCGTGGAAGATGCGGCTGTAAGCCATTCAGAGACCGGCGCTGAAACCCCGCAGCTTGATGGCATAAGTAACTCGCAAACAGTCACTTGTAGCAGTTCATGCCTGCGCGCTGCGAACGCCGTGCAGCCCGAAGTTGTTGGCGAATTTTTCGTACCGCCGACCTCGAAATCCAGGGCCGCCCGGCGTGCAAGGCCAAAAAATAACGCAAAGTATTTGAATTCAATGCGTTACAATGAAAATTATGGACAAAAATAACCAAAAATAACCATAAATAACCAAAATCACAGTTTCGTTTTTTTCGGGCGTCCCGGGGTGCCGCCCAGCCGCCACATCTCATCCCCAACGTGTGTCTGCGCACCGCCGCCCGCTCCGCGGACCAACCCGCCGTCCGTCCGCCCAATGGGCGCGCCCGTCCAACCTTGCCAACAACTTCGGGATGCACCGTCCGAACGGCGTTAGCCGGAATCATGAACGAATGGCGAATTATTCCTTCAGCTTGTGGCAGGCCGGCCGATAAGGAGCCGGGGGCGGCGGCGGTCTGCCAGGGTGAAGTTCAGCAGGCCGTTGGCCGTGGTCCTGGTGGCGGTGTTTGGCCGCCACACCGGCACACCCGCCCGGGCGCAACAACGCCTTGGATGATCGCCGCATTATGTTTTATGCTAAATCCGGACGACTTTACGCTGGCCATCCAGGCCATTGACGCGCTGGGGGCCACCCCCGCCGTGCTGGTTCAGGTGGCCAACCTGGCCAAAGACCCCCGATCGGACCTTTCCGCGATCAGCGACCTGCTGCGCAAGGACGGGCCGCTGGCGGCGGACATCATCCGCATCAGCAACAGCCCCTATTATGCGCCGGCCATTCTGCACAGCAACCTGAGTTCCGCCGTCAACCAGATCGGCTTGCGGGAAACCCTCCGGGTGGTCAACCTGAGCTTGGCCCGCCATCTCTTCGCGCGGGACCTGACCGGCTACGGGGTTTTCGCGCAGGATTACTGGAGCGATGCCATCGCCGCCGCACTGGTGATGGAGGCCCTGGCCAAACAAGCCGGGCTGGACCCGGAAGACGCCTACACCATCGGCATTCTGCATGCCATCGGGCGGGTGCTCATCAACCATGTCTTGGAGGAACAAGGCTTCTCCATTTATTGGGACGGCCACCATCCGATTGAGGGCTGGGAACGGGACGCGGTGGGTTTCGACTACGCCGAGGCCGGCGCGATGTTGTTGGAACACTGGCGCTTTCCCGCCCCCGCCTGCGAAGTCATCCGCTGGCAGCTTGATTCCAAGTGGGCGGGAGAAACGGCCTCCCTGCTCGGCGCCCTGCAGTTCACCCTGCGCCTGCTGGCATTGACCGGGTTTGATTTTGAAACCACGGATTGGCGGTTGCCGGAGACGGACCCCTATGTGCGGGCGGCGAAACTTTCGCCCGAACAGATCTCCCAAATCGTCTCCGATTGTCGAACCGAGTTTAAGCGCATCCGTTCGTCGGTGGGTTTGACGTAGAGACGATGTTCGGGGCGGACGCGCTCCTGGAGAGTGCCGGCACCTGGCGAGCCGATACCGTCACTGGTTCGTGACTCAAGGTTTGGTTGGGAATCGGGGCTGCTTTTCCGGGCTTCCCATTCGCGCTGACGCTGCCCCCAGTTCTATTTCGGAGGCCGGGTTTAACATCTTTTCCCATTTTCTACGAACAACCGGTCCACCTTCGCCTTCACCCCCGCATCCATCTTAATCAGCGGCGGCCACGTGCGTTTGAAGCCTTCGCCGGCGAGTTTTTTGGTGGCGTCAATGCCCAGTTTGCTGCCGCTGGCGATTTCGCTGGTGGCATGATCCAGCACGTCCGACGGCCCCTTGGTGAAGATGCTGTCGCGCTGCGGATCGGTGTTCGCGCACAGACGAAAGAGCACCTCGCTGGTGTTGTGGACGTCCACATCGTCGTCCACCACGATGATGTATTTGGTGAACATCATCTGGCCCATGCCCCAGAGGCCGTGCATGATTTTGTACGCCTGCATGGGGTAGGTCTTGCGGATGCTCACAAACACAAGGTTGTGAAACACGCCCTCGGCCGGCAGCGCAATATCCCGGATCTCCGGGAAGTTCATCTTGAAGATGGGCAGGAACAGCTTGACGCTCGCGCCGCCGATGTAAAAATCCTCCATCGGCGGCATCCCCACAATGGTGGCCGGATACACCGCGTCCCGCCGGTGCGTGATGGCGGTGACGTGCAGGACCGGGTAGGGCTCGGGCAGGGTGTAATAACCGGTGTGATCGCCGAACGGCCCCTCCTCGCGCAACGGTTCCGCGGGGTCCACATACCCTTCAATCACAAAATCGGCGTTGGCCGGCACCTCCAGGTCGTTCGTGCGGCACTTGACCAGTTCCACGGATTTTTTGCGCAGGTAGCCGGCCAGCAGAAACTCGTCCAGACCGTCCGGCAGGGGCGCGGTGGCGGCAAAGGGAAACATGGGGTCGCCGCCCAGAAAGATGGCCACGGGCATGCGTTGCCCGGTTTCATAATACCGGCGGCCGTGGCGCGCCGCAACCTTCTGCAACTGCCAGTGGACGCCGGTGCTGCGTTCGTCGTATATCTGAATGCGGTACATGCCCAGGTTGCGTTCGCCGGTGTCGGGATCTTTCGTCACCACGCACGGCAGGGTGATGAACCGCCCGCCATCCAGCGGCCAGCATTTGAGGATGGGGAGGTTGAGCAGGGTGGTGGGATTGGGCGCGGCGCCTTTTTGCCAGTCCGGGGCGGGCGGCCAGCCCGTAGCGGGCGCCGGCGCGTCGAACTGATGGACGACATCCTGGCACGGGCCGGACTTGACGATTTTGGGTTTGGCATGGCGCAAATCCAGCGCCAACCCGAGGAGCTTGACGGCCTCCTTGAAGCTGGTTGGCGGCTTGGCCTTCATCAGCGCGCCCAGCTCAGCGGCAACGCCGTCCACCGACTCCGCCCCCATGCTCAGGGCCATGCGGCGGTGCGACCCCAGTGTGTTGATCGCCACCGGAAAGGGGGAGACCACGCCATTCACCGTGGGTTGCTCAAAGAGCAGCGCCTGCCCGCCGCCGGGCCGCTTCATCTCGCGGTCGGCGATTTCCGTAATCTCCAGTTCGGTGGCGACTGGCTGGGGAATGCGTTTGAGTTCGCCCACGCGGTCGAGGGCGTTGACGAAATCGCGGAAGGAATCAAAGGCCATGCGCCAGAGAGGCTAACTCAAACCATCATGGCTGGCAATGCGGGGAAAAGCACGGCTTGGATGGGGAGGCGCATTGGAGATTGCCTCTGGCAGGGTCAGCACGCGGCGCTTTCCCCGTCGCTGAGCGTAGCATCAGGCGACGGAACTGAATCACGGCCAATGGACGATTCACCCCGTGCAGGCCACCCGCTGGGACGCGGGCGGGAATGGCGCGCTGCGCCGTCCCTACCGAGACTTCATTTCGGCAGCAAGTCCGCGACCAGCGACTTTTCTTCCTTCAATTCGTTTTCCGTGGCGGCGATTTTGGCCTTGCTGAACTCATTCAGCGGCACGCCCGGCACGATTTCAAAGTCCGTTCCGTTGCTGCGGACCGGATAGCTGAAAATCAGGCCCTTTTCGATGCCGTAGCTGCCGTCAGATTGGACGCCCACGCTGAACCAATCGCCGGCGGGGGTGGGGTGGGTGAGCTTATAGACGGTGTTGACGGCGGCGTTGGCGGCGCTGGCGGCGCTGCTCAAGCCGCGGGCCTTGATAATGGCCGCCCCGCGCTGTTGCACGGTGGTGATGAAATCTTTTTCCAGCCATTCGCGGTGGCCGATGACCTCGGGCACGAGGCGGCCGTTGATCTTGGTGTTGTAGAAATCGGGGTACATCGTGGCGCTGTGATTGCCCCAGATCGCCAAGTTGGTCACCGTGGTCACATCAACGCCGGCTTTTTGCGCTAGCTGCGTCTTGGCGCGGTTTTCATCCAGCGCCGTCATGGCAAAGAAACGGTTCTTCGGCACGCCGCCGGCGTTGTTGGCGGCGATGAGCGAGTTGGTGTTGCAGGGATTGCCGACCACCAGGACGCGCACATCACCGGCGGCGTGGCGCGCAATGGCCTGGCCCTGGCCGGTGAAAATCTTGCCGTTGATGCCGAGCAGGTCTTTGCGCTCCATGCCGGCCTTGCGCGGGACCGCGCCGACGAGCAGCGCCCAATTCACGCCCTTGAACCCTTCGTCCAGGTTCGAGGTGGGCACCAGGCCTTTGAGGAGCGGGAAGGCGCAATCGTCCAGTTCCATGCATACGCCGTGCAACGCGGCGAGGGCCCGCTCATCGGGGATTTCAATGAGATGGAGGATGACAGGTTGTTCCGGCCCGAATGCCGCGCCGGAGGCGATGCGGAACAGGAGTGAATAACCGATTTGACCGGCGGCGCCGGTGATGGCCACGCGAATGGGAGTTTTGCTCATAAAATGTGCGGCGATTATGTGAGGAACCGCGTTCCGGTGCAAGCGCGGAAGGGCGGTTTTTCGCCCGCCGGCAAACTATTAATCGAAACATTATTTTGCATTTGCCCGGCTTCTGCGATTTTTACTTGGCAAGACCAGGCGGCGGGTGTATTGGAAGGGGAGTTCTTTGAAAGGACGGACGCAGGTCCGTTCAGCAATGCGGTCAAATGTCAGGGAACCCGGTGAGATTCCGGGACGGTTGCGCCACTGTAACGGCTACAATTCCCAAAGCCACTGCTCCGCCGGGGCGGGAAGGCGGGAAAAGGTCTGAAGCCGAAGTCAGGATACCGGTTTGATTGCACTCGTCCGCTCCGAACGATTCGGCGCACTTCTCCGCAAAGAGAAGGATGGGGCCAGTTCGCCGGACCGTTTCCGGCGGAACTCGTCGAATGCCTTCATTCCCCGTTTTGCCGGAGTCTGGAGGTTTTTTGTTTTTCAAAGCCCTTCAGCTCCCCGCTGGTCTCTCAACCCAAACCGTCCCGCAATATCTTTATGGCGCGGGAGCAAATGAAAGATCGGTCCATGAAAAAACAATTGTTCGCCATGCTGGCATTGGCCGGCATGTTCCTCGTCCCCAAGGCTCCGGCCATCTCGCTGGATGACATCCAGCTCTGGACCGGCACCGGCACCAATCGCGCCGCGCTGGTGATTGAGTGGAGCACGCCGGAAGACCCGGAGTACAGTTCCGTGCCCCTGCCGGTGGCGGACAAGACTTTGGTGTGGGGTTACCGCTTCAACGGCACGGCCACGGGCGACCAGATGTTCAACGCCATTGTGGCGGCCAATCCCGGATTGTATGCGGTGGAGACCATTTACCCCTATTATGGCACCAGCGTGGACGCCATTGGTTACAATCTTCAGGGCGTCGGCCCCCAAGGGTTGAGCGACGGCACGGTCACGGACCTGGCCAATGCCTTTACCAATGGCATTTTGATGGATGCGAGTCTGAATCTGGACGCCGCCTATTCGTTGAACACCGGCGATTTATACTGGGGCTTTACGTCCGGACCAAACTGGGAAACTTGGACCGAAGCGGGGGACCAGGGTGGCTTTGCGGCGTCCCCTAATCGCGGCACCAATGAGTTTTGGACCACCACCGATCTGGTCAATTTTTCCACCGGTTCTCATGGCCAGTGGGATTTGGCGCAGACCGGCCTGAGCCACCTGGGGCTTACGAACGGTTCGTGGATCGGATTCTCCGTGGCCGCCGGCGCGTACGATTATCTGGATGACAGCGATCCGAGCACCATCGCCTACAATCAACACAAACACGCGCCGCCGTCGCCGGATGGCACCTATGTGGCCTATGTCGCGAACCCCAGCGATTTTGCGGTGCAGGTCATCAGCGCCAACGGCTTGGACTCGCGCAGTGCGTATGACGACCCCACGGCGGTGTTGGGCGGGCCCACGTTGCAGTTTCTCGACGGCGCTGCCACCAACCGCGTTTCCATCATTGATCCCCCCTATGCGGTGGCGCCCAAGGGTGGCAATGTCCTCGCCGTGATTGACGCCGGCGGCCAAATTACCGTGAAACTCGGTCGCAAAATTTACGACAATCTTGACAACCCCTACGGCGTAGACTTCATTGTTTATGGCAATTCCATTTTTTCCGTGTCCGGGGCGGTCAGCGATGCGACTGATTTGAACGCCGCCACAATTTTGGATTTCGGCGTTTACGGCCACCCCACCGTCGTTGCCATCAGTCAGGACGGCGTCAACTGGTACACGAACAACCCCGTCCCGGCGCTCTTTCCACAAAACGCCTATCGCTGGGACTACACCAATGATTCATGCACGTTCGAGCAAATGAACCCCACCAAGCCGCTCAATCCAGTCATTTATACAAATGTCTTCACCGGCCAAAGCGTGGCCAGGGTGCTGGATCCATTTGCCGGCGCCGCCGGCGGCACGGGGTACGCTTTGAAAGGGTCCGGTCTGCCGTGGATTCAATATATACAAGTGCAGCCGCCGGCCGGCGCTTACACGGTCATTGACGCCATTGCCGCCGTGAACCCGGTCATGGTGGGCGACGCCCTGACCATCACGCCAGACAATCTGACGGCCGGCCTCACCAACCTGGACTTCCAAAACCCCGCCAATCCCGCCCAGAACCTCCTCGCCCTGAATTTTGACGCCGTCAGCGCCAACACGCGGGTCAGCACGGTGGCTTTGAGTGAATTTTCCGCCTATGCGCCCGTCACTGGCACGGCGTCCGCCGCCTATAAAATCCAAGTGCGGCCGGTGTCCGGCCCCGGTCCGGTGACATATCTCGCAGACGCGGGTTTGCGGACGGGCGCCGGTTACGCCGGCACCGGCGGCGATTTGCGGGTGTATCAATGGAACTGCACAAACTGGACCTCCCGGCCGTTCACCTACAATCCCACGAACCAGCAGGTCTGGGTGACCGGCCTGACAAATTTCTCCGCACTGGTGGTGTCACAAATTGTTCCGCCGACGCTGACGATTCAAAACAACACGAATTATTTTGCCTTCCCGTTCACGCCCCTGGCCAACGCCACACACATCTTGCAGCGTTCGACCGATCTGATCCACTGGACGCCGGTGGCCACCAATACGCCGCCCACAGCGCTGCCGGTCACGATGCAGGACGATGCGCCGCCGGCGGGCCTGGCGTTTTACCGGCTGTCCATCACCGTGCCGTAACGTGCCGGAAAACCAAACATCGCGGTGGCACCACGCGCCGCCCTTGGAGGGCGCCCGTCCCCGGGTGCGGCCACGGCCACCAAGCCGGCCAATGGTGGAAGAAAACCGGAGCCGTCCGGTGCCAACCGCTCCCCCCCGCGGTCGGGGACCTCAGCGCGGCCAAAGCGGATCCCGGGGGCCAAGCCGGAGCGCCTTCACCTTGATCGAGCTGCTGATGGTGATGGCGATCATCGCCATTCTGGCCGCCATGCTGCTGCCCGCGCTGGCCAACTCCAAGGCGGCGGCCAAACGCATCCAATGTTTGAGCAACCTGCGGCAAATGGGCATCGCCGCCGGGGTCTATACGGGGGACAATGCGGATTTTTACCCCTCCGCCTATTGGTCTGACAACGTCAACGGGGTGGAGTATGACTACGCTTGGGATTTGACCACCGTGGGCAACAATCCGGGCCAGGTGATTCCCGGCCTGCTCTGGGAGGGGCGGGGCAATGCGCAAATCCAGCAATGCCCGTCGTTTGCCGGCAGTGCAAATTGGCTGAACAATCCTTATACCGGTTACAACTACAACACGAGCTACCTCGGCCACGGCCAGTACGAGGACATCCCGGAACCCGCCCAAACCGCCGCCGTGCGGCATCCCATTCAAACCGTAGTGTTTGGCGACGGCCAGTATGCCGCCGGAGCGGACAAATTCATGCGCGCGCCATGGCCGAACCCCGGTGACGCGGAATTCTGGGGCCGCAACAGCGGCACGCAAGGGTTCCGCCATCAAAACCGCAGCAACGCCGCCTTCGCCGACGGCCATGTTGAATCGCTTCAGAGTTGTTTCACCAACAACTGTGAGAACTCCAGGGTTGCGCCCGGCACCGGTTTTCTGTCCGCGAGCAACGCCCATTACGATTTGGAGTGAAGTCTGGAAAGTGGACAGGCACACCCACATCCCCGGCGACCTCTCGGAGGCGGGACGGTCCTCAAAAAAAACCAACGGCGGGTCCATTTTCACAACACGACCGTGTACACAAGTCATGCCGTTGGAACGGCGGTTATTAAACACTTTACGCTTACAAGTGTCAATTAGATAGTGCAGTTTTTTCCGGCCGGCTTTGGCGGCGGGGGCGGGGCGCGGATGTTCATAACAGCCCCCAATTTCAAGTGAAATCCGCCGATCATCTCCCGGGGGTTGAGCCCATCCCGCCGCCGCCGCTTAACCAAATCTGGTCAAATATCCGCCGGTTCATCCCGGTTGGGCGCGCAATTGCCCGATCATGTCATTATCAGATGAATGATCCAGAGGATATAGTCGCATTAGTAGAAATATGAAACTTATGCGCACGGACAGACGCGGAGCCGGTGGGGCGGGCAATTCCCGGACGGAACCGGGGGCCCCCTCTCTTTTGAAAGCCGGTTTCCGGCCCCGGAGAAATTGGGCAACCGCAGGGCACCGGCTGGCGGCGACCTGTCTGGCCGGGCTGCTCGGAATTGCCACCGCCTACGGCCGGCCGGCGTCCCCCGGCTTGGTCACCTTGGGATGGAACGCGAGCGCCGACCCCACCGTGGTGGGCTATCATGTTTATTTCGGCGGTGTCACGGGCAATTACACCAATGAAACCGATGTGAGCACGAACACACTGACCACGGTGACCGGGCTGTTCACCGGCGCCACCTACTACTTCACGGCCACTTCCTACAACGCGTCCGGGGTGGAAAGCACCCCGGCACCGGAGATTTCCTGGACGGTTTTGCCAACTACTCCCGCCGTGAGCGTCGGCCTGTCGGCCGCCAGCCTCACGTATGGCCAAACTTTGAACACCGCGAACCTCAGCGGGGTGATGACCAACGCCCTCGGGGTTGTGATACCCGGCACGTTGGCCTTCAGCGCCCCGGCCTTGATCCCGGCGGCTGGGACCTCCACGGTATCCGTGATCTTCACGCCAACCGATGCCATTGATTACACGCCGGCCACCAACAATGTCACGGTCACGGTCCTTCCCGCCCCGCTGACGATCACGGCGCGCAATCAGAGCAAGACGTACGGTCAGGCATTCGCGTTTGCCGGAACGGAGTTTTCGACCGTTGGCCTGGTCAGTGGGGACAAGATCACGACGGTGGCTCTGACCAGCGCCGGAGCCACCAATACCGCCCCGGTCGGAGGCTATGCCATCGTGCCGGGTGCCATTTCAAGCGGGGGTTTTAATCCGGCCAATTATTCGATCACCTATGTCCCGGGCAACCTGACGGTCAGCCCGGCGGCGTTGACGGTGGCTGCCGCCGCCCAGAGCAAGGTGTATGGGCAGGGCCAGATTCCGGGTTCCAACAGCGGCAGCCGGCTGTTCACCGCCAGCGGGTTGCAGAACGGGGAAAAGATCGGCACCGTGAGCTTGACGATCAGCAACAGCGGCGGCGCGGCCACGGCCCCCGTGGCTGGCTCCCCCTACACGGTCACCCCCAGCGCGGCCACCGGCGGCTCCTTTAACCCGTCCAATTATGCGATCACGTACTCCCCGGGCAATTTGACGGTCACCCCGGCGCCGCTGATCGTCACTGCGCTGAACCAAAGCAAGGTGTATGGCCAGACCATGACCTTTGGCGGCGGGAACACCATGTTTACTGCCATCGGTCTGAAGAATGGGGAAATCGTCGGAACGGTGACGCTGACGGTCAGTAACAATGGCGGGGCGGCGACGGCCTCGGTGGCCGGCTCGCCATACGCGCTCACCCCGGCTGCGGCGACGGGTGGAACCTTCGACCCGGCCAACTACGCCATCACCTACCTGCCGGGCCTTTTAACCGTCCGGTGGACCGAAATAAGCGTGATGGACACGCCGGTGTTCATCAATCCGCCCGTGGGGTTGAGCGATGGAACCTACCAATTGACATTCATCGGGGGCGATGCCGGGACGAACTACGAGGTGCAGGGCAGCACCGACTTGGTCAATTGGACCACCCTGACCAACTTGACGGCGGCCACCAACGGCTTGCCGGTATTCGTGGATCTCGGCGCGACCAACAGCAGTCAGCGCTTCTATCGGACGGTTAAACCTTGAGCCGAGGGTGTTTATCAAGGCTCCGCGCTGTGGAGTCCCGTGATGGCTCAGCCACTCAAAAAAACGAAACTGTTATTTTGGTTATTTATGGTTGTTTTTGGTTATTTTTCATCACCATTTTCAATGTAACGCATTGTGTTATAACGATTTCCGCTAATATTTGGCCGTGCAAACCTGGCGGCCCCGGATTTCGAGGTCTGCGGTACGAAAAACTCGCCAAAAACATCGGGGTGCATGGCTGCCTGTCCCGGGGCGAAATGGGCGCCAAACTGCCCCCGGAAAGGAGCGCCGGTGCCGCGACGGCGGGACCGGCTTTGGACGTCCAAGCCATCAGAACGGTGGCCAGGAAGGAACCCCGGTACGACGGGGGTGCGGCGGTAAGCCGGCCAGAGACCGGCGCTCCGGGGCAGGGCGCGGATGCGCCCGGGGCGAACAAGGCTGCCGACAAAGTCGGAACGTGAGCAAACGCCACGCCGGGTGGTGCTCCAGCCTGCCAGCCGGGCACAGGGGGAGATCGCTGGACGGCAAGCCCGAAGGGCCGGGGGAACGAGGTGGTGGCCGGATGTGGGGACGAGCCGTCCCGACTCCGGATCTCTGATGGGGACGAGCCGTCCCCACCCCAACATTGTCGGCAGCCTTGCCCGGGCGAAGTGGGGGGCGAAATGGCGGATTGACAGGGTTTTCGAATGATGAAACACTCCCGGCCGGAATGGAATGGACGAAGATGTCAGGAGTTTCCTTGTGGCGGACGGGGGTGGCCGGGGATGGTCCCAGGCCGCCCGTCGCGGTCGCGGGAACCGCGTCTGAAGAAAAACTCACCCGCACCCGATGGCTAAAACTTGCGGCAGCACGGCCCATCCCCCGCCCGGCCATGGAGGTGGCGGCATGACCAGCGTGCAGGGTTCGAACGGATTGCTTTGGTTTGTCGCCCATACCCGGCCGCGTTGCGAGAAAAAGCTTCTGCAGTTTTGTGAACGCGACGGGCTGGCCGCCACATTGCCCTGCTATCGCGCCGTTCACAAGTATCGGGGCAAGACCGTGGTGTTTCAAAAGCCGCTCTTTCCGGGTTACGTTTTTCTGCAGCTTGCCATCGAGCAACGCGCGCGAATTCTGCAATGCGATCATTTGGCGAACCTGCTGGAGGTCGCCGACCAGGAGCTGTTTATCCACCAACTGGAGCAGGTGTTGCGGGCGTTGGAGGCGGATTGTGAAATCCGGCTGGCCCCCACCATCGGGGAGGGCATGCGGGTGAAAATCACCAGCGGCCCGCTGCGCGGCATTGAGGGGTGGGTGGAACAACGGCATGGCATGAGCACCGTGCTTCTCCGGTTGGATTTCATCGGCCAGGCGGCGGCGGTGAAAATGGAGGCGACGGATCTGGAGTTGATTTAATCTGGAGTTGCGCTCCGAGCCGGTCTGAAAATTGAAAGGGGTTCTGCGGCAAGGGATTTTGACTGTGGACAAGGCGGCGAGGCCCGCGCATCCCCGCAGCGGGCTGCAAGGGCCGAGCCAACGCAGTCCACGGGCAAAAGACCGGCCGCCCGGTGGGTTTTCGCAACCAGGCCGGTCTGGCGGCGTTGCTCCTCGCTCACAGACCCATAGGGGTATGCTCGCTCGTCGCGCCTTGCCATACCGGCCTGGTTGCGAAAACAGAACCCCTTTGAATTTTCAGACAGGCTCTCCAGGAAACGGTCACCTGCCAGGTGCGCCCAGGCCCCAAAGCTGCCGACAAAGTCCGAACGTGAGCGAACGCTGCGCCGGGTGGGGCCCCCACCGGCAAGCCAGGCACAGGGGGGGCGGGGTTCGAGTTTCGGGTTTCGGGTTAAGTCGCGGGACGGCCTACCCGGGGTGAGCCAAACGCGAAGGGTGGGGGGACGAGGCGGTGGCCGGAGGCGGGGACGAGCCGTCCCCACCCCGCTTTCGTCGTGCATCCCACCGGCTCCGCAGTAACACCCGAAAAGCATTTACAAGCCCATTTTATTTAAGATAAACAAAGGCTTGACAATGATTGCGAATGTGCTTATCATGCCTTTACAATCAATGGCCAAATCGGAAGACCGCCTGGAAATGCTGAAGGCCAGATACCTCAAGCAGATTGAGGAAAAGCAGGCCGAAATTGCCGCCGTCAAGCAGAGGTTGCTGCTGCTGGACGAGTTGAAAGCGGAGGCTGACAACCTGCTGCTCATTGACTCGCCGATGGCTCCCGACCCCCGGCTGGACCCGCTGCCGGGGCACCTGGGCACCGGGAGCGGATTGACGGACGCAATCATCAACGCGGCGGCGTCGTTTAAGGGGAAGCCGTTTTCCCCGCCGGAGATGCGAAAATTTTTGCTGGCCACCGGTTTCAAGCCGTCCGGCAAACATTTTGGTGTTTCCGTTGGCACAACCCTGAAACGGCTGGCGATGCAAAAACGAATGCTGTGCGAAACCTTGAAGGGTCGGCCGGTTTACCGGCTGAACCCTTCGCCGGACCCCTGAATGACCCCGCAGAGTGTGTTACCGGGCGGGTTAACCATCATGAAAACGGCAATAATACCGGGCGTGGGACGGCTCCGGCCAGCGCTGCCGGCGGGCCCGACCGCCTGGCCAAGTTCCTCGCGGAAAACGGGTTGGGTGAAACAATTCGGTTGCTTTTGCCACGACTTAAACTTTTTTATTAGGGGCCGAAAAAAAAGTTCTAAAGTCCCGCGGCTGCGAGCCGATTTGAGGGGTGGATAAGTAATAATAAAGAACAACCGAACGACCAATGAACCTCAAAGCCAGTTCAGCCCAAAAAACGCTGGAAGCAACGGTGGTGAGACAGGTCGGCCCGGGCCGCCCGGCCAAACCGCCGGAAAAATCGGCCCGCTCTGACCAATTTTGGGTAAATGTCCGCGGGTTCAGGTGCCTGGGTGGCGCAACTGCCAGATTTTGGCATTATTCAAAAGCGACACCCGGCGTTACATTCATATCAGCAAACATATGAAACCGAAACACATCAGCAGATTCGGGGGCGGTGAGGCCGTCAACCCCCGGCTCAGTCCGGGGCTTTGGGATCATTTCATTTCCCCCGCCGAGCCAGGCCAGTCATTGCCGGAAGCCGCCGCCGGTGCCGCCCAAAAAAATGGCGCGCTTTCCTCCTGGATGGGACAGCTTATCATCCGGCTCACCGATCCGCTCTGCAGCCGGGTCCCTGAGGGTTATGAGGACGAACACGGCTTTCACTATGGAACCCAACCGGCCCCGGGTCCGCGCTGCTAATATGGGTCGCCCGGGTTGTCATTTGACCGGGTAATAATTGCCATGACCGGCCGCGACCGGCAGTATTTGCCAGGAACGGCCTTGCAGGAAGGGAACAATAGATTGACTTTTTCATGAGTTGATGATACTTTGTTCGCACTTTATAAGCACCAGAGGTGCAAGGATGTTGATGAGTCAATTGGTCTGCCCCCATGAGACTCCGATTAGAAAGTGAGATGAGAAGGAAGTTCGTGGTATAGGCTTGGTTGCGCCTGCGAACTGACCGGGACGGAGTCTGCGCAGATGTTACGTTGGGGGGGGAGACCGGTGTTTGGCCAAGCAAGATGTAAAGTTAAGAAACCCGGTGGTGCAGCCAAAACATGAAATCCATGAGCGGTCGCGATACATGAAATCCCCCCCCCCGAAAACCCAGCTTCCGGAAACGGCGTGCGACGCCGCGACGCCGGGTTGGAAACGGGCGTTGGATGTGTGCCTCATCCTGCTGGCGCTGCCCCTTTTGTTGCCCTTGGCGATTTTGATCGCGGTCCTGATCCGCGGCGTTTCCGCAGGGCCGGTCTTGTTCCGGCAGGAACGCGTCGGTCATTTGGGGGGGAGGTTCATGTGCCTGAAATTCCGGACCATGACCATCGGCGCGGAAACCTCCAAGCATCAGGAGCATTTCCGTCAATTGATCCATTCCGATGCGCCCATGGTCAAGCTGGACGCGCAGGGGGATGCCCGGATCATTCCCTGCGGGGTGTGGCTCCGGTCGTCCGGTTTGGACGAACTCCCGCAACTGATCAACGTGCTGCG
>Ga0182012_10004505_pt1 | contig 14507 bp, 9 predicted proteins | sample 612S2SmetaG_FD_120486 | JGI IMG/M metagenome (GOLD analysis project Ga0182012, IMG submission 120486) | Permafrost microbial communities from Stordalen Mire, Sweden - 612S2S metaG | ecosystem: Environmental > Terrestrial > Soil > Wetlands > Permafrost | place: Sweden: Stordalen | collected... | reverse complement strand
GTAAATGATCGAGTGCAGCCGGATGTCGACTTTTTCCTGATCGGCCAGTTCTTGCGCTTTACGCTCAGGGCGCACGTTGAAGCCAATGACGATGGCATTCGAGGCCGATGCCAACAGCACGTCAGTTTCGGTAATCGCGCCGACACCGCTGTGGATGACTTTCAGGCGCACCTTGTCATTGGACAACTTGGAGAGAAGATCGGTGAGCACTTCGACTGAGCCGCCGACGTCGCCTTTGAGAATGATATTCAATTCTTTAGTGCCCGCGGTTCGTAGTTGCTCGGCCAGACCTTCGAGCGATACGCGAGAACTCTTGGCCAGCGTGGCTTCGCGGGCTTTTTGCTCGCGGTATTCGGAAATGCCCCGGGCTTTGTCGCGATCGGCGACGACCACGAACTGATCGCCCGCCTGCGGCAAGCCTTCCATGCCGAGAATTTCAACGGGAGTGGAGGGCGGCGCGGTTTCCAATACCTTGCCGCGGTCGTCGAACATCGCGCGAACTTTTCCATAGACGTTGCCGACAACGAAATTCTCTCCGGCGCGAAGGGTGCCATTTTGTACGAGCACGGTTGCGACGGGGCCGCGTCCGCGATCGAGTTTGGCTTCGAGCACGAGGCCTGTGGCAGGGCGATCGGGATTGGCACGCAGATCTTGCAAGTCTGCGACGAGGCAGATCATTTCCATCAGCAGATTGAGATTGGTTTTCTGCTTCGCCGAAACGTCGACGAAGACCGTCGTTCCTCCCCACTCTTCCGGCATGAGTCCGCGATCCGCCAGTTGCTTCTTGACGCGTTCGGGGAGCGCGCCCGGCTTGTCGATTTTGTTGACGGCGACGATGATCGGAACTTCTGCGGCGTGGGCGTGGTCGATGGCTTCGATCGTCTGCGGCATGACGCCATCATCCGCGGCGACGACCAGCACGACGATGTCGGTGGCTTTGGCACCGCGCGATCTCATGCGGGTGAAGGCTTCGTGACCGGGCGTGTCGAGGAATACGATTTGGCGTCCATAGGCGGGAGATTGCTTGTCGCCGATGGTGACTTTATAAGCGCCGATATGCTGCGTGATGCCGCCAGCTTCGCCGCCCGCGACGTCGGTCGAACGAATTGAATCCAGCAATGTCGTTTTGCCGTGATCGACGTGCCCCATGATGGTGACCACGGGCGGGCGCGGCAGCGACTCGCCTGTGCCGACCTCGCCTTCAGCCGATTCGGCAACATCTTTCGCGGTCTGCTCTTCGAAGCTGATGACATTGGTGTCGGCGCCGAAGAAGCGCGCCATTTCGCTGGCGAGTTCGGTGTCGAGAGTTTGATTGACAGTGGCGAAGACTCCGCGCAACAGCAGGCGCGAGATCAGATCCTTGGCGCGAATTTCCAGCTTCTCGGCGAGATCTTTAACGCTAATGCCTTCGTTGATGGTGATGGTCCGCGTGATGGGCTGCGGCTCGTTCGAGAGCGACATGCGCGGCGGCGGAGTGTAGCCCTTCATCGGGCCTTCTTTGACGCCGCGGGGGACGTAACGCTGGCCGGGCCGACGGGCGGGCGATCCCGGACGCGTGCCGGGGCGATTCGCTCCCGGCGTCGGCGGTCCGGCGGCTGGGCCTACGCCTAGAGGACGCGCGCCTGTCGGCGAAGTTCGCGTGGGATGCATCGGTCGCCGTTCGCCGGGGCGGGACGTGCCCGGACGATTTGTCCCAGCCGCTCCCGGCGGCCCGGTTGGGCGACGCTGGAAAATTGGTTGGCCCGGAACGGGGCGTCCTGGCGCAGAGCGCATTGGTGCTCCGGCACCGGCCTGCGGAGAACTCGTCATGCCCGGACGAATGGGAGCCTTGTAGACCGGACGCGGCCCGGTCTGCGGAACAATCATGCGCGGCGGAGCTGGCGGTGGAGCGGTTGGTCGAGGTGGCGCACCCACGATTCCGGGAGTGGCTGAAATCGGAGCCGGTGGCTTGGGAGCCGACAATACCGGTGCCGGAGCGCTTGGTGCCGCTTGCGTTGGTGCAGCAGGTGCGACCGGTTTAGGCGGCGGTACTGTGAAAGTAGGACGAGCCGCGGAACTTGGAGTGACCAGCTTGGGCGGTGGCGGTGGGACCGACGGGGCGGGCGGAGGCGCGGACTGCGTTTCCTTCGGCGGAACGAGATTTGGTCGAGCGACAGGTGCGGGAGTTTCAGCAGTTGGAGCCGGAGCTTGCTTACCGATGATGGCCTTAAGAACATCGCCGGGCTTGGAGATGTTCGAGAGATCAATCTTTGTCTTGAAGCCGCCGTCATTCTCAGGCTGGCTGGGGCGCGACGTCTTGGCGGAACTCTTCACGCCGGAACCGCGCAGGGCACTGCGCACCTTATCCGCCTCGAAGTCTTCGAGCGAACTGGAGTGCGTCTTCTTCTCGGTGACGCCCGCCTCTGCCAACACATCCAGAATAGCTTTGCTCTTGACTTCCAGCTCTCGCGCCAGATCGTTGATTCGAATCTTACTCATCCGCCCCTTTGTGCCACCCGGTCCGCTAAGTCCTCATGTCAACCTCACGGCAGTGGCTTTGTCGCGTTTTTGCTTTAGCAAACGCGTCATATCCAATTATCGCTGGTTCTCGGAAGAATGTTGAGACTCTTCCGCAATTTGTTCTGCAATCGGCTCTGCTACTACTTCAGAATCTGAAACCGCTCCCCCGTTTTCCGCTTCCACAGGCTGCGCCTCGGCAACATGATTCGTCTCTGCTGAAGCTTCTGCGGCCGCCGCGTCTGCCGCTGCGTCCAGCGCTGCGAAATAATCGCTGACCGCCAGGCTGATCTTTTCGATCGTCTCGGGATCGATGCCTTCAATGGCCTCTAGTTGCTCGGGCGTCATATCGGCTAACGCTTCAACCGTCGTGATGCCCGCGGCGCCGAGTTTCTCGACGAGTTCTTCTCCAAGTTCGACCACGCTCGCGAGCGGAGTCGCCGTCGGCGGCAACAGTGCCGCCATTTGCTGCTCGACTTCCTGTCGCTTTTCTTCCTCGCTCTTGATGTCGATCTTCCAGCCCAGCAACTTGGCTGCGAGCCTAACGTTCTGGCCCTTCTTGCCAATGGCGAGCGAGAGTTGGCTGTCGTCGACAACGACTTCTAAATGTTTGTCCGCAGCGTCGACAATGGTGACTTTGCTGACTTTCGCGGGCTGCAACGCCTTTTCTGCGAATGTAACTGAGTCTTCGTGCCACTCGATGATGTCAATTTTCTCGCCGCGCAACTCGCGAATGATCGACTGCACTCTCATGCCCTTCATGCCCACGCAGGCGCCGACCGCGTCGACGTCTTTGTCTTTCGACATGACAGCAATTTTTGTGCGCTCGCCAGCTTCGCGGGCGATGGCGCGAATCACGACCGTGCCGTCGTAAATCTCCGGTACTTCGGTCTGGAACAAATGCTGCACTAATTCTGGGACAGCGCGGGAAACCACCACCGCCGGGCCTTTCGCAGCTTTTTCTAAGCGCGCGATGACAACTCTGGTACGCTCACCGATCGCGAAAGACTCAAGGCGCGATTGCTCTTTCCGGGGCATCCGGCCTTCGGTCTTGCCCAGGTCGAGAATTACGTCCGGCCCCTCGATCCGCTTCACCGCGGCGTTGACGATTTCGCCGACCTTGCCGATGTAGTCGTTGTAAACGGTATCGCGCTCGGCCTCGCGGACTTTCTGGAAAATGACCTGCTTGGCAAGTTGCGCGGCGATGCGTCCCAGAATTCCTTCGGTCTCTTTCAGGATCAGCAACTCGCCGCCGACTTCCAATGCGGGATTGATCTTGCGGGCATCTTCCAACGTGATCTGCAACAGCGGGTCTTCCACCTGCTCGGGTGTTTCCACCACTGTCTTGACTACATGAACGCGAATCTTGCCTGAACTCTTTTCGAGCTCGGCGCGCAGATTCTCCTGGCTCTTGTAATACTTTCGAGTCGCAACGACAATGGCGTCCTCGATGGCCGCGACCACAATTTTCGGGTCGATGCCTTTCTCTTTACTAAGAGCTTCAATCGTGTTGTAGAGCTCGCTTGCCATAGGCACTCACTGGGTGCTGCGTCCCGAAATCCTGCGCCGGATTTCAAGAAAATTCTCACGAATCTATATTTCCGGAACCAGATTCGCTTTTTCCACGTTCGCCAATTCAATTTCCAACGGCTGCGGCGCTTCTTCCCCTTCTGAGCGCTTTTTCCTCTTTGCTTCGCCGATCAGTACCGTAATACGGTTGCTCTCAAACTTTTCCAAACGTCCCTCAAAATGCCGGTTACCATTCACCGGATTACGCGTACTCAACTTCACTCGGCTGCCGACGAAGCGTTCATAATCTGAAGCACCAAGCAACTTTCGATCCAACCCCGGAGAAGAAACTTCCAGCAAGTACGAACCGCCTGCCATCACATCCTCGACATCGAGAATCGTGCTTACTTCGCGGCTGACCTTGGCGCAATCTTCATGCGTCACTCCAGCCGACTCGGCTTCAGCGCCCGTTTCTGCCTGCCCCGCCCAAGGCTTGTCTACGACAATGCGCAACATGCGCGCTTTGCCTCCGCCTCGCAACTCCACTTCGACAACTTCCAAGCCGTGGGTCGCCGCCACCCGGCCCGCGATCTCACGTACCTTGTCCGGATCAAACGCCATTTGCTTCAATCACTTACAAGACTATTGCCGACTTCGGAACGTAGCACAAAATAAAATGTGGGCTTGCGCCCACTGGTGTGCTCCGAGAAAACGAAGCCCTACACAACAGTCCCAGACACAAATATACGCCCCGGAATTGTAAAAGACAAACGCTCGAGAGGAGACCGGAGAGGACTAGTTGGCAGCGGTTTTTGATTTGAGGGAAGAAGCGTTTTGGGGCGGGAGACGGGGCTTGAACCCGCAACGTCCGGAGCCACAGTCCGGTGCTCTACCGATTGAGCTACTCCCGCCGCATCAAGCGATTATAGCAATTTTGCGGGAAGGATCGTCTGAGTAGAGAAAGAACTAGCCGCGCCCCACGCCCACATACTCGAAGCCCATAGAGCGCAGGCGGACGCAGTCGAGAAGATTTTTCGTGTCCACGATCAGAGGGCGTTTCAGGAGACTCTTGATACGGGCAAAATCGAGTCCGCGAAACTCTGGCCATCCGGTGCCGACCACCAGGGCATCCACGCCTTCGGCGGCTGCGTAGGCAGTTTCGCAGTAATGCACATCGCCGTTGAGGGTGATGCGCGCGTCGGGAATCGCGACCGGGTCGTAGGCCCTCACGCGAGCGCCTTTCGAGACTAAGTTCTGGGCCAATCGCACGGACGAAGACCCCGCGACGGAATTTGTGTTCGGCTTAAAGGCCAATCCCAGGATTCCGACGTCCTTGTTTTGCACGGAGTGGATCAATCCTGAAATGCGGTCGACGACATTTTCGGCCAGCCCTTGATTGACTTCGCGCGCGGCGGTCAACACCTTTAGAGAAACGCCATTTTGCTGGGCGAGCATTGCGAGAGAATCCATGTCGGACTCGGCGAATAGTCCGCCCATGCCCGCTCCCGGCTGGAGGCAGCGTGGTGCGATGCGTTTGTCGAGCCCCAGCGCGAGCGAGAGGCTCACTGCGTCGGCATTGACGCGTTCGCACAGGCTTGCGAGTTCGTTGATGAAAGAAATCTTGGTCGCGACAAATGCAGTGGCTGATTCTCGCACCAGCTCTGCCGTCTCGTGATTGGTGACAATCACCGGGACGCCACGCATCACCAGAGGATGGAATATCTGTTTGACCGCTTGAATCGCTTCGTTAGAGTTCGAACCGAGAATGATCCGATCGGGCCAGTTGAAGTCTTCGACGGCGCATCCCGAAGTAAAGAAGATGGGCTGCGATACCAATAGTGCCGTCAGTCCTGCTTCTTTCAATTTGTGGTCAATCGCTGCTGCGGTTCCCACCGGCGCCGGAGTCACGATGGCGAGAATTGCAGGCTTGGAAACCGCTCGTGCAATTCGGAGCACAATTTCTGTCAGACCTGCGGGGGTGTCCTCGGCAAGAAAAATCACTTGCGACTTGCGAGCGAAAGATTCGACGTCGGTGGAATAAGCGAGGCGTCCCGCGCGCACGTTGCGCTTGATGACTTCGGTCAGATTTTTTTCGTGGAAAGGAATGTTGCCCTGTGCCAGGCCGACCATGCGCGAGTTGTCCATGTGGCAGCAGGTGACCGGAGTACCGAAATCTGCGAGGCAGGCGGAGACGATGGTTCCGAGATAGCCCGCGCCGTAGACTCCGATTTGCATAGGTTGTTCTCTTCAGTAACTGTGACATCGCTGCGATGGGGAGCGGAGTGCGCAGCAGTCCACAAATAACCCAAATTTAATGTGTACGCCGTAGCGGACTTCAAGACAAAGCACGAGAGGGATGTGTACCCGGCGGGGTCGGGGCATGAACCTTCGCGGCTAGCGCTTCACCAGGCTGCCGCCGAGCGTCACGCCGGAAATGTCTGCCCAGCAGTTGGGGCTGTCTTCGCGAACGAAGGTCAGATCTTTGACCAGCACTTTATGGCTTCCGGAAAACTCTGCCCAACGCTTCTGCGCTTTGGTAAGCGCCGTTTGCGCCTCGGCTTCGGTGGCCATTTTAGCGATGGTCATGTGCGGCATATAGGGCCACTGCTCGATACCCGCCAATTCGTCGCGCGAAAGGGCGTCATGCAATTCGCGCATGCGATACGCCGCATTGCTCACGCGAATGAATAGTGTCGGAGTAAGGGGAATGAACGTTTCGACTTCGCCCAAGGTAACTTCAAAGGGCTGCACCTGGCTGCAAGTTTCTTCGAGAATATCGCGGGCAGCTTGCTCGCTGCCCAAAAGACAGCGCGGCGGAAGAATGGTCAAATGCGCAGGCAGCGGAGGCAAAGCGGGATGCAACTCACGCCGCAAATCGTCGACGAACTGAATCAAGTCGCCCTGAACGTAGGCCACCAGGGCAAAGCGGCGTGACTCTATCATGCTGGAGTTTATTATACGCAGCCGCATCGGGGACGGCATACCCTGGGGTTAATCACTTCGATGTTTGTGACGCGGAAGGTTCGGCGCTTGGCGTGTCTCATCGCGGCAAGCCAACTCGATTTGAGCTCCACCCAGTGCGGTAAAGCGCCGGCAAATAGATTCCCCGAGGTTTAGTTTTCGGCGAGGGCCTTCGGTGAAGTACATTCTCAAAATCTCCTTCGCTTCGTGCTCCATGGGAAGGCCGTGACGCGCCGCTCGCACTAAATCGCATTTTCGTCTCTTTCCCGCTGCCGGATGCTGAGCATCCCCATGACAGCAAAATGGTGGGTAACGCGGTACCCGCGGGCAAAGATAGACTCGTTGGGCAGTCGCACGAAAGCCGATGGCGTGAGCCCGAATTGCCCTTTGCAGTACCACAAAGCTCAAATGTACTTTAGAATCAATCTTGCTACTCATGTCGGGGCGTAGCGCAGCCTGGTAGCGCACCTGCCTTGGGCGCAGGGGGTCGTAGGTTCAAATCCTATCGCCCCGACCAATTCCTTTTTCAATCTCATTTATCCATCTCCCTCAGACCGCTGGCTGAATGGGATTCCAGCTCCGATGTTCACAAGCCCATAAGCATTGCCGCACTCGGGAGCAGCGATTCACGCTGCGGTGCGCGACGAACTTCGCCGTGCCACGATATATTGATGCCAATGGTTACATCGACAATACGAACGCTACCGCCGCGGACCGCCATTGCGATCATGGCCGCCGGTAAAGGCACGCGCCTTAAGTCGAAGCTTCCGAAAGTTCTTCATGAAGTTGGAGGCAAGTCCCTATTGGCACATGTCATCGAGGCGGCATCAAAAGTCGCCTCTCCTGAAGATATTTACGTCGTCATTGGACGCGAGGCGGAGCGGGTTCGCGCGGCAGTCGCTTCCACGGGCGTTAAGTTCGTTCTGCAACAGGAACAGCGCGGCACAGGACATGCGATTATGGTTGCCCGCGAAACCCTTGATGGATACGACGAGGTCATCGTGCTTTCTGGCGACGCGCCGCAGATTACCGCCGCGACGATCGAGAAGTTGCGCGACTTTCATGGCTCTCACAAAGCTGCGATGACCATTTTGAGCGCGCGCCTCGACGATCCCACTGGTTATGGGCGTGTGCTGCGCAAGAGCAAGAATTCCGAGGTCAAGGCTATCGTAGAAGAGAAGGACGCGTCCCCGGCGCAGAAGAAACTTAAAGAAATCAACTCGGGCTTTTATGCGTTCGACGCGGAGAAGCTATTTCATTACATCGACCAACTGAGCACTACGAATGCGAATGCCGAATATTACTTGACGGATATGGCGTCCGTGCTCCGCAAAGCAAAACAGCGGGTTGCCGTGGTTGAAGTGGAGAATCCGCTGGAAATTCTGGGCGGAAACACTCGGGCCGAGCTGGTCGAACTTGACCAGCAAATGAGGATGGCAAAATGCCGTCAGCTGATGGCAGAAGGCGTCACGATTTTTTATCCCCAGACCTGTGTGATCGACGCCGACGTTGTGGTCGGACAAGATACGGTCATTGAACCATTCGTTCAGTTACTGGGCAAGACGAGCATCGGTGCGGATTGCCACCTCCGTTCCTACACCGTGATTAAGAATTCGCGCATCGCGGACGGAGTTCTGGTACGCAACGGCTGCATTCTTGACGAGGCGACGGTGGCGCCAGGGGCATTGCTCGGGCCGTACTCCCACCTGCGCCCCGGTAGCGAAATTGGCGAAAGCGCGCACGTAGGAAACTTTGTTGAGACCAAGAAAATCCGTCTCGGCAAAGGTTCGAAGGCGAACCACCTTACTTATCTGGGCGATGCTGAAATCGGCGCGGGCGTGAACATAGGCGCTGGTACGATCACTTGCAACTACGACGGCGTGAACAAACACAAAACGATTATCGAAGATGGAGTGTTTGTTGGCAGCGATTCCACTCTGGTCGCGCCGATTCGCTTGGGACGTGGAGCTTATGTGGCTGCCGGTTCGTCGATCACGAACGATGTCCCCTCGGACGCGCTCGCTCTCGGGCGCGCCCGTCAGATTACCAAAGAAGGCTGGGCCCGCGAAAAGCGCCAAGCGCAGAAAAAGGCCAAAGGTTAAGGCAGATCAGTTGCTCGCCTTCGCGGCTTCCAGTTTCTGCGTCATCGTCTGCGCCCAGTCGCCTTCGTCGCCATAACCGATTTGCGTCCACAGCCATGTTCCTTTGGGGTCGACAATCCAGTTTTGAGGAATTGCCACGTCGTCATCGAGCACGCTGTTCACCAGTGAAAGCGCGGGTATCACGGGAAAGGTATATCCCTTTTCTTGCATGAAGGGCGCCACCGATCCCAAGTTTTGATCGAAATTGAGCGTAAGGACTTGAACGTCGGATCGCGTTTTGAGCTGCTCGTATAACTTTTGCAAGCTGGGCAATTCCTGGTTGCAGGGGCCACACCAGGTTGCCCAGACATTAATGAAAACGGATTTGCCCCGAAGATCCTGGGATCGCCAGACCTTGCCCGAGAGATCGGTAAGTTCGAATGCGGGCAGTATTGATTTCGGCTTTTCCCATCGGCCTTGAGCTAGTTCCGTACCCTTCATCGAGAGAGGCTTGCTCCAAATCGCCCAAGCTTCGGTGGTGCCACCTTGCTCTTTCCAGAGCGCTTGCGCCTCGTCGGTAAGATCATCGAGGAACTTTCCGCGAGACCATTCGGGTTTGATTGATCGCGTTTGCAGCGACAATTGATAATAGGCGAGTGCGTCTTGATTATGCCCCTCCAAAGCCGCCAGCCGTGCGCGATTCCACCAGTACCGAGATTGGAGCTTTTCCTGTTCCGGCACAGGCCCCGCCACTGCCGATCTTATGGCAACGGCGGCATCCGGACGCCCAACGAGCTGTGCCGCCTTCAGCAAACTACCCTCCGTCATCATGTCTTCAGCGAGAAACTCTTCTTCCCGATCTTTGCGTTCGCTCGCGGAAAAGAGGTCATCCTTTGCGTCCACCGCATGCTCATGGTCGGACATACTCTTGGCCTGCTGTAGAAGTTCGACTGCACGGTCAAGCTGCCATTTGTGTTCGAGCAGGAATTCTCCAGCCGTTAGTTTTGTCCAATGAAGCGGCGCTTCGTATGCCGTCTCGTATTGAAGGTATTCATCGAGAGCGGCGATGCCGTCTTTCTCCGACAAGGAATCGTCATCATAAATCGCGTAAAACCACGCAGTAAGGCCGAGATCGCGACTATCCGGGAACTGAACAATCCAGCTCTTTACCGCTTCTTTGTAGGCCTCGCGATACTTGGTCCAGGCCGCCGCATCTTTCTGATCGTCGGGCTTCTTGTTCGCCTTTTTCCATCGATCCTCGACGATATCGTAAGCATCGTTGGAGTGAGGGAACTCGCGGAGCAGATGGTCTTCCATTGCAGTGACGGTTGCGGTGGAGGCCTCGGCCTGCTGATAGCCCCTAATTAAGAATGCCTCCCATTCGGCATCCGGTTTCGAATTCATCGACTCGATTCGTTTAAGGTCTGTGGCGACTTGTTTGCGCAGTGCATCATGTTCTTGCGGCGGATGCGAACGGAATTCCAATCCCCACAGCGCCTCATAGTTTTCCAAACGATCCGGGTCGGTTTCTTTTGCCAGGCTTTCACGCAATGCCTTTGCCACAGTGGGCAGGAGGCTGTGCTGCAGGTTATCGTTCTTGGCCAACAGCCACTGCGCGCGCTCATTGATCGAGGCAGGGCAGAGGTGGAAGTAGGCGGTGAGGTTCTCGATCGACTTCTGTTTGTCCTTGTGCAGCCCGCGCGAATAAAACCAAGCGAGTTGTACCGCTGGCCAGGGAAATTCAGGCGCTTTTGCCCGCGCCTCTTCCAGCAGCCGGAGACTCTCGGCGGTGTCGGTGCGATACAGGGCGGAGCCTGCGACAGCCAGTGACAGAGGGTCATCCGGATTTTGCGCCGCTTGCTTGCGAAGCCGCTCTTGCTCCGCCGTAACCCAGGTTCGGTCTGCGGACCAGTCCAATCCCGTCATGTACGCGGTGAATTCGTCGTAGGGCTGAGACTCCCGCGGATACTTGGCGATCAGCTCTTGGAAGACTTCGCGACGACGCACCTCGCGAGCGCTGTACGTCATTTTTTCCAACACTTTTTGATCTAGCTCTTCACGGATAGCCTTACTCACTTCGGGCGCGGCTTCGCAGCCTGGCAGTGAAAGCGGGGACTGAGAAGATGATTGGGCGGGGGATGCGGAGGGCAGGAGCGTAAGTGCGACGAACATCCACAGGACACAGGCGAACTTGCACTTCATGGCAGCCAACTTTCACTCGAAAGAATGAGCGGGCGCTTTTCGATATCAGGGCAATTCTACTCGCTAAGGCAGGCTTGCGGCTAAATTTCCGGCAGCCGTTCTTCCAGCGTCTGGGTGAGCGATTCGATCGAGGTATTCTTGCTCATCTCGTGGATCTCCTTGTCTGCGGCGATGGTGTGCAGTCCCATGTGGACGCAAATCGCGCGGGTCATTTGCAATAGTTTTGTGATTTCTTTTTCAGACAAAAGATCGACCTGCAGATTCAGGTGATCGCGACGCTCGCCGCGGCGCATCATGCGATTTTGGCGCATGAGGATGAAGCTCGAGAGGATGACCGCTTCCACCGCAAACAGCACACCCAGCAACGAGAATGGGAACGGATCGAACGGGCGGGCGCCTGGGATTAGGTGACCGTTCAACGTTATCCAAGCGATAAGGATCGTCAAATGCAGCACGATGAATGGTGGACTGCCGGCAAACGCTCCGACCGAATCGGCGAGGCGCTCCGTGTGAGATCGCCGGTTAAGAGCGTCTTCTTCTTGCTTGATGATGGCGTCGATATGCGACTGGCCGGGCCGGGAATTTTCGCTCATGGTTGGCTCTTCACGCCCTTGTAGGATGCCGTTGATGCCTTCGCGTTTGTGCGGGAGGCGGCGGGTGCGGGAGAATAACACATGCCTTCGGTGCGCATCGACAAGTGGCTGTGGGCTGCTCGATTCTTCAAGACGCGCGTGCTGGCCTCCCGCGCCTGCGATCTGGGACGGATCTTATTCAACGGGCAGCCCGCAAAGCCCGCGCGCGAAGTCCGCATCGGAGATATGCTGCGAGTTACCAACGAAGGAGGCGAATTCGAGATCGAAGTTCTGCAGCTCAGCGATGTGCGTGGCCCAGCTTCAGTCGCGCAGACTCTCTATCGCGAAACCGACGCCAGCAAAGAGATGCGCCTCAAGGCCGCCGCAGAACGCAAGGCATTGCGTGAATTCGAAGTGCTGCCGACAGGGCGTCCGTCAAAGCGTGACCGGCGCGAGATCATTCAGTTTCGCGGTCGGGGGTGATCCCTTGCCGGGCATACCAGACTGAATCAGAATTTCACCCCTTCACCGCCGAGCGAATCTTCGGCGTGCCCGATACCGCCGCCTTCAGCGCTACGTCGGTTTCAATCAGTTCGAGCACTTTCCTGGTCATCTCTTCATCGACATCCGGCGCGTTTCTGATCTCTACGGGATAGCGCACCAGCAACTCCAATCCGGTGTCCGCGAATTGCAGGCGAGCTTCGGGACGCGGAATATCAATTTGAATGTCGACGCGGCGTTCCACATTGGCGTGCTGGCGTTCGATCTCTGGGCGATATTTCGCATAGACCGTGTTCACCGCGGCTACCAGTTTTTCTTCAGTCGCTTTGTGATTGCCGTCAGGCGCGATCATCACGACAACCTCGTGCCACGAATACTCAGTGCCTGGAATCTGTTTGAATAATGGCGTGCCTGCCTGGAAGAGGACTGAGTTGGAGAACACCACGATGCGTCCTGTGGGATAGAAATCCAATCCAGTGCCAGCAAGTTCCATCATGTAAAGGCGCACGAGTCCGACATCGACTACGTCGCCCGTAACGCCCGCGATGCTGATGCGATCGCCGACGCGAATTCCATAACGACCAATGATGAAAAAATACGCAGCTACGGACAACAGCACTGCTTGCAGTCCCACGGCGATGCCGGCAGTAATGAATCCGGCAAAGGTCGCCAGGGAGCTAAACTCGCTGACGAAGCCGAGGACTAAAACGATGCCGATCAGAAATCCGATGACCACGCGGCGCATGACCAGGAACTGCCGCCGCCGACGTGGCTCCGCGATATAGCGGAAGGTGATGCGTCGCCAGATTTCAGAGAGAAGCAGAATCACTCCTAAAGTCATGACAATCCCAAGAACGCGCAATAGGACAGAACGCAAAGCATATTTCGATTCTCGGGTGATGGACTCGCGCCACTCGCCGAGGCTCACCTTGTCGTCATCGAGCACGATGATTTCCTGGCTAAGAGGAAGCATTGCCGCGGAAAGAGATTTGAAACGTTCGGTAAGCTCCTGAAAATTTTCCTTCTCCGCTAGAAGCTGCTGCGGATCGGTGGACGGCGGCGCGCTGGCCAGCGTCTGACTTTCCTGAATCGTGGCTCCCAACGCGCTTCGCAGCGGTACACGTAGCTGGTCGGCAACGTCGCGCATGGCGCTGGTTTCTTTGATGACTCCGTCGATCTGATGCACTGCGCTCATATAGTCGTAGAGTGTTAAGGCTTCGCTGATCAGGCCGCCAGAATTGGCCAGAGAGGGTTTGCTCGGCGTCGCCGCTTTCGGCGAGGCGGCCGTCGAGGAAGAACTCGCGGCCAGAACCTCCGGAATCGATCGCGCCAGTTGACTGATTCCACCTTCCAGCCCACCGGCGGTTTCGCCATTGGTTTCGACGAAAGTCGCCATTTTCTGCACCGCATCGAGCAGTGCCTTTTGCAATTCCAACTGTCCTTGGAGCGCATCGCGCTGCGAAGTTAGATTGTTTCGCTTCGCCGCAGAAGCCTCCGCAATCTGCGCATTGAGAGTTTCGATCTGCGCTTGCAATTGATTGACTTGCGCAGACGTCTTGGCCAGTAGTTGCGACAGATTCTGCTGCTGCGTAGTTTCGCCGGATGGTTCACCCACACCGTTCGTCTTATGCTGAGCGGCGATCACGGCGGCTTCCGCCTTGGCTGCTTCGAATCCGAGGCGCACCGCTTGGAGTCCGAGTGTCTGTGCGTTGTCTTGATAAATCGTGTCGCTGGGCAATCCGACAGCAGGGATGCCGGTCGTGGAATGCCGAGACCAACTAATGAGCTGACTCAGGTGGTGCAGGACGGCATCACCATCGAGTTGTACCGGCGGCAAGGTGAGGGGCGCAGATTGTGTACTCGCTTGCGGCGTGGCGTTCTGCGGCTGAGACAGCTTCGAGTCTTGCGCTCGCGCTGACGACGCCAGAACGAAAAAAATCAGCAGGGCCGCCAATGACGAGTAGCCTTTTTCCGCGAGAGCTTTTACGACAACGGGTTCACGTATACAAACGCCACGAAGCATCGAGCATTTTTAGATGACGAAACGCTGCTATGCAGAAGTCGCTGCGGCGAATAAAAATGGAGGTCGCGGGCCGAACAACGACTCGCATGAATCTGCGGCTACTCCGATGCTGCACCTGGTTAGAAAACGACCCAGTTTGTCCTCCCACGGTTTTGCCCGATT
>Ga0182012_10004498_pt1 | contig 14527 bp, 18 predicted proteins | sample 612S2SmetaG_FD_120486 | JGI IMG/M metagenome (GOLD analysis project Ga0182012, IMG submission 120486) | Permafrost microbial communities from Stordalen Mire, Sweden - 612S2S metaG | ecosystem: Environmental > Terrestrial > Soil > Wetlands > Permafrost | place: Sweden: Stordalen | collected... | reverse complement strand
GGCGCCGCCGAGGCGACCCGAGCACTGCACCCGGATGCCCTTGACGTTGGGCTGGCGCATCGCCGACTGGATGGCCTTACGCATCGCACGACGGAACGCCACCCGGTTGCTCAGCTGTTCGGCCACCCCTTGGGCCACCAATTGCGCTACCGACTCAGGGTTTTTGACCTCAAGGATGTTGAGCTGAACTTGCTTTTTGGTCAGCTTCTCCAGGTCTGTCCGGATCCGGTCGGCCTCGGTGCCGCGCCGGCCGATGACGATACCCGGACGGGCTGTGTGGATGTCGACTCGGACCCGGTCGCGAGTGCGTTCGATCTCCACGTCGGCGATCCCGGCGCGCTCGAGGCCCGTGGACAGCAACCGGCGGATCGCGACATCTTCCTTGACGTACTCGGCGTACTGCTTGTCGGCGTACCAGCGTGACTTCCAGTCAGTCGTAATGCCCAACCGGAAGCCGTGCGGATTGATCTTCTGGCCCACTAGTCTGAGCCTCCCTTCACGTCAGAAGTCTCAGAAGTCGGCTCGGGTTTCGTAGCTGCCTTCTTTGCGGGCGCTTTGGCTGCTTTTGTGGCCGGAGCCTTCTTGGCCGGTGCCTTCTTGGCCGGCGCCTTCGCGGCGGCCTTGCTGCCCTCGGCGCGACGGGCACGCGACGACTTCTCCGACCCCTGAAGCTTTGTCGGCCGGCTCTCGACCACGACAGTGATGTGGCTGGTGCGCCGGCGGATCCGGAACGCGCGGCCTTGGGCGCGCGGGCGGATTCGCTTGGCGGTCGGGCCCCCGTCGGCATAGATAGTGGCCACTACCAGCGTCGCCGGGTCCAGCCCGTCGTTGTTCTGGGCGTTGGCCGCGGCGCTGGCAATCACCTTGGCGACCGGCTCGCTGGCGGCCTGTGGCGCCCAGCGCAGGATGTCGAGCGCTTCGGCCACCGACTTGCCACGCACCAGGTCAATGACCCGGCGCGATTTTGTCGGCGACACCCGCACGAACCGTGCTACGGCGACCGCCGACGGATATTCCGTGGTGGTGGTGCTCATCGGCGCTTGGCCTTTCGATCGTCCTTGATGTGGCCCTTGAAGGTTCGCGTCGGCGCGAATTCACCAAGTTTGTGGCCCACCATCGCCTCGGTGACGAACACCGGGACGTGCTTGCGGCCGTCGTGCACCGCAAAGGTGTGGCCGATGAAGTCCGGAATGATCGTCGACCGGCGCGACCAGGTCTTGATGACCTGCTTGCTGTTCTTCTCGTTCTGAACGTCGACCTTCTTCACCAGATGGTCATCGACGAACGGACCCTTTTTCAGGCTGCGTGGCATGTTTACTCCCCTGGCTCCTGATACATCCCTAGCGCCCGTGCTTCTTGCCGGTGCGCCGGCGCCGGACGATGAGTTTGTTACTGGCTTTGTTGGGATGGCGGGTACGGCCCTCGGGCTTGCCCCACGGGCTGACCGGGTGACGACCACCGGAGGTCTTACCTTCACCACCACCGTGCGGGTGGTCGACCGGGTTCATGACGACACCACGGACCGAGGGGCGCTTGCCCTTCCACCGCATCCGGCCGGCCTTACCCCAGTTGATGTTTGCCTGCTCGGCGTTTCCGACCTCGCCGACCGTTGCGCGGCAGCGCACGTCGACGCGGCGGATCTCACCGCTGGGCATACGCAGCGATGCATAAGTGGCCTCCTTGCCGAGCAACTGGATGCTCGACCCGGCCGATCGCGCCAGCTTGGCGCCGCCGCCAGGCCTCAGTTCCACGGCGTGGATCAAGGTACCTGCCGGGATGTTGCGCAACGGCAGGTTGTTACCCGGCTTGATGTCGGCGTTGGCTCCCGATTCCACGACATCGCCCTGCGACAGCCCTTGCGGCGCAATGATGTAGCGCTTCTCGCCGTCGAGGAAGTGGAGCAAAGCGATGTTGGCGGTGCGGTTGGGGTCGTACTCGATCTCCGCAACCTTGGCGTTGACGCCGTCTTTGTCGTTGCGGCGGAAGTCGATCACCCGGTAGGCGCGCTTGTGGCCACCGCCCTTGTGCCGGGTGGTGATCCGGCCGTGGGCGTTACGCCCGCCGCGACCGTGCAGCGGGCGCACCAACGACTTCTCCGGCTCCGTGCGAGTGATCTCGGCGAAGTCGGACACACTGGCGCCGCGACGACCGGGGGTCGTCGGCTTGTATTTGCGAATTGCCATGTCTATCAGGTCTTTCTCTCGCGCGCGGCTAGGCCGGTGCGCCGAACAGGTCGATCGGCTTGCTGCCCGGTGCCAAGGTGACGATCGCCCGCTTGGTGCCCTTGCGCTTACCGAATCCGGCCCGGGTGCGCTTGCGCTTGCCCTGCCGGTTCGCGGTGTTCACCGATGCAACCTTGACGGCGAAGATCTTCTCGACAGCGATCTTGATCTGCGTCTTGTTCGAATCGGGGCGCACCACAAATGTGTACACATTGTCATCGAGCAGGCTGTAAGACTTCTCCGAGATGACTGGGGCCAGGATGATGTCGCGGGGATCAGCGATGTTCGCCATCAGGCCGAAACCTCCTCAGTACTAGCCGTGCTGGCGGCGATATAGCCGTTGAGGGCCTCGACACTGAACACCACGTCGTCGGCGCGCAGCACGTCGTACGTGTTGAGCTGGTCGGGCGCCAGGACATGCACACCGGGCAGGTTGCGCACGCTTTTTGTGCCGGCCTCATCGCTGCGGCCGATGACGACCAACACCTGCTTGCGATCGGTGATGGTGCCCAGAAATTCCCGGGCGCTCTTGGTGGAAGGAGTCTGACCCGTTACCAGCTCGGTGACCGCGTGGATGCGGCCGTTGCGTGCCCGGTCGGACAGTGCGCCGCGCAGAGCAGCGGCGATCATCTTCTTGGGCGTGCGCTGGCTGTAGTCGCGCGGCTTGGGGCCGTGCACGACGCCGCCGCCGGCGAACTGCGGGGCCCGCGTCGAACCCTGCCGGGCACGTCCAGTCCCCTTCTGCCGGTACGGCTTGCGGCCACCACCGCGAACCTCGCCACGCGTCTTGGTCGAGTGCGTACCCTGCCGGGCGGCCGCCCGCTGCGCGGTGACCACCTGGTGCATCAACGCGATATTGGCCGGGGCATCGAACAACTCGGCCGGCAGCTCAATGGAGCCGTCAACCTTGCCGTCGGGCGTCTTGACGTCAATCTTCAGGGTCTTCGGGCTTTCTTGCGCTTTTTCGGCTGCCATTACTTCTCACCTCGTTTGATCGCGCCGCGAACCATCACGAGTCCACCGGTGCGGCCGGGAACCGCGCCTTTGATCAACAGCACGCCGTTCTCGGCATCGACCTTGTGCACCAACAGGTTCTGGACGGTCACCCGGTCGTTGCCCATCCGGCCCGACATCCGAGTGCCCTTGAACACCCGCGCGGGAGTGGCACAGCCGCCGATGGACCCCGGACGACGGTGCACCGCCTGGGCCCCGTGGCTGGCGCCCTGGCCCTTGAAGCCGTGCCGCTTCATGGTGCCGGCGAAGCCCTTGCCCTTCGAGGTACCTGTTACGTCGACGTAGCTGCCGTCGGCGAAGATCTCGGCGGTCAACTCCTGGCCGACCTCGTATGCGGCGGCCGCGTCCGGATTCTCCAGCCGCAGTTCGGCCAGATACCGGCGCGGGTTGACGCCCGCGGCGGTGTATTGGCCGGTGACCGGCTTGTTGACCTTGCGGGGACTGATCTCGCCGTAGGCCAGCTGCACAGCGCTGTACCCGTCCCGCTCCGGGGTGCGGATGCGGGTCACCACGTTCGGCCCGGCCTTGACCACCGTCACCGGCACGATCTTGTTGTTCTCATCGAACACCTGCGTCATGCCCAGCTTGGTGCCCAGAATGCCCTGTCTTGCCATTGCTCTGGATCTCCTACTGGATGTTGACGTCGACGCTGGCTGGCAAATCGATGCGCATCAGCGCGTCAACGGTCTTCGGCGTCGGGTCAAGAATGTCGATCAGCCGCTTGTGCGTCCGCATTTCGAAGTGCTCTCGCGAGTCCTTGTACTTATGCGGCGAACGGATGACGCAATAGATGTTTTTCTCGGTCGGCAGTGGCACCGGCCCAACGACGCTTGCACCAGTGCGTACGACGGTCTCGACGATCTTGCGCGCCGATGCGTCAATAGCCTCATGGTCGTAGGCCTTGAGCCTGATGCGGATCTTTTGTCCCGCCACGCTTTCCTACCCTCACTCCACTTGAGGTCCGTGTCCGGACCTGCTCCCGCTTAGGCCCGTGTCCGGGCCTGGTGCCTCCCAGCGCGCGAATCGACGGGCCCGGTGTGGGGCCGATCGAGCGTCGCGCCGGATACTGCGCCGCTGTTTACCTGTCTTGGTCCACCGGCCCCCGCGCTCGGGTGTGTCACCCGCACGCAGCCTTGCCCGTGACTAAATTCGTCGCGCTTCAAGGATGGGACCGCACGCACCCGTTCGGGTGCTGGTCGTATGCCCGACCAGGCGTGAACCTGGCGCAAGGCAACCCGAACAGTATGCCTTAATTCATGGCCCCAGCCAAATCTCGGTTCATTGGTGATCTGCAGTGCTGCGCGCGCCGCCCGCGGGCCCCGGCCTCCATACCCACCGGACAGTAAAGTTTGCTGACATGACCGGTCCTAGCAGCACCTTTGAGGTGTGCAAGAACCTATCAGCCCGTCCGGGCGGCACCCGCCTGTTTTCGGCGGCGGCGGTGGCGCGGGTGCGCTATTTCGCCTCGGACCTGCCGCACGTCGTACGGATGGAGCCGGGTCTGGCCGAGGTCATGGTGCCCAAGTGGTTTTTCGTGCATAACCACTTACACACCGTGCATGCGATCGCGTCCTGCAACGCCGCCGAAATGGCGACGGGAATGCTAATGGAGGCCCCTTAGGAGACTGGGTGCCAAGCAGCCACCGCTGGATCCCCAAGGCCATGAACGTGCAGTACCTCCAAAAGGCGACGAAGTCGCTGCGGGTTTTAGTTCTCGACCCCGATTTCGGGAGCGGGTAGTACCAACGCGAGTTTCACGCTGCTCCAACCCGTTGAGCGCTTGGTCGTCGCGCTGGCCCTGACCGGGCCCGGGTGATCGACTTAGTTGTTCATCGGTGGTGGTTGGGGTTGGAATGGTTGATACCACCACCAGTCGGCGCGTTCGCTGGTGGGTCCGAGGCAGGGCGGCACCGCGGGCGGGGGATGGTTCGGTGGGCGGGCCAACGGTCCTGGGTTCAGTGCCCGGCGGGCACGGTCGGTGACGGTGAGGCGATGCGCGGGTCCGGTTATGGTGATCATGCCGCGATGGTGCAATCGGTGGTGATGAGGGCATACCAGCACCAGGTTGAACAGCTCGGTGGCCCCGCCGTCCTCCCAGTGCCGGATGTGATGTGCGTGAAGACCGCGGGTACCTCCGCAGCCGGGCACCACGCAGGTGCGGTCGCGGTGCTCGAGGGCACGGCGCAGCCGGCGGCTGATTTGGCGGGTCGCCCGCCCGGAGCCGATGACCTGCCCGTCGCGTTCGAACCAGGCTTCATAGCTGGCATCACACATTAGGTATCGGCGTTCAGCCTCCGACAGCAGCGGGCCCAGGTGCAGGGACGCGGCCCGCGCCTTGACGTCGAGATGCATCACCACGGTGGTGTGCTGTCCGTGGGGGCGGCGGGTGACCTCGGCGTCCCAGCCGGCCCCGACCAAACCCATAAACGCCTCGACCGTGGTCGGCACCGGGCGCCGACCCTCTGGGGCGCCCCTACCCTCGCCCTCGACCGTGTCGCCCTCGCCGCCGTTGTCGTGATCGTCGTGGTCGTGTTTCCACTCGGCGTACAGCGCATCACGATGCGACTGCAGTGCCGCGTCGAACTTCGCCGCGTCGAGGCGATCCAGCCTGATCCGGTAGCAGGTGGACTGCTCGCCGACGATCTTGGTGACCGAGGGTGGTGGTTCTGGCCGAGGATCGGGTTGGGTTCGCGGTTCGAGCTTGACCGCGGTGCGCAGCTGGCTGACCGTGGCGACCGCGGCCAGCGTCGCGTAGTGCTCATCGGATCCCTCGCCCGCCCCGGCGGCAATGACGCCGACCTGATCCAGGGACAGTCGGCCCTCGCGCATGCCTTGGGCGCAGCGCGGGAACTCCTCGAGCCGGTGCGCGACGGTGGCGATCGTGGTGGCGTTCGCCGATGAGCAGCCGGTCTTCCAGGCCACCAACGCCGCGACCGACCGCGCACCCGTGGCACCGCACAGCCCGTCGCGATCCAGTTCGGCCACGATCTTCACGACCCGCCCATCGATCGCGTTACGCTGACCGACCAACTCCGCCAACTCCTCAAAGAGCACCTCAACGCGCTGGTCAGGACGCACGACAGCGGCGCCAGAGGATGCGGTCGAAGACATGACTCCATCATCGCAGCCACCTCCGACAAATTCGGGCTGCCCGATCCGTCCCGTGGTGGTGCCGCCCCGCGGTGGCCGCCGAAATGGCGATGGGAATGCTGATGGCGGCCCCTTAGGAGACTGGGTGCCAAGCAGCCACCGCTGGATCCCCAAAGCGATGAGCGTGCATTACCTGGCGAAAGCCACCACATCGCTGCAGGCGCAGGCCCGGCTGGACCCACCCGACTTTTCCCACATCAGCGGCGGCGTCGACCTGGTGGTACCGGTACGCGTCACCGACCGCAAGGGAGCCGAGGTAGTCCACGCCGAGATCACGACATGGGTCACCCTGGCGGGCTAAATCCTGCCCCTCAACTCACGGCGGCTCAAACTGTTCACCTGTTTGATTGAGCTGCGGTAACGCTTAGCCAGCAGAATTGGCAAACGAAGCCGCTACAGCTCAGGCGACGCTAGTCTTGTGGGGCCAGCGATAGACCGACCATCTCAGGGAACCCTCGATGTCTTATGTGAATGCCGCGCCTGAGTATGTGGCGGCGGCTGCAACGGACCTGGCCAATATCGGTTCAACGATCAGCTCGGCCAACAGCGCGGCGGTTGGCCCGACATCGGGCGTCCTTGCCGCAGGAGCCGACGAGGTGTCGGCGAGCGTTGCAGCGCTGTTCGACGCGCACGCACAGGCTTATCAGGCACTCAGCGCCCAGGCGGCCTATTTCCACGAGCAATTTGTGCAACTCCTGAACGTCGGCGCAACCCACTACGCCCTGGCCGAAGCTGCAAATGCGTCACCTTTGCAGACGATCGAGCAGGGTGTGCTCAGCGTGGCCGACGCACCCAGCGGTCAGACGCTGACGGCGGCGCAGTCGGCCATCGGCGGCGCGGCATCGTTCGGTTCCGTGGCATCGAGTGTGCCGGGGGCGGTGGCGGGGGCGGCAGGCGGTTCCGCGCCCGCGGCATCTGCGGGATTCCTAACAATGGCGGCTTCGCCGGCACCGGCGGCACCGGCGGCGCTGGCACCGGCTAGCACGCCAGTAGCGGCTGCGCCGGCAGCCGTCAGCACGCCTGCGGCGGCCCTGCAGGCGGCAACGCCGAATTATGCAACAGCGGCGCAGGCGCCGGCGGCCGTCAGCACGCCTGCGGCCGCGATGGAGGCGGCGGCGTCGGATTACGCTCCGGCCACAGCTGCGCCAGCCTCTGCGGTGCCACCAATCGGGGCGGCGCCAGCCCCGGCGGCAGGGGAGCCCCGACACGCGGCCCGACCGGGAACGCCGGCTTATTCTCCTGAGGCTTCGGGACAACAGGGGTACGACGAAGAGCCGGCGGGTCGCCACCGAGCCTATTGATCGTCGGCGCCGGGCCGGATTCAAACAACGAACTCCGCGGCCCGGTGCCCCAGCATCACGATCGTCGCGTGCGGACCGCGGCTGGTGATCACCGGCAGGACAGACCCGTCGATCACCCACAAGTTGTCGATGCCACGCACCCGGCAGCGAGAATCAACGACAGCTCGCGGATCATCGTCGACGCCCATCGGGGCTGTGCCACAAAGATGTTGCGACGTCGACCACGCTGGCTCTCCGACATGCGTTGCCGCACTGACCAACTCACGGGCCAACTCGCTGCCATTGCGCAGCGCAGCAACATCATCGGGCTCACTGTCGTAGCGGTGTTCGATCAGCGGAGCCACCTCAGGATTTGGCGAGGCGAGCGTAATTCGCCCGCGCGCCCGCGGTTGCATGAGCGCCACCCCGATGTGCGGCCAGTCGGGATGACCCGGGGTGCCGTCGCCCGTCATAGCAATGAACCCGCCGGTATACGGTCTGATCTCAATGCCATCAGGGGTAGTGAGCACAACCTCAAGTACCGGTCGGCCGGCAGCCACGGTCCACGTCGTAGGCATTACCCACTCCGGGTGGTCGATGCACCACATCCCGACCGGCAACGGCGCCACCACCGGTACGCCGGCGCCCCGCAGCGCGGCCTCGTCCCCAACCCCGGATAGCATCAGAAGATGCGCCGATTGAATGGCACCGGCGCACAGAATGATTCGGTCGGCCGTCATGGTAATCGGGCCTTCTGGCCCGATGGCGTCTACGCCCACTACTGTGGTTCCAGAGAAACGCAAGCGCACCGCCCGCGTCCGCGCCAGCAAGATCAGGTTCGAGCGTTCCAGAGCCGGCATCAGATATCCCGCACCCGATCCAACACGCAGACCGTCGACGATGTTGAGCGGGACCGCACCTACCCCCGAAGGCAACTCCGGTCCGCAATCATTAAGGTCTGCGATCCAGGGAAACCCGGCTTGCTCCGCGGCGGCCAGAAAACGCTCAGTGGCGCCGGTCATTTCGTGCGTGCGGCGAACCGGGATTGGCCCGGACTCTCCATGCGCTGCGCCGCTGAAATCAAGATCCGTCTCGATAGCGCGGAAGTGGTCGAGAACGTCCGACCATGCCCAGCCGGGAGTCGCGGCGCGATCGAAATCCCCCGGTAATCCGCGGCAGAAATACCCGCCGTTGACCGCGCCGGAACCCCCGACCGTCGAACCACGCACGATCGGCAGTTGGCGCTCGGGTCGGTCGGTAAGGCGGGTCTGATAGCGCTGGACCAGCGGACTGCCGGCTCCGATCGGCAGTTGCAACCCGTTGTTCGTTCGCGCCAGTAAGCCGGGAACGGTCAGCGCCGGCCCCGCTTCGAGTACGGTCACGTTGCGGCCGGAATCGGCGGAAAGGCGCTCGGCAACAACTGATCCAGCGCTTCCGGCGCCAACGATCAGCACGTCAGCGTGCGCTCCAACCGCGCGAGCCAAGGCGACTATGTTCGGATTTGCGGTTTGAGTGCGCGAAGGTTGCGTTCGTGCATTACACCCCGCCACAGCCCCAAGCCATACGCCAGATCGTCGATACGCTTGAGCAACAGATAGGTCAGCAGCCCGATCGGTTCGGCATCCTCAGCTCTGGAGTCCCTGCGGCCAAGCCAATCCACTACCCCGTCCATGACAGCCGCGACCAGGATGACCCGTCGACAGTGGCGCGACACGAGGGCCGCGAGCAACGCCAGCGGCCAGTAGTGCCGGCACAGGGCCGAGGCCAGTTGTAGCGCCGCCGACCATAGGCCGCGGCTGGCGATCGCCGCAACATCCGAGAGGGAACTGTCGGCGCTGCGCAGGGCTCTGGCGATCCTGCGACCGGTCAGGACGGCGACCACGATCGACGCCAGTTGGCTGAGGCTCGTTCCAAGCGCCATCAGGATCCAGGCGGTCAGCGCCCAGCCACTGATCACCATCGGGGCCGTCTTGTCCGGGTGCCGCGCCGACAGCGGAGCCGCCGAGCCGCCATAAAATGCCTTGCGCGCCAGCCAATCGCGTAGCTCGATGCGGTGATCGTGGGCCACCAGGGCAATTGGCTCGTAACGCAGCCGGGCGCCTGTTTCGATCAGCCGCCAGCACAAGTCGACGTCCTCGCCGGACCGCATGGTCTCGTCGAAGCCGCCGACGTCACGAATGGCGGAACAGCGACAGATGATCGCCGCGCTGGGAACATAGGACACCGTGCTGTGTGGTAACACCGGCGCTTCGCGTAGTCCGAGATCCAGTGACGAGTGCACCGCTTCATACCGCGCTACCGCGTTCTCGCTGTGCGCCAGGCCGACGATGCGCGGTGCGACCAAGGCGACGGTGGGATCACAGAAGTGACCGAGCAGGGCTTCCAGCCAACCGCGGCGCGGTGCAACATCGGAGTCCAAAAATGCGACGAAGTCGGTGGTGCAGGCGGCCAGCCCGGTGTTGCGTGCCGCCGCCGGGCCTTTGTTGCGCAAATGGCGCAGCACTTCGACGTCGCAGTGCGCGTCGACGAAGTCATCCGGTTTGATCGGCGGCGACGAACCGTCGTCCACCACGATGACGCGTAGCCCGCGCAATGCGCTAACAAGACGGCGAACGCCAGAAATGTTGTCCTGCACAGGAATTACTACGGTCACGTCACGGTACGACGGGCCTCCGGCGGGCCGGGGATGCGCAACACTGGCGTCCAGCAGGGTGCGGGCCAGTTGGGCGCTGACCTCGTCGCGAACCTTCAACCGGCCATCGGACAGCATGTTCTGGGCCGCGGGCGCCAGCTTCAACAGGCGGGTCGGTGAACCACCCAGTAGGGCGGAGCCGTCGCCGAGCACTCGTACGCGACGATCAACCTGGACCGCGAACCCGTCGGGGAGTCGAGCCTGACTCATCTCAGCATCCCGTCGGAACCCAGCGACCAACGGGCGATGCGGTGCACACATCCGTCGACCATCTCCGCGAAGATGCGCTTCCCCTCGGATGCGGTCGCGGTGGTCGGGTCGCCCAGAACGCCAACCGAGCTGACGGCCGCGACCCCCCCGCGGCGCATCGACGGGAGCAACTCCGGCAAAGGCGCATCGTTACCGGCGAGCCACCGGTCAGTCAGCACATCGGCCGGCGAAATATGCAGCAACACTGATGTTTCGGTGTGGCCGGCGTGGGCATCGCCGCCAGCCGCGGCGCATGGGCACCATCCGACATCACGACCTTCGGCGCGCAGCCTGGTCGCCGCGCTCTTCAAAGCACCGACGTTGCCGCCGTGACCATTGATGAAGACCAGCCGCTGGGCCCAGCAGGAAGCCGACCTGCCGTACTCCACCAGCAGCGTGGTCAGGGCCTCGGTGCCGATGGAGATTGTTCCGGCGAAGCTTTGGTGCTCGCCGCTGGCTCCGTAGGCGATGGCCGGCGCTACGAGCCACCCCTGCTCGCAGCGGGCACCGAGACCGGCCTGAGCCGCCCGGGCCACTGCGGTCGCGATCCTGGTGTCGGTGTCTAGCGGCAGGTGCGGACCGTGCTGTTCGGTCGACCCAAGCGGGACCATTATCGACGGCGAGATGCCTGATAACTGACTCGACGTCGCAGTTCGTAATTCGCCGAGTAGGGGCACTCGGTGATGGTAGGACGAATTCACCTGTTGTGCACCAATTGTTTTGCCACCAAAATAAAAATTTTCCTGGGCTGCTGATCGACCGGCCGAACTTCGACTCGTCCGTCACGGTTGCCACGCCCGTACCAATAATTTGCGCGAACGTCAGTTTTCACTTGCCAGTTCCATCGCGGCGAGCCAACCAGCAAAACTTGACCTAAATTCGGACAATTCCGGCTCGGCTAGTCATCCCGAGTGGGAGGCACGCCGATCGCCCGGGCGAAACCGGGCGGAACGAGAATGTCGGTCGGACTGAGGTCGTGAACCGACGCAAGCCCAAGACCCATCAGTGCCGAGTCGATACCGCCGCGCAAGACGTCGAGCACGTTTTCCACACCGCGTTGACCGGACGCCGCGAGGCCCCACAAGTAAGCGCGGCCAATCATCACCGCGCGCGCGCCCAGTGCCACGGCCTTGACGACGTCGCTGCCGCGCCGGATGCCGCCGTCCAGCAGCACCTCGACCTGATCACCGACGGCCGCGACCACCGCCGGCAGAGCACGGATCGAAGCGGGCGTGCCGTCCAAGTTGTTGCCACCGTGGTTAGACACCGATATCGCCGAAACACCGGCGTCCACCGCTCTTTTGGCATCGTCGACCCGCATCACGCCTTTGAGCATGAACGGTCCGCCCCACAATTCGCGCAGCCAGGCGATGTCTTCCCAGGTCGGCGGTGGCGTGCCCATCCACTCCCCGTAGGCGGCGAAGAACGGGGGTCCGGGCTCACCCCGGCGCCCCTGGTTCGGCACTCGCAGGTCTGGTGGCCGCAACGTCTTGCCGAACTTCCACAACCACCGTGGTTTGGTGATCGCCTCCGGCGAAAGCCGCAGGATGGTCCGGAGGTTCATCTCCTCGGGTATCTTCGGGCTGCCCCAGTCACGCCCGTGGGAGAATGTCCAGTCGGTGGTCACGATCAGACCGGCCGCACCGGCCCGGCGCGCCCGCTCGACGCGTTCGGCGATCGCATCGCGTCCGCCGAGCCAATACACCTGGAAGAAGATCTTGGGATTGGCGGCGATGACCTCTTCGATTGGCTTGCTGGCGAACGAGGACAGCCCCATCGCCGTTCCGCGTGCCGCGGCGGCACGCGCGACGGCGACCTCACCGTCTGGATCGACCGCCTGAACACCAGTCGGTGAAATGATTACCGGCAGCGAAATATCCTGTCCCATAACAGTGGTCGATAAGTCGCGCTTTTCCTTCGCGCCAATGACATGGGGCGCGAAGCCGAGCTCACCAAATGCTTCGACGTTGTCGGCGACCGTGATTCCCTTTTCGCTGGCCGAAATCAGAGCCGAATAAACCGATTTCGGCAGCCGCCGCTTGGCGCGTTGCTGGGCAACCGCGACCGTTTCAAACCATTCGTCGGCCACAACTACACAGGGCTTTCGCTGCACAACCGTGCCGGCGGTGCCGCCGGCGGCCTTACGGACAGCGTCAGCGGTACTGGTTGGCGGACCTGCTGCCCCCGAGAGTGATCGGCCCGCGGCCGCGGAGTTTCGCGTTCACCGGCCAGTGCAGAGACGCTGTGTCCTTGGACGCACTCGGGGTCCGGCCCGTCGAGGGGCAGGCCGGTGAAGAATTTCGCCGCCATGCACCCGCCACGGCAGGCGTCGTAGTGCCCGCAGCTGCCGCAGGCGCCCGCGGACTGTGGCTCGCGCAGCTCCCGGAACAATGGAGCGTTCTTCCAGACGTCGGAGAATCCAGCCCCAGAACCGTTGTCCGTCAACACGTTCCCGGCCAGGAAGCGGTCGTGGATGGCGAACGGGCAGGCATACACGTCGCCGACGGGGTCGATCAGACACACCACCCGGCCGGCTCCGCACATGTTCAGGCCCGCCAAAGCACCGGGCTGGCCCAGCGGCGCCAGATGGAAAAACGAGTCGCCCGTCAGCACCCGCTCACCCTTGGCGACCAGCCAGTCGTAGAGCTGTACCTGTTGGTCGGCGGTGGGGTGCAAGTCCTCCCAGACGTCCGCGCCCCGTCCCGAAGGGCGCAGCCTTGTGATCCGGAGGGTTGCGCCGTAACGGCTTGCCAGCGCGGCGAATTCGTCGAGTTGGTCGACGTTGTGCCGGGTCACCACGACCGAGATCTTGGCGGCTCCATTTTCGTTGAAGCCTGCGGCAGCGAGGTTTTCCAGCGCCCGCACGGCCATGTCGAATGACCCCGCGCCGCGGACGGCGTCGTTGACCTCTGCCGTCGCGCCGTCCAGCGAAATCTGGACATCAACATAGTCGCTGGCCGCCAGCCGCGCAGCCACCTCTGGCGTGATCCGTACGCCATTGGTGGAGAACTTCACCCCGACGTGGTGCGCGGTGGCGTAATCGACCAGTTCCCAAAAGTCCGGGCGCACCGTGGGTTCCCCGCCGCCGATGTTCACGTAGAACACCTGCATGCGCTCGAGCTCGTCGATGATGTCCTTGCACTGGCGGGTCGATAATTCGCGCGGGTCGCGTTTACCCGAAGACGACAGGCAATGCACACACGCCAGGTTGCACGCGTAGGTGAGCTCCCAGGTGAGGCAGATTGGGGCATCCAAGCCGTGCTCGAATTGCTCGATAAGAGCTGGGACCCTGGTTGTGACTGGAACAGTCATTGATGAGCCTCCCGTGATACCAGCATGTTTGAGTCGGCCAGCACACCCAGGGCGTGCAGATAGGGGCCCTGCTCGGCATCGGCAACCCCCGCGGCTCGGCACGCGGACCGGATATCGGGGTAGTCGGCCAGCGACCGCACCACCTCGAGGATGGTCACGTTCTTCAGAAACGACAGCTTGCGGGTACCGAAGTGATAGAGCAGTGCGCCGAATGGCTCCGGGCGAACCGCTACCTGCGGGTGTAACCGCCAGCCGCGATCAGGGTCGAACAGACTGTTGTCCGCCGGGCGAGCCTGCGCGGGGGCAGGCACGGTCAGTAGACCCCGCACATACCGTCGATGGACACTTCTTCCACCAGGGTTTCGGTGACAAGCTCGGTGTCAGTCTCGTTCTCGTGGTCCATCTGAATCTGCCTCTCGCTAGGACTCGACATTGGTGAATCGTTCTGGCCACAATATGGCATCGAGTGCCGCAACGGAAGGGCGGGTCTGATGTTGTCGCAGCCGCGGGTCGGCCGGCGCCGTTCGACGACACCGGAGCACATCACCGACGTAGCCATCGAGTTGTTCACTGCCCGAGGGTTCGCCGACGTCAGCGTCGACGATGTC
>Ga0182012_10004496_pt1 | contig 14529 bp, 9 predicted proteins | sample 612S2SmetaG_FD_120486 | JGI IMG/M metagenome (GOLD analysis project Ga0182012, IMG submission 120486) | Permafrost microbial communities from Stordalen Mire, Sweden - 612S2S metaG | ecosystem: Environmental > Terrestrial > Soil > Wetlands > Permafrost | place: Sweden: Stordalen | collected... | reverse complement strand
TCGGCGCGCTTCGCGAAGCCGCTGGCGAACGACTTCCGGGTCGTCCTCAGCATGGCTGAAGCTTTCAGTTCCCGCTGAGCGCCCTACGCGCCAATGCTGCTGCCGCAGGACTCACGATATTTCGCCGCGCCCGGGTGACGGGCTGGTCGGTCACGTTGATCAAGACTTCGTAGACGGGGAGTTGGTGCAGGGACGACTCCGAGATAGACCGACCGTCGGAATAGCGCCAGCCGAGTTCGGCCAGCAACGCCGTCATCTTGTCGAACGGCAGTTTGGAACCGGCCGAAGCCGCCGCAAAGGCCAGCATAAGCAGGATGGCCTGCGCCTCAAACTTCTCGTCGGACTTGGGAATCAGCCGACCGGCCAGATGCTCCCACAGTCTGTCGGCGTCACGCTGGGCCGCTACGCCAGCCTTAGTCAGCAACAGCGTGCCCTTGTGCTTGCGCAGCAGTCCCAACGACTGCACGCCTTCGCGGAACCGCAGCAGTGGGTAGCATTGGATCTCGCGATTGCGCTTGCCGATCCAATCATTCATTGCGGGAACGACTTTGGAGGCTTCCTCCACGTCGGCCGGATTGAGATATCCGGCGGTCGTCAGCGGAATGCCACCGCAATGGGCCCGGTCCAGGAACCACTGATACGCCCGCAGGTTGTCGGCCACAGCGACCGTGTCCAGCGGTCTCGAATCAGCCAGCGTGAGCGCCACCTCGGTCAGGTCGTCACCGTGCGGGGAATAGGTGAGACGATGGACCAGGTCGACCAGGCGCGTGTCGATGCCAGCTTCACGCAGCACGAAGTACGCGCCGGCGAAGCCCTTGTTGACCCGCTGCGGCTCGAAGAGCGCGGGGTCGGCAAGCACCTCGGCGAGGCTGTCGGCGTCGACCAGGTGCCCGGAGTCCTCCGGAGGGGCAGCGCGCTCACCGTCGACGACGACCGCTGCGGGACAGTCAGTCTCAGCGGGCAGAACCTCTTCGAGGCGAAGCGTCAGCTCCCAGTTGTCGCCGTAGTCGTAGAGATAGCGCAGGGTATCGCCAGGTTCGCAAAGGGTTTCGTCCAAGCGAGTCTCGGCGGCGGGCAGGCCGTCGTCGTCTTCCCACTCCTTGTTGTCCATGTCATACGGGCATAGGAACAGCTGGCTGCGGTGGTCGAACCCGCCGCCGAGTGAGAAGCGATGCAGGTGCGAGTCGGTCCAGCCGAACGCCACCTGCAGGACCTGGTGCAGCAGGTCCAGTGTCAGGTTCGAGCGCAGGTCCAGCCGTCGCCAGATCGGTGGTTGCGCGTCGTCGAGGTCGACCCTGATCCGGTAGATGGCGATGTCACGCCGCCGGGGGTAACGCAGATCGGGCCGCGACGCCGGAACAGGCACAAGCTGCAGGTACGGGTGCTCGTTCATGGGATCCCGAAATCGGCCGAGTTCACGTCGATCACATTAGATCGGTCGCCATGTCATGCGGGTCCCACCTCGGTCGATCCGACACCATGTCGATATGTCACTGGCTGAGACCGCGCTGCTCACTGCGGCCGGTGATCGCGTCTACGGCCGGGGCGAGGACTACGTCCGCTATGTCCGAGGCCTGCGGATCGCCGCCGAGAAGGCCTATGCCTCGGTCCAGGCCAAGCAGGTCTACCCCACCGCCGCCCTCGGGCCCGCACTAGGTCATCTCCCCGGATTGTCAGCGCTCTCCCCGCCGATTACCCACGGCCGAATACGACAGATTCAAATTACGGCGGGTTACCGGTCATGGGGCGGCGTTTTTGTCTCACCGTAGCGACATCCGCGGATTGTCCGTCGAACCGGATTTCTCCGCAGATACCACACACTTCTGTGTGCTCCTCAGGTCCTGGCTGCCTGGCGGCTGGTCAGAATCCAGGTGTCCTTGCTGCCGGCGCCGGACAACGAGTTCACGATCCGTGATCCTCGGCTGGCCACCCGGGTCAGCGCGGCTGGCATCACGTGCGCTGCCACCGAGCCGCCGGGTGCCTGTCGCAGATCGACGAACGCGCGCAGGTCGACATGGCGCGGGTACATCCCGTCGCCATCGAAGGTCGGATGCGTCGAGAGTGCCACCAGTTCCTGGGCGATGAACCGCTCCGGTCGGATCAGCAGCTCGCGACGGCGCGCCTCGAGCGCGGCGTCGGTGGCCTCCGGCCCGATCAGCACACCGCTGCCGCCCAGCCCGTCGATCGGCTTGACCACCAGCTCGCCCAGGTGGTCCAGCACGTAGTCGCGCTGCGCGCGTTCGGCGCAGATCCACGTCGGCACCTGCGGCAGTGACGGCTTCTCCCCGAGGTAGTACTCGACCATCGCCGGGACGAACGCGTAGACCGCCTTGTCGTCGGCGACACCGTTGCCCAGCGTGTTGACGATGGTCAGGTTGCCGGCGTTGAGCGCCTCGAGCAGCCCGGGCCGCAGCGGCGCGCCATTGTGGCCGGTCGACGACAGCAGCATGTCCTCGTCCATCGGCGCATAGATCACGTCGACCGGCTGGCTGCCGGAGCCGATGTGGCGGAATGCCTTTCGATCACGCACCGACAGGTCCGACGGTGCCACGAGTGCCACGCCCATCTCCTCGGCGAGGAACCTGTGCTCGAACCAGGCGGAGTCTTCCCAGCCGGCGGACAGCAGCGCGACCGCCGGCTCGTCGTCGGTGTGCGGTGGGGCCGCCGCCCGCAGCGTGTCGAGCAGCATTTGCGGTACCCGGTCGAGATCGGCGACCTCGGCGGGCGGCTGCAGCTCGGGGAGGTGCTTGCGCAGCAGCCGCCGGTTGACGATCGCATACGCGACACCTGACGGGACGCGCAGGTTATCCTCCAGCACCATCCAGTTACCCGCCCGGTCGCATACCAGGTCGGTGCCACTGATGTGCGCACGCACGCTGTCGCCGGCCAGTCGGCCCGTCGAGCGGAAACCGGGCGCCCTGTCGATTACATCCACGCCGACGATCCCGTCGGCCAGGATGTGCTGCTCCGAGTAAATGTCGCGCAGGAACGCATCCAGCGCCCGGGCTCGCTGCCCGAGGCCTTTGGACAGTTGCGCCCACTCGTCGGCGGCTACCATCCGCGGCACCAGATCGAGCGGAGAGGCCTGCGCCCGGCTTTGCCCGGTGACGGCGAAGGTGATGTTGTCGGCACGCTGCTCCTGCTCGATGCCGCCCTCGCGGGACCGCAGCGCAGCGACGCCGAGATCGGCGAGCGTCTTCAGCACCTTCTCGTAGCGCGGGCATGGCTGGCCGTTCGCGTCGACGGCTTCGTCGTAGCTGGCGAACATGTCGCCGCCGGGTTTGTCGGTGTCGGTGGCGGGCTGATACCCGAAGAGCAGCGCGGGATCGTCTTTCACCGCCGCTGCGGTAACCTTCTGGCGGCCGGCCGTCTCGGCGATGAGTTGGTCCACCACGTCGGTGAGGCGCCCGCGACGGCGCAGCGCGCGCCGTTGCCGCGCTGAGGACGTGCCGGCGACCAGTGCCTGACGGGTCAGCTCGCGGATCATCTCCCAGTCGCCGCTGTCTTCCAACCGCGGGCGCAGCGAGGACACCAGGTCGTTGACCACGTCCCCAGCGGGCCGGCTGGCCCGGCCACTGATATCGACGAGGTCGCCCTCGAGTCCGGAGCGGGCCGCCCGCCACAGCGCCGCGCGGCCCAGCGTCGGCGAGAACACCGCCGCGGGGGTGCCGGCCCGGATCGCCTCGACCTCCCGCGCAACCATGGCGCGGAACAGCCCGGCGATGAGCACGATGGTGTCCACCGACGGGCAGCTGTCGCACAGCCGCAACTCGAGGGTGGGGACGTGGCTGGACGGGCGGACGTCGAAGTAGACCATGCCGCCGTCGGTGATCACCCCGTTGGCGACGAGCGCGTTGACCAGTTCGTCGTACTCGGTTGCCGAGTGCACCGGGGCGGCCAGCCCGGTGGTCGGCCAGCGCTGCCACACCAGGGTCCGCACGCTGGCGTAGCCGGTGTCTGACCCGTCGGCCCAGAAGGGCGAACTGGCCGTCAGCGCCAGCAGCGTCGGCAGACACGGTGACACGCGGTTGGCGACCGCGACGGCTTCGTCGCGGTCGTCGATGCCGATGTGCACATGCGTGCCACAGATCAGCTGTTCGCGGGCCAGCAGCTGGTAGTCGGCGAGCATCTGCAGGTAACGGGGGGTCTGGGTGACCTGCATCTCGGCGGGCACCGACAGTGGCATGGCGCCGGCGGCCACCACGCCGACGCCGATTTCCTTAGCCGCGTCGACCAACACTCGCCGATGGCGAAGCAGGTCGGCGCGCAGCGCGTCCAGGTTGTCGACGACGCCGCTGTTGATCTCGACGACGCAGCTCTGCAGCTCGGCGACGTAGTCGTGCGACAGCTTGGCGAGCAGCTCAGGGGCGCGGGCCGTCAGCCGCCTCGTTTTCAGATCGACAAGGTGAAACTCCTCCTCGACACCCATCGTTCGCCGCGGCTCGCGTCGCATTCACCCACGGTAGTGTGAAGGCAATTACCGGTGTGTTAATTGAGGCGGCCCGAACCGGTTGTACCGCCGCGTGTGCCCGAATCGCTTTGCCACGGTTCGGCATGGCCGCGTCGCCGGAGTGCGGTCCCGGCGCGAAAAAGGGACACCGAGAACACTGTCGTTCCGCCGTCGGGAGTGTCTTCGACGGTCAGGTCGCCGTCCATTATGTCGGTGAAGCCTTCGCGATGGCCAGTGGGTGTACAAATTCACCATGGGCAGCTATTGGTTGGACGTCGCACTCATTGCCGTGCTGATCCTGGTCAATGGGGTGTTTGCCGGCAGCGAAGTCGCACTGATCTCGCTGCGTGAAGGACAACTACGGGCGCTGGAACGCCGCGGCACACGCGGCGACCGCACGCTGGTCAGGATGGCCCGCGACCCCAACCGATTCCTTGGGACCATCCAACTCGGCATCACACTCGCCGGTTATCTCGCGTCGGCCACCGCCGCGGTAACACTCGCCCTGCCACTCGTGTCATTGCTGAGTTTTCTTGGCGGCGCGGCGAACGCCGTCGCGATTGCGCTCGTCACATTCATACTGGCCGGTGTCAACATCGTCATTGGCGAGCTTGCTCCCAAGCGGCTGGCAATGCAGTACGCCCTGCGCTGGTCCGTGCTGGTGGCCACGCCGCTGGAGATGCTGGCCACGTTCTCGCGACCAGCGTTTTGGCTGCTTGGTGAGGCTACCGACGTCGTCGTTCGGCTGTTAGGGGGCGATCCCAGCGTCGGTAGAGAACCGCTCTCTCTCGACGAGTTACGTGAACTTGTAATCGGTCACCCCGGACTGACCGCTGAGCAGCGGACGATGCTCACCGGAGCACTGGAGATTCATGAGCGCGCTCTGCGCGATGTCTTGGTTCCGCGCCGGGCGGTGGTCACGCTGCTGGGGGATACGACAGCCGAGCAGGCCCGCACCACGCTCGCGGAATCGGGACACTCCCGCGCACCGGTAGTCGATTCTCACGACTTTGACGACGTGGTCGGTGTGGTGCATTTGCGTGACCTGCTCGGTGAGCACATGACCGTCGCTGAGGCGGCACGACCGGCCCTGCAGTTACCAGACAGCCTCCGAGTCTCGGAAGCACTACGGCGATTCAAGGCTGAACGCCAACAGTTCGCCCTCGTTATCGACGAGCACGGCGGGGTTGCGGGCATCGTCACCATCGAAGATCTGCTAGAGGAGATTGTCGGCGAGATCTACGACGAATCGGACCGGGATGTCACGGCGGTGCGGGCGATGCCCGACGGGAGCCTGGTCCTGCCCGGCACATTTCCGATCCGCTGCCTGCCCGACATCAATGTCGACATCACCAACGCCGCTGCCGGCGATTACACGACGATCGCAGGCTTGGTCCTGGTCGCACTTGGCCGCGTCCCCACCGTGCCAGGCGACCGCGTTGAACTCGCGCAGTGGACCATCGAAGTCACCGGAACTGCGCACCACGCCATCACGGAGGTACGGCTGACACCGCGCGGCAGTAGGCGCAAAGACTCGGGAATCGGCTGAACAGCTTGCTCCGCACGCTTGCAGGTCGGGCCGGCGGGCGGTGTAAAAATCCGCGATTGCGGATTCGTGGACAAACCTCAGTTGCTCGATGGGCCTGATGGCCGAGATGTAGACGCCGCTCCGCCGGAAGCGACCTACTGGGTGAATTTTGCACTAGACGTCGCCCGAGTTCCACGCATGCGACACCCTTATCGCCCAAGCACCTCCAGCTCAGAGGGAAGGTAGGCCGCTAGGCATTGCCCCTTCCGACTCGCGAAGACGTATTTGGAGCCCCACCGCCGGCTCCACCGCAGGAATTCATCCCGGGATTGCGTCGGCGACGACCGGAGTGCTCTGATCACCATTCGGACCCGGACGCGCGGCCGCCGCTGGTCTCGGCTTCAACGTGGAGTCGCGGCACCTACGGTTCAGCCCCTTCAAGTGTGCTCCCGAGAAAGAGGGTCGCAGTTGCCGGTGGGCCCGCATGTGACCTTGGGGACCAGTCGGGGACCACACGTTACGCGCGATGGTGAACGATCTGCGCGTCTGTGCACGTCTTGCCGCGCAGCAAACTACCGCCTGGCACCGCTGACCTGCGGAAATGCATTGCCACTATTTACTTGGGGTCAACTGGGGTTCAAGTGGTCGCAGGTTCAAATCCTGTCAGCCCGACCAAGGTCACAGGCTGTATTTAGCTGTGCTCAATGGCGATTTCCCGCGCCGTACCCAAATGAAATACCCAAATGAGCTTTCGGCGGTTGCTTGCCAGCAAACTAAAGGCCGACCGCGTTCAGCAAGCGCTAGCGTCGAACAGCCTCATATCACCGCGAAACGAAGCCAGCCGTCGCCCCAATAGACGCCCGGCATCGCCACCATCGTCGAACTGCTTCATCCCCCGAGTGTGTCGCGATGGGTCGGCGCGCCGAAGGGCCGTTTGGCCACTGCCGTCGGGACCAAGGCCTCCTGACGGGCGATCGCCGACCATCTAGTGTCGGCGGCATCCACGCAAGGAAGGCCGGCGAAGTGTCTGGTGTTAGCTCACATCCGGGTGTCGTGGTCGGTGTCGATGGGTCCCCGTCCTCCGATTTGGCGGTGCGGTGGGCCGCACGCGAGGCAACGATGCGCAACGTTCCTCTGACCCTCGTGCACGTCTCAACCCCGCCGGTAGTCTGGCCGGCCGCCCCGATCCTCGTTGAACTCCACCAAAGGCGCGGAGAGAAAGAGGCCCGCAAGGTCATCGCCAATGCGATCAAGGTCGCCGAAGACAGCGTGCAGGACGGCAACCGACCCGAGATCGACAGCGAACTGCTGTGCGCAGCGCCCGTGCCGAGCCTCGTCGACGTGTCCAAAGAAGCGCACATGATGGTGGTCGGCTGCCGCGGGCAAGACGCGCTGCAGCGGACCCTGCTCGGCTCGGTCAGCACCGGGCTGGTCCATCATGCCCACTGCCCGGTTGCGGTGATCCACGACGAGGCCCCGATCCTGCTGGGACCCTCACGGTTACCGGTGTTGGTGGGCATTGACGGCTCGCCGGCTTCGGAGTTGGCCACCGCGATCGCGTTCGACGAGGCCTCCTTCCGCGGTGTGGACCTGGTGGCCCTGCACGCCCGGAGCGACTTAGACAACTCGCTGAGCATGGAATGGTCGCCCCTGCAATCCCGGGCAGCGGAAATCCTTGCGGAACGCCTGGCTGGTTGGCAGGAACGCTATCCCGACCTGACCGTTCACCGTCGGGTGGTGTTTGACCGCCCGGCGCGCCATCTGCTCGACGAATCCGAGTCCGCCCAACTCGTGGTCGTCGGCAGCCATGGCCGGGGCGGATTCGCCGGAATGCTGCTCGGCTCGGTCAGCACCGCTGTGGTACACGCTGCCCGCATCCCGGTGATCGTCGCTCGCCAGCACTAATACGTTGTCCCCCATCGGATAGCGAGCAACTTCTTCGTAGCTCTCCCACGCTGTCGGTTCTTTCGCATTCATGACTGACTGTGTACTCCGATCGGTTACTGAAGCCCAAGCGCCGCGCTAAGCCCGTCGATGGCCCCGCGCGTCGTCGCATCCGACGTGTGCCCGTAGATGTCACCGGTAACCGCTAGGCTGCTGTGCCCGAGCAGGTCGGCCACCGCCTTGATGTGCACACCGGACTCCAGCCACGCCACCGCAGCGGAGTGCCGCAGCGTGTGCACGCCGACGTTCTCGAACCCAGCCTTAGCCGCGGCCAACTCGATGGTGCGCAGGATGTTGCGCGGCTCAACCGGCGTGCCGAACTCGGTGGTGAAGACCAGCCCGGTGTCGGTCCACTGGTTGACCGTCCCCAGCCGCTTCGCGGCCTGGGTTACCCGCTGGGCTTTGAGCAGCGACACCACAGCCGGCGACAGCGGCACACTCCGTCGCGACCGTGGCGACTTCGGCTCGGTGATCAGCAGCCGGCCATCGACACAACTCAGCGTGGCCGCCACCCGCAGCGTCCCGTCCTTGATGTTGACGTGTTCCCAGCGCAATGCCAAGGCTTCACCACGGCGCAGACCTGTCGCCGCGATGAGCACCAACACCGGGCGGTAGCGCAGGCCCTGCGCGGCTTGCAGGACGGCCGCAACGTCCGCCGCGTCCAAGTTGCGTGGCTTCGCGACGTTGCACGCCTGGGCGCTTCACTAGGGTGGCGGGATTGCGGGCTATGAAGCCGTCAAGCACCGCGTCGTCAAGAGCGGCACACAGCACCGTGTACACCTGACGCACCGTGGAATCTGACAGGCCCTGTTTGCGCAGCTTCACAATCAGTCCATCTATGTGGGACTTCCGCAACTTGTCCAACGGCGTGCAACCCAACGGTGCGGGACACAGGTGCTTGCGGGCAAGGGTGCGGTACAGCGCTTTGGTGGATTGCTTGCGCGACGATGCCTCAAGCGACGTTTCCGACCAGTGCGTGACCCAATCGGCCAACTGTTGCGACGAATCACGCACCGGTGCTTGCGCTTTGATGCGGTCTCGTGCTTCGTCCAGTTTGTCGCGTACCGCTTCGGCGGTAGGTGCATAGAGGGACTGCGAACGACGGCGGCCGGACACCGGATCGAGGTAAGTGATCCGTGCCTCCCAGATTCCGTTAGGCCGCTGCCGAATTGACCCTTCCCTGGATGCTCGTTTAGTCATTGGTCAGACCTTCCTGCTTGGCCTGGGAGATGTAGCGCCATGCCTGTCGTTCGGAGACACTGAAGGCCGCGACAACCGCCTCAAGTCGCCCGCCCTCGGGTGCGGCCTGATATATCTCGGCAACCCGGCTCAGAAACTCCGGTGTGATCTTGCTGGCCGGCGGCCCGCGGGTGGATGCGCGCAGCGGGCTACTCTGACAGGGAGTCAATCCTCGGGACTTTCGTCCCTGGTTACACGTCACGTCGACCGCCATGATGCAGGACAGGCGGACCGAATGGAGCGTGACCGTGGTATCGACCCGATTCCCTTCGCTGTTGAGCAACGGCGGTACCCACCCGGACGAGGCGCTTCGCGTCGCCTTCGAGAGGATCTTTCCACCGACACAGTGCGGCCTGGCGACGTTCACCGAGTCGATGGTGCGTTCGATCAGCCAGTACCTTCTCACCGCCACCATGTCGTGGAAAGCTCAGGGAACGGACCATTCCGGCGCTCGGGGGATGTGCCGCGTGACGGGTCGGGCGACCTACGGCGCCTGGTCGGGGAGGGAACGGTCATGAGTGCACCGGTCGGACTCGAGGGTTCGGTCCACCAGGCAGATCTCGAGCGGCTCGTCGCGGGCGATCATCACGACCCGCACCAGATCCTGGGCCCGCACCTGGAGAAGGACGGCGACGGGCGGGTCTGGGTGGTGATCCGCGGCTGGCGCCCGGACGCCGCGGGGATGGCGGTGCTGAGCGGCGGGGCGCGGATCGAGATGCGTCGCATCCACGTCGCCGGTGTGTTCGCCGGCGTGCTGGAGGCCGACGCCGTCCCCGCCTACCGCCTCGAGTCGACCGACTGCAACGGCGCGAAGACATCCTTTGACGATCCCTACGGATGCTGGCCGACGCTGGGGGAGATGGACCTGCACCTGCTTGGCGAGGGCCGGCACGAGGGGCTGTGGCGGCACCTGGGAGCCATCGTGCGCGTCCACCAGGGGCTCTCTGGGACGTCGTTTGCCGTCTGGGCCCCGAGCGCCAGAAGCGTGCGCGTTGTCGGGGACTTCAACGGCTGGGACGGCCGGGTTCACCCGATGCGGGTGCTGGGCGGCTCCGGGGTCTGGGAGATCTTCCTGCCGGGAGTCGGGCCAGGGGCCCGCTACAAGTACGAGGTGGTCAGCCAGGGTGGGCACGTCAGCTTGCGGGCTGACCCGTTCGCGTTCGCCGCGGAGGTGCCGCCGGCCACTGCCAGCATCGTCACGGCCAGCACGCACGAGTGGCAGGACGCGGAGTGGATCGCCGAGCGGGCCAGCGTGGACCTCATGCACGCTCCGGTCTCGATCTATGAGTGCCATCTGGGGTCGTGGCGGCTGGTCCGAAACGACGACGGGTCGTGGCGGCCGCTGACCTATCGGGAGGCGGCCGAGATCCTTCCGGGCTACGTGGCTGATCTGGGGTTCACGCATGTGGAGTTCCTTCCGCTGGCGCAGTATCCGTTCTCGGGCTCCTGGGGGTACCAGGTGACCGGGTATTACGCGCCGGCGTCACAGTTCGGCAGCCCGGACGACTTCCGGTACCTGGTGGATCGGCTGCACCAGGCGGGGGTCGGGGTGCTCGTCGATTGGGTGGCGGCCCACTTCCCCAAGGACGACTGGGCGCTGGCCCGGTTCGACGGCACGGCGCTGTACGAGCACGCGGACCCCCGGCAGGGGGAGCACCCCGACTGGGGCACGCTGGTGTTCAACTACGGCCGCCACGAGGTCCGCAATTTCCTGCTGGCGAACGCCTTGTACTGGATCGAGGAGTTCCATATGGACGGGCTGCGGGTGGACGCGGTCGCCTCGATGCTCTACCTGGACTACTCCCGCTGCGAGGGGGAGTGGGTGACGAACCGGTTCGGGGGCCGGGAGAACCTTGAGGCGGTTAGCTTCATCAAGGAAGTCAATGAGGTGGTCTACCGGCACCACCCGTGGGTGATGATGGTCGCCGAGGAGTCGACGTCCTGGCCGGCCGTCTCCCGCCCCATTTATCTGGGCGGGCTGGGGTTCGGGTTCAAGTGGAATATGGGGTGGATGAACGACACGCTGGTGTACTTCAGCAAGGATTCGGTCCATCGCCGGTTCCATCACCACGAGCTCACGTTCTCGTTGCTGTATGCGTTCCACGAGAACTTCATCCTGCCGCTCAGCCACGACGAGGTCGCCCACGGTAAGGGTTCGTTGCTGGCCAAGATGCCCGGGGACCGTTGGCAGAAGTTCGCGAACCTGCGGGCGCTGCTGGCGTGGATGTGGGCCCATCCCGGACGGCAGTTGCTGTTCATGGGCGGCGAGATCGCCCAGAACGACGAGTGGCGGTACAACGCCAGCGTGGACTGGCACCTGCTGGAGGACCCCGAGCACGCCGGGGTCCAGGGACTGGTCGCAGAACTCAACGCGGTGTACCGCCGCGAGCCGGCCCTTTGGGAGCAGGACTTCGACTGGCCGGGGTTCCGCTGGATCGACCCGAACGACGCCGACCATAGCGTGCTGTCGTTCCTCCGGTTCCCGGTAACCGACCAGCGGGTCGTGGCGTGCATCGCCAACCTCACCCCAGTGGTCCGGCACGACCATCGGGTCGGGCTCCCTCGGCCGGGTCGGTGGGTCGAGATCCTCAATACCGACGCCACCCAGTTCGGCGGCAGCGGCGTCACCGTCGGCGACCTGACCGCAGAGGCGATCGGCTGGAACGACCTGGAGTACTCGGCCTCTATGACGCTTCCCCCGTTGGGCGTCGTCTGGCTGGCGCACGAGGGGTAGCGCGGGCGGGCGTACCCCGCCCGAAAGTTGCTCCTATGTCAAGCGGCGACCGGATTCACCGCCTCGTCGGGATCGCCGTGCGCGTTCTTGAGGTACTACGTAGGTCGGCATCGGGCGGCTGACTGACTGTCCCGTTGCAATTGACGGGGCAACGACGCGCGCCATGGCCCGTTACTCGCTACGTTGTTGTGCGCACCACAACAAGGGAGTCTGCGATGTGACCGACCGACCTAGACGACGCCATCGCGCGGCAGCCCCCGTTGTTACCGAGGTATGGCGGGGTATGGCGTATCCGCTCGGGGCGTCCTACGACGGATCCGGGACGAACTTCTCGCTGTTCAGCGAGGTGGCCGAGCGGATCGAGCTGTGCCTGTTCGACGCTGACGACGCCGAAACGAGGATCGTGCTTCCGGAGGTCGACGGCTTCGTCTGGCACGGTTTCCTGCCCAATATCGAACCCGGCCAGCGGTACGGGTACCGGGTGCACGGGCCATACGACCCCGGCGCCGGTCAGCGGTGCAACCCGAACAAACTGCTGCTGGACCCCTACTCCAAGGCCATCGACGGCACGTTCGATTGGAACCAGTCACTGTTCGGCTACAACTTCGGCGACCCGGACAGCCGCAACGACGACGACTCGGCCTCCAGCATGCCCAAAGCGGTGGTCATCAACCCGTTCTTCGACTGGGGTGTGGACCGCCCGCCGCGACGGGAGTACGCCGACACCGTCATCTACGAGGCGCATGTCAAGGGATTGACCCAGACGCACCCTGACATCCCCGAGGCGAGCCGCGGCACCTACTCCGCGATCGCGCACCCGGTCGTCATCGACCACCTGAAATCGTTGGGCGCCACAGCGATCGAGCTGATGCCCGTGCACCATTTCGCCAACGACATGACGCTGATCGACAAGGGCCTGTCCAATTACTGGGGCTACAACACCATCGGCTTCTTTGCCCCCGACTCCAAGTACTCCACCAGCGCCACCCGGGGCGGTCAGGTCCAGGAGTTCAAGGCGATGGTCCGTGCCCTGCATGAAGCCGACATCGAGGTGATCCTCGACGTGGTCTACAACCACACCGCCGAGGGTAACCACATGGGGCCGACGTTGTCGATGCGCGGGATCGACAACGCCGCCTACTACCGACTGGTCGAGGAGGATCAGCGGTATTACGTGGACTACACGGGCACCGGAAACAGCCTCAACGTCGGGCACCCGCGCTCGCTGCAACTGATCATGGATTCACTGCGGTACTGGGTGATCGAGATGCATGTGGACGGGTTCCGCTTCGACCTTGCCGCCACGTTGGCCCGTGCGTTCTACGACGTCGACCGGCTGTCGGCCTTCTTCGAACTCGTGCAGCAAGACCCGATCGTGAGCCAGGTCAAGCTCATCGCCGAGCCCTGGGACCTGGGGCCGGGCGGATACCAGGTAGGCAACTTTCCGCCCCAGTGGACGGAATGGAACGGCAAGTACCGCGACACTGTGCGCGACTTCTGGCGAGGGGAGGCGGCAACCCTGGGCGAGTTCGCCCACCGGTTGACAGGTTCGGCCGATCTTTACGAACACACCGCGCGGCGGCCGGTGGCCTCGGTCAACTTCGTCACCGCCCACGACGGCTTCACATTACGGGACCTGGTGTCCTACAACGAGAAACACAACGAGGCTAACGGCGAAGACAGCAACGACGGCGAGAGCAACAACGAGTCGTGGAATTGCGGCGCGGAGGGGCCCACCGACGATCCCGAGATCGATGCACTGCGTGGCCGCCAGCAGCGCAATTTCCTCACCACCATTTTGCTTTCGCAGGGCGTGCCGATGATCTCGCATGGCGACGAGCTCGGCCGCACGCAGGGTGGCAACAACAACGGCTACTGCCAGGACAACGAGATCACCTGGATCGACTGGGCCCGCGTCGATACCGCGCTGCTGGAGTTCACCCGGACGGTGTGGGCGCTGCGGGCCGCGCACCCCGTGTTCCGGCGCCGTCGATTCTTCGACGGACTTCCGGTTCGCCGTCGCGGCGCCGAGGGGATGCCAGACATCTCCTGGTTCCAGCCCGACGGCTCGGAGATGAGCGACGAAGACTGGGATTCCGGCTTCGGCAAATCCGTCGCGGTCTACCTCAATGGTCAGGGCATCCCCGATTTCGATGCCCGCGGCCACCGCGTCACCGATGATTCCTTCGTCCTGTGCTTCAACGCGCACCACGAATCGGTCGAATTCACCTTGCCGCCTGAAGAATTCGGACCGGCATGGACTCCTGTCATCGACACCGTCGCTGGTGCCGACGACGGCGGTGAAGCGAGTCCGGTGCGCGCCGGTGCCACGGTACGCGTGGAGTCGCGCGGGATAGTGGTCCTGCAAGCCGCCCCAGACCAGGCATCTAGTGGCGTGTCTCGCAAATAATCAGGTTTTGTTTCGGTCCGATCCGTGCATGAGGAAGCCTGTTGTTGCGCAGGAGGCGATCGAGACGATCCTGGATCTGACCCAGACGTTGGACGGCGACGGCTAGTGGTCTGCCTGCGATTTGATGTGGTGGGGGTTTGTTGCCAACGATGTCCTCGAGATCGACGTTAACGTGCGCGCTTCTCGGGCGGATTCATACGGTCAGTGCAACATCCGATGATTTG
>Ga0182012_10004495_pt1 | contig 14531 bp, 21 predicted proteins | sample 612S2SmetaG_FD_120486 | JGI IMG/M metagenome (GOLD analysis project Ga0182012, IMG submission 120486) | Permafrost microbial communities from Stordalen Mire, Sweden - 612S2S metaG | ecosystem: Environmental > Terrestrial > Soil > Wetlands > Permafrost | place: Sweden: Stordalen | collected... | reverse complement strand
TGGGACGGCCTCTCGCGCGAGGAGGCGCTGGCGCGGCGCGAGCGCTGGCTGGATGCTCTACAGGGCGCGATGGAGCGCGATTATCCCGGTTTTTCCGGCCTCGTCAGCGAGCGCGTGATGCTCAACGCCTTTTCGATGGCGGCCTATCTCAATACGCCGCGAGGCGCGGTCTACGGCTTCGAGCCGTTGCCGCCGGAAGACCCGATCATCGCCGGCTTTCCGCGCACGCCGCGCACGCCGGTGGGCGGGCTCTACCTCGCCTCGGCGTTTGGCGGCGAACATGGCTTCAATGGCGCGATTCTGTCGGGCGCGGAGGCGGCGCGGCTCGCTGCGGCGAGCCTGGAGATGGGCGCGGAGTGATCCGCCGATGTTTTAGTCACTCGCCGGCGGAACCCTATCCGCCGGCCTGGCGTTATCGGATCAAGCGGGGGCTCGCGCGGCGAGCAGTCGGGGACGAAGGTTTGGGATAAAGACGGGGTGCCCGGTTGGCGTGAACTCGTCCATGTGTTATCCCGCCGGAAAGCGCCGAGCTTACGTTGCGGTCGGCCTTTTTCACCGGTCATGGCGTTGACGCCTTTCATCCCAATTTCAATACGCGTTGCGCGGGGGAAATGAACATGCCGCCAAGGACTTGCTCGAACGGCCAATCTGAAATCCCGAACTGTTTTTCGGCCAAATCCAAGAGCCGCGCGAAGGCTGTCGTCGCGCTCTCCTTCGCCGCGCTGTGCGCGGTCGGGCTGTCCGGCGGCGGCGCGCGCGCCGGCTTTCTGGAAGACCTGTTCGGCGCCTTCTCCGGGGAGCGGAGAGCCGCGCCTTCGCGCGATTACGCGTATCCCGAGCGGCGGGCCGTTCGACGCCAGGCGTCGAGCCTGTCCTACATCCCGAGACAGCGCCGCAAGGCGGGGCATCCGGCGTCCGACGGAATGGCGACCGCGGGTCCCGAGGCCAGCGGCCTTTGCTATGCCACGCGTCAGCGCGCGCCCGATTTGACTCAGCCGGACGTCATTTTGCACGACGCCACGCTGCGCGAGGGCGACAGCGTGATGACCGCGAAAGGCGTGCGCGTGTTCCAGGGCGGCAGCGCCTGTCCGCACAAGGAGAGCGACTTCCTCGCGCTTGCCGACGCGCGCGACATTCCGAGATCGAAGCGCGGCGCGCTGCAAGCGATCGAAAAGGCGGTGAAGACGCCTATATTGAGCGCCCGGGCGGGAAGCTTCGCTAGCGGCGTCAAGGTGACGGCCCAATAGCTCCTGCTGGCGAGAGCGCCTATCGATGAAACCGCGGCGGCGAGTCCCGCCGGCGACATATGGCGCGAAAATGCTTAGGCTAAAGAAGGGACGGATAGCCAGCGAGCGGAAGCACCCGGGTCACGATCGACGCCAGGCAGACCAGAACGACCAACAGCTTGAGTAGCTGCGATAGCCGCGCGTCTGGAGAGAATTTGTCGATGACCCAAAACAGGATCGCGCCAAGGACGACGGTGATCAGGATTCCAATTACGAGCGTGAGCATGGCGACCTCTTGTTATTCAAGCAGTGATATTCGCAACCCGTGAGCGATCAAGGGCGTCTTTTTCGATAACCGGCCGAACGAGGCGCGACTTCGCCTTGTCATTTGTCCGTCATTTTTTCGCGGGCGCCATCAAGCCCTCGCGCCGCCTCGTCAACCGACGCCCCCTATTGCGAAGGCGTTGATGAAGAAGCGGCCCAAGGGCCGCCTCCAGTTCACAGGGCTAACGACCCATAAACGCCAACAGAATGATGATCCAAATTGGAACGCCGAGCATCCACAGTATAATTCCACGTCCCATGACTTATCCTCCTCGTCGAATGTGCCTCACCAGCGCGTAAGATGGCTGGCGTCGAACTTCTCGTCTCGGTGGCGTCCGCCGACGCCGGCTCCCCACCAGGCCGCCGCGGCGCCGAGAACCAACGACGCGGCGGTCAAAAAAGCGAGAAGAATGCCGGCCTTGCGCGCTTTGTCGGCGGTGGTCTTCATCTGCTCGGTCAACGTGTCGACACGCTTTTCGGCGTCGGCCTGCGAAAGACCGGTGTGCGTCGCGACGACGCGAACCAGATAGGCGCGATCATCGCTGCTCAGAGAACCATCGGCGGCTCCCGTCAACAAAATGCGCGAGACTTCCTGACGCGACGCTTCCGTTGGGCCGCCTTCGCCCATCGAGGCTTTGTCGGCCCCCTGGCCGAGCGATCCGGCGTTGGGCGCAAGACTGGCGTTGGGCGCAAGACTGGCGCTGGGCGAAAGACTCAAGGCGAGGACTATTCCGGCTTTGCGCGCCGCATCGTTCGTATCCCGTACTTTGTCGGCGGCGGCCTTCACCTGAGCGAAAACCCCGTCGACTCGCTTTTCCGCGTCATTCTGCTGCAAGCCGGCGTGCGCGGCGACGATGCGCGCGACACGGGTGCGGTCGTCATTGCTCAGGGAGCCGTTGGTCCCGCTCGCGGCCAAAATGATCGAGACGTCCCGCTGCGACGTATCCGCGGTTCCGCTTTTGCCCGCCGACGCGCTTTCATTGGGCCGTAACGACGCGCTTTCATTGGGCCGTAACAGAGTGTCGACGCTATAGGCCATCGGATCCGCGACGGACGTGGCGCCCGACGACATCGAAGAAGCGCCGGACTTCGCCAATTCGGCGCCGCCTTTGAACGCGGATGAAATCGACCATGTGGCGAGCCATGTGCCTATCGCCACCGCGACGGCCCAAACGACAAGCCCATGCACGCCGTCCCTGACATGACTCTCGTGGATCGTCGCGCCGTCGACGGGTCGGCGCATGCGGCCGGCGATGTATCCGCCCGCGACGAAACTGGAGACTGTGATCCAGATGAACCAAAGCGCGAGCGCGATGTAAAATAGTACGGCCGAGTGACCCTTGTAGGGCGAGACAAGCGAGAGGCCTATGGCGGAGCCAAAGGCGGTCATCAGCACGATGATCGCCGAAGCGACGATCGCTCCCGCGAAGATCGCCGACCACTCGACATAAGAGGCGCCGGTTGTTTTCTCTGAAATGCGTGATGTATCGGTCATGGGCGCGTCTCCCTTTTTGCCGCTCAGCGCAAACCGAGGAAGGAAAGAATGGCCATGATGACCACGATTAGACCAACGAGATAGATGATGCCGTTCATGACTACTTCCTCCATCAATGCGAATGCGACGGTCGACCGGCCAATGCCGCTTCGATAAATTTCCAAATGGCGCGCTCGCTCCGTTCGCCAACGGCGCCGGACCCGGCCCAGTAGAAAAAGCGACCCGCAAGGGCCGCTTTCTTGGAGTGGACTTTACTCAGGCCTTGTCGACGACCTTTTTCACCGCGTCCTTGGCGTCGCCGACGGCGCCCTGAGCTTGGCCCTTGAGCTTCTGCGCCTCGCCTTCGACCTGAAGTTTCGGATTGCCGACGGCGTCCCCGACGCCCTTCTTGACCGCGCCGGCGGCTTCGTTGGCAGCGCCCTTGATTTTATCGGTTGTGCTCGTCATGACGATTCTCCTGAGGTGGTGATGACGACGCATTGTCCTGCGTCGCCATGCTGATCTGTAACTCGACATCCCGACCATATGTTCCCCGGACGGTCCCGCATAGATTCGGAAAGTACCCATGCGGAGTGGGCAGCGCGGGCCGCCGGCGCGCGCCGAGAGAGCGAAGCGGCTGCCAGAGCGTTTCATGTTTCCATCAAACTTGAAAAGCGATAGTCATGACGCGTTGGCCCCAAGCGAGTGACCGCCTTGCGCAAAACCCTTGCTCTGCTGTTCGCCGTCCTCACCGCGCCCGCGCTCGCCGCGGACCTCAACGACTATCCGACCTCCGCCCGCGCCGATTATGTTTTCGGCTGCATGAAGGCCAATGGCGACACGCGCCAGTCGTTGGAGCAATGCTCCTGCTCGATCGACGTAATCGCGACCATTTTGCCCTACGACAAATATGTCGCGGCGGAGACGGTGGCGAGCGTGACTCAGCAGGCCGGCCAGATCGGCGGCATGCTGCGCAACTCCGCCTTCGCCCAGGACGCGCTGAACGAACTGCGCCGCGCCCAGGCCGAGGCGCAGGTGCGGTGTTTCTAGGGGTGGAAATCTAACACTTGGAACCCTGCTTTTGGCTTTGAGCGGGGAGGATGCCGGGGGCGGCAATGCGCCAAAAGCGGAGGTGGGTCAGTCTAGGGGCCGCCGCAAAAAAACATAACGCCCCGCCTCGAATGATCGAGCGGGGCGTTTTGTTTAATGCAGAGTCGCCCTAACATCGAAACGAAAGCGCGGATGGTTTGACCATCCGCGCTTGCGCGAACTCATTTGTGGGTCTTGATCCAGCTATCGACTTCGGCCGAAGCCTTGTCCTTTCCGTATCCATATTTTTCTTGGAGAGCGCCTTCCAGCTGCTCGCGCTTACCGGCGATTTTCGCGATGTCGTCGTCGGTCAGCTTTCCCCATTGCTCCTTGACCTTGCCCGTCAATTGCTTCCAATTGCCTGCAATCACATCCCAGCTCATGACCTAACTCCTTCTGCTTGGGGAAGAGCGCCGACACCTGTCGACCCTCGGCTCCCGCGATAAAACCGACGACCGGCGAAACCACGAAGAGAACAATGGCCACCCGGAAGAGGATGCGCGCATCCTCAATGGCCCTTACTTACTGGAGTGCTTGTGAGCTTCAACCGTGTGCTTATGAGCCTGCTCGCTGTGCTCGTGCGCGGTCGCCGAGCGCTGTTTGGCCTCTTCGTGCTTGCCCTGACCGTGCTCGTGCGCTGCCTCAAGGTGGTGATGAGCAGCAGCAGCGTGGTGTGCAGCAGCGGCATGATGATGCTCGAGGGCAGGATGTTTTGTCATTGCCATGATCGTTGATCCTTTTCTGTTTTCATCCCGAGCCGACCCTAAAACCAGCGTCCCCGACCGTACCAGCCCCCTCCGCCAAGGAGGAGAAAAATAATAACAATGATGAGAAGTGTCTGGGTATCCATGATCTTCGACCCTTTCAATGTCCCGACGTGGTTCCCACGTCCTTCGAGGCGACCCACTCCTGGCTAGCTAACCACCGAATCGCCGTCGGCGACAGATTCGGAAACTACTCAAAGACGAATTGAGAAGGCGACGCGATTCGACGAGCGTCACGTCCAACCGCTCGCGACCGCGACTTCCGGTCAAACCCGGTCCAACGGCTACCGCTCGCGACAACCCATTTCGCAGGCGTCAGGTGTTAGATTTCCACCACTAGGAGTTTCGCATTTTCGAGCGAAGTGGAAACCGTTTCGCGTCAAGAAAACGCGTCAAAACACGCCTCAGCTTCGGATGCCGACGCGCAGCCCCGGCGCCGGGCGCTCCTGCAACACGTTGCGCCGGAACTGAAACAGCGCGGCGGGGCGCCCGCCGGTCTTCAGCGACACCGCGCCGGTCGGCTCGACGATCGCCGAGCCCTCGACCAGCCGCCGAAAATTCTGTTTATGGACATGGCGGCCGGAGATCGCCTCGACCGTGCGCTGCAATTCGGTCAGCGTGAACTCCGGCGGCATCAGTTCGAAGATCACCGGCCGGTATTTCATTTTGGCGCGCAGCCGGCCCATCGCGGTGGCGAGGATGCGGCGATGGTCGTGGCGCATGGCGAGGCCAAGCGGCGCCAGCGGGCCGCGCCGCAACGCCGTCCTTCGCCCATCGCGCAGCGCTTCCTCGACGAGGCCGGCCTCGTAGAGCAATTCGTAGCGCTCAAGCACGTTTTCCTCGAAGAAGCCGCGCCCCTGCGATTTGAACAGCAGGTTCAGCCGCGCGCGGCGCGACAAGCCGGAGGACGAAATTTCGCCCGGCGCCTCGTCGACCCAGCTCTCGAGACCCGGCAGGATCGTCGTTTCGATCAGTTCGGGGCGGCCCTCGCGCCAGTCCTCCCAGGGGAAGAAGTCGTACCACGGGCGATAGGCGTCGGCGCGGCCCCGCGCCTGCTCGCCGAGTCGCGTCAGCGCGAGATAGCCGATCGAGACGATGTGCGGATCGCGGTCGCCGGCGCGGGCGTGGCGTCCGCGATCCCCGAAGGTATAGAGCTGCTCGACATAGCCGATCGGCGCGCCGGTCTGCTCGGCGACGAAGGCGCGCAGCCCGATCTCGAAGGTGCGGTGACGCAACGGATCGAATTCGCCGGAGGGCAGGGCGGTGGGCGCGTTGGCGTCGGGACGCAGCGTAAGGATCAGCGGCTCGTCCTCGCGCGCCGCGACGATCGCGGCGGTGAGGCCGATCGCCAGCGGCAGAGCCTGCTGCGTCGAAGGATGTTGCTCGGCAAGGGTCACGGGGCCTCGGCGTCAAAAACATTTATCCGCGCGCCGCGTCGGTTGCAAACTCAAAATTGGGACACGGGAACTAGCCGAAAAAGTTACCCCAACTCCATCGCGAAAGGCGCGCCCTCGAAGCAGTCGGCGCCGCGGCCGATGGCCGCCACCGCCTCGATCATGCGGCCCTCTCGGCCCAGCATCCGGTCGGCCAGCGTGACGAGACGGCGGTTGGGCGTGGCGCTTGGCGAGGCGCGGCGCAGTTCGCGCGCGATCTCGAATTCGGAGCGCATTGGCTCCAGCGCGCAGGCGCCGATGAAGGCCGCCGCGGGCGAGCGGCTGACGCCGGCGTAGCAATGGATCACCAGCGGCTGTTCGCGGTCCCATGCGCGCAGGAAGGCGAGCAGGCGGTCGACATGTTCGGCGCCGGGCAGAATATGGCCGTCCTGAGGGAGTTCGATGTCCGAAACGGAAAGGCGCAAATGACGTGGAGGCTCGATCGCGCTCGGACGCACCGAGGCCGCGCCGGCGGTCAGGATCGTCACCAGCGACCGCGCGCCGGTGCTCGCCACCGTATCGACCACCTTCGCCAAGGGACAGACGTAGAGTCGGCCGCGGCTCATCGAACGCTTTAGTCCCTCACCCACGCGTTTCCCCCCGGACACGCCCGCTCTCCAACGCTCGAAAGCAATCGAGAAAGCGCTGCTGCGCCATGTCGATCGGCCGAGGCGCGAGCTGCTCGGCGACATCGATCGATATCCCCGGGCGGCCAAAGATGCGCTCGGCCTCGCGTCGTGTAAAGCCGGCGAGTTCGACGGCCTCGAAAAAGGCGGCGGCGCGGTCGGATTTTTTGCACAGCAACAAAACCCGCGGCGAGGGCGGGGCGGGCAGCGAAAAGCGCAGCAGGATCGCCCCCAAAATACGATTTTCGACGGTTTTATAAGCATCTCCGATCACCGCCTTGAACGGCGAAATCATGTCGCCGATCACATATTCCGGCGCGTCGTGCAACAGCATGAAAAGTCGATCCTCTTGAGAAATCGAGGGTTCGAGCGCGCATGCGATTTTTTCGACGAGAAGGCTGTGCTGCGCCACGGAAAAAATATGCGGCCCCTGAGTTTGGCCGTTCCAGCGCGCGACGCGGGCGAGCCCGTGGGCGATGTCCTCGATCTCGATGTCGAGCGGGGAAGGGTCGAGCAGATCAAGCCGCCGCCCCGACAGCATCCGCTGCCAGGCGCGCGGCGGTTCGGCGTTCTTGCGTATGGTCAAGGCGGGCCTCCCGAGCAGCGGCTGTCATAGCGTCCGCGACGGGAGCGGGGAAGGGCGGGGGCGTTTAAGGCGACGGTGATCCGATCGCGCATGGAAGCGATGCGCCGGAATTTCGACCAATAGGTGAAGGATTGGTTTAGATTCAAAAGATAGCGTTCAGCCCATGCGTATTCGGCTCATCATCTACGCCTTTATAATCGCGCTCGCGCTAGACGAGGGCCTTAATGACGGCCGCTATCTCAAGATGGCGCTGCGAAGCGCGCAATATGGCGGCGATCGCATCGGCGCCGAAGTCGATAATGGGTTATCGCAACCATTTCATAAGGCTGTTCGTCGCCCCAACGCCTAGCGCGAGGGTCGAGGCTCGCCGCCCGTCAGCCCAAAACCCAGCCGTTCGGCGTGGAGAGGTTCGGCCTCGAATGGGTGATGGAGTTCGTGTTGGCCATCGCGAAGCCTTCCGCCGCGAAGAAAGTGGCTGTCGTGAACACGGCGACGGCGATGGCGAGGCGGCGAAACATGGCGGGGGTCAACATCGGGGCGTTTCCTTCTGCTCATGCCCGTTTCGGGCATGAAGGCAGTTGACCCCAAAAGCCGTCTGGCTTCCGTGCGCCGGCGCACATGGTGAATTGTTTCTTGTCCGGATTCTTTTTTTGTCCCGCGACGTCCCCGCCACGCTTATCGATACCAGACGTAAGCGAACGACACGGCGACCGCCAGGATGAAACCAATCATGAGACTGCGCAGGAAGCCGCCGCCGAACTCGTCCATGCTCATACCCCCGGTGGGGCGCGCGCCCGCGAAGCCGCGAGGCGCGCGCCGATGACGCCGCGTCGTTTCGGCATCATAGCGGCCAATCGCCGCTTTATCCAAAGGTTATGACCCGCGGTTGGCTCCTGGTCTTTCCGGTCCGGATCGAACCGCAAAGACTAGAATGTTCCCCTGTATAGTCGCGCCTTTCAAGGCAAAATCGGCGGCTGTTTTCGTCGAAAGCGCTCTAATGCGCCAAATTGAAGTAGGCGGCGACAGTCGTAAACGTCACCGCGAAAATAGCGAGCGCGCCCGCGAGCTTGACAAGATCGCCCAAACCCTCACGCTTCTGCACTGGAGCCTCCTCTATAGCAGCTTTCGCGCAAACGGCATTTAGTAAACTCTGCGCCAATTGCATCCGTCGCTCAATATGACGAGAGTGCGTCATCTCAGCGCGGCCTGCGGACGCGCGGCCAAGCCCGCGCCGGCGCCGCAGCCGCGAGCGCCAAATAAATGAAGGCGCTATTTCGGAGTCTTTCCGGTTTGGATTGAACCGGAAAGACTCCAGGTTACTTTATTTTGTCGCGCTTTCGGAAGGCCAAACCGGCGGCTGCTTTTGCCGAAAGCGCTCTGGCGAGCGTGATCACGGCCGCAATTCGAATGGGAAGATCGGAAATGTTCCCGTGCTTCGCGCCGGGGCGCCCATGACGATCGAGCCGGGGCTTCCGTTCGTCACGGCGCTCAAGCTTATCGGGACAGGCTGGACCGGCCACGGCGTAGAGCTCGCACCATAGGTCGAAAACGCGCCGCCAGCGTTCGTAAAGGGATTTCCGGGGCCAAAGAACGAGTCTCCGGCGGCGAGGAAGCGCGTCAAAGCCGCTCCCGATCCATTCGAATCCTGAACATTCGCGACCGTCGCGTCGCCGGCGGTGAACTGTCCAAAGAACAGGCGCGTCGGAATCGTGATCAGTGGACCGCCGAGAACGGACGAATAGCCGGTCAGCGCCGCCGGCGTGATGTTGTTCGACAGGAAACTATTCGTGCCGGGAACCACATTCAGGTTGTTCTGCTGCGTCGCCGTGACCATGACATAGGTCGCGGGCCGGCAATTCGAACTGTGAAGCGGACTTCCCGCCGAAGTCACGACGAAGTTGGTTCCCGTGCCATTATGTTGAATAATGACGCCCGGCGCCATTGGAAACATCGTCTGATACGCGGCGCAATAGCCGAACGTCAGCACGTCGTTCGAGATCGCGGGCGCGACCGGAACTTGCCCCGGATTCGCCGGGTCGAGCAATTCGCCGGGCGGAACCGTCATGCTCCAGCTTCTGTTGTCCTGGTCCATGAATTGTCTCAGTCCTTGCGTCATCGGCACGCGCGCGAAGGCGGTCGCGTTGTTGGCGAGGACGCTTTGTTGCGGCGCGGATCCGAGCGAAGCTCCTGGCGCCGAATAATGGGTCGCGGCCACGGGGTCTTGAATGCTGAATTTCTCTGGCCCGACGAGACATCCGCCGGAATAGTCGATCGCCAGAAGTTGCGCGGTCGTGGAGGGAGAGGCGGTCGCGCATTGCCAGGAGCCGCCGTCAGTGAATTTCACGCTGCCGCCGCCGGTCGCCCAGGTTCCGATTCTTTGATTGCCGGTGAACGCAACCCCGCTGAAGGTGATCGGACCGTTGTTCGTCACATAGGAAGCCGGGATTTGGCCGTGCAAAAATTCGTTCAGATTGACCATCCCGCCATGGAAAATGACGGGGTTTGGAAATGCGGCGTTGCCGGTGAAGTCGCCGATCCTGACGATGTTCTCGCCATAGATATTGTCGATCACGACCGGGCCGGCGTAGGCCATGTCGCCGAACCGAAATATTTCATAGCCGTCGGCGGCGGATATGTTGGTCATCGGCCCATTGAACTGGCCCTGCGCGAGGCCGAAATCCGAGTTCGTGAACGCCGCGTAAAAACGCCCGAGATTGAGATTCCGCAGTTCGACATTGCGCAATTGTGATTGCACGATCGCGATGTCATAGGCGTTGTTCGCGCCGGTGAAATTGACGATCTTCGTGAAGTCGGCGTTCGACGCGCAGCCGAGGCCGTTCGCATAGGCGACGCCGAATCCGTCGATTTCAACGTCCTCCAGCTTTACGTCGCTGGATGTGTATTTGCCGAATTGCGTGGTGATATTCGTCCATGCTGGAAAGCTTAGATCGGGATAGCCGACGCTTGGCGGGCCGCCGCAATAGGCGTCCTCGGTCACGCCGGCGAAAGGCGCATTGGGTTGCAGGCCGCCGGGAGCCGAGGCCGGTGAAAATTCCGGCGCGACCCAATCGTTTCTGTTGGGGGAAAACGAAGGCCGCCCCTGGCCGTAGACCAGATAATTGAAATTTCGGCCGATGATGGCGACGCCCGAAAGGCTCGACGTTCGCACCGCCTGGAAGTTCATGAAGGGCTGATTGAACCGCGTGAACAGCAGGACCGTCCCGGGCAGGCCGGCGAAGGACTGCCGGTCTCCGCCCTTTATGTTCAGCGTGTAAAAGCCCTTGCCCCAGCCGGCGTTCAGCGAGGATTTGACCGCGAAAATCCCATTCGGGAATTTGAAATTCGGATAGCGCTCGCGCATCCCGAAATCGAGCGCCGCCTGGATCGCCGGCGCGTTGTCCGTGCCCGTGATATCGTCCCACCAGGCTGCGAGCGGGACCGCGTTCATCGCGGGCGTCCGTTGCGACACGGCGATTTTGCCAGATCCAACGGCTGATATCGTCGTGCCCGGGGGAACGATCGGCAAGGACGCCGCGGCGCGTGTCGCCCAGTTCACGGAGGAAAGGCGCATCCCGGCGACGCATCCCGCCGTCGACGAGACCGTGAGCGTCCCGCCGCCCGCGTTCGTTCCGGTGAAATTGCAGCCGCCCTGCCTCCACGCGCCATCCGCGACGAGCCCGAACTCGCCGATGTTGACCGGGTTCGTGCTGTAAACCGGATCGAAGATGTGGCCGCCGACCTCGACCTCGCCCCAGACCCCCGTCGCCGAAGACGCCTCCTTGAACCAAAGCGGCGTCGCGTCAGCCCCGGCCGGCGGGGGATAGGTTCCGGTGACGGCGCGCACATAAACATGAGTCACGCCGGCCGGGAGCCAGTTCCGCGCCTTGAATTGCGCGAGCGTATCGAAATAGGCGATCGAGTCTTCACCGGCGACGGGCCGCGAGGGAGCGCAAAAAAGCGCCGACGCCACGCAAGCAAAGGACACGAGGCGAAGTTTCATGGCGCTCCCTGGTCTGGACTGGCGGGGACGCTCAATCGGCAACCGGCCCCGACACCGGTTTGGTTGGCGATCCGCAAGCCGCCGCGCGCAATTCTCGAAGCCTTGCCTGCTATTTGTCAATTCTTGACAAATCAGTTATTTATGTGGCCGCCGTCCTTCCCCGCGCCGTCAAATTCCAGCGCACGCCCGCCGAAACCTCAAAGCCGCGGAACTCGGGCTTGAGCAGGCCGAGGCGCGATATCGCGACGCGGCGACGTCTCGCAATTCGCGAAGCGGGCTTGGTTCGCAAAAGAAGTTTTAAAAAAACCGCCGCGTATAGCGACGCTTGTAAACTTAGAGGTTATGGATTACATATGATAAATCGAGTTTTCGGCCGAACGGCTTTGCGGCAGCGCCAGATTCTGGTGTTTTCGCGCACGACTTCCTCCCCTGAACATCGATCGATAGGGTGCCGCATTTCGTGGGCTCCCGACACTTGTTCTTGGAAAGGACATGTCATGCAGAATGGTACCGTAAAGTGGTTCAATGCGCAAAAGGGTTTCGGATTTATTCAGCCGGAATCGGGCGGACCCGACGTTTTCGTTCACATTAGCGCCGTTGAACGCGCGGGTTTCAACAACCTCGACGAAGGGCAGAAGCTTTCCTTCGAGGTGGTCGCCGATGGCCGCAGTGGGAAATCCTCGGCGGATCAACTGAAAATGGCGGACTGAAGCGAAGTCTAGAGCAAGTTCCGCCAAAGTTGACAGGCTTTTGCGATTAGAATTTGCTCCAGCATTTTGATTTCGCGCGATTTCTTATCGTTCGAACGATCCCGTTCGAACGGAAAGCGCGCTAACTAGAGAAAAAAGGAAAAAGTCATGGGAGCTATTCTTGAGTTGACGACCTATGCGGCGACCCCGGCTGGCATGATCGCGGTCATCGCGATCGGCGCCGCGGCCTATTTCGGAGCCCGTTGGGTTTTGGCGGACTGAGGTGAAAATGCTGATCGCGCCCCGACCGCGGATGTACCGGCGGCGGCGCGAACGGTTTTAGTCCTGTCGCGACCCGCGTGGCGTTTGGATTAACAAGTTTTCGGCTGTTCAGGCTCGCCCTGAGCAGCCGTTTTCGTTAGAGGGACATGTGTATTGGACGCGGGCGAGCCCGCGCCGCATTTTATTTATACGATCGCCGCGATGCGTTCTTCTTCTTCAGCCGGAGGGGTGGCGCTCTCCTCGGCCGCGGGCGAGATCAGTTCGTCAGCCAGGACCGGAGCGGCCACGGCGCGGTTGTTGTTGAAACTCGTCATCGTCCGCCTTGGCGGCGAATGCGCGATCTCCACGGCTTGAAAGACGGCGTCGCAGCTGGGACAGACAATCGGCGCGCGATTGAGGTCGAAGAAAGGCTTGTTACAGCTCAGGCATCGGCGCTTTACGCCGAGTTCGGCTTTGCTCACAGCGATTGATCCTTTTGGAGTTCTCCACGCGGAGGGACAGGACTATTGACGTGATAAAGGCGCGCCCCTTGCTCGAGCGCGCCGTCCATGGCGAAGACTATTGGTTGGCGGATGACGCCACGAGAGCCGGCGCCATCACGCGGTGTCGGAAGCCGGCAGGCGCGGCTTTAGCCGACATTCCCCAACGGCATGTTGTCGAGGAACAAAATGGCGGCGGTGACGACGCCCGCAGCCGCGAAGACCCAAAAGATCGCGGTAATCGTGTCCAGCTCGAAAGCTCCAAAGCCATTCTGCTCGTGGAGCCATTTTCCAATACCGGTCTGCATGAGATGTCCTTTCAAAGAACAAGCATCGGGAGCCCACGAAATGAGGCGCTCTATCGATCGATGTTCAGGAGAGGAATTCGCGTGCGAAAACGCCAGATTGTGACGTTATTGCAAAACCGTTCGGCCGAAAACTCGATTTACTATATTTAAGCGGTCATCCCTACGATTACAAGCGCCGCTATACAAACCGGTCCGTCGGATTTTCCTTGTGAGGGAGATCGCTGGTTTGACACTTTTCGCGTTCGAGGAGAAAAGCGATGTTGCTCAAACTTACTTTGATCGCGGTTTTCGCGACCGCGCTGGCGTTCCCGGCCGCGGCGGCTCCGGCGGTGGCGGCCGTGTTGGCGGCATGGGCATTGGGCGCGGCGCCTGGCGCTGGCATGGACAGGGCAATCGCGGAAACCTGAATTATTTGTACGGTCCCGACCGGAGACGCGGCGGGCCGTTTTGCGTTTGGAGGGGCGCGCGCCCTAGGGTCCGGACTCATAACCAGTAGCTGACGGTGGCGGCGATGCAAACCGCAGCGAGGAAGTTGGCGGCGTTTCGGTCGTATCGTGTCGCGACCCGCCTGAAGTCCTTCAATCGGCAGAACATGCGTTCGATGGCGTTGCGATTGCGGTAGAGGAACGGCGAAAAGCAGTTCTTCCATTTTCGGTTGGCCTTGGGCGGGATGTTCGGCATCGCGCCGTCGCTCTCGACTTGCCTCCGGATCGCGTCGCTGTCGTAACCCTTGTCGCCGTGCAGGATTTCACACGGCGGAAGCCGCGCGAGAAGCTCGGCGCCCGCCACGCAATCGGCGACATTGCCGCCGGTGAGCATGAAGGCGATGGGGCGACAACTCGCGTCGGTCAGCGCGTGGATTTTGGTCGTGCGTCCGCCGCGTGATCGACCGATGGCCTGATTTTTCTCCCCCCTTCGCCGCCGCTTGCCGAGCGGTGCGCCTTCACCGCCGAGGAGTCGATGAGGACCTCGGCCGGCGGCCCGCCGGCTTGAGCGAGCGCGTGAAACAAGTCGATCCAGACGCCCTTGGCCGCCCAGCGGACATAGCGATTGTAGAGCGTTTTCTTCGGACCGTATTCCGGCGGCGCGTCGATCCAGCGCCCGCCCGACTTGAGCACATGGACTATCCCGCTGATGACTCTCCGGTCGTCGACCCGGGCCTTGCCGCGCGTGTCGGTGGGAAGATGCGGCGCGATCTTCGAAAACTGCGCGTCCGTCAGCCAGAATTGATCCAGAATCATCGGCGTTTCC
>Ga0182012_10004494_pt1 | contig 14533 bp, 8 predicted proteins | sample 612S2SmetaG_FD_120486 | JGI IMG/M metagenome (GOLD analysis project Ga0182012, IMG submission 120486) | Permafrost microbial communities from Stordalen Mire, Sweden - 612S2S metaG | ecosystem: Environmental > Terrestrial > Soil > Wetlands > Permafrost | place: Sweden: Stordalen | collected... | reverse complement strand
CAGTTCAAAGCCGGACATTCCCGGCATGTTGAGATCGGAGAGCAGGATATCCGGTTCCTCTTCACGTATCTGCTCCAGGGCAGAAAAACCGTCTTCAGCAGCCCGTACAGGGTGGCCTAAGTTACCAAATATTTGACTGAGTAGGGTCCTCGTCGAGGGTTCGTCGTCAACGATCAATAGCCTTGCTTTCAGATTAGGCATCGTTCCTCCAATCCGATTGTTTTACCGGCTTCTACCAACTCTGGCCGAGAATCCGGTGTTCGGATGTACACAATTGCTCAGTAGAGCTGATTTTTTCACCGTCGACATTGCCTCCGCTCTTGCAGTGGGACTCGCGGGCCGAACGTCTCTAAAAACGGGATTTCGGTTAGCTCACAGGGCGGCGGCCCATCGCCGGACAACTTTGCCAAGAATGCGGTTCCGCGGACACTCAGGCCATGCTCTAGGCAGCACTCAGCTTCTCTGCGGAGAACGCTCTCTTTAGCCGCGCACTTTGCGCCAGGCTGTTTGCAAAGTTTGTTTCTACCAGTCCGAAAATGTGGGCGTGCTGAGGCGTCATTCCCTCCGCAAAGCAGGGACAGAATCGCCATCCTTCTACTGCCATCCGTAGCGCTATCACAACTGCACGGGCATCGCATGCGTCCGGGTTGCTGCCCTCCTCTGGAATGACCTGGAGGCTATCAAGTACGGCAGCACGCACTTCATCGGGGACGTGAGCGCAGTTCCCCAAACAGTACTTCATCGTCTTCATAGGGTTTGAACGCAAGGCTGAATCCTCTTGGTTTCGCGCAGTAAGAATAGCGGGTGTTTGCATGCTACGAGAATGTTGCATCTCAAGAGCTAGCGGCGACTCTTCGTCAATCGGAGTAACACAACATGCTAATTCTCCTTATTGTCTTAATTCTCGTGTTTGGCTTTGGTGGCTACCGAATGGGGCCGGGAATTGGCTACTATGGTGGAGGCGGTGTTAGCCTTGTTCTCACCGTCGTCGTCATTCTGCTACTGCTAAAAGTGATCTAGACCTGAGGCATTCGAGGCGGATACTCGGTCATGCGGTCGAGGCAGGGCACATCGTCGATCCTGCCTTGGCCCCCCTCAGACAGCCCCAACAGCTTTGAAGTGTGTGACAAGTCGGTGGAGCGAGAATAGTCCAGACAATCTGTGTTTCGCGGTCTATTCACTGTTGACCACTCGAGCAGATTCCTCGATCGGAAGTCTCTCTGCAAGGCGTCCTCATTGACTCAACTGAAGCGGCTGGGCTTTCTAAATGAGAAACAAAGAGCAGATGTGGGCTTTTCATCGCCTATCGGCTCCAAATAGTTCACCTTTTCCAACTCAGCATTGCGGAGTGGGCAAAAGGCGGAGCGCCGCGCTCGCGACGCTCCATGGCGAAAAATTAGACAAGGAAAAGATTCATACGGTGCGGCGGTGCCTGCGGAAGAAAAGACCCGAGACACCAAACATGCCGGTTCCGAGAAGGATTAGGCTGGATGGTTCGGGGGTGGTGGCGACGAAAGCGTCTTCATGGAAGCCAGCGAGAGAGGTGGACCCGTTCGATGAGACGTCCACCTCTCCCAGTGTGTTTGCAAACAGGGCGCTGGAATCATAGAAATAGTCATACAAATCGACAGAACCATTGCTGGACCCCGAACTCGCTCCCAGGGTGCCAGAACTCGTCGCCATGAAGTAGAGGGTGTCGCTGCCATCCAATATGGAGAAGATCGTGACCGGGGTTGCGGGAGCGATCGACGCCGTGCTGAACGAGTCGTAGGTGATGGTGCCCGGAGCGAAGTTGCCCAGAGTTGGCGATGCGAAGTTGTAGTTATTGATGCCGTCGTTCGGCGTAGCCAGAGTAGCAACGCCGCCGGACTGGGTGTATGCTCCGCATCCGCTAAGAACGATTTCCCCAGTGAAGGGTGGCAGAGGTGTAGCCGAAGCTACGGATGCGGACGCAACCAGTACTGCACCAAGGAGTGCGAGGTTTCGGCAGTTTTTCATGGATGGCCTTTGAGAGCTTGCCGCTTGGAAGCGGGTTCCACTTGTGAACTGCAGACAGAGACACGTGTGGCGTCTGGGTTATGGTCCCCAGTGCTCAGAATCTCCGTTGTCATTGGTTCGATAGCTGGCATGGCCATCTAATTTGTTGAGATGCAGAATCGACTCGTTGGGTGGATTAGCCTACATACGCTCCCTCCCACAGAGGCAACCCCTCATTCTCGTGATGAAGCTAGTCTCGCCGCCGGGAAAATCGGCGTCTGGTCAAGATTGCACAAGTTACCGAGATTTCACTGTGGCGGATGAAGTCGCCACGGTGCGGAACGGTGCGGGAAGCGACGGGCCGAAGCGACAAATAGAAGCGAATATTCCATCGTCGTTTGCCTGTGCGGATAAAGAGTTTGGATGTCGCCCCCAAACTTGCGCCTCTTTGCGCCGACACAGTTAGCATTCAATGTTCGACGAAGCGACTGTCAAGAGGCAACCACTACAAATAGAGTCAACGATGCCTTGAGCGGAGTATGGCCTAATACTCGAAAGCTGTCTGAACAATATTGATCGCAATCAAGGAATAGCTGATTTGGGTTCTCGCCCGGCCCGAGAACTGTCACTAACACAACATAGTATGCGTCTTTGGCATCTGACTAACCACTGGTCCGTAAGAGGATACTTCCCTAGACCCACATGCCTATAAGGCGTCCCCTCCAGAGTTCAGAAAAACAATGACCCTACACGAGTCACGACCACACTTGCGCTAAACCAAGGCCCCATCAGTATCTGTCGGCACTCCCGAAGGAAGGTTCGATGCCACCTACTAGAATTCTGCTCGTGGATGATGATGAAGTCATCAACACAATGTTGGGTGAGGTATTGCAAGAACAAGGCTTCAATGTCACCACCGCAGCCAATGTTCCCGAGGCGCTAAAGCTCATTAGTTCCGAATCTTATGATGTTCTGCTCAGCGATCTCCATATGCCGGGGACGGGCGATGGGTTGACGGTCGTCAGTGCGATGCGTCATGCTCATCCAAATGCCGTCACGATGATTCTGAGTGCATTTCCAGAGATGGACGCGGCCTCTCACGCCATCATGCTGCAAGCCGACCAGGTGCTGGTGAAGCCGATGAATATAATGGCGCTGGTGAAAGCAATCAAAGAGAGGCTGGCGACTGGTGCACCCCCTGCCCGCGTCATTGAGACCGTTGCCACAATTTTGGAGCGCACTGCCAAGAGCACCATCAACGACTGGTTTGCGCATATCCAGAAGGACGAAAAAGTCATGTCAGTTCCGTTGACCTATGAACAGCGCACCGGCCACCTGCCCCAGGTCTTGCGCGACCTTGTGCTTCGCCTCCGTTCTTCTCAGCCCATTGGCAGCAAAGAACTGGTATCAGCTGCAGCGGCGGAGCACGGGGTGAACCGGCGCAGGCAGGGGTACTCCTCTGCGATGATGGTGGAAGAATCACGCATGTTGCAGGTCAGCGTCTTTCATACGTTGCAAAAGAATCTGGCTCAAATCGACTTCAGCGTATTGCTCACTGAGGTGATGACCATTGCGGACGAGATCGATTCACAACTAAGTCAGGCAATGACGAGCTACGTCGCCGATTCGATCGGGGCCGCAGCCTGAGTGCAGGGTCGTTGCAGTTGCATACACCATATATCAGCGCGTACGAAGCCCTAACACAAATCCCGCAGAGTGGGGCAAACGGCTTATGACTATGCCTCCACGTGTGATAGGCCCCACCGGTCGTTCAGGATACAGGGTCCTCCGTATAAGCTGCACGCGAGTTTTCTGGTCGAGTCGCCAACCCAGAAGCCGAAGGCCAATGTGTTGATGTCTCGTGCAAAACAGAGGGTGCGGCAACCCTTATCGGCCCCCTCTGTCGGCAATTTGAGACTGTCATTGGTAGTTTTCCAGAAGTTGCCCCGCTACGATAGGGGAGAATGCTTGATGCCAAGGCCCCATCTCCCGAAGCTCTGCTACAGATCACATCGTCGCTCAACATCTCCATGCACTCGCTGGTCGCCGTCATTGGTCTGCTCGATGAGGGTGGCACCGTCCCGTTCATCGCTCGCTATCGCAAAGAAGCCACCGGCAATCTCGACGAGGTGCAGATTCGCGCCATCGAGGAAAAGCTCACCTACCTCCGCGATCTGCTCAGCCGCCGCGCCACCATTCTCGCGTCCATCCAGGAGCAGGGCAAGCTGACCGACGAGTTGAGGGCGAAAATCGAAGCTACATTTGATCGTGCTGAGCTCGAAGATTTGTACCTGCCGTACCGCCCCAAGCGCCGGACGAAGTCGACAATCGCTCGCGACAAGGGGTTGGAGCCGCTTGCCGATTATCTGTGGAATCAGCAGGCCGGGGTCCAGCCGCTGCACGAATTCGCCGCAACTTTCGTCAGCGTGGAGAAGGATGTCGCCAGTGTGGAAGACGCCCTCGAAGGCGCGCGCCACATTGTGGCCGAGCGGATCAGCGAGGACGCCGAGCTGCGCAAGTTGACCCGCCACTTGATGTTCGAGGAAGGCATTATCCAGAGCCGCCGCTCGATCGACAGCGTCGACGAGCAGGAAAAGTTCAAGATGTACTACGAGTACCGCGAGCCGGTAAAGACAATCCCCTCGCACCGAATGCTGGCAATCCGCCGCGGCGAGACCGAATCGATCCTCTATTTCCTGATCGAGATCGATCCGCTCCGCGCGACCGGCCTGCTCCGGTCCGGCATCCTGCGCGCCGACGGAGACTGGACACCGCAGCTCGAACTTGCCATCGATGACTGCTGGAAGCGCCTCCTGAACCCATCCATCCAGGGTGAGATTCGCCTTGAATTGAAGAAGCGTTCCGACACGGATGCCATCCAGGTCTTCCGCGACAACCTGCAGAATCTATTGCTCGCCGCGCCGGCTGGACCCATTGCGGTGCTGGGAATTGACCCCGGCCTGCGCACCGGATGCAAGGTCGCGGTGGTCGACGAGACGGGCAAGTTCCTCGCAAATGACGTGCTCTACCTCCATACTTCGAAGAGCGCGGCCAGCGGAGCCGCCGACCGGCTGGTAGCTCTTCTCGCGAAGTATAACGTCCGCGCCATCGCGATTGGCAACGGAACAGCCTCGCGGGAGACCGATGCTTTTGTCCGAGAGACGCTACGGGAAAACCACCTGGACACCATCTTTTCGGTCATGGTCAGCGAGTCCGGGGCCAGCATTTACTCCGCTTCCGACGTCGCCCGCCAGGAGTTTCCCGACCTCGATCTGACCGTCCGCGGAGCCATCTCGATCGCGCGCCGGCTGCAAGATCCGCTCTCCGAACTGGTCAAAGTTGACCCCAAATCGATCGGCGTCGGCCAGTATCAGCACGATGTGGACCAGCGCCAGTTGCAACAATCACTGGAGACAACGATCGAAAGTTGCGTCAACCGAGTCGGCGTCGATCTCAACACTTCCTCGTGGACGCTGCTGCGCTACGTCGCCGGAGTTGCCGAACGTGTGGCGCTAAATATCGTGTCTTACCGCGACGAGAACGGCCGGTTCCGCTCGCGCAAGCAGCTCAACAAAGTCCCCGGAATCGGCGCCAAAACGTACGAGCAGGCAGCCGGTTTCCTCCGCATCCGCGGCGGCGAGAATCCACTGGATGGCACTGCTGTCCATCCGGAATCCTACCCGGTGGTCGAGCAAATCGCCCACTCGCTGGACACTCCGGTCGCCGAGCTGATCGCAAATCTTCAACTTCTTACCAAGGTCGATGCCCGCCAAATCGACGCCGGTGCGTTCACCGTCAAGGACATTCTGGAGGAGTTGCGCAAGCCGGGACGCGATCCGCGCGAACAATTTGTCGCTCCCAGTTTCAACGAAAAGGTCCGTGAGTTCGCCGACGTTCAGCCGGATATGATTCTCGAAGGAGTCGTCACCAACGTCACCAAGTTTGGCGCATTCGTCGACATTGGCGTCCACCAGGACGGGCTTGTACACATCAGCGAACTCTCGAATCGTTTCATTAAAGATCCCTCCGAGGCGGTCAAAGCCGGACAAATTGTTAAGGTCAAAGTGCTTAGCGCTGACGCAAAGTCGAAGCGGATTGCGCTATCGATGAAGGCGCTCATGAGCGCCACGCCGAAGAATAGTCGGCCCAATTCGCCGCAACCGGTTCCCAAACCGCAACCAAGTCTGAGCGAAAAGCTCGCCATGCTCTCGACCAAATGGAAGGTCTCCTGATCGGCTTCTCGCGAGACTCGATTTGGATCAGCCTCGCTGCGGAACTTTGCTTCCAAACCCAGCCTGGGAACTGTACGAGGGGCGGCTTCTGTAGGAATACGCGGCTAGAGTCGGTCTACGACTCGCGACTAGATTTCCGTCAAATCAATCACATCCAAAGACTCATCAAGAGCGCTTTGCGCCAACTCCAGAATCCGCGCATGATGCGTAAAGAGAATTGGCTGAATATGGGATGACGTTGCTGCGAGAGTCTGAATTCCTTTCGATGCTCTCTTGTCATCCCATGAGGTGAGCAGGTCGTCGCCGATGAATGGTACTGCCTCCACTTTCTGTGCGTACTCCTGGAGATAGGCGAGACGCAGCGATAAGTAGAGTTGGTCTCTGGTGCCCTTACTCATCCCTTCAATCGGGACAGTACTCCCGGATTCACGTCGTCCTACGAGCCGAGGATTGTCTTTGCTATCGAACTCTTCTTCAACTCCGATGAAGCTTCCTCCCGTGAGGCGCTGAAACAACTCTCCCGCCTGCCGCATCAAGGGATTCTGGTTCTGGGTGCGATGCTCCTCGATGGCACGCGATAAGAGAATCTGACCAAAGCGATAGACTGCCCATTCGCGCGCATTAGCGAGCATCTCTGCTTCAGCATTCTTCGCCTGCTGGGCCGCAAGTTCCGCGCCCGTGCCGCCCATAGCGGTCTCCAAGCGAGCCGTAAGCCCCTTCGACTTGGCGTAGGCTTCATTGATGTCATCTGCAAGATGCTGATCCTCATCTTTCATTGCTTCTAATCGGACGACCGCCTCGTCCTCAGCAAAGCTTTCAAGCCGACCGCGCAGATTCTCCTCTGCTTCACCCTGAGCCAAGGTGGCGAGCGACTCTCGCCGTTGCCGAACACGCTCCCGGATCTCTTGCCTTTCTTCGATCAGTTCAATCTGTGCAGCGGGTGGGAGGGCTCGAGGCAACTCAGCACAAAACAGATCGAATGCCGCACGCGCCTTTTTCAATTGACCTGCAACGAGATCCTTACGGGTGATGCAACTGTTCAGTTGAGACTTGATCTGTGCCAGGGCGGCATCGGAAGCCTGCGCGCCCTTCAGTTCCTTGTTGAGCAAGCGAACTGCTCCGTCCTTGGACATGTGCTCAGCGAGTTCACGGTCGAGGGTTGTAAACAGAGCATCGACTCGAGCTTCGAACGCATGCATATCTCTTTCAATGCCTTCGATCCTCCGCTGCCGGGCGTTTTGCTCTTTGAGCAACTGCGGGAACTCCTCCCAGGCCGCCAAGGATGCCTCCACCTCGTCGATACTCATGCTCTCGGAGACGTGAAGCTCATTCATCGCCGCTTTCCACGTCTTGAGCCACTCCGCCTGCTTGTCGACGAACCCGCGGCGCGCGTTCTGCGCTTTTGCCATCCGCTGTTTTGCGTTGACGATGAGGGTACGTACCCGGGTCGAAGACGCAATCTTGGCTTCGAGTTGACGCAAAGTGTTCTCGGCAGCGGAGAATGCGGCTTCATCGGAGAGTTTCTCTATATCGGTAATCCCGAGAGATCTCGCAATCACATCCAAGGCCTTACGAGCCTTGGTTATTGAAGTAGCTAGTCCTTCGAGCTCCAGGCGCTTGGTTCGCAGCTCAGTCCGGTCTTTGAAGAGGGCCTGCACATTCGCGAGCCAGTGAGACATCTCACGCGGGCTGGTTGGCGTGATGTCAACTCCATGCCAGAGGTCCTGCCATTCTTTGTTACGCTTCTCGATCGAGAGTCGTAGCTTTTCGGAATCCCCTCGGATCCCCGCCAGAGTCGCCTCGCCCTCTTCCAGTTGCGAGGACAGCGCAGCGAGTTCGGCGACCTGTTCCGCATCCCTGACGGCAGAATCTGCCAACCGGTCAGTCTCTGCCGTTGACTGCTCGTATCGGATCACCCCTTCGGGTAACTCCTCTGCCGGTAAACCTTGAGATGGACGCAACAAGGTCGAGCGAAGTGGCATCCACAACGACTCGCGCAGTTGCCTGGCGTGCGCAATCTGCTCGGGTGATCCCAGGGCGTTGCCGGTCGTAAACGATGCCATCTGCCGTTTGAGCGTGGCGACCTTCCCTGATGCCGTTTTCTCCTGGGTACGAAGGTCGCGTTCCGAGGCAACATCTTCCTCGAAGCGATTGGAAAACTCCTCGACAGCAGTCGAAGCCGGCAGGGAAGTGATAGCAAGGGTGTCCAAGTCACTGACAGCCGGCGACATCTGAGACGTGGTTTCGGCTAAAGCTTGTTCCAGGTTCGAGGTTGCCAGTTCCAGACGCCGAAGCTCGGGCAGGCGGCCGAAAGGCGGCCGTAGCGCCTCGAAGGTTTGGCGACAGCCCGGAATGTCCACTCCTGACTGCTCCGAAATATCCTCTGGCTCGAGCTTTTCCAATTCCTCCTGGACGCCCTCAATGGTTCGATCGTTCCCTCCGAGATCCGACTCAAGCTGACAGCCGACCTGGGCCAAATTCTTAATCCGCGCCACCAGGCTGTCTGTTGGCTGCGCGGATGAGAGCGTATCCGCATCCTCGATACCCAGGCGGCGGGCGACGTTTGCGAGGTCTTGCCCATAGCCGCGGAACTCACCTCGTACCCGGGGAAGATCCTTAACCTGACTTGCATAGTTGCCGGTCAGGCCAAACAGCAGTTCAATCTCATCCGCCTGCGCTAGGAGGGTTGAATCGACTGAATACTCTCTACCTTTCTTCGTCAGCTCTGCTTCTTCGTTGGTGCGCTCGTCGAGTGCACGCTCCATCTCAATGACTCGCGCCTCGGCGTCCCGAAATCCCTTGATGCGACTCCGATCCCAGGAAGGCAGGTCGGCGGTGGCATGCAAGGAGCTCTCATCGATGGCAATCAGTCGCAGGAGAGGCGCAGTGTCCTTGTCCCGCCGTAGTTGCTCCCGCTCGGTAGCAAGCGCACTCTTCCTCGCCCGTAGACTCTTCAACTGTTCTTCGGACTCCTCAATGCCTTTGCGTAGCTCTCGCAGGTCACGATCCTTTAGCTCCAGCCCGCGCAAGCTCTCTTTTGCCGCTTCAAACCGTTCAAGCGCCTGGTAGAAGAGGCGGGTTGTTGAACGGCGAGGCGTAAAGATCTGGTCGCTTCTTTCGAGGAGCGTTTTCTGCAATTGAGCCAAACCACGCAAACCGGCTGCCGCTGCAAACAAGCTGACGCCAGAATCGCCACCGGCTTTCAGCATTTCGGCCGCGCCTGCGCGGAGAGATTCGGTGTCCATGCCGAAGGCATTCGAAAATGCAGCTCTGGTCAACCCATGAAGATAGCGGTCGAGAGAGTCTTCCGCGATCGCCTTGCCACTATGGTCGAGCAGCGTATTCTTTGTGCCCTTCCTGCGTCTGAAGGAGAATTCCTGCCCGTCATCGGCGACGATGGTGCCACCCAGGCTCAGGTGGCCCGTGTGCAGGAAGTCATACGCCGTTCGGCTTTCGATTCCGAACAAGAGGTCGGTGATCGCGGAGAGCGATGTGCTTTTGCCGGCCTCGTTCTCACCAAAAACCAGGTGCAAAGACGCTCCGGGCCGAAAGACGAGTTCCTTGTCTGTAAAACATCCATAGCGTTCGAGTTTGAGGGAGGTCAGTCGCATGATCTAGCGGCCCTCCAATCCAGCACCGGACAGATGTTCGAGCGCATCGTTGAGAAGGTCGCGGACTGTTCGCTCGTCCGACAACTCGGCCGCGAGCGCGGCCGTCGGCATCTTCGCAGCGATTGTGTGGAGCTCCGCCGCCGCTTTGTCGAACAGTTCCGGCGATTGGAGGATGTGTGACAGCATCGCCGACAGGTCGATTCCGGTTGCTGCGACGCCATGTACCGTGGCCGGTTCGGTTGTCGCCAAACGAACCTCTTCCAGCCAGATATCCTCTCTGCATTGATCCGCGGCGGTTTTGAGCTCGTCGCGTAGTCTTCCGCGGTCCTCGTGCAGATGCCGGTGGAGAGGGGAAGCGCCGACAATCGAGATGCGACAGATCAAGGGCAGTTGGGGAGAGTTGGTTACCTCGTTTGCGATTGCTTGACGATAAGACTCAAACGCCTCATCTTCCGTCTTGATGTCGGAAAGATCAATCGTTAGGGACGCCCAGCGGACCCGGCTTACCGGGAGCCTCTTCAAGCTCGAGACCTCATTGTCCTCCACCTCGACCAGCACGGCTCCCTTATCCCCACACTCCCGGGCGCCGCGCCCCTGAAGATTGCCCGCATAGACGATGTGAGGGTGTTCGTTCAATACTTCGAAGGAATGGACATGGCCAAGTGCCCAATACTGATAGCCACGCTGGACGAGTTCTTCGAGCGAGCAGGGGGCGTAGTTGTCGTGTCCCGGGCGATTGTCACATGAAGTGTGGAGGACGCCGACATTGAACCAGCCCGGTCTGGCAGCGGGATACCCGGCAGCAAGATCTGTCGTAACTGCCCGGGTGGAGAAGCTCTGCCCGTGCAGAACGACCTTGAGATCGGGGAGTTCGAGACTTTGAACCTTATGGTGGTCGAACGTTCGGACCGCCTTCGGTGATCGGACGGCCTTGGTGATGACGCTTTCGGCGTCGTGATTTCCGCGTACCAGGAAGACGGGAATGCCGGCTCTCTCAAGACGGGACATCTGGCTGTGAAAGAACAGACCGATCGTCGTGTCCTTCCAGTCTCCGTCGTACACGTCACCGGCGATGACAAAGAAGGCCACCCTGAGTTCGATGGCCTGAGTGACAAGATCGTCGAGTGCGTCGCGGCTGGCGGAGGTCATCAGGTCAGCCAGTTTGGGGTCTGCGGTTCCGAGGCCCACGAATGGGCTTCCCAGGTGCAGATCAGCAGCATGAATAAATGAAAAGTTCATCATTCTCTTCTTTCCCTTCAATCCTGACAGATATCGCCTCGCTTTGAAGCAGAATTCGCCTCCAGAGTGGCCGTGCGCCGGGGACGCCGGAGCGAGGAGAGACCTGCGGTGTGCGGTACCCGGTCGATGCGGCAGTCTTAGATTTGGGAGCGGTCGCTCCTGGGGCCTCACACAGCGGCGGTTTTCGGCATCTCGACGAGATTCTGCTCGGAGTGGGAGTAGATCTGGCCTGGGAGCGTTGCAATCTCTTCAATCAAGGAGCATGGGACCGGGAACCGCTGCTTGCCGGCATCCTCGACGGTTACGTGCGCGACGAATTGAGACGTGTCGCTGACAACGGTGTGAAGAATTCGAGATCGCAATCGAATCGAGCGCCGATGAAGTGTGGCCACAGGCGCGCAATTCACGTTCATGGGGACGGGCGAATTTGAAAGCACGAGCCTGCTGCTCGGAGTTGCGTATATACAGCCGGAATGGGGCGATTAGGGCGACCAGGGAGAGAGGGGTGTTCCTACAGGCTCGCCATTGTCACGGGTTTGCGTATGTACACCCCGATATGAACCGACCGGAACTGTGCGCTTAGGTGGAGGCTACATGTGTGTAGCGTTATGTAGCTTAAGTGGCCGCTCAATCGGAGAGTGGGCCAATCAAACCGCCGCGACGGCTCATCGATGCCGGCTCAGCTCCAGCGATTTCACCTGTCGAACGGAGTCGTCTCGATGCTGGGAAACCTCGCGCTGATGGAGTCCCGGTGCAGCAGGCACGGCTGCCCATTCTCGCAGCAAACTCCCCGCAGGGCGCTCTACGAGCGGATATCTCCAAAACACTTGCAATCCATGATGACATCACTATGATGTCATCATGAACCGCAAGTCACAAAATGGAGAGGCGAAGCAATCGGCGACGGCGCGGGTGCCAGTGACCGTCCGTCTCCCAGAGAAGGTCGTGCAGCAAATCGACGCAGAGCTTGATCAGCGGGATATACCCTTATCGCGCAATAATTGGCTGCTGGAAGCAGCTCTTGAAAAGCTGCGAAGAAACGGCACAGGAGGGTCTTATGGCACGCAGTGACCTTCTTATCTCTCTCGTTCAAGCCGGAAACACCGGCGACAAGAGAGGATTCCGCACGGTAACCGAGGCGATTATTGCCGAGGAGCGCGCGAAGCGTCATGATGTGTTGGCTGACAGACTCCTTAGGGCGATTGCGCCCGGCGGAAACGGGAATGGAAACGGTATGCACAGCGCAGCGGTATTGCCCATCGATTCTTATAGCAGGGGACGCGATTTCATCTCCGAAATCATTCCGCGACGGCGTCTTGAAGACCTCGTTTTGTCAGCCGATGCTCGCGCAGGGCTCTGCGAGCTGATCGAGGAGCAGCACCGCGCTGACATTTTGCGGGCGCACGGCATTGAGCCGCGTAGCCGGGTGTTACTCGTAGGTCCTCCAGGAACGGGCAAGACGACAGTCGCAGAAGCGCTTGCAGAGGCGGTTGCCGTTCCTCTTTTCGTGGTTCGCTATGAGGCAATCATCGGCAGCTACTTAGGTGAAACAGCCTCCCGCCTCAAACGGGTGTTCGATTATGTGCGAACGACGCCGTGTGTCCTGTTCTTCGACGAGTTCGATGCCATTGGCAAAGAGCGTGGAGACATTCATGAAACCGGCGAAATCAAGCGGGTCGTCACCTCGCTTCTCATGCAGGTAGATGAACTCCCGAGTTATACGATTGTCATCGCGGCCACCAATCATCCCGAACTGCTCGACCGCGCCGCGTGGCGGAGATTTCAGCTCCGTCTGAATCTACCATTACCCACGCCCAGGCAACTTGCGGATTTTATCGGAGGGTTCCTGACACGGTTTAGCGACGACCCTGGCCAATCATCCGCCTCGATTGCGAAAGCGCTCGGCACAATTAGTTACGCCGAAGCAGAGGAATTCTGTCTGGATCTACGCCGACGGCAGGTGCTGGCTGCTGGAGAAAAGCCCTTGAAAGGTATAGTGGCTCAGCAACTGAGCCAATGGACGTCCCAAACCAGAGCAAAACGGACTCCACAAAGAGGGGAGAGTAATGCCAGAACGTCCTCTGCTTCGTCTCCCAAACCCTAATACCGCCGAAGTACCGGGCGGCCCTCGCCTTGTTCCAAATCTTCGTAAGCCAACTAAGGGGCGGCAGCGAGATCGATTTGCTCCGGTGTTTGATCGTCTCCAGGCGGTGCTTTCCCGTCCGGGTGATCCCATCGAGCTGCGAGATGATCCGACCGCGCTTGCGCCGGAGCGCGTCATCGTCTTTGAGATCGGCGGCACTGTTCAGAATTTTCTGAAGGCGCTCGCCAAAGTCGATGGGCTTGAATTCATGGCGGAATTAGAGACGGAATTTGTCCCGAGCGAAGACTTCGCAGTCACAAAGGAAGGCCGTGATGTGGCTGGAAAGGACGTTCCTGGCCGTCTTTACCTTGCCATGCCCGACTTGCAAGCGTTGCGACAACTGGTAGCGCTATGGGAGCGTTGGAAGAATGACCAACCTCTTGACAGAGGCTATGCTCCAATTGCCAATCTCTTTTCCCAACTCCATGACTTGAGGCCTTGGGGGCCTCAGGACCGCATTCCACAGGACACGCGAGATTACTGGTGCGACGAGATAGCTCGTGACCCCAATCGCCCCGTGCGCTCGGAGATTGAACTCTGGTATCGCGGAAATGACGTGCGCCGCCGCGAGGCATCCGCTGCCATTCGAGCGGCCATAGCTGAGGCAGGAGGCGAGGTCGTTGATGAATCGGCCATTGAGAACATCGCTTATCACGGGCTTCTCGCCGATATCCCATCGGGCTATGTCCAGGCCCTCATGGAGTTGCAAGCGGTCAAACTGGCCTTAGCGGATGAAGTGATGATTCTGCGTCCGCAGAGCATTCTGCGTGACCCTTCCGATGTTGAGCCCGTGACCGATGGCGCGTTGGGCGCAGATCGCCCTGCAAATGCTCCCCCTGCAGGTGCGCCGATTGCGGCCCTGTTGGACGGAATGCCCGTCCAGGCGCATACGCTTCTTGCCAACCGGATCGTCATCGACGACCCAGACGATATACAGGCCCGGGCGCTCGTTTCCCAGCGTGTGCATGGAACTGCGATGGCTTCACTGATCCTGCATGGGGACCGCAATGAGCCGGGTCAACTTATGCCACGTCCTCTATACGTGCGACCGTTGATGATCACTAACGAACACGGGATCGAGCAGACGGAGAACGATAAGCTTTTGATTGACACGATTTACCGTGCAATCCTCCGCATCAAGGGCACGGATGCTCAAGAGGCAGCTGCACCCACGGTATTCCTCATCAACCTCTCAATGGGCGATACGCGCCGTCCGTTCTCCGGAGTCATGAGTCCGCTTGCGCGCCTGCTCGATTTCCTCGCCGACAAGTATGGCCTTTTGTTTTTGGTCAGCGGCGGCAATATCACGAGCCCCTTAGAGATTGCAGACT
>Ga0182012_10004493_pt1 | contig 14533 bp, 14 predicted proteins | sample 612S2SmetaG_FD_120486 | JGI IMG/M metagenome (GOLD analysis project Ga0182012, IMG submission 120486) | Permafrost microbial communities from Stordalen Mire, Sweden - 612S2S metaG | ecosystem: Environmental > Terrestrial > Soil > Wetlands > Permafrost | place: Sweden: Stordalen | collected... | reverse complement strand
GCCGGGCTGGCGCCGATTTACGTCAGTTGTTATCCGAACGCCGGCCTGCCGAATCCGCTGCTGCCCACGGGATTTCCGGAAACGCCGGAGACGCTCGCCCCGCAATTGCGCGAATGGGCGCAGAACGGCTGGCTCAACATCGTCGGCGGTTGCTGCGGCACCACGCCGCCGCACATTCAGGCCATTGCCGCCGTCGTACAGGGCTTGAAACCGCGCACCGTGCCGGTCATTCCTCCCTATCTGCGGCTGAGCGGGCTGGACGCGCTGACCATCCGGCCGGACACTAATTTCCTGAACATCGGCGAGCGCACCAATGTGGCCGGCTCGCCGAAGTTCGCCCAGCTCATCAAGGCGGGCGACTACGAGCAGGCGCTCGCCATCGCGCGCCAGCAGGTGGAAAACGGCGCGCAAGTCATTGATGTGTGCATGGACGAGGGGATGATTGAAGGCGTCCCGGCCATGACGCGTTTCCTGAATCTCATCGCCTCCGAGCCGGATATCTGCAAAGTGCCCGTGATGGTGGACTCGTCCAAATGGGACGTCATCGAGGCCGGCCTGAAATGTCTCCAGGGCAAGGGGATTGTGAACTCAATTTCCTTGAAAGAAGGCGAGGCGAAATTTTTGCACCAGGCCGGTCTGGTGCGACGCTACGGCGCGGCGGTGGTGGTGATGGCCTTTGACGAGCGCGGCCAGGCGGACAGTTTCGAGCGCAAAGCGGAGGTCTGCAAACGCGCTTACGACCTGCTCGTACAGCAAGTGGGCTTCCCGCCGCAGGACATTATTTTCGATCCCAACGTGCTGACCGTGGGCACCGGCATGGAGGAGCACGCAAACTACGCTGTGGACTTCATCAAGGCCACCGCGTGGATCAAGGCGAACCTGCCGCAGGCGAAGGTCAGCGGGGGCATCAGCAACATTTCCTTTTCGTTCCGCGGCAACAACGCCGTTCGCGAGGCCATGCACAGCGCGTTCCTGTACCACGCCATTCGCGCGGGGCTGGACATGGGCATCGTCAATGCCGGGATGCTCGCGGTGTACGAGGAAGTGCCCAAGGACCTGCTGGAACTGGTCGAGGACGTGCTGCTCAACCGCCGGCCGGACGCCACGGAACGCCTGATCCGCTTCGCCGAATCCGTCAAGCAAAAGGGCAAGGTCGAGGTGGTCGAGGACGCCTGGCGCTCCGCCCCGGTCGAGGAACGCCTCACCCACGCGCTGGTGAAGGGCATCGTGGACTTTATTGACGCGGACGTGGAGGAGGCGCGCCAGAAATTTGCGAAGCCGCTCCAAGTCATCGAAGGCCCGCTCATGGCCGGCATGAACGTGGTCGGCGATTTGTTCGGCGCGGGCAAAATGTTTCTGCCGCAAGTCGTGAAATCCGCCCGCGTCATGAAAAAGGCCGTGGCCTACCTCATGCCCTACATGGAGGCGGAGAAAAAACGCAGCGGCGACACCGCCAAAAACGCCGGCAAGGTGCTCATGGCCACCGTCAAAGGCGACGTGCATGACATCGGCAAAAACATCGTCGGCGTCGTCCTGGCCTGCAATAACTACGAGGTGATTGACCTCGGGGTCATGGTGTCCTGCGAAAAAATCCTCGCCGCCGCCCGCGAACACAACGTGGATGTCATCGGCCTCAGCGGCTTGATCACGCCCTCGCTGGATGAAATGGCCCACGTGGCGCGCGAAATGGAGCGCCAGGGGATCACGCTGCCCTTGTTGATTGGCGGCGCGACCACCAGCAAGGCCCACACGGCCGTGAAGATCGCGCCCGCGTACAGCCAGCCCGTCGTGCATGTGCTGGACGCCAGCCGCGCCGTGCCCGTGGTGAGCAGCCTCATCAGCGTGGAGCAGAAGCCGAATTTCACGCGCGACCTGATTGCCGAGTATGATCGCATCCGTTCCCAGCACGGCGGCCAGACCGCGAAATTAATTTCGCTGGAGGAAGCGCGCGCCCGGGCGGTGAAACTGAATTTCGACGACCTGCCCCAGCCGGAGTTTGTGGGCACGCGGTTGCTATCCGCCGCCACGACGACCCTGAACACGCAGCACAGCGCGCGGGTCACGCTGGCGGAACTGGTGCCGTATATTGACTGGTCGCCGTTCTTCCACACCTGGGAGTTGCGCGGCCGTTACCCGGCGATTTTGAACCACGAGAAGCATGGCGAGGAGGCCCGCAAATTGTTCGCGGACGCCCAGGTCTTGCTCGAGAAAATCGTGAGCCAGAAACTGCTCCAACCGCGCGCCGTCTACGGCCTGTTCCCCGCCAGCCGCATGGGCGACGACGTGGAGCTTTACACCGACGCGCAGCGCAGCGCGGTCCGCACGAAATTCCACTTCCTGCGCCAGCAAATCATCAAGGACGACGGCACGCCCAATTGGTGCCTGGCGGACTTCATCGCCCCGCGCGAGGGGCACGCCGTGGATTACCTCGGCGGCTTCGCCGTGACGACCGGCCATGGACTGGCTGAACTGGTCAAGGCGTACCAGGCTGACCACGACGATTACAACGCCATCATGGCCGAGGCGCTGGCCGACCGCCTGGCCGAGGCCTTTGCTGAATATTTGCACAAGCGCGTGCGCGAGGAGTGGGGTTTTGGCCGTTTAGAAAAACTCACCACCGACCAGCTCATTGCCGAGCAATACCGCGGCATCCGCCCGGCGGCCGGGTATCCGGCCAGCCCGGATCACACGGAAAAAGGCATTCTGTGGGACTTGCTGGACGTGGAAAAGCACGCTGGCATCAAGCTCACCGAAAGCTACGCCATGTGGCCCGGCAGCTCGGTGAGCGGCCTGTACTTTGCGCATCCCGAATCCAAATACTTCGCCGTGGGCAAGCTTGGCCGCGACCAGTTGCTGGACTACCACCTCCGCAAAGGCCTGACCCTCCAGGAGGTCGAGCGCTGGCTCGGACCGTACCTGAACTACGAACCCGGCAAAGCCGCCCTCGGCTGCGCCTGCGGTGTGCCGCATTGATGGCGGGGACGGATCGTCCATGACCGGGTACTTCACCCCATTGTATTATTGGTTGAATTAATTAGCTGTTTTCACATATGAAAACCATCCTGCTCCTGCCCGTTCTAACGGTCGCAACCCTCACGGCGAATGCGCAATCCGTGTTTCAAGCCTCGCTCACACCGGACATCGCCATTCATTCCAAATCCACGCAAATCAATGGCCTGGCCTTGAGCATTTGGGGCGAGAACCCGCAAAGTGCGCTCGCACTGGGCTTCATCAATGGTAGCACGGGGGAGAGCCAGGGGCTCACTTGGAGCCTGATCGCCAACTATACCGACTCCTACACTGGCGTGGCCTGGAGTCTGGTTAATATCAGCAATGATAAATTTGAGGGCTGGCAGGGTGGCCTTGTCAATTTTTCCCAGGGCTCCTTCATCGGCCTGCAAACCGGCTGGATCAATGTCGCCCAGGATTATGAAGGCCTTCAATGGGGTTTGGTCAACTATGCCGAAAAACTCGACGGCGTGCAAATTGGCTTCGTGAACGTGGCCCTGAACAATCCGTGGTTCACCGAATTCCCGAACAAGCTGGCCACCGGTTTCCCGTTTGTAAACTGGTCATTCTAAGGCCCGAAAAAACCGGCGGCAGATCGCTCTGCCGCCGGTTTGCTTTGTAGATTAGGATGCTCAGGCCGTCGCCAAAGCCGAGGCCGTGGCCGCCTTGGAGGCCGCCAGATCGTGCTTGCGCTGGCTGAGGCTGGTAAAAAACTCGTAACCTTCGCGACAGCGACGCACGAGGACGTCCTTGTCCTCGAGCATCGTTTTGATGATGCGCAGGATCGGTTTCGGGCGCAGATAATAGGTGCGGTAAAAACGGTCCACTTCCTCGAAAATCTTGTCCTTGCTCAGGCCGGGATATTCGAGCGCGCTCTGCTGGAAACCGTCGCCGTGGAGGATATCGCCCTTGTCCTTCTTGCTGAACCAGCCGTTTTGGCGGGCCATTTCGTAAAGTTCCGTGCCCGGATACGGCGCGGCGAGGGACACTTGCAGCGAGAACACGTCCAGCTCCTTGGCGAAATTGATGGTGTTCTGGATGGATTGCTCCGTTTCCACCGGCAGGCCGAGAATGAAGGTACCGTGAATCACCACGCCCGCCTGGTGGCAGGACTTGGTGAACCGCCGCATTTCATCCATGGTCACGCCCTTTTTGATGCGGGAGAGAATATCGTCATTACCGCTTTCGTAGCCCACCAGGAACAGGCGCAGGCCGTTGTCCTTGAAGGAGGAAATGGTGTCGTAATCCAGGTTCGCGCGGCTGTTGCAGCTCCAAGGCACACCGAGCGGCCCGAGCTTCTTGGCAATCTCGCGGGCGCGCGGCAGGTTCGCGGTGAAGGTGTCGTCATCAAAGAAAAACTCCTTCACCTGCGGAAAGATTTTCTTCATGTAGGCCATTTCATCCGCCACGTTCTGGGGCGAGCGGACGCGGTACTTGTGGCCACCGATGGTTTGCGGCCAAAGGCAGAAGGAGCACTGCGCCGGGCAGCCCCGCCCGGTGTACATGGAGATGTACGGGTGCATCAGGTAACCGATGAAATACTTTTCAATCTCCAGGTCGCGCTTGTAAACATCGGCCACCCACGGCAGGGTGTCCATGTCCGAAATCATCTCGCGCTCGGGGTTGTGCTTGATCTTGCCGTCCTTGTCCTTGTAGGACAGGCCGTTGACGGTGGCCAAATCGCGGTCCTCGGCCACCTCTTTGCAGGTGAAATCAAATTCCTTTCGGCCCACCCAGTCAATCGCCGGCGAGGCCTTGAGCGTTTCCGTGGGCAGCACCATCGTGTGCGCGCCGACAAAGCCGATCTTCGTGTCCGGCTTTTGCGCCTTGATCGCCTCGGCCACCTTGCAATCGTTCTTCAATGACGGCGTGGAGGTGTTGATGATGACGTGCTGGAAATCCTTCGCGATGCGCAGGGTCTCCTCCATGCCGATGTTGTGCGGCGCGCAATCCAGCAGCTTCGAGTCCGGCACGAGCGCGGCAGGTTGCGCCAGCCAGGTGGGATACCAATAACTCGTGACTTCACGCCGGGCCTGATAACGGGCGCCCGCGCCGCCGTCAAAGCCGTCGAAACTCGGAGGGGAAAGAAAAAGCGTCTTGCTCATGAAATAATTAAATTAGGAACTCAGACTGAAACTTAGGATTTTTTGGTTTCTTTGATTTTGGCCAGCAAATCATCACGTTCGGTCGTGTCGCCGGTGCCGCAACCGCCGCCCACCTCGGCTGCATGATGATGCTCCTCCGCCTCGGGTTTCCGGGAGAAGGCCGCCTGCGCGCCGTTCATGGCCGCGCGCGGGGAATTAATCGCCGCCTTGGCCTCCGCCAAGTGGCCCTTGCCGATGCTTACACCGTTGAAGGCGATTTTTATCAATTCCGGCGAGGCCGGAAACGGTTTCGGCTTGCTGCCAAAGTTATACGCAAAATTCTTCCAGTTGTCGCCGCTCTGGTAGTTGGTGCCCAGCGCGCCGCTGGGATCGTAGCCGCAATGCACCATGCAGTTTTCACAGCGCGCATCCCGCGCCACGCCGTTTACCACGCCGTACTTGTCCCACTGGACCTTCGTCAGCATTTCCTGGTAACCATCATAATGACCGTCGGTCATCAGATAGCACGGCGCTTTCCAGCCCTTGACGTTGTAAGTGGGAATCGCCCAAGCGGTGCAGGTCAGCTCGCGTTTGCCGGCGAGAAACTCCTGGTACACCGGCGTGCCGAAAATCGTGAACTTTTCGCCCCATTCCTGAATGCGCGCGAATTTCTGGCGCGTCATTTTGCGCGTTAGGAAGAAATCCTCGGGCTGCTTGCCCAGGCGCTTGACCATGTCTTTTTTGGCGGCGTCATATTCGTAGCCGGGGGAAATCGTGTGGCCATCCACTTCGAGCGAGCTCAAATACTTGAACATCTCCTCAAGTTCCTGCACGTCGGTTTCCTTGTACACGGTGGTGTTGGTCGCCACTTGGTACCCGCAAATCTTTGCCATCTTGATGGCCTCCACGCATTCTTTGAAGACGCCCTCGCGCTCCACAATCAGATCATGCGTGAATTCCAGTCCGTCCACGTGGACATTCCAGTACATCCATTTCGAGGGGCGGATCACCACTTTGGCTCGGGCGGCCTCATTCGCGTTGCGAATCGCCTCCGCCTCCTTGTCCGTGATCAGCTTGTCCGCCAGCAACCGCGCCAGCCGGGGTTCCTCGGCGGACGTGTAAATCGCGGCGAGATAATCGCGCATTTTTTTGCGCATGAACACGCCGTTCGTGCAAATATAAATCACCCGGCCCTGCGCCCGCAGGCCCGCGACCAGTTCCTCAATCTTTGGATAAATCAACGGTTCGCCGCCGCAAATGGACACCATGGGCGCGTCGCATTCCTCCGCTACCGCGAGGCATTTCTCCAGCGGCACCATGTCCTTGAGGTTGGTCGAATATTCCCGGATCCGGCCGCAACCCGTGCAGGTCAGATTGCAGGTATGCAGCGGTTCAAGCTGCAATACCATGGCAAATTTCGGAGTCTTGCGGACCTTATGTTTGACAATATGGCTGGCGATTTTAACCGTCAGCGCGAGTGGGAAACGCATAGTTTATTATCGGACTTGGGCGACGATCACGACTGGCTCGGACACCACCGGCAGGCGCCCGTCCGGACGGGCCGGATCGGCTCGCATAATTCCCGGCAGTAAAAAAGAAGCTGGCGACACCGAGGTGCCCGTGTTGATGCCGGAGCAACCGGAACCCAACACCACGCAACCGGCCATCACCGCCAATGCCAGAAATTTTGCAAGTATTCGCACTTGGATAATATAAACGAGTGTACCATAATGGCAACCACTTATTCTGATGACCAGCCCGCATGATTTCGATTAAACACGCGCGCCCGCTTTGGTCCCTCCTCCCGGGAGCCCTCCTGCTAAGCGCCCTATTACTCTGGCAATCGGCTGGGGCGGAACCCATTACCCCCCAAGTGCTGTCCGGCCGGGCGGCGGCCGAGTACCTGCGCCTTCAGGCGCAGTTTCAGACGGCCACCAACGTTTCCCCCGTGGCCTGGCAATATGCCCGCGCCTGTTATAATTTTGCCGAGTTTGCCACCAACGATGAGTCCCGCGCGGGTCTTGCCGTAAAAGGCATTGGCGCCTGCCGCCAATTGCTGAAGGCCGACCCCAAATCCGCCCCCGGCCATTATTGGCTCGGCATGAACCTGGGTCAACTGGCCCGGACCGAATTACTGGGCGCGCTGGCGCTGGTGCGCGAAATGGAGGAGGAATTCAAAACCGCCGTGAATCTGGATGTCACCGTGGATTATGGCGGTCCGGCCCGCAGCCTGGGGTTGCTCTATCGCGAAGCCCCCGGCTGGCCCACCAGCATCGGCAGCAAACGCAAGGCCCGCGAATGGCTGGAACGCGCCGCCCACACCGCCCCGGATTTTCCTGAGAACTGGCTCGTGCTGGGCGAATCCTATTTGCAGTGGCATGAACCCGACACCGCGCGGGAACGCTTGCAGCAACTCACCAAAATCTGGCCCGCCGCCCACACCAACTTCACCGGCGTCGTCTGGGAAGGCGATTGGGCGGATTGGAATGCCCGGCGCGTCGCCGCGCAAAGCCAGCTCGCGGATCAATCCGAGTCCGCCAAAACCACCCGCCGCACGCCGTAATTGTCACAGCGCTCCCCTGCCCTCCCGCGGTTTCCCCGCCCGCAGCACACGCAGGGAAAACCCCCGCCCGTTGTCATAAGGTTCCACAATGGCAGTGACTTCCAGCACGGGATACCGCACCGTCGCCAGCCCGTAATTCCGGTAGGTCTCCGCAAAGAGTTCCGTTTCCACCATGCCCGTCCAGTCCGCCAGCGTCAGGAATTTCATGGGCTCCCCGGACACTTGATGATGCGTACGCTGCTCCACCACCAGACCGCAGGTCACCACCGTTTCGCCCAAATGCTCGACCAGGCGCGACACCGGACAATAAGTGTCCCAAGCCACATCGGGGAACAACTCCAGCGGATGGCCGCTGACCGCATACCCAAACAAGTCCGTTTCCGCCTCCAGCCGCTCCAGCCGGGTGGGTTCGCGGAGCAAGCTGGCCTGGTCGGCAAAGAACGACGCCACCAGGTCCTTTGGCGCTTCGAAGGAAAACTCCAGATTCCCCGCGCCCCGGGCCGACGGCGGATTTCGCCGGTCCGCCCGGAGCAATTGCTGCACGGACCAGAATGTGCGAATGCGGCTTTCCCCGAATTCGTCCAGTCCCCCGGCGCGGACCACCGCCTCGAATTCCGCCGGCAGCGGTCGCACCCGCCGGTAAAAGTCCGCCAGCGAGGTGAACTCGCCCCGCGCACGCTCCGTCAGCAATCGTTTAACCGTGTCCTCCGTCAGCCCCTGCGCCCGGACGAGCGGTACGCGAATCGCCTGTACGGCAGTTCCCGCGGCCACCGCCGGTCGCGCCGTGAATGCGGGTCCGGGATCATTCACCGACGGCGGCAGCAGGCCGATGCCCAGCCGATGGCATTCCAGAATATACACCAGCGGATCGTAAAATCCCTTGCCATTCGTCAGCACCCCCGCCATAAATTCCGCCGGAAAATACCGCTTTAGCCAGGCCGATTGATAAGCCTCCACGCCATAGGCCGTGGAATGGGCCTTGCAGAAAGCGTAACCGGCAAACCCCGTGACCAGCCCCCACACCTCCTTGATCTTCGCCGGCGCATGGCCCCGAGCGGCAGCCGAGGCCGTAAATTCCCGGCCAATCTCCGCAATAACCTCTTGCTTGTGCTTGTTCAAGGCCCGGCGCAGCACATCCGCCCGGCCAGGCGGCAGCCCCGCGAAGGCTTCGCAGATTTGCAAAATGTGTTCCTCGTAAATCACCAGCCCATAACTGTCGGACAACACCGAATCCACCGAGGGATCGGGCGAGGTGGCGGGTTCCAAACCTTGATACCGCCGGGTGAAAGCCAGTTTTTTGCCCTCATTGGCCGCGCCGGGCCGGATCACACTCACAATCGCAATCAGCGTGTCAACGTCCCGCACCTGGCATTGCCGGCACAGGCTGATCATGGCCGGGCTTTCAATGTGATGCACCGCCCGGCCACCGCCGCCTGCCAGCAGATCCCAAACCGCCGGGTCCGTCCACGGCTCCAGCACGTTGAAATCCACCATCACCCCCCGGCCGGCCAGCGCCGCACGCGCATCCCGCATCACCGCCAGACCGCCCTGCGCCAGCACATCCACCTTCACCAACCCCAGCACTTCCACCGCGTCCATGTCATAGTGCGTTGTGGGATACCCCTTGCTGGCGATGAACGTTGGGGTCAACTCATGCATCGGCTGGCGCGCCAGCACCACGCCGCATGGATGCATTTTGGGATACCTCGGGAAGCCATCCAGAAACATCGCCATGTCCAGCGCGGTTTTAAAAGGTTCCTCATTGATCGGCAAATCGCGATTCTCCGGCTTGGCGGCCAGTTGTTCGCGCCATTGCCCCGCCGTCGGCGCGGCGGGTTCCTCCGGCCCCCAGCCCCCGCCAAAACTCCACGGAAAATGGTGGGTGAAGGACCGAACTTCCCGCTCCGCCATGCCTAGCACCTTGGCCACCTCCGCAAACGCGCTCCGGGCCTGGAACGTCGAAAAACCGCCCACCACTGCGCAATGCTCCAAACCATATTTGGCAAAAATGAGATTCACCACGTCATCCTTGCGGTCATGCGGAAAATCCACGTCAAAGTCCGGCAGTTTGTTCAAGGCCATCCGCTCCAAATTCAGAAACCTTCGGAAATACAGCCGGAACCGGATCGGACACACATCGCTGATGCCCAGGCAATAGCACACCAGCGAATCCGCGGCGCTCCCCCGCGTGATCCACTCGATGCCCTGCCGCCGGCATTCCTGGAGAAAGTTCCAGACCACCAGAAAATAGTCCTCGTAACCCACCGCGCCGATGAGGTTCAACTCCTGTTCGACCTGCGGCCGGTGCGCCGCCGCCCGCCCGCCGTAACGCTGCGCCAATCCCTCCGCCACCAGCCGGCGCAAAAATTCGCGGGGCGTGGACCCGTCCGTCGGCACAAACGCCGGAAACTGCGGTTTGCCAAACGGCAGCTTAAACCGGCATCTATCGGCAATCTCCCGCGTGTGCGCCAGCCATTCCGGATGTTCCTGGCACGCCGCTGCCAGCCCCGCCGGCGTGCGATAATGCCGCGGCCCCGCCAGACTTTTCTCCGGATGCTCCTGGCGCAGCAACGTCAGCGTGCGAATGGACTGCACGATGTCATACTTCATCTGGTCCCCGGGCACCGCGTAATGAATGGCCGGACACGCCACCATCGGATGCCGGCCCGCCACCACACCCGGGGCGGCCATTTGATAAAACCGCCCTGGGAACAGCTCCGCCAGTTCGGTATCCGGACTCACCGCAATCAACCCCTCCGCCAAACCCGCCAGCCGCTCGCGCCGTAACGGCAGCCGTTGCTGCGCCGCCACCGCGCCCTCGGCCTCAGCCGCCCCCGCCTTCAGCGACAGTAACCGGTTTAAATTCGCATAACCCGCCGCCGAACTCACAAATAGCAACAACGGCACGCCATTCACGCACAACTCCGAGCCAAACACCGGTTGAATCGCCGCCTTGTTTGCCGCCTCCGCAAACTCCACCGCCCCGTGCAGATTCCCCACATCCATCAGCGCCACCGCCGACTGCCCATGCGCCTTCGCCAGTGCCACAATCGCCGCCGGCGACAACGTCGAATCCAGAAACGAGTAATAACTTCGCGCCCGCAACGCCACATACGCCGCCCCCGCCGCCAACGGCGGCGACGACCGGACCGCCCGCCGCCCCCGCGACGGAACGTTGCCAGCCAATTGCGTCCGATTCACACCGACAAGATGCCCGGTTCCACCCAGTTGTCAGCCCATATTATCATTGGATTTAACGCGAAACACCTTATGCCCGCGCCAGGCCCAGCGGGCCGTCATTCCCCAGCCCGGCAAGCTGGGAAATCTTCCTCCTGGTGCTGACTGGCAGTCTAGCATTGCCATGATACGGCTCCGATTCTCCCCCGTTTAAAAAGACGCCTTCCGCCAAGACCAACTCAGGACCTCGATGATTCGAGGATTCTTCCGCGTTTTCCGGGTATTTCGACTGTCGGTCATAGCCCTTGGGGCGTCGGCGGAAGTTGTGGCGAAGATGGAAGCGTTGGCGGATGTTTGAAGTTCTGGAATATTGAAGTTTGAATTTTGGAGTTTCTCCCCTCCTTGGTTCCGTCTATCCTGCACGTTCAAATATGCCTCTGCTTGATGACATTGAACCGTTGAAACGAACCGCGCTGGCCGACCTCGCCGCCGCGCCCGACCTCGCCGTGCTCGAACAAACCAAGGGCGCCTGGCTTGGGGGCAGTGGCCGGTTCACCGCGCTCATGAAACAGCTCGGCTCCCTGCCCAAGGAGGAAAAGCCCGCCGCTGGCAAGCTCATCAATGTGGCCAAGCAGGAAATCGAGGCCGCCCTCCTCGCCCGCCGCGAAGCCCTCGAACTCGCCGCCGCCCTGCCCAAGGAACCCACCGATTTCACCCTGCCCGGCCGCCGCCGCGCCCTCGGCAAGCTGCATCCGCTCACGCAGGTGACCGACGACATCGTCCGTGCTTTCCGCAAAATCGGTTTCGCCGTGGCGGACGGCCCCGAGATCGAGGATGAGTATCATTGCTTCGACGCCCTGCAAACCCCCGCCGACCATCCCGCGCGCGATGCCCAAGACACCTTTTATGTCGCCAGCGCCACCCGCCCGCTGCTCCGCACTCACACGAGTTCCGTGCAGATCCGGGTCATGCAATCCCAACCGCCCCCGGTGCGCATCATCGTCCCCGGCCGGGTCTATCGCCGCGACAATGCCGACGCCACCCACAACCCTACCTTCCATCAAATCGAAGGCCTGTACGTGGATAAAAGCGTCACCGTGGGCGACCTCAAAGGCACCGTGGAATTCGTCTTCCGCGAACTCATGGGCAGCGACGTGAAGATTCGTTTCCGCCCGCACTATTTCAGCTACACCGAACCCAGCTACGAGATTGATTTCACCAACGCCCTCGTCAAAAAGATGGGCAAAGACTGGCTGGAAATCGCCGGCTGCGGCATGGTGCACCCAGGCGTCTTCGAAAACGTCGGCTACGACCCCGCCGTCTGGACCGGCTGGGCCTTTGGCTTCGGCATTGAGCGCATCGCCATGCTCCGCTATGGCATCAACGACATCCGGCTCTTTTACGAAAACGATGTGCGGTTTTTGAAACAGTTCTAGGATTCTGAACTGCCATTGACAAGATTCCAATCGGGCGTATTTTGGAAGCGTGAAGACCACAATTGATATTCCTGAAAAAACCCTCCAGGAAGCCATCCGGCACACCGGGGCAAAGACCAAGCGGGACGCGGTGGTGACTGCTCTCGAACAATTTAACCGCAGCCATCGCCTGCGCGAACTGAATGCGCGCATCAAGGGAACGTTTGTTGATTTTATGACCCAGGAAGATCTCAAGGTCATGCGTGAAGACGCCAAATGGGCCCCCCCCCAATGACCTTGGTGGACACATCATCCTGGGTGGATTACCTCCGGCAGGCCAAAGGAGAGGTTGCTGACCGGGTGGAACGCCTGCTTTTGGCAGATGAAGCGGCGTTGTGTGACATGGTAATGCTCGAATTGTGGAATGGTGCCCGTGGCCAGCAGGAAAAACGAAAGCTCAGGGAGCTTGGCGAGATTGCCACCCGGTTGGACACTCCCGGCGAAGCTTGGGACCTTGCTCGCCGGTTGGCGGTTTTATGCCGGGATCAGGGGCAGACCCTGCCGGCGGCGGATATTTTGGTGGCCGCTTGCGCCGTGCACCATGATGTGGAATTGGAACACAAAGACGCCCACTTTGACATCATTTTGCCGCTGGCCAAAACCTTATGAGTCTGCGCCCCGGCCACATCCAACTGCCCAAGTCGCCCGAAGCGGAAGCCGCCGAGGCCGCCCGCGCCGCCGGTTACGCGCGCAAGCAGAAGTGGAAGGAACTCCCCGGCAACCGCTACACCCCGGAAGAATTGCGCGAGATGTCGGCGTCATTGGGGCCGCTGGTTATCACTGAACAGGAAACGCCGGTCATGCATTTGGAATAACATGGCGTTGCCCAAGGTTTACGATTGGAATCGCATTCGTGCCGCGCTCCGGCAGTTGGACGTGACCTTTCCCGGCTTGCTGGAAAACACCGTTCTGATTGGCGGCGGAGCCTGCTGGTTTTATCGCGAAGCCTTGAGTCAGTGGAATGACACCCAATTCCGCGTCCCGCAATGGACGAGTGAAGAGGAAACCACTTGGGTAAGCAAGGATGTTGATTTGATGGGGTTGGACGAGGCGGAAGCTACCGCACTTTTACAAACACCATTTGCCCGTCACTGGCGACCATAAATGAGCAAACCCGCCGAACTTTTGGAGAAAATCCTCCTGGGCGCCGCCGATGCGAATATTCCCTTCGACGGCTTGTGCCAGTTGCTGCAACGGCTCGGGTTCCAGATGCGAGTGCGCGGCGGCCACCACATTTTTTATTCTGCGCGCGTTGAAGAAATTCTGAATTTGCAACCGCGCGGGGCGAATGCCAAGCCGTATCAGGTAAAACAAGTGCGCAATTTGATTTTGAAGTATAAACTGGCTGGGGAAAAATTATGACCAAATACGAAGTCATTATCTATTGGAGCGAGGAAGACCAGGCCTTTATCGCCGAGGTGCCGGAACTGCCCGGCTGCTCCGCTGATGGGGCCACGCAACAAGCCGCGCTCAAAAACGTGGACGGCATCATTAAAGAATGGATTGCCACCGCAAAAACGCTGGGCCGCCCGATTCCCGAACCCAAAGGCCGCCTGGTGTTCGCCTGATTGTCCCATGACTGACACCCCGCCAGAAATCTCCGAACTGGTCCGGCAAAGGCTGATGGCCCGCTCCACAGAAGCCGCCTTGCGTGCTGAGACGGGAGAAAGTATGGTTCTACCATGATTGCAACATTGTCCAAAAGTCAGGCGGAACTGCCCAGACTGGTGGAAATTGCCAGCCAGGGCGAGGACGTGGTTATTACCGTCGAAGGGAAACCCATGGCGCGGTTGACCCGCGCCGAAAGGGAGGTGGGTCCACGCCTGCTAAGCCAGGTTGAACGGGAACAATGGATCGCCGAACTTGCGGAGCTTCGGCGGACAGCCACCACCGGTAAAATGGGATTGACCGTTGAACAAATCCTGGCCGAGGACCGCGCCGACCGCATTTAATCATGCATTACTGGGACACTTCCACGCTGGCCAAGCTTTACATTAGCGAGCCGGATTCAACCCTCTTTGAAGGACATTTGGCGTCGGCTGGCACGGCAGTAACCTCCGAACTGACCCGCTGGGAGTTTTTCCGGGTGGCTGCGAGAAAAGAAGCCGAGGGATACATTGGCGCTGGAAAGGCGGAAGTGGTTTTCGCGAGGTTTCTCGCAGATGTTGCGGTCGGCAGGGTGACTCTGCTCCCCTTTGATGAAACACTTGAAAACCGTTACCGTG
>Ga0182012_10004492_pt1 | contig 14536 bp, 8 predicted proteins | sample 612S2SmetaG_FD_120486 | JGI IMG/M metagenome (GOLD analysis project Ga0182012, IMG submission 120486) | Permafrost microbial communities from Stordalen Mire, Sweden - 612S2S metaG | ecosystem: Environmental > Terrestrial > Soil > Wetlands > Permafrost | place: Sweden: Stordalen | collected... | reverse complement strand
GCCGCGGTTCCCAATGCGTCAAACCCATAAGGGTTCGCAGCGCCAAACAGATTCAGCGCCCCCGCACGCAAGGCCAACTGGATCGGACTGTCCTGCTGCTGCATGAGAGATGTCAGACGGTTTGCCCGAATCCGTTCCAGGTCTTCCGCCGGAAATGCAGGATGTTCGGCTGAATCCGCTAACAGCTCAAGCCCGCGGCCAACGTGTTTCGACAGCAGGGAAATCCCCAGCCGCGCACTGTCAGTATTACTCGTCGAACTCAGATCGGTCCCGAGCAGCGACGCCTGGTTGGCAATCTCTTCCGCTGAGCGCTTCGTCGTGCCCTCGGTCAACAACGAAGCCGTGATCCCGGCGAGTCCCGGCCGGTCCGCGGGGTTAGCCTCGCTGCCCGCAAGGGTCAGCAGTTGTACCGAAACAATGGGCAGCTCATGCCGCTCGACAAGATAAACCGTCAGCCCATTCGACAACGTGAAAACGGTTGGCTTGGGCAGAACCAGAGCCCGCTGCGGCCCCGGCATGGGCTGCGTATTGCGCCAGGCCTGCGCTGCCTCGAACTCCGGCGTGTGCTGCGGATTGAATTTGAAATTGGCATCCGCATCGTCTGGACTGCGCGGCACATCGTTCAGCACTTTTTTGCCGGGGACACCGTACACCACCACGCGCTGATCCTTGCCCAGCGTGGACTGCGCATACTTCTGCGCGCTGGCCGGCGTTACCGCGTCATACCGCGCCAGGTCCTTTGGAAGGTACCCTGGGTCGCCCGTGTACTGGTTGTAGTAATTCAACTGGTCGGCCACGCCGCCAAACCCGCCCAGCCGCTGTAACCCTGAGATCAGCTGCGTTTCAACTTTGTTGCGCGCCCATTCCACTTCTTCCGCCGTGGGTCCGGATGCCGAGAAGCCGTCAATGATCTTCTCTGCCTCAGCTTCAAGCTTTTCCGGCGTCACGCCCGGCTTGGCGATCAGTTCGCAAACAAACTCTGACACCAACGCCTGCGATTCGTCATTGCACTCAACCGATTGCGCAATCTGCTGCTTGTATACCAGCTCTTTGTACATCCGGCTTGACTTGCCCGAACCCAATACCCGCGCGGCTATGTCCGCATCCGCATCCCCTGGCGCAAATGCGGGCGGCGAAAGCCACGCCAGAATCACCTTGGGCAGTTGCACCGTGTCGGCCACCACCGTCCGCCGCTCTGCTGCGATGGGCGGCGTTTCGACCGATGTAAGTTTGACCACTGGTCCTTCAGGAATGGGCCCGAAGTATTTCTCAATCAGAGATTTGATTGATGCGGGATCGTAGTCGCCCGCAATGGCCATGGTGGCGTTGTTGGGCGCGTAAAACTGGGTAAAGAATTCGCGCAAATCCGCCAGCCGCGCTGCTTCCACATCCGCATGAGAGCCCATCACGTCCGCGTAATACGGGTGCGTTTTGGGGAAAAGCTGGTGATACATCTCTTCGTCGACAATGCCGTAGGGACGGCCCTCGATGCTCTGTCGCCGCTCGTTGCGCACGACGTCGCGCTGGTTGGCGAGCTTGGTGCGGTCCAGTCCGTCGAGCAGGAATCCCATGCGGTCGCTCTCCAGCCACAGAACCGTCTCGAGTTGGTTAGCGGGAACAGTTTCAAAATAATTAGTCCGATCAAAGTCCGTGGTGCCGTTCGAGTCCGTAGCCCCGGCGCCCTCAAGGATCTTGTCACGCGCCTTGCCCTCGATATGCTTTGAGCCTTCGAACATCATGTGCTCGAAGAGGTGCGCGAACCCCGTGCGTCCGGCGCGCTCCTTGACCGGCCCCACGTGATACCAGATGTCAACAGCCACAATCGGCAGCTTGTGATCCTCATGCAGCAGGACCTCAAGGCCGTTGCTCAGCTTGTAGCGCTCATAGCCGATCTCCGGCGCGTGGGCGGAGCTTGCCGGGGCCGCGGGCGGCGTTGGGGCGGTTGCGGCATAACTGGCGGGAATACCAAGGCTGAGAGAGCAAAGCAAAACGACGCCGGGAACAAATCTCATGGCTAGAACGTCTCCTTAATCTAATACGGGCGGCTGGTGCTGAGTCTTGGGTGATCTGCCGGTTGGGCGTTACAGAGGGAGAAACCTGCGAGCAGAGTCTGCGCCCCAAGGATAAATCAGTTTTCCTGGAACTGGGCAATCGCAACGAGCCGATTTCCCTTGAAACCGACGCCGGAAAGTCCCTCCCCAGTGACTTTCGAGTGAAGCGCAACCCGGAAATTCCCTTGTCTCCTATCCAGACAACAACTTCCCGGGATAAGCTGGGTTCAAATGGCTAAGGAAGGTTCGTCCCGACCAACCCTTTCCGGCAGCCCCTCCCCACGGCCACGAGTGCAAAGGAGAATCACCCATGGAACGACTCAGAGGATCGATCGCCGTTCTGCTGTGCCTCGCTCTCGGCATGCCCTCTGCATCCGCATTCGCCCAGGAAGCTCCTCCGCCAACCCAATCCCCAGCACGCTCCCACGCCAGGCAGCCCTATCAAGCCGGGCAGTTGCAGGGCGACGAGCGCATTCTGCACGCGCTCAACCGCTTCACGTTCGGTCCGCGGCCAGGCGATCTGGAAGCCGTGAAGGCAATGGGTCTGGAGAAATGGTTTGCCGAGCAGTTGCACCCGGCGACCATCAACCAGTCTGATTTGTACGCCCGGCTGGCCCAGTTCCCCGCCATGCAGGAGCGCACGGAGGAGTTGCTCGTTCGCCTGCCCAACAGTCCGACGATTCGCCAGGCAATCGACGGCAAAGTGCCTATCCCGCAAGGCGGCGCGGTTCATTCGGTTTATGAAAATGAGATTGCCCGCTACGAGATTAAACAGCAGCAGAAAGAAAAGAACAAACAGCAGCAGGCCCTGGTGGCTGCGAATGCAACAATGCCTGGCCAGACCCTGATGAGCGATGGCTCGATGCTGATGTCGGACGGTACACAATCCGTCGCGGCCCCTGTCGATACAGGCCAGACAAATGTGATGGCACCGGATAACCAGCCCGAGACGCCAGCGCCCAGCGACGCACAGATCCAACACATACTTTCGCAGCAACCGCAGATGCGCGTGGCTACCCTGGCCACCATGCGGCAACCTGAGTTCGATGCGTTTCGCAAGGCACTGAAAGGCCCCCAACGCCTGGCGTTGAACGACGGCCTTAACCCAGCGCAGAAGGAAGTTGTTGCTGCGCTCGAGAATCCGCAGCGTGTGGTCACTGAGGAGCTTGCCGCCCAGCGACTGACGCACGACATCTACTCCAATGCTCAATTGCAGGAAGTGATGACGGACTTCTGGCTGAATCACTTCAACGTCTATCTCCACAAAAACGATGCGACGCCCTATTACCTGGTGAGTTATGAGCGGGATGTTATCCGCCCCCTCGCACTGGGTAAGTTCGAAGACCTGCTTGAGGCTACCGCGCACAGCCCGGCGATGCTGCTCTATCTTGATAACTCCAGTAGTATGGGTCCCGATTCACCTGCGGCCGAGAAAGCCAAAATGCAGGCAGCGCGCCGTCCAGACACACAGAAGAAAGCTCCTGAAGGACTGAACGAGAACTATGCTCGCGAACTTATGGAGTTACACACGTTGGGAGTGAACGGCGGTTATACCCAGGCCGATGTTACACAGGTTGCCCGCGTGCTGACCGGCTGGACGGTCGATCGTCCGCAGCGCGGCGGCGGCTTTAAATTCGACGAGAATCGCCATGAGCCAGGGACGAAGAAAGTTCTCGGCAAAAAGATCAAGGAACACGGGGAGCTAGAGGGTCGGCAGGTGTTGCACATGCTGGCAACGAATCCCGCCACAGCGAGGTTCATCTCGCGCAAACTTGCGATTCGGTTCGTTGGCGATGTTCCGCCCCAGACTCTCATAGACCGCATGGCCGGCACATTCCACTCCAGCGGCGGCGATATCTCAGAAGTGCTCAAAACGCTCTTCAAATCGCAGGAATTGTGGTCGACTGAGACATATCGCGCGAAGGTCAAAACGCCGATTGAGTATGTTGTCTCCGCCGCGCGCGCCAGCAACGCAACCATCGATAACTGGCAGCCGTTCATCAACAACCTGCACGACATGGGCATGCCGCTTTACGGCGCTGTGCCGCCCACCGGTTACAAATGGGATGCTGCCGACTGGGTGAGCACCGGCGCGCTGGTCAACCGCATGAACTTCGCGCTGAATCTGGCTGCAAACAAGCTGCCGGGAATCTCCATTACCTGGGGGATGCAGGATGCTCTGACGACCACGCAGAGTTACCAGGTCACGCCGTCTGGCGCAGTGCAAACGCAGGCTGCCTCTTCAATGGCTGGGCCCATTCCGGCACCCGATGCCGAGGAGGCGCGCCTTGAAGCTTTGCTTGTTGCCGGCGGTCTGAGTGTGGCTACACGAAGTGCCGTACTCGAACAATTTACTTCTCAGAGTCAAGCTCAAAACGGTCAGAGTCAATTGTCTGCCAAGCCTGTGGCAGCAGCCAAGCCCATGAAACCTGGACAGGCTGCCGCAGCGCTCGAAAAGCAGGATCAGCTACTATCCGGGCTGTTACTCGGCTCACCGGAGTTTCAACGCCGGTAAGTGCGGCATAAGTCGAACGTAGAGGAAGGTGAAGTATGCAGGCTAACCGGAGATTCTTCCTGCGCAATGGCGCATTCGCCGTGGCCGGAACCGCCGCCATCCCCAGCTTTCTTGTTCGCTCGGTGCTGGCGGATGCCGCGCCTGCGCCGGGACGCCGGCTCGTTGTCATCTTCCAGCGCGGCGCCGCCGACGGGCTCAATGTTGTCGTTCCCTATCGCGAGAAGAATTACTATGCGATGCGCCCCGGCATCGCCATTCCGGACAACAACGTTCTCGACCTTGATGGATTTTTCGGCCTTCACCCATCCATGACGCCTTTCAAGGGGCTCTATGATCAGGGTCATCTCGCCATTGTGCATGCGGCCGGCTCGCCGGATATGTCGCGCTCCCACTTCGATGCGCAGGACTTCATGGAGTCCGGCACACCCGGCGTCAAGTCCACTGAAGACGGTTGGCTGAACCGTGCGTTGCAGGAAGAAGACCAGCGCCGCCGCCAACCTCACACAGCATTTCGCGCGCTTGCGCTCGGCTCTCAGGTCCCGCGCACACTGGCTGGGAAGGTTCCTGCCATTGCGCTCGCCAGCGTGAACAGCTTTTCCGTCGGAGGCCGCGGACCCACGCCATCAGCGGCTGCGAGCGCTTTTCAAGCCATGTATGGCGAGAGCGGCGACAGCATCATGCACGCCACCGGTGAAGAGACATTTGAAGCCGTCAAAATGTTGCGCGATGCCAACCCTGCACAGTACAAACCCGCGGCCGGGATTGAGTATCCCAACAACGAATTCGGCAACAACATGAAGCAGATTGCGCAACTGCTCAAGTCGAACCTTGGAGTGGAGGCTGCATTCACCGATGTGGGCGGATGGGACACGCATCAGAACCAGGGCGGCGTGAACGGACAGCTCTCCGATCGACTGCGCGAATTCTCAACGGCGATCACGGCATTCTGGCGCGACATGGGCGACGCGGCTGAAAACGTCACCGTCGTCACCATGTCCGAGTTCGGCCGCACCGCGCGGGAAAACGGAACCGGCGGTACCGATCACGGACACGCAAATGTAATGTTCGTTCTCGGCGGCGCGGTCAAGGGTGGAAAGGTCTACGGCCGCTGGCCCGGTCTTTCGAACGGACAACTCAACGAGGGCCGCGACCTTGCCGTCACCACGGATTTTCGGCAAGTGCTCGGCGAAGCAGTCGCGAAATCCATCGGTGTGCGCAATCTGGAACTGGTCTTCCCCGGCGCACAACTCCGGCAGGACCGTTTTCTCCGCATCATCTAGCAGTGTGTCGGGTGCCGTATCCTTTCCTCGGTTTCTTTGAGGAAAGGGTGGGCGGCCACGAACCTCACTCCGCTCGCAACGCCTCCGTTGGATTTATGGAAGCCGCTCTACGCGCTGGAAAGTAGCTGGCGAGCATCGCTGAAACAGCAAGAACCACAGCTACACCAGTCAGAGTTTCCGCGTCCCACACCTGAACGCCAAATAGCAACTTGTCCATCAGCGTCGCCGCGCTCACGGCTGCGGCCAGTCCCAGGACAACTCCAATACCAATCAACCGCCCCGCCTCTTTGAGGATGAGTTGATAGACAGAACTTCGCTGAGCACCCAGCGCCATGCGCACGCCAATCTCGCGCGTCCGCCGGCTGACCGAATACGCAACAACGCCATAAAGCCCGACGACGCTCAACACCAACGCCAGCGCGGCAAAGCAGCCAACCAGGCACGCTGCCGAGCGCCGAAAATAGGCCGCCTGCGATTCATCAATTTGCTGCTGCATCGTGCTTTCCCAATCGACGCTTACGCCCGGATTGACGGAGTGAATCATGGGCGCAAGAACCGGCAGGATCGAATTTGGATCCTGCGAAGTGCGCAGCGCGACATAAAAATATGTATCCGGATTCTGATCGAAAGGCTCGTAATCGGCAGCCAGGTGCTGCTCATCGAGGCCCGCATCTTTGAAGTCTTCAACCACGCCGACAATCTGACGAATCGATGCAGGTGACAAATCGTTGTCGCCAATCTGCTTGCCAATCGGATCCTCGCCGGGAAAATATTTCCGTGCAAATTCCTCGTTGATAATGGCCACTCTTGGCGAACGCGCATCATCCGCATCGGTAAGGAATCGGCCGCGCATCAACTTGACCTGAAGCATTTGCAGCAGGCCCGCACTGACCGCTCGCTCGTTCACTTCGTTCTCGGTGCCGTTGAAGGGCCTGCCCACGATTCGCACCGGATTGATTGGGCAGTTGCATCCAACCGGAAGCATGTTGGTCGAGCCCGCCGACTGCACACCAGGCATGCGGGCGGCGCGCTCCAGCAGAGCATGTTCGAACGCCACCTGTTGTTCGCTCTGCGGAAAAAGGGAATTCTGCAAACTAACGTTTACCGTCGCCAGGTGATCAGCACGGAATCCGAGGTTTTCACCTAACAGACGGTACAGACTTTTGCCCAGTAAGCCCGCACCGGCCAGTAGTACAACCGCGGTCGCCAGTTCGACGACCACGAGGTTTGCGCCCATGCGTCGCCACAGCCTTCCCGCCGAAGCGCGCGACCCCTCCGTCAATCCATCGCGCATGTCGGAGAAGCGGAAATGGAGAATAAGTGCGATGGAAAACAAAAGCACCGCGAGCATTGCCAGGCCAGCCGTGAAGAAAAGCACGCGCGGATTCAGTCCTAGCCCGCGCAGATAGGGCATTCCGTTAAGCCAGTTTTTCGAGATCATGGCGCTCAGGCCCTTGATGCCGACATACGCAAACATAAGGCCAACTGAGCTGCCTGCTGCAACCAGCGTGAGCGCCTCGGTAACAAGCTGCCGCGAGAGGCGCGCCCGCGATGCGCCCAGTGCGCTGCGTACTGCGATCTCGCGACGGCGGCTCTCTGCGCGGACCAACAGCAGGCTCGACACATTGACGCATGCGATCAGCAGCAGCAATCCCGCACCCCCCAGCAGCACCAGCAGAATGGGCTTGATGTCCGCTGCAATGAACGACGACAGAGACACGACGCTGGCCGCCTGGGCGCGATTTGAATCGGGATACTGCTTCTCCAACTGCAGCGCAATCGCCTTCATCTCAGCCAGCGCGCGGTTCACGGTGATGCCGTCCTTCAGCCGCGCCACACCCTCGAAATCGCGACAGTCGCGCTGCTTCTCGCAATCCGTGATAGGACGCAGCGGCGCATAGAACTCTGCAATTTCGCGCGGCGCAAATTCAAAATCCTGCGGCAGCACGCCGACAATCGTGTAGTTTTCTCCGCTCAGGTTGACCGTTTGGCCGACCACATCGAGCCTGCCGCCAAATCGTCTTTGCCAAGCACCATAACGAATGACGATGACCGGAGAAGCGCCCGGCGCATCTTCGTCCGGACGAAAATCCCTGCCCAGCAAGGGGCGAACTCCGAGTGTTGAAAAGAAGCCCGCGCTGACTCGTTCGCCATGCACCGACTCAGTACCGGATGGCGTGTTGAACTCGAAGCGGCGACCTGCGTAGATATCGAAGGAACTAAAAACTGTGTTGATTCGCTTCCAGTCGACAAAGTCGGGATACGATAGATTGCTCTCCGAAGATTGCGCCGTCTGTTCGTGGACAGCCACGAGCCGCGTCGGATCGGGATAAGGGAGAGGCTTGATGAGAGCCGCGTCAACAAAAGAGAAAATGGCCACACAAGCGCCGATGCCCAGGGCTAGAATCAGGATCGCCGTGAGCGCGAATCCGCCGTTCTTGCCCAGCTGTCGCAGAGCAAAACGCAAGTCCTGAAAGACCGTCTCCACGTTGAATCCCACCACCTCGTGGCTCCTCTCTTTGATGCGCGTGGGGTTTCCGAATTGCTGCTTGGCCGCGTAGCGAGCGGCTTGCGGCGATAGTCCGGCATCGAGAAACTCGCGCACGGACTGATCGCGGTGAAACGCCATCTCCTCGCTTAGTTCCTCGCTGAAACGCTTGCGGCAAAAAAGCAGCCGCAACTTTCCAAGGAATTGTCTCATGCTGTTTCCGTCTCTCCATGCCCGCTGCTGGCCGCGCTACTCGGCCCGCAGAGCCTCTGTCGGATTCACCGATGCCGCCCTTCGCGCTGGGATATAACTGGCCAGCATCGCACAAGTTCCAAGCACAAGTGCGACGCCAATAAGGGTTCCCGCATCCCAAGCCTGCACGCCGAAGAGCAGCTTGCCCATCAGCATCGCCGCTCCCACTGAGGCTGACAGCCCCAGCACAATGCCTACACCAATCAAGCGCCCAGCCTCAACCAGCACCAGCTTGTAAACCGAACTGCGTTGCGCACCCAGTGCCATGCGCACACCAATCTCGCGCGTCCGCTGGCTGACGGAATAGGCAATCACACCATAAAGCCCAATAACCCCAAGCACCAGCGCCAGCACCGCGAATCCACCCACCAGGTATGCCGCCGACCGGTGAATATAGGCCGTCTGCGACTCGTTCATCCGGTCCGTCATGGTGGTGCCTTCTTCCACAGCTGCTTCCAGACTGACTTGGTGAATCACCTTCTCAAGTATCGGCAACACCATCCGCTCATCCTGCCGTGTGCGCACAATCATCGAGAAATAAGTATCCGTGCTCTGGTTGAAATGAAAATACTCCGTCGGCCATTGGTCCTGTTGAAGCCCCGCGTCTTTGAAGTCCGCCACCACGCCGACAACCTCCCGCATCGACTTTGGTGAGAGCTTGATGTCGGCAACCTGTTTGCCAATCGGATCCTCGCCGGGAAAGTATTTCTTTGCGAAGGCTTCATTGATGATGATGACCGTTGGCTTCGAGCCATCCTCCTCATCTTCGAAATAGCGCCCTTTCAGCAGTCGTGCATGAATCGTGGAGAAGAATCCGGCACTCACATCTCGCTCGTTCACGTCGTTGTGGGTGCCGTCGTAAGGTTTGCCTACAATTCGAACCCAGTCAGTATTGCAGTTGCAGCTCACCGGCAGCACGCTGGTGATGGCCACGGATTCCACGCCTGGCAGACTCTCCACCCGCTGCACCGCAGCCCGCGCGAAACCAACCACCTGCTCATCCTTCGAAAACGCCGCGTCCGGCAACGCCACATTGATGGTCGCCAGATGCTCTGCGGAGAAACCAAGCTCCACGTGCAACAGCTTGTAAAGGCTCTTTCCCAACAGACCCGCGCCGGTCAGCAGCACCACCGCTGTTGCCAACTCAATCACCACGAGGTTGGCGCCCATACGACGCCACAGCATCCCTGCAGAGCTCCGTCCGCCCTCCGTCAATCCATCCCGCATATTCGAAAACCTGAAATGCAGAATCGGCGTGATCGAGAACAGGATGCCCGCCAACACCGCCAGGCACGCGGTAAACGCGAGCACATGCGGATTCAGATTCAGCCCCCGCAAAAACGGCATCCCAACCATCATCTGTTTCGAGATGAGTCCGCTCAACACCTTCATCCCGCCACTGGCGAGTGCCAATCCAACCGCCGTTCCCGCCGCCACCAGCGTCAGCCCTTCCGTCACAAACTGTCCGCTGAGACGTCTCCGCGATGCGCCCAGCGCTCCACGCACCGCAATCTCGCGCCGACGGCTTTCCGCCCGCACCAGCAGCAGGCTCGACACGTTCACGCACGCGATTAGCAGCAACAATCCCGCGCCTCCCAGAAGGATCAGGAAAATCGGCCGGATCTCCCCGATAATCGCCTCCGACAACAGGATTACGCTGGCGCTGTTGCCGCGATTCGAATCCGGATACTGCTTCTCCAACTGCGCCGCGATCGACTTCATCTCCGCCAACGCGTCCGCCACAGAAACGCCGTCTTTCAATCGGCCAACGCCATCGAGATCGTGGCAGCTCCGCCGCTTTTCACACTCGTGGGTTGGCTGCAGCGGCTCCCAGAATTCAGCATCGTCCCGCAAGGCAAACTGAAAGTCCCCAGGCAGTACTCCAACAATCGCGTGTGCGACGCCGCTGAGGTTCACCACCTGGCCAACCACGTCAGTCCTGCCGCCGAATCTTCGCTGCCACGTCTTGTAGCTCAGCAACACAACCGGCGCAGCACCCGCAAGATCTTCGCCCGTTCTGAAATCGCGGCCAAGCACCGGCCGAATCCCAAGCGTGCTGAAGAATCCCGCGCTCACGCGTTCGCCTGGTACAGGCTCGGTGCCCGTAGGAGTCTTGATCGCATAGCCAGTGCCGTTGAATACTTCCATCGAGCTGAAAACGGTATTCATCCGCTTCCAGTCAAGGTAGTCCGCGTACGACAAGTTGTTGCGCGGGAACCCTGCCGAGCTTTCATTCACGGCCACCAGGCGCGTCGGTTCCGGATAGGGCAACGGCCTGATCAGCGCCGCATCGACGAACGCGAAGATGGCCACACTGGCGCCAATGCCGAGCGCCAGAATCAGAATCGCCGTCAATGCAAAGCCCGGATTCTTACGCAACTGCCGCAAGGCAAACCGAAGATCCTGCACCACTGTCTCCATCTTGAATTCCACCACTTCGTGGCTCCTCTCTTTCAATCTCGCGGCATTGCCAAACTGCCGCATCGCCGCGTAGCGCGCGGTCTCCGGCGTCATCCCGTCGGCAATGAAATCGCGCTCCGCCTGCTGGCGATGGAACTCCATCTCTTCGTCCAGCTCGCTGCTAAAGCGCTTGCGGCGAAGCAGAATCGAAGCCTTGGTGATGAAGCGGGCTATTAAATTCATTTCATTCCCTCCAGGAATTGTTCATTCGGTCTGAACGTGAAACGCAGCTTCCTGCTCACCTCATTCCCTTCTGAGCGCCTCCGCGGGACTTACCGATGCGGCTCGCCGCGCCGGCAGATAACTGGCCAGTAAAGCGGAGAACGCCAGTACCGCCGCGACCGCAACAAGCGTGGACGCATCCCAAGCCTGCACGCCAAACAGCAGCTTGCGCATCAGCAGCGCCGCTCCCACTGAAGCGGCCATACCGGTGAACACACCCAATCCAATCAACTGCCCTGCCTCGCGCAGCACCATGCTGTACACCGTGGCGCGTTGTGCACCCAGGGCCATGCGCACGCCAATCTCACGCGTCCGCTGGCTCACCGAGTAGGCAATCACGCCGTAGAGACCGACCACGCCAAGCAGCAGGGCCATGCCCGCAAACCCGCCCAAAAGCCAGGCCGACGAGCGATGCAGATAGGTGGAAGGCGCATCATGAATTTTCTGATCCATGGTCATCGGGTCGTAAATCGCCATCCCACCATCGAGCGCGTGCAGGGTCAATTGCAGCGTCGGCAGCATGGTCCGCTCATTCTCCGATGTCCGCACCAGGACTGCAAAACTCGTGCTCGGGTTCTGGAAGAAAGGCACGTACATTGCGCCGCGCGGTCCAGCATCGAGTTGTCCTTCCTGAATGTCGTTAATCAGGCCCACAATCAGCATGGCGGACTTCCCGTCGTCATCGAATGAAATGCGCTTGCCCACCGGGTTTTCGCCGGGAAAATACTGTTTTGCAAGCGCCTGATTCACAATCACAACCTTCGGCTTCGATGCGTCCTCATCGTCCGTGAAGTAGCGCCCGCTGACCAGCATTGTCTTCAGCGTTGTCATGTAGCCCGCGTTCACCATTCTTATCGCGACCTCGTTGTGCTCGCCGTGGTATGGCCGCCCCACAATGCGGAAATCCGTTGTCCAATCGCCGTCCTCGATGGGAAGCTTAGTCGTCAATCCAACCGATTTCACGCCGGGCAAATTCACCAAACGACTCACAATCTCGCGTCCCAGCGCCACTCGTTGCTCATCCTTTTGGTATTTCTCTGGTTGCACGTGCAAATGCACCATCGCAATATGATCAGGTTGCATGCCGATATCCACGTGCAACAACCGATAAAAGCTCTTGCCCAAAAGGCCAGCGCCTACCAGTAACACCATTGCGGTGGCCAACTCCACAACCACCAGGTTCGATCCAAACCGACGCCACACAAGACCCGCCGCGCCGCGTCCGCCCTCCGAGAGACCTTCGCGAATCTCTGTGAACCGCAGCCGCGCCATTGGTGTGAGAGCAAAGAGCAGCCCCGCCAGCACCGCGAGCGCGCAGGCGAACAAGATCACATGCGGGTTCAGGCCCAGCCCTTGCAGATAGGGCATGCTGGCCATCATTTCTTTGGGGATCAGCGTAGCCAGCAGCCGCATCGATTGCTGCGCACACACCACGCCCAGCACGCAACCAATCGACGCCAGCATCATGCCCTCCGTTACAAATTGCCTCGCCAGTCGCCGCGGCGACGCACCCAGCGCACCACGCACTGCCATCTCGCGCCTGCGGCTTTCGGAGCGCACCAGCAACAGGCTCGCCACGTTCACGCTTGCGATAAGAAGTAGCAACCCCGCACCGCACAGCAGCACCAGGAGTATGGGCTTGATATCCCCTACGACGACTTCCGGCAGCGGCATCATGAACGCAGCCTGGTCGCGATTTGAATCGGGATACTGTTTTTCAAGATTCTTTGCGATGGTCTTGATGTCAGCGAACGCGGCTTCAAAGGTGACGCCATCCTTGAGCCGCGCGACGCCAAACAGGCCATGGCAGCCACGGCACCCGTCTGGCTTTTGGATTGCCCAAAAATCCGCAGGCTCAGCAGGCGCAAAGCTGAAGCCTCGAGGCAGAACACCGATAATGACGTAGGGATCGCCATCAAGAATTACCGTCTGCCCCAGCACATTCGGATTGCCGCCATACCTTTTCTGCCATGCTGCATAGCTCAGCAGCGTGGTGCGTTGCGCCTCGGGTTTGTCCTCACCATAACGGAAATCGCGCCCGATGACCGGGACAACGCCAAGCGTCTTGAAGAAACCGTCGCTGACCCTGGCTCCGTCGACCTGGCGCAGGCCTTCCGAAGTTTTCTGCATGAATCCGAATGGCGCAAAAACATCGAGTGAACTGAAAACCTTGTTGTCGTGTTTCCAATCCACGTAGTCGGGATAGGAGAGATGAAAACGCGGCCCCAGCGGAATGCTTTCGAACAAAACCTCAAGCCGCGACGAGTCCTTGTAGGGCAAGGGCTTGATCAGCGCCGCATCCACAAACGCGAAGATGGCCACGCTGGACGCAATGCCCAGCGCCAGAATGACGATCGCGGTGAACGCGAAGCCTGGGTTCTTTCGCAGCTGCCGCATCCCGAAGCGCAAATCCTGCACGACAGTCTCAGACCGGAATCCGACTGACTCATGGCTGCGTTCCTTGAGTCGCGTCGCATTTCCGAATTGACGGATAGCCGCATAGCGAGCGGCCTCCGGAGACATTCCACCGGCAACAAAATCCTTCTCCGCCTGCGCCCGGTGGAACGCCATCTCTTCGTCGAGTTCACTCTGGAAACGCTTGCGTCCAAAAAGAATCGAAAGCCTCTTCAAAAATCGCCCAATCGAATTCATCTAAGCCTCCTGCGCGTCCTGCAACACTCGTCCAATGGCAGCAATCATCTGTTCAAATTGAGTAAGCTCAACTCCGAGTTGCTTGCGCCCAGCCGCTGTAAGCGTGTAGAACCGCGCGCGCCGGTTGGTGTCGGTCATCTTCCACTCTGCCTTGACCCAACCTTGCAAGAGCAGCCGCTGCAATGCCGGATAGAGTGAGCCTTCTTCCACCGTCAGCACATCGTCAGAGAGTCGTTTGATCGACAAAGCAATCCCGTAGCCGTGCAGCGGCGCACGGGTCAGCGTCTTCAGGATCAACATGTCAAGAGTTCCAGGCAAAAGATCGGGTTTCTTGGCCATGTAATGATATATAGATTATCTATGGGTAGAGAGTCAATGGGGAAGTTGCAGGAGAATGTTACTTTTGATGCAACACTTGTCAAGAATGGTCGGCATGAATTCGCGCGAATCCCGCAGGGGCTGAAGCCCAGGCTTCATTTGGAGTTTGCGGCACGACTGAAGTCGTGCCCCTGGAGTTTCTACATTTTCTCAAGCGGCGGTTTTGGGATTTGCGGGTTAGTGTTGTCATAGTAGAGTCGGTCGGTCTTATTTATAATTGACTGACCGACGCGTGCAT
>Ga0182012_10004491_pt1 | contig 14540 bp, 10 predicted proteins | sample 612S2SmetaG_FD_120486 | JGI IMG/M metagenome (GOLD analysis project Ga0182012, IMG submission 120486) | Permafrost microbial communities from Stordalen Mire, Sweden - 612S2S metaG | ecosystem: Environmental > Terrestrial > Soil > Wetlands > Permafrost | place: Sweden: Stordalen | collected... | reverse complement strand
GCCGCTCAGCCGGCCGTCCGCGCACGGCGTGACGTCGATCGCGTGGAAGCCCCAGCGGCGGATGAGCGTCTCGACGGGTTCGCCATCGCTGAAGTCCGCCAGGTTGCGATCGAACGCGCGCCCGACCAACTCCAGGAACGTGTCGACGACGAGGTCGCCGTACAACACCGAGCGCAGCCGCGCACCCGTTCGGCCGGCATCCTCCGCGAGCGGCAACGAAAGGCCGCGAACGCTCGACTCGAGGGGCGCGAAGGCCGACTCGATCTCGGTTGCGCGCGCGCGAAGCGCCGCACTCAAGGCCGCATCGGCGAGCACGTGCGTGGCACCGGGCGCGGCATGCGCGGCCTGTTCCGTAGCGGCCCAAATACGGGCGGCGTGCGGGGTGCGACGCAAGCGGCCTCGCTCGCGCGGCGCTGAGACGATCATCCCCGGGCTCCGCCCGAGAGCGTCACGGTCGCGCCCGTCTCCGAAGAATAGCCCGACATGCCGGTCACCACGTTCTGGGGATCTTTCTTCGCAGCCGACGCTTTGAAACGGGTGGCGCCGGCGGCGAACGTTTGCGGTTTGCCCGCGCGCATGCTCGGATTGCGCTCGCGCGCGAATGCCCCGTCAGTGCCGGTGACGTTCGACTGTTCGCCCCAGGCGCCGCCGGTGATGCGGGTTCCGGACGACCGGCCTTCGCCCGTGATCTGCAAGTGTGCGGGCTTTACATCGTCGGGCGCTTTACGCGAGCGGAAAAAGAACTCGCGATTGCCGGTCACCTTCTCGTCGCCCACGGCAAAGGAGCCGGTGATGCCGCGCTCGCCGGCGCGCAGTTCGGCGCTCTCGCGCAGACGGCGCACGGTGAAGCGGCTCGTATTTTGCGTTGCGCCCTCGGCGGGCGGCGCGCTGTACTGGCTTCCGGTGATGCAGGTGCAGGCGGCCGGTGCATCGCCCGTTACGCGCGGGTCGTATTCCACGTCGATGCCCGTGACGCTCCGGCCGCCGCGCGTCGTGCCCACGACGACCTTTGCGCCGGTGACCGGGTCGGGACGAGAACCGGCATAGGCGGCTTGTCCGCGAGCGGGCGCAACGTATTGCGCGCCGGTCACGGTGCCGCGCACGAGCGGTTCGTCGCCGGTGACGCGAAGGCTCGCGCCGACGGCGGTGCCGGTGACCGGCAAGCCCGCATTGCTCGTTTCGATGGATGCCGAGCGTTGCGAGCGCGCACTGAAGACGGAGGCGCCGTGCGGTTCGGCGCGGCGCGAAAACTGCGGACCGCGACGCGCGTCGTCGCGCTCGGTCAGATCGTCCTGTGGAAGCTGATCGGCCTCGCCGGTGACGACCGTGGACGCGCCGGCTTCATCGCCCGTGATGCGCACGGTGCTGCGCACGAGCGAACCGGTCACGATGCCGCCGCCGGGCGTCCGCGTCATGCCCACCTTCGGAGCGGCGCCGCGCGAAACGGGCAGTTGCGCGCCGCGATCGGTGCCGGTCACCTGCGAACCGCTTCCCGTGCGCGAGGACGTTACGCTCGCCGGTTGCGGCGATTGGGTCGACGGCCGTACCGATTGCGTCGCGGGCTGCGCAGTCTCGCTTGCGGCGTTGACGTCGGGACGCGGGGCGCGCGAGCGCGTCGCCGCCGGTTCGTTACCGCGTCCGTAGCGGCTCAGTGCGGCGCGGCGTGCACGGGCGATATCGCGAGCGTTCGCGCCGGCGAACGCCGGCGAAGCAGGCTTGAGCGCCGGCGCGGACGGCGCAGGCGAAGCGGCAGCTGCAGGCACCGGCGCTGCGACGGATGAGGCCGGAATCAGCGCCGCCTTACCGGCGGAGAGCTGACGGCGGCGCGCGATCGAAGCGGCCCTGCCGCCGATCTCGGATGAAACGACCGACATCGCTCTACCGGCTCAGCGCGAACCGGCGCGGAAGACGATGAATGCCGTGCCCTGCGACTGCGCGTAGTTGTCGTAGCCGAGCAAACGCACGTGGTGGCCCGGATTCGCGCGGTGACACGCCTCGAGTTCTTCGAGGACGCGATCGATCGACGTCTCGCCGAACATCGGCAGCTTCCAGAGATACCAGAAGCTCGAGAACGATTTTTCGGGCTCGGTGTGCTCGATGGCCGCATTCCAGCCCTGCGAGATCAAGTACGCGATCTGCTTGCGCAGACGCTCGGGCGTCATGGGCGGCAGGTACGAGAACGTTTCGCCGCGGCGCTGGGTGGTGGGGTAAGGCAGAATTTCAGCCATCGCTTCTTCTCCGGGCGCTTAGTTGGCGCCGACGCGCGCGGGTGCGTCGAGCTTGTCGACGGTGTCGAACTCGAACTTGATCTCTTTCCAGGTTTCCATCGCGATGCGCAGTTCGGGCGAATCTTTCGCGGCCTCGGTGAGGATCTCGCGACCCTCGCGCTCGACCGGACGGCCTTGATTGCGCGCTTCGACGCAGGCTTCGAGCGCGACGCGATTGGCGTGGGCGCCCGCCGCGTTGCCCCACGGATGCCCGAGGGTGCCGCCGCCGAACTGGAAGCAGGCGTCGTCGCCGAAGATCGCCGTCAGCGCGGGCATGTGCCACACGTGGATGCCGCCCGATGCGACCGGCATCACGCCGGGCATCGCGCCCCAATCCTGATCGAAGAAGATGCCGCGCGAGCGGTTCTCGGGGATGAAGGGTTCGCGCATCATGTCGACCCAGCCGATCGTCGCTTCGCGATCGCCTTCGAGTTTGCCGACGACCGTACCCGAGTGCAGATGGTCGCCGCCGGAAAGGCGCAGACACTTGGTCAGCACGCGGAAGTGGATGCCGTGGTACGGATTGCGGTCGAGCACGGCGTGCATCGCGCGGTGGATGTGCAGCAGCATGCCGTTCTCGCGGCACCAGTTGGCCAGGCCCGTGTTGGCCGTGAAGCCCGCGGTGAGGAAGTCGTGCATGATGATCGGCGCGCCGAGGCTCTTGGCGAACTCCGCGCGCTTGTACATCTCTTCCGGCGTCGGCGCGGTCACGTTGAGATAGTGACCCTTGCGCTCGCCCGTCTCGGCTTCGGCCTTTTGAACGGCCTCCATGACGAACTCGAAGCGATGCTGCCAGCGCATGAAGGGCTGGCTATTGATGTTTTCATCGTCCTTGGTGAAGTCGAGGCCGCCGCGCAGACATTCGTACACCGCGCGACCGTAATTCTTCGCCGAGAGTCCGAGCTTCGGTTTGATCGTGCAACCCAGGAAGGGACGCCCGTACTTGTTGAGCCGGTCGCGCTCCAACTGAATGCCGTTGGGCGGGCCGCCGCACGTCTTCACGTAGGCCAGCGGAAAGCGGAGGTCTTCGAGACGCAGACTGCGCACGGCTTTGAAGCCGAACACGTTGCCCACGAGCGAGGTGAGCACGTTGACGACCGAGCCCTCTTCGAAGAGGTCGATCGGATACGCTATGAAGGCATAAAACGCGTTCGGGTCGCCGGGCACCGGTTCGATGCGATAGGCACGGCCGCGATAGTAGTCGAGGTCGGTCAGCCAGTCGGTCCAAACGGTGGTCCACGTTCCCGTCGAGGACTCGGCCGCGACCGCGGCGGCAGCTTCTTCCCGCGGCACGCCGGCCTGCGTCACGATCTTGAAGACGGCGAGCAGGTCGCTGTCGAGCGGCACGTAGTCGGGCGTCCAATAGGTCGCCCGGTAATCTTTGACGCCGGCCTGGAAAGTGTTTGAAGCCACGCTGTCCTCCCGCGGTGCGGCGCATCCATCGCGCCCAGCAGAGTATGCCCCCGGAAAGCCATAAAGGTCAAATACAACTTTCCGGCGCATTCATAAACATAGACTTATGATCTCCCTCTACCAGCTCCGGGCCTTCCTCGAAACTGCGCGCCTCGGGTCCGTCCAGGAGGCGGCCGACGCGCTCGTGGTGTCGCAGCCGGCCGTCTCGGCCGCGCTGGCCTCGCTGCAGCGTTCGATGGGCGTGCGGCTGACCGAACGCGACGGCCGCAAAATCCGGCTCACGCCCGCGGGCAAAGCCTTTGCGGTCTACGGCCGGCGCGTCTTCGCGCTACTCGACGAAGGCGGCCGCCGCGCGCGCGAAGTCTCCGGCGAAGTCGTCAGCCGGGTCGGTTTGGCGGCGGTCACCACCGCGGCCGAACATCTGGTGCCGCAACTCTTGCAGAGTTTTCGCGAGCTGCGTCCCGCGGTGGGCGTCGACCTCGACGTGGGCAACCACGAACACGTCTGGGACCGGCTACGACACTGGGAAGTGGATCTCGTGATCGCCGGGCGGCCGCCACTGGATTCGCCGCTCACCACCCTCGCGACGCGCAAGCACGAGATGATCGTGATCGCGCCGCCGGGCGAACGCTTCTCGGAGCTCTCGCTGGGAACGGCAACGTGGCTGTTGCGCGAGCCGGGCTCCGGAACGCGCGCGTTGACCGAAGAGTGCTTCGGTGCGCTCGGCATCGACCCGCCGCGCTTGACGATCACCTCCAACGGCGCGATCAGCGCCTGCGTGCGCGCGGGTCTGGGTTATTCGCTGGTCTCGCGCGACGGCGTCGAAGCCGAATTACGCAGCGGCGCGGTGCAGCAGATCCCGACGGCGTTCACCCCGCTCGATCGAGAGTGGCATCTCGTGGCCGCGAGCGATCGCGACGTGCCCGAGGCGGTTGCCGATTTCATCGCGTTCGCGATCGAACGCTGCGGTTTCGTTACGAAATGAGACCGCGGCGAAAAGCGGTGACGGCCGCGTGCGCGCGGTCCGACGCTTCGAGCTTCTCGAGGATGTCGGCGACGTGGCCTTTCACCGTGCCCAGGCCGAGATTCAAACGTTCGGCGATCTCGGCGTTGCCGACGCCCTCCGCGATCAACTTGAGCACGTCGGTTTCGCGCGGCGTGAGCGGCGAACGTTCGGGCGGCGCACCCGGCGAAACGACGCGACGCAACACGACGCCGGCAATGCGCGGATCGAAATAGGCGCCGCCCGCGGCCACCGCGCGCACCGCATCCACCACGAACGATACGTCCGATGATTTGACGCAATACGCATCGGCGCCGGCGGCGATTGCCGCGAGCACCGCATCGGGACGTTCTTGCATCGTTAGCACCACGACCCCCGGCGGATCGGGCATCGCCTTGAGTTCGCGCGTCAATTCGACGCCGTCTTTTCCGGGCAAGCCCACGTCGACGACGGCGACGTCGGGCCGTTCGCGCTCGACCGCGGCGAACCCGGAGACGCCGTCGGCCGCTTCGGCGACCACGTCGAAGCCCGCGGCCGCGAACGACGTGCGCAGGCCCGTCCGCACGAGCGCGTGATCCTCCACCAGCACGATGCGCACGAGCGCGTCGCCGCTCATCGGTGCGCCGCGCTGTCGGCCTTCGGTAAGGTCAGCACGAACGCCGAGCCCTGCGGCGCGCGCGGTTCGTAACGCACGCTCCCGCCCGTCTCCTCGGCGATCCGGCGCACGATATACAAGCCCAGACCCGTGCCCGATCCCGCGCTCGAGCCGTTGGCAAAACGTTGAAAAAGCGACGCGCGCGCCGCCTCGTTTACGCCGAAACCGTCGTCCACGATCGCGACCTCGACCGACTTGCCGTTTTCGCCCGTGCGCAAAACTACGTTGCCGCCTTCCGGCGTATGCTGCACCGCATTTGCGGCAAGATTGATCACGGCACGGCGCAGATCCCCGCGCGAGCCCAACGTTCGCGCGGGCGACGCGTCGAGCGTCAGATGCACGCTACGCGATTCGGCCATCGCGCCGATCTCGGAACCGACTTCGCGGACCAACTCGGCCAGGTCCACCGGCGCCCGCTCGACGGGACGCCGCTCGCCAGACTCGAAGCGCGCCACCAGCAGCAGCGTCTCCGCCAAACGTTGCAGATCGTCGATCGAGACGAGGCTGTCGCGCAGCACGCCGCCGTACTTGGGCGGCAAGTCGCCGTACGCGCCGTCGGCCGCCTGACGTAAGGTCAGCGAGAGCGCCGCGAGCGGCGTGCGCACGTCGTGCGAAATCGCGTCGACCAAATCGTGGATCACCGCCTGCCGTTGGCCGAGCGCGGTATTTCGCTCGGCCAACTCGTCGAAGAGCACGGCCTGCGCGAGCGCGTTCACCGCGAGATTGGCATACGCGCGCGCTGCGGCCGGCGCCACCTCGTCGAACCCTCCGGACGAACGCGTGACGAAGAGCACGCCGAACGTGCGCGTGCGATCGGCCAGCGGTAGCGCCAAGGCGCTCGTCGCGGCGAGACGATCGAGCACGAACCGTCCGACCGGATCGCCTCCCGCGATGACCAGCGGCGTGCGCTCTTCCACCACGCGATGCGCGAGCGAGGAAATCTCCGGCGGAACGGGTTCGTCGAGCACCTCGACCGCTTCGTCGTCGCGCGCGGCCAGCGTCTCGCGGCCCGCGCCGGACGGATACCAGACCGCCCGCTCGGCGTCGAGCGCGCGCGGCGCTTCGCGGACGATGGCCCGGATCACCACGTCGAGCGAGAGCGAGGTGCGAATCCGATCGGCGGCGGCGGAAAAGGTCACCTCGCGCCGCGCGCGCGCCTCTTGCGCGGCGAGCCGGCCCACGCGTTCCGAACGCGCTTGCACGACGGTGCTCAAGTACCCGACCATCAGGATCGACAGAATCGACAGGGCGCGGTCGCCGATGCCGATCGGATCCCAGCGGTAGCCGTCGCGCGCGGCATTGACGATCGCCGCGAGCGCGTCCGCCGAGACCGCCGCTGCCACGAGTGCGGCCGTCAACCGCCGGCTGCGCGTCAGCGCAGCGAGCAGGATCGGGATGTCGAACAGAATCGCGATCACGAGCGTCTGCGGCGTCAAGGCGTCGACGACGAAGAACGCGGCGAGCAACGTGAAGGCGACGACGGCGACTGCGCGCGAGCCCACGCCGAGGCCTTCGGGGACCCGGCGGCACGCCCTGCGAACCCCCAATCGGTGCGAGACGATCGTCGGACCGATGCGGGAGCGCTGCTCGTCGAGCTGGGCTTGACCCCGCGTCTGACGATCTATCTCGGCGGCGCGCCGGGCGCAGGTAAGACCTACCGCTTGCTTACGGACGCGCTGCGCGAAGCCAAGGCCGGCCGGCGGGTCGCCATCGGCTGGGTGGAGACCAAACGCCGCCCCGACCTCGACGCGCTCGCCGACATGCTGCCGCGCATTCCGCCGCGTTCGTTCGGCGCGGGCGAAGGCGGCATCGACGACTTCGATCTCGAGGCCGCCCTCGCGAGCGAGTACGAGACGATCCTGCTCGACGAACTCGCGCACGCCAACCCCGCGGGCGCGCCGCACGCCAAGCGTTGGCAAGACGCGCTGGCCTTGCGCGAGGCCGGGAAGTCCGTGCTCGGCGCCTTCAACGTGATGCACCTCGACAACGTCGCACCGGTCGCCGAACGGATCGTCGGGCACCCGATCCGGGAACTGATCCCGATGTCGTTTCTGCGCCGTTGCGACCGCGTTATCGCGATCGACGTGGCGCCCTCGATCCTCGAATCTCGCCTGCGCACCGGACGCATCGTGCGCAGCGAAGACGTCGATCGCGCCGCAGCCGGACTGTTCCAACCCAAGAATTTGCAGATGATGCGCGAGTTGCTCTTGCGCACCGTGGATAGCCTGACGATTCCCGTCGTGGCGCCGAGCAAACTCTCGACGGCGCTGGCGGTGGTCGGCGAAAGCCCCGACCCGGGGCCCTTTCTGCGCCGCTCGGCGGCATTTGCCGAGGCGATCGATCTCGCGCTGGAGACGACCGCGATCGACGGTCGCGAGGACGACGCCTTCGTCGACGCTGCGCTGCGCGCCGAGGCCGGTCGCGTGCCGGCGCCGGCGGGCCTGGCCCGCGGCGACCTCACCGACGTGCGCGCGTCGCTCGTGATCGTGCCGCGCGGGCCGCTCGCCGAACGCATTCTCACGCGTCCGCTCGATCGCGATCTGCTCGTCGCCGACCCCGAACGGCCGCCGCTGCGCGCCGCCTACGAGACCGCGCGTCACCCCTACGGGTTCGCGCTGGCCGACCGGATGCGCATCGGATATGGCAAGCTGACGATCTATCTCGGCTCCGCGGCCGGCAGCGGCAAGACCTACGCGATGCTCGACCGCGCCCACCAACTCCGCGAGGAAGGCGTCGACGTGGTCGCCGCGTTGATCGAGACGCACGGCCGCTCGGAGACCGCCGAGAAACTGACCGGTCTCGAGCAAATCCCGCGTTTGGCCAACAACGAGATCGATCTCGAAACCCTGCTGGCGCGCAAACCGCAGGTTGCTTTGATCGACGAACTCGCGCACACCAACGTCAGCGCGGGTGCACGCGTGAAGCGCTACGACGACGTCTTCGCGGTGCTGCGCGCCGGAGTCGACGTGATCACGACGCTCAACGTGCAGCACCTCGAGGGCGTAGGCGATGCGGTCGAACGGTTGACCGGCACGCGCGTGCGCGAGACGCTGCCCGACAGCGTGCTGGAATTCGCCGACGAGGTCGTCTTCGTCGACGTGACGCCCGACGTGCTGCGCGAGCGTCTGCGCGAAGGCAAGATCTATCCGCCCGAACGCATCGAAGCCGCGCTGTGCAACTTCTTCCGCACCGAAAACCTCGCCGCGCTGCGCGAACTGACCGTGCGCGAATTGGTGCACGCCAGATCGGCGGCGCGCCGCGAACAACCCTTCGCGCGCATCGTACTCGGGGTCGCGCCGCGCGAACGCGACGTAATTCTGGTGCGGCGCATCGGCCGTCTCGCCCGGCGCTTGGACATCGACGTGCGCGTCGTCAGCGTCGTCCCGCGAGAATCGCCGAGCGACGCACCGGCGATCGCCGCCTTGACCGAGGCGACCAAGGTCGCGCGCGGCACCTTCGCCACCGTCGTCGCAGCGGACGCTGCGGTGCATCTGGCCGGCATGCTGGTCGACGGCGACGTACTCGCCGTCGAATCGCCGCGCAAGGCGCGGTCGCTCTTCGGCAAACGCTCGTTTGCCGTGCGCGCGCTCAACGCGGGAGCGCGGGAATTGCTGGTGCTGGTGCCGCGCGAGAGCGACCAGCGTCCGCTCGACGGTCCCGGCCACCACTGAGGCCGAACCACGCAACCAACGCCGCTGCAAACGAAAGCAACGCCGAGAGCAGCATGACCGCTCGAAAACCGGCGGTATACGCGTCGCGGAGCGCGGCGTCGACACGGGCACGGTCGGGCTCGGGAAGATTCGCGGGCACGCGCCCCGTGGTCAGCGATGCGCGGTCGCCGGCAAGCGAGGACAGGGTGCTCTGCGGAAGGTGCAACGCACCCAGTGCGCCGTCGAAATGCGCCAGCAACACCGTCGACAGCACGATCCCGAGTGCCGCGATGGCCACGAGTGCCGCGATGCGCGACACCGCGTTGTTGATGCCCGAGGCGAGCCCGGCGCGCGCCGGATCGAGCGCTTCCATCACGGTCGTCGTCAACGGCGCGACGAACAACGCCCCGCCAAAGCCCAGCAGGACGGCCGCGGGGAAGAACGTCGTCCAGTACGAGCCGCCGCCGCTCGCGCGCGCAAAAGCCAGGAAACCGATGCCTGCGAGAATGCTGCCCGTCACCAGCGGCAAACGTGCGCCGATCCGCGCGACCAGGCCGCCCGACCAGCGCGAGAGCGTAAACATGATGACGATGAACGGTAGCAGCGAAGCACCCGCGGCGGTAGGGGAGTAACCCAAGACGTTCTGTAGATCGAAGGGCACGAAGAACAGGCTGCCGCCGAGCGCGGCATAGAGCAGCAACGTATACGCGTTTGCAATCGAGAACGTGACGTTGGCGAAGACGTTGGTCGGAATCATCGGCACCTTCGCACGCCGCTCCCATAGGAAGAAAGCGACGAGCAGCAGGATGCCGCACGAGCACGACGCGAGCCCCGGGATGTCGCCCACGTCGGTCTGCAAACGAATCAACCCGAAGGTCAGCGCGCCGAGGCCGAGCGTGGCTAGGCTGGCACCGCCGGCGTCGACCGTTCGATCGACGTCTTCATCGCGGCTCTCCGGGACGCGCGCGAGCGCCGCGATCGCGACGAAGACGGCGAGGGGCAAGTTGATCAAGAAGACGTACCGCCACGAGGCGTGTTGCGCGAGCCATCCGCCCAGCAGCGGCCCGAGCGCCGCCGTGATCGCCGCAAAGCCGGACCAGGTGCCGATGGCGCGGCCGCGTTCGGCGTCGGGGAAGTTGGCACTGATCAAGGCCAAGCTCCCGGGCGTGGCGAGCGCGCCACCCACGCCTTGGATGCAGCGCGCGATTTCGAGTTCGCCGATCGAACCCGCGGCGGCACAGCCGGCCGACGCGCAGGCGAACAGCGCGATCCCGATGACGAAGATCAGACGCCGCCCGAAGATGTCGCCCAGCGATCCGCCGATGAGGATCAACGCCGACAGGAAGAGCGAGTACCCCTCGACGACCCATTGCAACTCGGCCGCCGAGGCATGAAGGTCGCGCTGCATCGAAGGCAACGCCACGTTGACCGCGTTGGCATCGATGAAGATCATGCTCGAACCGATGATGGCAACCGCGAGCACCCACACCCGTCGGGGCTTCTACGGCGCGACTCGGAACACCGCGCCGCGTCCGCCGCTGTCGCGGCCGCCTCGCGAGGTCGTCACGCTGAAGTTAGAGTTGCACGTGGTAGCGCAGGCCGTACACGGAGACGGGGCCGCGCGCCGTATTGTAGGCCGGGTTCGTAATGTACTGGTAATCGAACGTCAGCGCGAAATGCTTGGTGAAACCGGCCTTATAGTAGGTCTCGAGCACGCGTTCGCCCGCGTACGAGAGGGCGCCGTCGCCGGCGAGAATGCCCAGGCCTCCGGCCGCGAAATAGCGCTGCGCGGGCGTGGAGATCGCGTTGAAAGCGCAGGCGAGACCGAAGGCGTCGTCGGCTCGATGATAGAGGCCACCGTCGATCGAGACGCCACCCGATGCCGCGCGGTCGACGTCGGTGAACTCGAAGGCTTCGTAGGTTCCGTTCATCGCGCTGAGCCGCGCGAAGACGCCCACATGGGGCGCGATCTCTTGAGCCAGGTTGAGGCCCTCGCCGATCTTGACGTGCTTGTTCTGACGCACGTCCGCAGTACTGGGCGGCTTGCCCGTTCCGATCGCCGCATCGACCGCATCGGCGTACGCACCCATGTAGCCGTCGTCGTAATAGGCCAACGCTTTGAGCGCACCCGGCCGGCCGCCGAAGAGCGACGTGCGCCGCTCGAATTCGAACACGGGCATATACTGGCGCAGCGGCACGGATTCGACCGCGATCACGTTGGGCTGCAGTGACAGTTGAAAGAGTCCGGCGCGGGCGGTCGAGAGGCCGCTCGTGAGTTCCGCACTCGCACCGTAGGTGTAACCCCACGCGTCGGCCGCGTAGTCGAACGAACCCATGTCGATGATCGTCCAGTTGAAGAAATCGTTCTTCGGATCGTGCGCGTAGACGTTATTGTCGAACACGTCGACGACGGAGAATTTGCCGGCCGTCAGAATCAGATGCTTGGGCGCAATCGAGCCGCCGAGTTGATTGATGTCGGGATCGACGCTCCGTGCATCGCCGCCGCCGAGCTCGATCGTCTGGCGCAAGAACGAGCGCTGGATCCGGCCGTACGAACTGTCTCGACCCACCTTGTACGCCTCGCCGCTCACGTAGCCCGCGACGCCGACGGTGCCCTCGTAGATGCCGCCGGGTGGCGCGGGCTGACCCAATCCAAAACCTTGATCCAATTCGGGGTTCACGTACAATTCGCCGCCCTGCCAGAGATGCGCGCCGAGGAACAAAGTCGCGTCGATCGTCTTCGCCGTATCGGGCCGCGCGGAGAGGCTCTGGGGCCCGGAATACGCGGCGCGGAATCCGCCGTGATACTGCTGCGTGTCGGTCGCTTGCAGGTGCGCGCTGAAGCGTTCGGGCTTGGGCGTCGCGGTCGGCGCAGGCGAAGGGGCCGCTGAGACGGCAGGGCTAGGCGCGGGTGAGCCGGATGGACTAGCGCCCGGAGTTGCGGGCGCGGGCGACACAAATGCGACCGCAAGCGCGAATCCGGTGAAAAACATCGCGCGTCTGGTTCAGCGCCTCGCGCGCGCAACCCCGCCTCGCGGAATATCGGAATGTTTCGCGTATACACAGGCGCGATGGCAGAAGCTACCGCCCCAAAGGGGCCGAACCCCGGACTCGCCGTGGCCGCCCTCGGCGTCGTGTTCGGCGACATCGGCACGAGCCCGCTGTACACGATCAAAACGTGCTTCACCACCGCGCACGTCGAGCCCACGCTCGAGAACGTGCTCGGGATCCTCTCGGTGTTGCTCTGGGCGCTGGCCTTCGTCGTCTGCGTGAAGTACATCGGCAATCTGATGCTGGTCAACCACGAGGGCGAGGGCGGCATCCTAGCGTTGCTGGCCCTCGCTTCGCCGCCGAAATCGTTCGGCATGCCGCTGCGGGTCGGCTGGCTCACGATCGTCGTGATCGCGGGCGCAGCAATGCTCTTCGGCGACGGCATCATAACGCCGGCAATCTCGGTGATCTCCGCGGTCGAAGGCATCGGCGTGGCTACCAAAGCGGCGCAACCCTTTATCGTGCCGATCTCGGTGGCGATCCTGATCGCCCTCTTCCTGATCCAATCGCGCGGTACGCAACGCGTCGGCAAGATCTTCGGACCGGTGATGGTCGTTTGGTTCTTGGCCATCGGTGCGAGCGGACTGGTGGCGATCTTCAAGGCGCCGCAGATTCTGTTCGCGCTGAACCCGTTGCACGCGATCCGCTTCGTGACGCACCACGGCATCTTCGGCTTTCTGGTGTTCGGTGCCATCGTGCTGGCCATGACCGGCGTCGAAGCACTCTACGCCGACATGTCGCACTTCGGCCGGCCTCCGATCGTTGCGGCCTGGTACGCGCTCGTCTTCCCCACGTTGCTCTTGAGCTACCTCGGGCAAGGAGCGATTTTGCTCGTCGACCGGCACGCATTCGACTCGCCGTTTTTCGCGCTCGCGCCCGGACCGTTCTTGATTCCGATGGTGATCCTGGCAACGCTGGCCACCGTGATCGCCTCGCAAGCGCTGATCTCGGGCGCCTTCACGCTGACCGAACAGGCCATCAACCTGAATTTGTGGCCGCGCCTCTCCGTGATTCACACGTCCACGAACCAGCGCGGCCAAGTCTACGTCCCGGCGGTCAACGTGGCTTTGGGCATCGCCTGCGTGGTGCTCGTCGTGACCTTCCGCTCGAGCGATAACCTCGCCGCGGCATATGGCCTCGCCGTGTCGGCCACCATGCTCGCGACCTCGATCGCATTCTACGACGTGGTGGCCAACGTCCTCAAATGGAACAGGTTTTACGTGATCCCGCTGGTCACGTCGTTCGTTTTACTCGACGGCACGTTCTTTCTCTCGGGCTTGCCCAAGATTCCGGAGGGCGCCTGGGTGCCGCTGCTCATCAGCGCCGCGTTCGTGGTGACCGCGATCACTTGGCTCGAAGGCCGGCGCTGCATCGCCAAGACGCTCCTCGACCTGCAGATGCCGCTCGAGCAATACGTGCACGAAAGCAAGCCGGCAAAAGCCAAGGCGCGCGGCACGATGATCTTCATGACCGGGGATCAACACGGCGTGCCCTTCATGGGCGGTTCGCACGAGTGGATCCGCGAACGCGCCGATGAAGGACGCGTCATTCTCTTGACGCTCGTGCGCGCCGCGAGCCCCTACGTCTCCGACGAGCAGCGCGTCGCAATCCAGCGCGTTTCCGACCGCTTGACGCTCGTGACCGCGAATTTCGGTTACATGGAGCGGCCCAACATCGCGCCGATTTTAGAGTCCTGTTCCGAGGCCGGCCTCGTGCTCGACGGAGCCGACACGTCCTTCTTCTACGCTAATCCGAAACTCGTGCGCGACGAGCACGACCCGATGCCCGGCTGGATGCGCGGTTACTTCGACCTCTTGCTGCGCAACGCACACCCGCTGCCCGAAGACTTGGGCATTCGCCAAGATTGGCAGGTGCAGATCGGCGTGGTGGTTCCGCTGTAGCCGTTACGAGCCGGTCGTTTCGGCGCGGTTCCACCAACCGCCGCCCAGCGCTTGGAAAAGCGCGACCGTATCGCTGAAGCGCGCCGCCTGCGCCTGGACGACGGCGAGTTCGGCTTGCTGATAGGTCTGTTCGGCATTGAGTTCGGCGAGCGCGGAGACCGAACCGTAACGGAGTTGATATTGCACGATGCGCAGCGACTTGGTCGCTGCAGCGTCGGCCGACGCCGCGGCACGCAGGCCGTCGGCATCCTTGGTCAGGGCGACCATCGAATCGGCCACGTTCTGGAAGCCGCTGAGCACCGCACCTTGGTAGTCGGCCGCGGCTTCGTCGTATTGGGCGATGGCCGCCGCCTCACGGTGCTTGAGCGTGCCGTGGTCGTAGAACGGGGCCGCAACCTGCGCCGTGAGCACCGAGAGCAACGACCCCGGTCCGAAGAGTCCGATGAGGCTCAGCGCTTGCGTTGCGGTCTGGGCGTTGATCGAGAAATTCGGCAGCCGATTAGTGTAGGCCACGCCGACTTGATCGCCGGCTTGCACGAGGGTGGCCGTTGCGGCGGCGATGTCGGGACGCTGCACGATCAGTTTCGAGGGCAACGAAAG
>Ga0182012_10004489_pt1 | contig 14546 bp, 15 predicted proteins | sample 612S2SmetaG_FD_120486 | JGI IMG/M metagenome (GOLD analysis project Ga0182012, IMG submission 120486) | Permafrost microbial communities from Stordalen Mire, Sweden - 612S2S metaG | ecosystem: Environmental > Terrestrial > Soil > Wetlands > Permafrost | place: Sweden: Stordalen | collected... | reverse complement strand
TGGCGGCCCGGTGCGCGTGCTCGGCCCCTGCACCGCGCCCATCGCCCGCATCAAAGGCATCTACCGCTTTCACCTTATCTTGAAGGCCGCATCCCGCAAAGCGCTCAACGCCGCGCTGCGCGCGATGCTTGCCCATGCCGAAGAGTCAGGAGTCCCCCGCAGAAATCTTGTTGTGGATGTGGACGCTCTGCGCTTAATTTGAAGCCGAGAAAGCGGTTGGATATAAACATGCACAACTCACCACATCCGACAATGTGCTGAGAGAGTTTCTCGGCGAAGTGGGCGTAACAGCTGCCGCCAGGCATTTGAAGGGATCCGCGCCACCCTCACTCGCATACTCAACGGCAGGGCCGGAATCTCGGCTGAAATGTCGCTGCGTCTTTCCGCCGCATTAGGCACTCACGCTGCAATCTGGCATGAGTTGCAGACTGATAGCGATATGTGGCGCGCGTCGCGAAAGAAACTGCCAATGATTGATCTCTTCAGCCGGGCTGCATAGGAACAAAAGTTAGCCCGCTCTTAAGCCCAAGTTGAGCCCTGGCAAGTCCTAGCTTTCAGCCGGTGTCCCCGTCTCAAGCGTATGCAGTTCCTTGCCCGGCTTGAAGCGCACGGCTTTGCCGGGCGCGATGCTGACCTCGGTGCCGGTGCGGGGATTGCGGCCGATGCCGGTCTTGCGGGCGCGGACGTTGAACACACCGAATCCGCGCAACTCGATGCGCTCACCGGCCGTCAGCGCAGATTTCAGGCCTTCGAAGACAGTGTCCACGGCCTCTTCCGCCTTGGTACGCGGCAGGCCGGTGCGCTCGATCACTTGATGAACTATGTCCTGCTTGATCACTGGATTACCCTCGATTGGCGAAACGGGTCGCAGCCGTTCAACGTCCCTATTGCGCTCATAATACAGATTTTGTTCGAAATAGGGAATAAGAGATTGCCGACATTTTGACAGTTTTTTCGGGTTTTGGCGGTAGGAACCAGCCGGAAGCCCGTCAAGAGTACTATTTCATGCGGCATGACATCGTTTGTCAACCAACCCCACTCCCCCAATACAATTGGTTTGAGCGCGGTCAACCTTCCGCCGCTCCAATTCAACCAACGCACGGGAGACGCATGTCCATACAGAACGACCGATGGATCAGGGAACAGGCCATTCAGCACAAGATGATCGAGCCTTTTAACGAAAAGCAGGTTGCCAGCGGCGTGATCTCCTATGGCCTTTCGTCGTTCGGATACGATCTGCGCGTCTCCGACGAGTTCAAGATCTTCACCAATGTAAACAGTGCGATCATCGACCCCAAGGCCTTTGACGAACGCTCTTTTGTCTCCGTGCAGGCTGAGTCCGTTATCATTCCCCCCAACTCCTTCGCGCTGGCACGCTCGGTCGAATACTTCCGCATTCCCCGCGATATACTCACCATCTGCGTTGGCAAGTCCACCTATGCCCGCTGCGGCATCATCGTGAACGTCACTCCGTTTGAGCCTGAGTGGGAGGGTTTTGCGACCCTGGAGATCTCAAACACCACGCCTCTGCCGGCACGAATTTACGCTAACGAAGGATTGTGCCAGATTTTGTTCTTTAAAGGAAACGAACCGTGCGAAATCAGTTATGCTGATCGCAAGGGAAAATATCAAAACCAGCAGGGGATCGTACTTCCCAAGCTGAAGTAATGCTGTTGCCGTATTACGCATTTGCCCATGGACCGGGCCTTCCAATTGCGTCCATGGGCTTCTGAGCATTTCTTCCTCGTATCTCCGCATTGACGGGAGCGTCGCCATGACCGTGAAAGTCATGCAAGGTGCCATCCGGATCGGACTTGTAGCCGATGAGCCGCTGCGCGTCGCGGGGCTGGTCAGCATCTTTGAATACTCTGCCAAGCCCAGTGAGCGCCGATTCATCCCCATAGCCGCAAGCGCGGACGAACTGCTGGCCGATCCATTGATCGAGTACATTTTGATTGATCTTCAAGGCCCCACAGGCTTTGAGTCGTTCGAATCGATCCGCAAACTTCGTCCGAATATCCGCATCATCGTCATCGGCCCGGAAGGTAACGACGAGTTGCTCATGAATTTCATTGCCTCCGGAGCCAGAGGTTACCTGGATCTTACGGCCGGCCCGGAGATGGTGCGCCTGGCCATTGAAGTGGTTGCTTCCGGCACCATTTGGGCCCCACGCCGCTTGCTTTCCCAGCTGATTGACCGGCTGCTCACATCCGCTGACTCCTCCCTCACATTGAATCCGAAGCTCACAGAACGGGAGCGACAGGTGCTTGATCTGATACGCGAAGCACGTTCAAACAAGGAGATTGCCTCTGCGATTGGTATAGAAGAACGCACCGTAAAGGCCTATGTAAGCCGGCTGATGCGCAAGACGGGAGCCGATAACCGCATCAAACTCACCATCTCCGCCTTGGGCCGTGAGCGCTTCCCGGAAAAAGGTGAAGAGAGCGGCCCCCGAAATAGTAACTTAAGTAACTAACTTATGGCCCAAGTTTAGTTACTTTTATACACAACACTTAAGTACTCTTGTGCCATTTTGGGCAATTGCACCATTATGTGTACAGAAACAACGCAGATCTGGGGAAAGGAGTTCCCCGGCGGCATGTTCTACATGACACCTGGGAACTCCTCTTTTTTTGATTCTGGCGAAAACATGCAAGACGTGAACACCCCCTTAAGTCCCTCCGTCTACCCCTCATAGATATCCAATCGAAACAACTTAAGATGGTTCATCTCCTGCCCGATGGACACTTCTGTCCCGTGGCGCGTCTCGAAAACTCCGCATAGATAATTTCCTTTGTCGCATCGATGCTGTACCCTGTTCGAGTGAGAGCCGAAGCCAACTGAGGCGGCGGACTCAGAAGAGTTACCAGGCAGAAGCACGCTGCCGGCTCTTCCCCATTCCAGGAACATGCAATCTGCGGCTCAACAGGCCGCGCAGATAAGGAGATCGATATGAAGAAGATTCTTGCAACTCTCTCGCTCTGCGCCACGATTACATCTGGTATTGCGGCATACGCGGCATCGACGAGAGAAGATCTCCAGACCCGCATCGACGCCGCCAAGATGGTCATTGATCAGATTATGAACGCGCAGGACAGAACCATCCCCATGGGCATTCTCAAGGCTGCCACGTGCGTCGCCGTCGTACCCGGCTTGAAAAAGGGCGCATTCCTCGTGGGCGCGCAGTATGGACAGGGTGTTGTCACCTGCCGCACCGGACACGGCTGGAGCGCTCCAGTCTTCATTCGCATGGAGGGCGGCTCATTTGGATTTCAGATCGGCGGCCAGTCCACCGATCTGGTGCTGGTGGCCGTCAATGACCGCGGCCTTCAGGACCTGCTCAAGAACAAGTTCAAGATCGGCGGCGATGCCTCAGCCGCTGCCGGCCCCGTTGGCCGGTCCAGCCAGGCCTCGACAGATTGGAAGCTCAATGCGGAGTTGCTAAGCTACTCGCGTAACAAGGGACTGTTTGCGGGCATCGACCTTGACGGCACCAGTGTAAGCCAGAATACCGAGGATACTCAAACCTACCTGGGTGGGCCGCATGACTTCGAGAAGATCCTCCGGGGCGAAGTGGCTGTTCCGGCGGGCGCGGAGAGCTTCGTTCGCACGGTGGCACATGCCTTTGTGGATGCCAGGAGCCAGCGGTAGGCACAAACGCAATCTCTGACTCCCGCATTTGGAAGCTAGACTGTAAATTGGCTTCAATCATGCGGGAAAATCTCGAATATTGGCTCGTTGTTGCGGTGGCCCGCGTGCTTGGCCGCCTGCCGCGCCCACTCGCTCGTCAGTTCGCTGGCATCATCGCCTTCAAGGTGTATTGGGTTTTTGGCCGCCTGCGCCGCGTGGGCATGCGCAACCTGGAACTCGCCCTCCCCGAACTACCGTCGGCGGAAAGGCGAGCCATCCTGCTGCGCGAGTACCGTTACCTCGGATGGCAGTTGGTCGAGTTCTGCCGCATGACCCGCTACACGCGCCAGAATACTCGGGACTGGCTGCGCACCGAGGGCCTGGAGAACTACCTCGCCGCGCAAGCGCGAGGTAAGGGCGTACTAATTGTTACCGGCCACTTGGGCGCATGGGAACTGTCGAGTTTCTACCACTCGCTCATGGGCCATCCCATGGGCCTGGTGATTCGCCGCCTCGACAATCGGAAGCTGGATGCATTTGTAAACTCGATCCGCTGCCTGCACGGGAATTTCGTGTTGCACAAGGACGACTTCGGCCGCGGGCTGCTCACCTCCATGCGCGCAGGAAAGACGGTCGGCATTCTCATGGACACCAACATGACTCCGCCGCAGGGCGCGTTTGTGCGTTTCTTTGGAATGGACGCATGTACGGCAACTGGCCTTGCCCACGTAGCCCGCAAAACCGGAGCGGCTGTTCTGCCCGGCTTCATGCTCTGGGAGCAGGCTGAGAAAAAATACGTCCTCCACTTCGGCGCGGAGATCGAGATTCCGCACACGGAAGACGTCGGCGCCGATATTCTCGAAGGCACGCAGCGTTGCACCAGCGCGATCGAAGCATGGATCAGGCGGTATCCTGACCAATGGCTGTGGATTCACCGCCGTTGGAAGACGCGGACTGCGGGCGAGCCGGGGCTCTACTGAAGCAAGGGAGACAGAGATGAGGTTGGGCGAACTGGTCGAACAACTCGGCGGCAGGCTGGCGCAGGGCAGGGAAGAGCTGGGGGTAACCGGCGTGAACTCCTCTGAAAATGCGTCTGAGACGGAGATCGTCTTCGCCGAGGACGCGCCCTCCGCTATGCAGTCGCTGGCCAGCCATGCAGCCGTTGTGGTGCTCAAGCCCAACTGCATCGACAGCTACGTGTCGAATTCCGATATCGCCGTCATCGAAGCCAGGCAGCCGCGACTGTGGTTTGCGCGCGCCGCAAAACTCCTCGCTCCAGTAGAGCAAGTCACTGGCGTTCATCCGACTGCGCTATTGGGCACAAACGTAAAACTCGGGGCGTGTGTCTGGATTGGTCCCAATGCCGTCCTCGGCGAAAATGCCGAGATTGGCGCAGGCACCCGTATCGACGCCGGCGCGGTGATTGGCGCAGGCGTTCGGATCGGTGAAAACTGCCGCATATATCCCCGCGTGGTTCTCTACTCAGGCACAACTCTTGGCAATGGCGTAATCATTCACGGGGGCGCAGTCCTCGGCGCGGATGGCTTCGGCTACGTGCGCGACAATGAGACCGGCGCATATACTCAGTTTCCGCAACGGGGAACGCTCGCGATCGAAGACGATGTCGAGATCGGCGCCAACTCCACCATCGACCGCGGCGCGCTGGCCGAGACCCGCATCCGCCGCGGCGTCAAGATCGATAACCTGGTCCACATCGGCCACAACTGCGAAATCGGAGAAGACGTGATCATCGTCTCCGGCACCGGTATCTCCGGCTCATGCACGGTGGGCAAAGGAGCGATTCTAGCCGGACAGGTCGGCATGGGAGATCATTCGCACGTTGGCGCCGGTGTGATCATGGGTGGTCAGGCCGGAGTGCTGCCCCACAAGACTGTTACCAACGAGGGCCAAAAGCCGGGCAGCGTGATGTGGGGTACGCCCGCGCGTCCGCTGATGCAGGTGCTCCGCGAACAGGCTACGCTGACGCGGCTGACGAAATCCGGACGCGGCAAGAATAACCAGCAGGGTGAGGAATGAAAAACTTTTCCCGTCAAATATGCAAATGGGGATCGCTTGTTGTCGGCTTGTACGCATCGTTCGTCACTTTCAATGTTGCTTGGTTGCTCCCAGCCCCTTGGTTGCCTGTAAGACTACCATTTCTAACTATCGCAGCATTGGTGTGCGGCATCGCATTCTACATTTTTTCTGAGTTTGTCTGATAGTCCGGGTGCCGGGTGCCCCTGGTCTCGCTTTTGAGACCAGGGAGGCCGCAAACTTGCGCAATCTTTCTTCTCAAGCAAGATCAATTCAGCAGAATCTTCGGAAGCACTCCAGTCGAGCGAATCGTCGCAGGGGCAATGGAAGGCTTGACGCTCTCGTTCGATTCGCGCTGCGAATCCACGTTCCTGAGCAGAATCGCGAACCCGCGCGCCCCGTCCATCCCGCTCTCGACCAAGAGCGCATGAGCCATATTGAGAAACTCCGGATGATGCTCAAAGTGTTTGGACGCGGCCTGCAAGGTATGCACGACATGCGCCTCGGAAAACTCCGCGCCGTAGTGGCCCGCAACCCCGATCAGCAGCCCGCGAATCAGCGTGAATTGCGCCGTCAGTTGCGCAAACTCGCGCGACATATCGGGCTTCGCTCCTGCGCGCGCCCCGTCTTTGCCAAACGGAAACTGGCAGCGGAAGATGGTGTTGAGCAAGATATTTTCCATCATGTGCGGATTGCGCTCGAAGAACGGCGCGTAGTAGCTGTCGTGCGCCACCGCATAATTCGCTGCCAGGCTTTCAAGCGTCGCCCCCGGCCCGTTGCCGATCCCTGAAGTAAAGGCCTGTACGCACTGATGAAATCTCGGCGTCATCATCGACTTGTGCAGCATGAGCCCAGCCAGGCGCAGGACGATATCCAACTGCGCATTGCGATCGACGGGCAGCGTTTCCATCGAGCTGCGCAGTGAACCCATGCGCACGGCTTTCTCAAAGTCCGCCAGAAACTCCGGCGCTGTGCGCCCGTTCTCATCTCTTTTTCCCTCTGCGTGCTCGACTGCGTCGAGCCGCTCTGTGAGAATTTTCATGAGAAACAGCCGCTGCCAGAGCGGATAGGATCGGTTGCGCGCCAATCGAACAACCAGGCCCCGCGTCGCCCAGAAATCTTCATGAATCGAATGCAACACCGTACTCCGGGCGTCGCCTGCTGCGTCGCTGCTCTCCATCCGCAGCAGCAACTGCGGCGCGCGCAGCGCAACGCGCACCGCCTCGGGGCAGGAAAACGCAAGCACCTTTTCCTCAACTCCGCCCACTGTGCTCACAATGCGCGGATAGGTTGCGCAGGTGTGCGATAGCATCTCCGCGCCCAGCTCTCTCTGCACCCTGCACAGTCTCTCCTCGGTCAGCAGCGGGCAGGCATTCGTTTCATTCATGCGGATCGCGGCGTATGGCCGGCTGTTCCCGGCACCGCTGCCGACACCTGCGCACTCTTCTGTGCGTACCACGCTGGCATTCACCAGCACGCGCAGCGGCCCGTCCGGCAGAGCCTGATATTTCTCATACGTGGACTGGTCGACAGGCACCGTCCACGCCTGGCAGCAGGTGTCTTCGCACGCCGAGCCAATGCACTGAAACCCTTCTGCGTACGCTGGACGAATCTTTATCTCGCTCGTCAAGGGCAGCTCCTCCGTATCGCCGCGCAATCCCAAATATGGATTGCATCAGCCATAGAGCAGAACCAGACCCGATGAAGGGCCTCGATTGTTAGAGAAGTTTCATGGGATCGTTTTTATGAGATTCTTTAAAACGGCTTCTCGGTCAAAAGCGGCTCCGGCTTCAGCGATCCGTCGCGCTGCTTCACCAGCATCTCCACCTTGCCCTCGGCCGCGTCCAGCTCCTGCTTGCAGGCTGCGGACAAACCCACGCCCTCCTCGAACAACTTGAGCGACTCCTCAAGCGCAAGGTCGCCTTTTTCCAGTTGCTCGACAATGGTTTCCAGTTTCTTGAGCGATTCTTCAAACGAGGGCATCGTTACTCCGTAGGCTTCTCTGCCATGTCATGCAGACTGGCCACTACTTCGGCGGCAATATCAAACCGCCCGTAAGGCGCGCTCACCTGCACACCCTCTACATACGGCCGAACCGCCGACACCATCTCCTGCGCAATCTTGATTCCCTCAGCCGTTGCCGCCTCCGGCGTCCGGGCCTGGGCCATGCGCAGCATAATTTCTTCTGGTATTGAGAGGCGCATGTCGTTCTTCAGCATCTCCGCATTGCGCAGGCTGATGAGCGGCCAGATGCCGGCGATGATCGGGATGCGGTGGTCCTTTATTCGTTCAAGAAAGTTTTCGAGCAGCCGCAGGTCAAAGACCGCGTGCGTGATGGCGTACTCCGCACCGGCTTCCACTTTAAATGCGAATCGCCGGATCTCCTCGTCGATGTCCCCTACGCCCGGGTTCGCCGAAACGCCGATGGTGAAGTTGGTGCTTGCTCCGATCGAGTTCGCCCCGATGTCCAGCCCGTGGTTGAGCCGCTCCGCAATGTTTACCAGGCCGATGGAGTCCACATCGCGAACCAGAGTCGCGTCCGGATAATTGCCCAGCTTGGGCGCGTCGCCGGTGAGGCAGACGATATTGCGCAGCCCGATGGACGAAGCCCCGAGCAGGTCCGACTGAATCGACAAGATATTGCGATCGCGGCAGGTGTAGTCGAGAACCGTCTCAATGCCGTTGTGCTGCTGAATCTGGATGGCGAGGCTCTGCGCGCCCATGCGCGCGGAGGCTCGCGGCGAGTTGAAGACGTGAATGGCATCGACGCCGAGCTGCGCAAGCATAGCTGCGGCTTCTAATTCCTTGGAGCAGTCGATGCCCTTGGGCGGCACGACCTCGACCAGGGTTACGAACTTGCGCTCGGCAATCAAAGATCCGAGTCTTGACCGCTGTGCCAGAGTTGCGGGCGGAGTCTCCCGAGTCTCAACCAGCGCAACGCCGTGCACCTCAGTTTGAGCCTGCTCGTCGAGGGTGCGCATCGCGGCCCGCATGGCGCGAATATGATTTGGCGTGGTTCCGCAGCAGCCGCCCACCATCCGCACCCCGGCGGCGATGGCCTTGCGCGCAAAGCTGGCCATGTATTCCGGCGAGCAGAGGTAGATGTTACGTCCGTCGATGTCGCGAGGCAGTCCGGCATTGGGCATGGCGGCCATGGGCAAAGCCGTTGCGCCACGCATGGCTTCGATGGCGGTCAAAACAGTCGTCGGCCCGGTGGAGCAGTTCACGCCCACGGCGGTTGCGCCCCACTCAGTGAGCAACGCCGCAGCGTGCGCAGGCGAGGCACCGTCGAGACAGTTGCCTTCGTCGTCGACCGTCACCATCACCACCACGGGCAGATGCGGAGCCACGGATCTTGCCGCCTCCAGCGCCACGCGCGCCTCATTGAGCGCGGGCATGGTTTCAATAATGAAGAGATCGACGCCGGTACCCGAACCGACGCCGGCCAGCACGCCCATCTGCTCGGCAAATGCGGCCCGCGCTTCATCGAGGCCAGTTTTTCCCAGCGGCTCCAGGCGCACGCCCAGCGGACCAATGGATCCGGCAACCCAAGCCTCACCCGCCTGCTTCTGCTTGTGTTTTTCTACCGCTTCGCGCGCCAGCTTCAGGCCGGCCTCGTTGATCTCGCGCAGTTTGTTCCCCAGCCCGTGCAGCGTAAGCCGAAAGCGATTGGCGCCGAACGTGTTGGTCTCAATAATCTCCGCGCCGGCTTGCAAGTATTCTTCATGGACGGAGAGAATCAGCGCCGGATCGGAGAGGTTCAACTCGTCGTAGCAGCGGTTGATGAACACGCCGCGCGCCTGCAGCACTGTGCCCATGGCACCGTCGGCCAGCATGGGGCGGGTTCCAAACACCTGGGCAAATTGCGTCATTCTGCTGTCATGCTACCGCATCGCCGGCGGTTTTGTATTCAATCACGAGCGCAAACTGCGCCGCTCAGCTGCCCGAGACGCATCCCGTAAGCGCGGTCTGCTTTGTTATACTTCGGTAGTTAGAGTCTGGGTGATTATCCGGCGCTGGTTAGCGCGTGTTCGCTCCTTCCGGAATGCCCGCAATGTCATAAATTTGCCGCATAGTTTGCACAGGCGACGGTATTTTCCGCGCTTCGATCGAGGGTAGGGATTTTGAACAAGAGCAGTCTTTGGATTTGTAGCGCCGCGGCTTTGGTGGCCGCTTGCGTTTTGGCCGGTTGCGGCCAGACTCAATACGTGGATGGCCGCGAACTGCCTCCCAGCGGATTGCTCTACCGGGTCATGATCGCCGTGCAGAATCCCAGCGCCTTTACCAAGGGCGCGCTAGTGATAGTCGACGCCTACTACGACGAGCGCAGTGCTTTCAACGGCACCCCATCCGGGTTTTCCATCAGTTCCTACGGCGGCCAGATTCCCGTCACCATCCAAAACATGCCCGAGGAGCAAATCGGCGCCGTGTATGGCTCCGGTGACGGCTCGTTCAACAAAGTGGATTATCAAAAGGAAACCGGAACGGCCATCAGCGGCCTCAGCGGTTTTTCTTCCAGCATCTTTCTTACCCGCAGTCAGTCCTATGTTTTTTCCGCGAATCAGGCCAATAACGTATTCACGGTGAGCGGCGCATCCGGCGGCGGCTCCGCGCCGCTTAGCCTCCCCGGCGTCTATCGCGTCAGCACCAATCCAGGTGGCACCATGGCCCTGGCTTTCGTGCAGAACTCCAACTACGCCTACTACCCGCGTCAGTTGAGCACTTCGCAGTCGCAGGCCTACTCGGGCGGCTCCAGCACCTGGCCCAAGGCAGCAGTCGATTGCGAGCCACAGGCACTGCCCAGTTGGTGCCTGTTCCAGATGCAGAGCCCAGACCACCTCGACGCCACCGGCAATTATTATGGCGCGCCGCTGGCCTTCGATCGGCCCGTCAAGGCGCTCTACTCGAACGACGGCAGCACCGTTTACATTTTGAACTGCGGTCCCGAGTGCGGTGGCAACGCCTCTTCAGTTTCCGTCGTTCCCATAGCGCCATTGATCCTTACGCCCAACCTCAACTCTGGTCTACTGCCCTGCAACGCCAGCCCCTGTGCCAACACGGCCACCAAGCCAATGACCACGATTGCCGTCCCCGGCGGAGCCAGCAACGGCCTGGTCGATGGCACCACCATGTACCTCGTCGGCCAAAAGCCCAACGTGATCTCCGGGCAGACTTACTTCGGCGGCAACCTCAGCATTCTTAGCCTGAGCAACAACACCGTCTCCGCTCCGACGGCCATCAGCGACGGCCAACCCGGCTTCCTCAGCCGCATCATTGAAGCCGATGACAACACCCTCTGGATCGCCATGACCGGCTGCACCAACGGTCTGCGCGCGGCGACAAGTCTACCTGTAGGTTGCCTCACTCTGTACAACACCTTCACGAACAAGGTGACTCTCATCGAGCCCTATATCGGCGATGCCACGGGTATCACTGCGGTTCTCGGACTGCACAAGCTCTATGCGGCTGAGGGCGGCCAGGTTTACATCTACTCCACGGTGAATGGCGCATCGCTCGATAACCAGTACGTCACCGTCACCGGCACCGCATGGGACGTGGCCTACATGGACGCTACAACCGACGCCGACAACACGGTCTACTGATTCCGATGTCTCTACAATCCACTGAGTTTCACCCGCCCACGCAGCTTCACGCCGATGTGTTGGCTATCGCCGCCCATCGTGACGACGTGGAACAGACCTGCGGCGGAACGCTACTGCGCATGGCAGCTCGCGGCCTGCGCACCGCGATCCTCGACCTAACCCAAGGCGAAGCCGGCACACGCGGCAGCGCAGCCGAGCGCGCAAGTGAAGCTGAGCAGGCCGCGCACATTCTCGGCGTTGGCTGGCGCAGCGCGCTCAACTTTCCTGACGGCGCAATCGAAAACACCCTCGCCAATCGTATGGAAATCGTCCGCGTGCTGCGCCAGCTGCGGCCGCGCGTCGTGATTCTGCCGTACTGGCAGGCGCGCCATCCCGATCATGCAATCGTCGCCACCCTCGGCTACGATGCCTGCTTTCTCTCAGGCCTCAGCAAAGTCGATACTGGCACGGCTCCACATCGGCCTTTCAAGATCGTATATGCCTCGCTCTACGCCGACGTGCGCCCCAGCTTTATCGTCGATATCACGCCATTCATCGAGCAGCGCCACCTTGCGCTCATGGCCTACAAGTCGCAGTACGCGGACCAACCCACGGGCAGCAGCCTGTTCGTGCCCGAAGAAGAGATTCGCGAGCGCACCTTTGCCGAGGCCCGGCATTACGGTTTGCTGGCAGGCGTGAAGTTCGGCGAGCCGTTTGTGCAGAAAGAGGTCGGCCTGGTCGACGACCTGACGCTTGTTCCGGTGCAGTCCATCTGAAACTGCATCATAAGAAATGATTATCAAAACTAAAATAATAATAACTTTGCCTTATAGAAGGTCCTCGGGGACACTGGTCTTGTTGGTGGCTTCAGGAGGAGCATCGTGGCACAGAACTGGGACCCACAGGCATACGCGCAGACCGGAGCATTCGTGCATGGGCTGGCAGGCGGAGTTCTTGAGTGGCTTGAAGCCAAGCCCGGAGAGCACGTTCTCGACCTTGGCTGCGGAGATGGTCACCTTACCGTGCGCATCGCTGCATTGGGCGCAAAGGTCACCGGTGTTGACGCCTCAGCCGAGATGGTTGCAGCAGCAAAGGCGCTTGGCGCGGACGCAATCGAAGGCAATGCCGAGGCCCTGCCCTTTGCCGACCACGCATTCGATGCCGCATTTTCGAACGCCGTCCTGCACTGGGTTCGCGATCACGATGCCATGATGCGCGAGGTGCGGCGCGTGCTCAAGCCCGGCGGCCGCTTTGTGGCCGAGTTCGGCGGCCAGGGCAACATTGCCGCCATTCGCGTGGCGCTCATGGCGGTTCTCGAACGCCACGGTTTTGCCGGCGCGGAAGACGGCGTCAACTACTACGCAACTCCGGAGGCGTATAAGGCGCGCCTGGAACGACACGGCTTCCACGTCGAGCAGATCGCGCTGATCCCGCGCCCCACGCCGCTTGCTGAGGGTGGAATGGCGCAGTGGCTCAAGACCTTCCGCCGCGGAGTGATTGAGGCCCTGCCTGAATCAGCGCGCGAAGCCGTCATTCGCGAAACCGTTGAGCTGCTGGCTCCAGCGCTACAAGACGAGGCAGGGAATTGGACTGCCGATTATGTGCGGCTGCGGTTCATCGCCACGCTGTGAGTGCGAAGCTGCGTCACTGCTTCAATCGCCTCGTCCAATAGCCCGGGCGAGGCTTGGCATGAGCAACGGCTACAACTTGTATGTCGTGAAGGCGCTCGCGGAAGACTACGAAGTAGGGGTGTCGATCAAGAAAGGCTCTGCGCGTACCTTAGGATATACGGAGAGCATATGAGTGGAGTGGTAGTCAACTTCCGGTATGCAGCGTTGAGTTCTTCTTCAAATGAGAGAGCGGCGGAAAAGCTTCGATCCCAAAGATACACGGAAGCTTCCAACGCCTCCACCCGAGCTTCAGGATGAAACTCAAGCGGTTTCATCCACCTAGCCGGGCCTTTTTCAGTGCGGCCATCTCAGCCTGAACTTCCGCAAGCGGGATCATCTTCACCGCTCTGGAATCCATCTCATCCAGGCGGCGCGCAATCTCCGCCTCCCATGCCGCAGAAACCTCTCTCTCGTCTTCCTCGGGCTCGTCGTAAGCAAGACTCTCGTACAAAGAATCGGCCAGCTGGATTCTCTGCTCTTCGGGCAGCTGGTGGGCGAGTTGTTTGACTTCTTCGAAGGAGTGCTGCATGTGAAAATTGTACCGCGATTGTCGGAGAAAGACATCGGGGAGCAGCAATGAACGCCGCTCCCCGATGCATTCCCTGCAATCCAATCAATCCGCCGACAGCAGCTTGATGCGGAACAGCAGCCCCGCCACCAATCCGCCCAGGCTGGGCACCAGCAGGAATAGCCACACCTGTTGAAGCGCCTGTCCGCCCACAAACAGCGCCGGGCCAAGGCTGCGCGCCGGGTTCACGCTGACGCCGGTGATGCGAATGCCGAAGATGTGAATCACCACCAGGGTGAGTCCGATTGCCACGCCCGCAAATCCAAAGGGCGCGCTCTTCTGCGTTGAGCCCAGAATCACGAACACGAAGATCAGCGTCGCGACAAACTCAAACAGGATCGCCGAGGTCAAGTTGTAGCCGCCTTGGTACCCAGGCCCCCAGCCATTCTGGCCCAGGCCGCTGGCGTGCAGATCGTAACCGCCGGCAACGCCGCCTACGATCGCCGCAAGCACCCCGGCGGCCAAAACCGCGCCTAAAAACTGGCCCACCCAATGTCCGAGCATGTCTTTAATCGACATACGTCCGGCGACAAACATCCCCAGGCTGACGGCCGGGTTAATATGGCAGCCCGAGATGGGTCCAACGCTATAGGCAGCGCCAATGAGCGCCAGACCAAAGGCGAAAGCGATGCCCAGGACGCCCACCTTGTCGCCGGCAACCACTGCTGTTCCGCAACCAAAGAGCACCAGAATAAAAGTGCCCACCAACTCCGCAACATATTTCTTCATGGTTCCTCCGCTTTCTTGTATTTGGTAAACCGGAAAAGATCCAGCACTTTGCTGAAACTGTTTGCTCCAGCGGGCCCAGGGGAGGGAATCGGCGAACCCGGACAGAGAGTAAGAAGAATCGGCTCAATCAAAAGGCACACGGAGTCTTGCAGACCCGGAAAGCCCGAGTCAAGCAAAAAAAAACGGCCAGAAAGATACTCGTCTACCCCGCCCAAATTCATCAAACTTTTGCAAACTCTTCACTGGACTGCATTAGTCTGAGACTGAATCCGGAGTTGTTTCCGGGATGTGCTCCTGCGGTCTTTACACCACAACTCAAACGCAACGCCGAAG
>Ga0182012_10004488_pt1 | contig 14546 bp, 13 predicted proteins | sample 612S2SmetaG_FD_120486 | JGI IMG/M metagenome (GOLD analysis project Ga0182012, IMG submission 120486) | Permafrost microbial communities from Stordalen Mire, Sweden - 612S2S metaG | ecosystem: Environmental > Terrestrial > Soil > Wetlands > Permafrost | place: Sweden: Stordalen | collected... | reverse complement strand
AGAAATAATCAGCGACTTGCCTATGTTTGCGGCTTGCGCCCAATCGACGCCGCTGGTTCCAGAGCGCGCCTGCATAAGCTGGTTGGCGATGCCGACGCCGATGACCGATCCGATAAGTGTGTGAGAACTAGATGCCGGCAGGCCGAAGTACCAAGTGCCGAGGTTCCAGATAATCGCGGCGACCAGCAGCGCGAAAACCATGGCGAAGCCGGCTTTACTGCCGACTTGCAGGATGAGTTCGACGGGCAGCAGAGAGACGATGGCGAAGGCGACGAGTCCGCTCGAAGTGAGGACGCCGACGAAATTCCAGAAGCCGGACCATACGACGGCGATATGCGGCTCTAACGAATGCGTATAGATGACCGTAGCAACCGCGTTGGCGGTGTCGTGGAATCCGTTGACGAACTCGAAGCCCAGCGCCACCAGCAACGCAACGCCCAGCAAAACGTAGGGAAGAACGGATCCCCCATGAATCGAGGAAAGATCGAGCAGCAAATGATAGGCGGAATAAACCACGCCTATCACCAGAATGATGCCGAAGCCGATCATTCCAATCGCGCCCGGACTCTTGCTCATCTTGGCGTGAACTGCTGGGGTCGGGGTCGCTGTCGCTGTCGCGCTCATTATGGGTCTCCTGGGAAGTGTTGAAGCCAAGGGCTTCGTGTTAAGTGGACATACTAGGCAGCCGTTGTTACAGGAGTGTGAACGAAAACGGAAACCTCATCGGAGCTCGAGCCGGCGGGCGCGGCGCACAATGTCTACTAATATAGTAGACTATTCCCCCCGGATCGAGTGCTTCGATCCCCCATTCCCACACGACGGAGAAGCTATGAGCCAAATTCTTTCAGAAGTATTGAAGTCAAACGGAAGATATGCGTCAAATTTTGGCGAAAAAGGAAAGCTGGGGTTGCCACCCGCCCGCGGCTTCGCCATTCTTACCTGCATGGACGCGCGCCTCGACCCCGCCAAGTACGCGGGAGGGCGCGCCAGCGACGACGCTATTCGCTCGCTGGTCATTAGTTACAAGCTGCTGGGTACGAGGGAATTTTTGTCATACACCACACCGATTGCGGCATGGAATTTTTCACCAATGACGTCATGCGCGGGCTGCTGGATTCGAGTCTTGAAACTGCCGAGCTGACGCCCAAAGGGTTCCCCGATTTAGGCCATGGTCCGGGGTCGCGGGCCGGCGAATATATCGAGTGGCTAACGATCGAGGATCAAGCGCAGGCAGTCATCGACGATGTCGAGCGCATTCGCAACCATCCGCTGGTGCCGAAGTCGATTCCGATTTATGGCTTCGTCTACGATGTGCGATCGGGTAAGTTGATCGAAGTCGATGGCGCAAGTGCGGTGGGAAAAGCGGCGTAAACCGCCTTGGTTATGTGGGAACTAAATAATTGGGAACTCGTCCGTCCCAACTTTCCGGACGTTCTCCTCAGAAAAAATCCGGCAGCGGTCGAGGGCATCCTGAAGCTGTTGCTGCCATTTCTCCATAGCTGCGTCGTCGGAGTCTTTGGGGACGATCATATTGCGGCTGACCCGCATGAGCGCCCTCGAAAACGGACGCGGAATCGTCAGTTTGTCCCAGGTGTTGAGCACCCAGGGCTTGTCGAGCGCGACATGAAACCCGGCCATGGGTGCGCCCGTGAGCCGTGAGAGCAGGACCGGTCCGGGTTTGACGACCCAGCGTGGCCCGCGCGGACCGTCGATAGTGAACGCCGCGGAGAATCCGCGATCCACTTCGCGCTTCAGCGCGATCAGGCTGCGAACCGCGCCCTTGCTGCTCGACCCACGCACTTTCACGAAGCCGAACTTGCGAATGATCCGCCCAGTGTACTCCCCGTCAAAGCTGTCGCTGCTCATGACGCGTCCCCCGCTACCGCGCCATAGATAGATCCCCGGAATCATGCAGGAATGCCAGAAGTTATAGATCACCGGACGCACGCTTTGGTCTCCGGCGGAGCCTTCTTCCCAAGAAATGGAGTAGCGCAGCGTGGAACCGAGTATCCGGATCGCGAAATACCCGATCCATTCGATAAGGAAGAGCTGTACCCGTTGCCAGTGGGTGAACGTGCGCCACGGACTGTCTTCCTTCGGCAGCGGTGATACTTCGACGGGCGAGGAACTCACGTTCGTATTGTACGGCTATGAGGCGACGCCTATAGGGTATGCAGATAAGCCAGCAGATCCTGAACCTGCTGCGGCGAAAGCACCTGTCCGAAGCCTTCCATCTTCTCGCGGCCCATCCGAATCACATCTGTAACGCGGTCGTCGTTGGCGGGCATTCCGCTGGCGGGCAAATACTGCTTCGCGTATAGACCTTTCAGTCCCGGGCCTTTCTTGCCGCGCGTGGAATAAGGTTCGTGGCAGCGGTCGCAGTATTCGTCATAGACTTTGCGTCCCGCAGATTGCTGGGCGTTGAGTCCGAGTTGGGCGTCGGTTTTACGCAGCTCGGCGTCGCACCCGCTGAGCATGAACAATCCTAAAATGGAATACCCAGTCAGGCCTAGAAGCCAGCGTTGGCGATGTATCTTATTCATAGAGAGAAAGTGGCCTGCGCTTGCGCGCTTTGCATCTTCTTACAATCATAAGTCATGGCAGTGACGGTAAAGCGAATCTACGAAGAACCGAAGCCAACGGACGGCGTGCGTGTGCTGGTGGATCGCCTGTGGCCGCGCGGCGTCAGCAAAGAACGCGCAGCACTGCACGAATGGTTCAAGGAACTCGCACCCTCGGATGAATTGCGCGAATGGTTCCACGCGAGTCCGGCGGCCTGGTTGAGCTTTCGCAAGCGTTACTTGAAAGAACTGGCTGCGCCAGAAGCCGAAGCTGAGTTGCAGCAGCTTTATACGTTGGCGGCAAAGCGCAAGCGAGTCACGCTGCTTTTTGCGTCGAAAGATGAAGAGCACAACAACGCAGTGGTGTTGAAGGATTTGATCAACGGAATGCGCAAGCCTCCGACAGGAACCGGTCCCGCGCGTGCCAGCGCCGCACGCACTAGCAAAGTGCAAAGCATGCCCCGCCGCTAAAGCTGTTATATTTTCATCCTATGAAAGCTCTTCTGAACTGGGTTCTAAGCGCGCTCGCGGTGTGGCTGGTGGCACGGCTGGTGCCGGGATTTCACGTCAGCGGCCCCTTCGCCGCGCTCATCGCCGCGCTGGTCATCGGCTTCATCAATGCCACTCTGGGATTATTTCTCAAGATCATCACCTTCCCGCTGACCTTGGTCACGCTGGGGGTGTTCTGGCTGATTATCAATGCGGTGATGCTGGAACTGGCGTCCACCATCGTCCCCGGCTTTCACGTGGACACCTTCGCCGCCGCGTTCTGGGGCGCCATCGTACTCAGCCTCGTGAATATGCTGCTACGATGGCTGGCCAGCCCCGCTGGCGATCGGCGCTAGGCGAAACGTCCGTGGTAGGGCTCGCGGACGAACCGGCCTGCGCGGCAATGATTAACGTTTGAGGTCGAGCCGAACGCCGCGTTCGACCAGCTGATGGACGACTGCGGCGTGTCCGGGATATGGCGCTTTAGAGTGGAAAAGCGCAATCGTCGTCCTCGATTCGCAGTACGAGTTCCTTTCCGGTCGAACGCCCAGCCCTTTACAAACGATGGGGGAGTGACCACACGCCAGTTTTTCATTGACCATGGTTCGAGCTTCCCGGATATCTGACATGGCAATACCCTGTGTCATAAAGCTAGCAGTGGGTATCCATTTACTTGCCCACAAATAAAAAACCCTCCCTGCAGACGAGAGGGTTCTGTCTGAACTTAGTTTCTTGTTACCCGCGGACGACGTTGCCCGCTTGCAATCCTTTCGGGCCTTTCACCAGGTCATACTCGACCGTTTCGCCTTCGTTGAGGCTGCGGTAGCCATTTTCCTGAATCGCGGAGAAATGCACGAACACATCCTCGCCCGTGGACCGCTGGATAAACCCGTATCCCTTGGCCCCATTGAACCATTTGACTGTACCTTTTTCCCTCACAGACAACTCCTTTCGCCCCTGTAATGAAATTCTCCTCCGCCACTCCTTTTTGCTACCCCTTCGGAGCAGCGGACGAGTCCAACAAAAAGTTGTTCAAAATACAAAAGCCCCTAACACTCGCGCGGCGATAAAAAGCGGCGCGATGCGCAGGAGCCCGATAACCACGATCGAATTCTGACTGCTCCACACGAAAACACTGATCCCGAAGTGGTACCGAAAAATAAAGCTCAGCCGGATTAGCTAATTCGGCGAAGCACGAATGATATTCAGAACAGCCCTTATCTGGCAAGCGAGAAATTTAGTGGAGATATGTCCTGCGGTCATTTACTTGGTCAATGGTCCCAACTCATGCCAACCATCGCCCTCCTGTTCGCGCTATAAGGGAGTCCTGGTTCTTGGGAACGGGTGCACCCGAGCTCATCGTCGGTCGGTCATGTCCAATCTCCCTAATTTGGTGCTGCAATGACTCCGGAATAGTCCTGTTCTGTGTATCCGCCAAGTTGATAGTATCGACAGTGATCATCAGTACATCGTGTTGACTGTCAGAGCGACGGGAGGCTCTCGTAAATTCACCGTGCGCATGGGCAACTAAGAAGAGGATCGTATGAGCGCCATTTCTCGCAGTCCATTTTCGGGGCTCGCCGCATCAACGGCACGATATTTGCTGCACACCGAGGTTCATACGTTTGCGTTTTCGGTAGCGGCCAACGCGATTCTGTCGTTCTTTCCTTTCATCGTGCTGTTGCTGACGATCACGAAGAACGTCTTTCACTCGCCTGCCATGACCGACGCAGTTGTGGCGTTGCTGCGCGATTCGCTGCCCGCAGGACAGGACTTCGTCATCCGTAATCTAGAGGTAGTCGTGAGTATCCGCCATCGCGCTCAAATATTTTCCCTGCTCATTCTTTTGGTAACGTCGACCGGGATTTTTATGCCCCTGGAAGTGGCTTTGAATCACGTGTGGAGCTTCAAAAGCAACCGCTCTTACTTGGGTAATCAGTTGATCGCTCTTGGGCTTGCCTTTGCGTGCGGGACACTGGCCTTGCTTTCGATTGCGTTGACAGCGGGCAACGTCGTGTTGCTGCGCATGATCACTTTTGGACACGCTGCGTCGGCGGTTCGGGTACTTGCGTTTGTCACCATGAAAGTATTTGCCATTGCAGCGAGCATCGGCATCTTCTTCCTTATTTACTGGATATTGCCCAATGGCAAGGTTCCCCCCAAAGCAGTGTTGCCCGCCGCTGTCTTTATGGGACTACTGCTGGAACTTGTGAAGTACAGTTACATTCTGGCCCTGCCGCGGCTAAACTTCCAGGAAGTATATGGGCCGTTTGCGCTCTCGGTAAGCCTGATGTTCTGGGCGTTTCTTTCGGGATTGCTGTTGCTTGCCGGGGCGCACCTGTCGGCGCAGCGACATGTTTTGCTTATGGCGGGAAGCGCGGTGAACCTTCCGGAAGTTGTTGGTTGATCACATTCGTATTGTGACATCTGACGTAGCGCGGAGGACAGCGAGCGGCCTACTCTGAATTTGTCTCTGTCAATGGGCTGGCCTGGAGAAGGCTTGCCATGCGTGTTCGCGTTTGCGCCGTCGTGGGCGGCAGCATGTTGCTGCTTTGCCTTGTGCTTTCCGCAGGGGCCGAGCAAATGCGCGAACCGGCGCAACCTCCTCCATCCCTTCTGCCATGGCGTCCGCTGGTGCGCAAGTCTGGCTATATCTTTTCTGGCACCGTAACCAAGGTGAAGCCGTCTCCGGCGCGGGCCGGCGATGGGGTTTCCACCGTCTACGTGACGTTCCATGTGGATCACGGTATTTTGGGCGTGCGCACTGGCAAGATGCTCGTCATTCGCGAGTGGGCTGGGGTTTGGCAAAGCGGGGAGAAGTACCGCGTCGGCGAGCGCGTAGTCCTCTTTCTTCATCCCTTTAGCAAACTGGGGCTGACCAGCATTGTCGGTGGTCCGCAAGGGCGGTTGCAAATCGGGAAAGGCGGCGGGGTTATGATTCGTCCCCCGTTGTTGCCTATCGCCATAAGCCACCGTGTTCAAGAGCCCGCTGCAAGTCCAGAAATAAGTTTCCAGGATTTTGGACGATTTGTTCGCGGCATTCCGCGAGGTCGGCCATGAGACGAGTTCTGGCCATCTTGATTGCAATTCTGGTTCCGATGCAGATCGCCCAAGCCGGCGGGCCTTATTACATCGCCGGCCCCAGCTACTTCAACAACGGATTGGCCGGAACTCCGTTGACATGGGCAAATGGCGGGATCAATTACTACACCGATCAGGGTAATCTTAGTCCGATTTATCCCGGGCCCAGTGCCGACGCCCTCGTAGCGGACGCCTTCAGCCAATGGACTGCGATTCCGACGGCCGCAGTCGTGGCCAATCATGACGGCCAATTGGCCGAAGACGTGAATGGCTCCAACGTCTACGTTTCAGACGGAATGATCATCATGCCCGCGGATATCATGCCGAGCGCAGTTGGCACTCCGGTCGGCGTTGTCTACGACTATGACGGCACGGTGACGGACGCGCTGCTCGGCCAAGGCGCGGGAGATCCATCGGAGTGTTTCGGCAATGCTGTGTACGGCGGACTCGACAATTTTGCCGCTACCGCCAACTTCCTGCATGCTCTTGTTGTCATCAACGGAGTCTGCTTGGTGACGTCCACGCAACAGCCGGACGTTGAATATCGTCTCGTGCGCGTCCTGGGACGAGTCTTCGGGCTGAACTGGTCGCAGGTGAATTTGAATGTCATCACCGGTGATCCGCCGCCGACCCTCGACGATTACACGGGCTTCCCGGTTATGCATGCGTTGGATCCGATCGGATGCGTTCCGATCGCGCTTTGCTACTCGGACAGTGGACGGGTCAATCCGTACCTGCCAAAAGTGGACGATCAGGCGGCACTGTCATCGCTTTATCCGGTCACACCAGGGAACCAAGGGAGTTTTTTAGGCAAGCAGCTTTTTTCGGCAAACACCGCCGCTATTCAAGGCAACGTGTACTTCACGGATCAAAATGGCCAACCCGCGCAGGCCATGCAAGGAGTTAACGTGATCGCGCGATGGATCGATCCCAACACCGGCTTACCTTCCGACGCTTATTCTGCTGCCTCAGTTTCGGGATTCTTGTTTACCGGAAACGCTGGCAACATGCCGACCGGATACAACGACGGCGCGGGAAATCCGTTCAGCGAATTTGGCGATAACGACACGACCGTCGAAGGATCATTTACTTTATCCGGTCTGCAAATACCGGACGGATCGAACACAGCGCAGTACCAGGTCAGTGTGGAGGCTCTTGATTCCTTGTGGTCGGGGCCGGTCGGACCTTATGGGCCGTGGCAGGTCGAACCCTCTGGTTCTGTTCAGCCGATGCTTGTGAACGTCACTCTCGCCTCGACGGCGCAGCAAGATATCTTGATGGCTGGCAGCGCGATTCAAACCGCCAATTTATTCGGACCAACGACCTACTCGACGCCCGCGCCAGTGCCCACAACAGGAGATTGGATTGCCACCATCAGCGGTTACGGTGACACCGATTATTTGTGGTTCAACGCGCAGAATAACCGGACGCTGTCGGTCGAAGTCACAGCACTCGATGAGGCCGGCGGGATCTCAGAGTCGAAAGCACAGCCGGTGGTCGGCCTATGGGAGTTGTCCGACCCCGGAACTTCGCCGGCCCCCGCCAACACTTCGTCGGCCTTCAACTCCACGTTCTTTGGACTGACTCGCTTGGATGCCACGTTGCTGGAGACCACGGCCTTCCGCGTCGGGATCGCGGACTATCGCGGTGACGGACGGCCCGACTACTCGTATCACGCTCGCGTGTTCTATGGAGATACCGTAACGCCCGCACGGGCTAGCGTCGCGGGCAGAACTCCCCTGCAGATTCAGGGGTTAGGATTCCAACACGACACGACTCTTAACGTCGGTACAACGAACACAGCACCGTTGTCAGATTCTTCGAATCAATTGGCGATCGATGCTCCGGCGATGGCGGACGGTGCGCAAACGATCACGTTGAACGATCCCGGAACTGGTGGAAGCTCTGCCATGATCGGGGCCTTAACCTATGGGGCCGGGCCGACGGATATCATTCGCGCAATTTCGGCAGGCAATCCCTCTACGCCAGTGGGTGGGCAAGCGCCCAATCCCGTCATTGCTCAGGTCTTTGCCTCTGATGGCATCACTCCTGTCGCTGGGGCGAGCGTGTACTTTACCTCGTCTCCGCCACTTGCTTTTTCTGTCTGTGGCGGCGGTACGAATTGCACAGTCCTGACGGACGATACCGGTCAGGCATCCAGTCTCATGACTGTTCTCACAGCGGGGACGATGACAGTTTCCGCTGAGTTGGCGCCCGCATCGTACCAGTCGCCGCAAACCGTTCAAGTGAATCTCGTCGGAACGGAGAGTGCTTTGGATTTGTCGCTCCAATCGCCATATGCCTCTATCGCACAGGGAGCGACCGTTTCCGTTCCACTGACTGCGCGAGTCTTATCGAATGGTGTCCCGCAGAGTGGCAGCACGGTCGATTACATTATCGATCGAGGCAATGCGACTCTGAGCGCATCGACGCTAGTGACCAACTCGGCAGGCTATGCGACCTCCATGTTGCAAATTCCCAATATGTCAGCCGAGGTGCAAGTCAGTGTTTGCGTCGGACCAGGCAACAATCCTTGCCAAACGTTTTATGGAGTGTCCGTGCCACCATCGGCTTGGCAGTTGCAAGCGATTGCAGGAATCATCCAACTCATTCCGGTGGGGCAAACCTTCCAGCCAGTCAAAGTGCGAGTCGTAGACAACTCCGTCCCACCTAATCCAGTGCTGGGCGCTCCAATTGCTTTCCAGACGATTGTGGCCTTGTCGAACAGTAGCACTCCGGTGATTTGGATCGGCGAGACTGCAATCACCCAGCAACCTATGCCCGTGATTCTTTCTTCAACCCAACAAGCGCTCGCTGCAGACGGAAACGGCATGGCCACCATTCAGCCCAACAGTAACGGGTACCAGGGGGCGGCGGTTATTTTCGGCACAGCCACGGCCGACACTATGAACGTGGAATACGAACTACAATCGCTGTGGCCGCCGGACGGCGGCTGAAGCGGGCGATCTCCCAGCAGGGCGCCGTGGCGCTGCGTATCTAAAACCGACTGAATGAGAAGGCCTCGCCGCAACTCCGCGTCGAGGCGGTCCGATCCCAAGAATACGCCCCTACTGCTGTGGCGCCACTGGCTGCTGAGTCGGAGTCGCGGACGGCGGTTCTTTCCGTGGCGTCACATCTGGCACATGGACTGGATTGTTGACCTGACCGGTTTCGGCATCGGCAATGTGGATGCCAGTGTTGTCCAACAGAAGCCCCGTCGAGCGATCCAGTTCGATCCGCGATTTTTCATAGGCCGCCATGGCAGAGACGAGAGTCGATTCGGAAGTCGCCAGCGCCGATTCGTTCTGCAACACGAGGGTCGAAGTCGAAGCGCCCAACGCCAGCTTTTTCTGTTCAGCGTCGAGTGACTGGCGAGCGTAAGCAACCGCGGCCTGAGCGGACTCTACGCTGGCTAAATTCTGCTGGACCGCAAACTGCGCATTTCGCACCTCGATGCGCACCTGATTTTCAATCTGCTGCAAACGCACTTGCGCCTGGCGATATTCCAGTTCCGAGCGAATTTGAGTCGCTTGCGCCAGACGGTTGCGGATGGGGATATTCAGCGTTACGCCAACCCCTTTGTCCGGAGCCGTCGAATTCACTAATTGATTGAGCGTGCCGCCGTAGCTCGTGGTCGGGGAGATCGGAATGAACGTCTGAGGAGGATTCACCGCATTATTGGGTCCAGCACAGAAGCCTTCGCTTTGGCTGGCCAATGATTGCCCAGCGCAAAGATTTGACGGATTTTGCGCCCCCCCCAATCCCGATCCGTCGTAATAAGCGAACAGATCCAACGTAGGGAGCAAGGAATTCTTTATGGCTTTATTACTGATTTCCTGATTGGTCAGGTTAATGCGCGCCTGCGAGAGTTCGGTGCGATGGGCGAGCGCATTCTTAATCAAGTCCTCGGTCGGCACAACCGCTTGCTCAGTCGAAAGCACCATCGTCGAGGTTGGAACGACCTCGGCGTCGGCCAGTCTGGGGTCGACCAAGGTACGGCTTAGCGCATTCTTCATCAGCAGTTGCTGCAATTCAAGGTTGGTCTTCGCAATCGTCAGCTGTTGCTGGTTGCTTGCAACGGTGGCTTGCGCCTGGACTATCTGAATTGGCGCGAGTGTTCCTATATCCACTTGTTTTTTCGTATCGGAGAGCGTTCGGTCGGCAAATGCTAGCGACTCCTCAATCACACGAACATTCTCGTAGGCATACACCAAGTCCCAATAGATATTTTCGATTTGATCGACTGTCGTAATGATCTGGAGGCGAAACGCGGCGTCAGTAATCTCACGGTCATTTTTTGCGATGCGAATGAAACGGGTGTTGGGTGCAAAACCAAAACCTTGCAGCAGATGCTGCGTTAGTTTCAATTGAAAGCCAGAATTAAGTTGCGGGCTCAAACTTGAAAAAGCACTATTGGTAGTCGTTCGCGAGTTGGTGAAACCCAGCGACATATTTGTGCCGGTTTGGAAGGCTTGATTGTAGGCGAAATTATATGTGTTGGTGTTTTGATCAAGAATGGGCGCACCTGAAAACGCATTGCTGGAGATGCTCTTAAGCCGATCAGATTGCAATGTACTGCTCACGATCGGGTCGTAGCTATTGATGGTCGGGCCATCGCCAAGCGTAGAGCCGACGATGCCGCCCAAACCTGCGCCTGCGCCACCCGAGCCCGCGCTGGTTCCACCGGTGCCCGATCCCACAAGCGTGCCCAGACCGCCGACGCCGCCACCGGGCGTGTTCTGTACGACACCGCTATTGACGCCGAGGATGGAGCCGCCCGCTTTGGCTCGCAAGATGTCTGTGTCGGCGATGCTGAGCGTGTAACGAGCGATGGCGATGTCCATATTATTTTCGAGCGCGAGCGTGACCGCGTCGTCCATGGACAAATAGAGCTTACCGTTTTGCAGGAGTTGATCGATGCGCCCCGTGTTGGAGAAAATCGCTGGCGCAATATGCGTGGGAGTGTACGGCGCAATGAGGTTGGGGAAATGCGATTTCGGCTTGGCATAATCGCGCATGGACGTCGGTTGCTGCGACGAAGTCTGCGGTTGCGGCGCCTGCGGAGGCTTGGCCTGCGGTGTGACCACTTCCGACGTAGGAGAGGCGCTGGCGCCGCTGGATGAATCCTGGGCTGAGGCCGTAAGATTCAAAGCCGCCGCGAACAAAGCGATGCACCCCAGGCGCGCATAAACTTTCAACCAAACTAAAGACATTTCAGTTTTCTCCTGCTCGAACACTCAATTTTGGAATACGAATTTGGATATTGGATCAGTTGGAATTACAGGTCTTGCGCGTGAACCAATCGTAATTACGCAAACCTCAACGACGAAGTTTCAAGATTTATGTCACCCTGCGTCCGGCCCAGCCTTCCGAAAAAGCGTCGCGTGGCCGATGTCGCCGGAAAAAGCTTCTCTGCTTTCAATAAGATGCCATAGTATATCCGACATGACCGGAAACCCTGTTAACCGCGGACTGCGATTTGTGTAAAGCCGCCCCGTCACTGCTCGATTAAGCACTTTCGATGACCCAAAGCGCTAAGATGATTCCAAAAGCTAGTGCTAAGAAACATTAAACTCGTGCTGGCCTACGACGGCACGGATTTCGCTGGCTGGCAAGTTCAGCCTTCCGCCGCGACAATCCAGGGCACGCTGGCCTCTGCTATTGGACGCGTGACCGGAGAAATCGTCTTGCCGCAAGGGTCGGGGCGCACCGATGCCGGGGTCCACGCCCATCGGCAGGTCGCGAGTTTTTGCACGAACTCTCCGATCCCGGTGAAGAACATCGCGAAGGCTCTCAACGACACGATGCCGCCATCCATAAGGGTTCTTTCCGCCCAAGAGGAGTCGCTCGAATTTCATGCCCGCAAATCAGCGCTCGCCAAAACCTATGTTTATCGCGTGTATCGCGCGGGTATTTGTCCGCCATTTCTGGCCCGCTACGTGTGGCATTATCCTTATCAACTCGACTTATCGCCGATGCAACAAGCGGCGGCTGAAATTGTCGGCGAGCATGACTTTACTTCATTCGCGGCGGTTGATCCCGAGCACGGCAAGGATGAGCCGTTGTCCAGTGTGAGGCGGATTTTTTCGTCGGCCTGGCGCAGCGAGGGCGACGAATGGGCTTATACCGTGCGCGGCAACGGTTTTTTGCACCACATGGTGAGGAATCTTGTGGGTACTTTTGTTTTGGTCGGGAAGGGGACGATTCGGCCAGAGGCCACCCGTCAAATTCTAGATGCGCGCAAGCGCTCGGCCGCCGGGGCGACGGCGCCCGCGTCAGGACTTTTTCTAGCCGATGTGGAATATTGAGGGGTCAAATCTTTCATGACTGTCGACGTCGAATCCCAAAGTCGTACGATTCAGTCCCTGAACCCTGCGACGGGTGATGTGCTGGGAGAAGTGCCCTGCGCCAGCGATGACGAGGTTCGTCGTGCCGTTGCAATGGCACGAGCCGCGCAGCCTTCGTGGAACAAGCTCGGCATTCGGGTCCGGCTTGCTATCATCCAGCAATTCCAAAAGCTGCTGCTGGAAAAGAAGTCTGAGATTGCGCAGGCCATTACCGGCGAAGCCGGCAAGCCTTACGTCGAAGCGTTGATGACCGAAGTGCAGGTTGTGCTCGACGCAGCTCGATTTTGTATCGCCAATGCGCAAGACTTTCTAGCACCGCAACGCCTGCCGCATGGCAACCTCGCCATGAAGACGAAGTCGGGCTCGATATGGCGCGAGTCGCATGGCGTAATTGGAATTATCTCCCCGTGGAATTATCCGTTTTCGATTCCCGCGACGGAGAGCCTCGCCGCACTCGCAATGGGAAATGCCGTCCTACTCAAGCCTTCTGAGTTGACTCCGCTAACCGCTTTAGAGTTGGCTAAGTTACTACACGAAGCGGGAGTTCCTCGCGACGTTTTCCAGGTCGTAATCGGCGAAGGATCGACCGGCGCGGTTTTGGTCAATTCCGACATCGATAAGCTCGTGTTCACAGGCAGTGTGAGGACCGGAAAGAAGATCGCGCAACTGTCTGCGGCAAAGCTCTTGCCTGTTGTGCTTGAACTGGGTGGCAAAGATCCCATGATCGTGCTCGAGGATGCGAATGTTGATGTGGCGTCCAGTGCGGCGGTGTGGGGCGCGTTCGTCAATGCAGGGCAGACGTGTCTGTCAGTCGAGCGCTGCTATGTGCATCGCAGTATTTATGAAAAGTTCTTAGCGGCGTGTGCGAGCAGAATCAGTCGGCTTCGCGTAGGGGACGGCTCAGAAAGCGGGATCGACATTGGCCCGTTGATTCACGAACGCCAAGTCGCCGTCATAGAAGGACACATCGAAGATGCGGTGCGTCGGGGTGCGAGGATTTTGGCAGGGGGCAAGCGACTGCCTGACGTGGGTGCAAATTTCTATGCGCCGACGCTGCTTCGCGATGTGACGCATGACATGCTCATCATGCAGGAAGAAACTTTCGGCCCAGTGCTGCCGGTGATGAGTTTCGCCGACGATGCAGAAGCGGTCCGACTCGCCAATGATTCAGTCTATGGGCTCGCGGCGAGCATATTTACGCGCGATCCTGCGCGAGCGAAGCGAATTGCTGCGCAACTGCAAGCGGGCACGGTCATGATCAATGACGCCATTTCTTGCTTCAGCATCAGCGAGGCGCCGCACGGCGGTGTGAAGGCCAGCGGGATCGGGCGAACTCATGGCCGCTTCGGATTCGAAGAAATGGTGCGGGTGAAATATGTCGACGCTGACCGACTGCCAGACATGAAGAAAATTTGGTGGTATAAATATGGTGCCGCGCTTCCGGCGCAGATGGAGGGTTTTCTGGATATGCTGTTCTCCCGAAAACTAATCGCGAAGGTCCGTGGAGCCCTCCGCGCCACTGGCAGTCTGCTAAGGCGGGATCGCCTCTGATGCCGTGCGTCCTCCATTTCCAGTAAACTTTATCTGCGAAGAATTATGGATGCATCGGAACTGATCTACGACTGGAACCACGCGGAGCCGGCCCGCCTTCCGTTCACCCATCCCGTGTTGCTGAACGATGAGACCTTGCGTGACGGATTGCAATCGCCCTCTGTGCGGGATCCTTCCATTAGCGAAAAGCTCGAAATTCTGCACTTGATGGAAGGTCTGGGCATCACTTCTGCCAATCTTGGACTTCCGGGCGCGGGGCCGCGGGCGGTCGAAGCCGTTGAAGCGCTGGCTCGTGAAATTGTGGGTCGAAGGTTGAAGATAACCGCCAATTGCGCGGCTCGTACGCATGAGAATGACATCCGTCCGGTTGCCGAGATCGTGCAGCGCACGGGGCTCGATATCGAGGCGGCAATGTTCATCGGCTCCAGCCCGATTCGCCGCTATGCCGAGGGCTGGACTGAAGATTTTCTGTTTGCGACCACTGAGAAGGCGGTGCGCTACGCCGTGTCGCTGGGGT
>Ga0182012_10004485_pt1 | contig 14549 bp, 11 predicted proteins | sample 612S2SmetaG_FD_120486 | JGI IMG/M metagenome (GOLD analysis project Ga0182012, IMG submission 120486) | Permafrost microbial communities from Stordalen Mire, Sweden - 612S2S metaG | ecosystem: Environmental > Terrestrial > Soil > Wetlands > Permafrost | place: Sweden: Stordalen | collected... | reverse complement strand
GCCAGCTCCGCTGCCTCTTCAAAGCTGATCACTTTCACGCGCAGCGCGTCCGGGCACACTCTTGGGTCGGCGGTCATGATGCCGTCCACATCGGTCCAAATCTCGATGGCCTCGGCGGTGATTGCGCCGCCAATAAGCGCGCCAGTGAAGTCCGACCCTCCGCGGCCCAGCGTGGTGGTAATGCCGGCCTCGTTCGATCCGATGAAGCCGCCCATCACCGGAACCTTGCCCTCGCGCATGAGTGGAACCAGTTTTTCCGTGGCCCGCCGCTCGATGATGTCGTCCATCGGAATCGCTTTTTGAAACTGCGAGTCGGTAATAACGATCTCGCGCGCATCGACGGGAACGCCGTTCACGCCCAACTCGCAGAATGCCGCCGCTACAATGCGGCTCGACAGCCGCTCGCCGTAGCTCACGATCAAATCGGAAATGCGCGGCGTGAGTTCGAGAATGGCAGCCAGCCCGCGCAGCACTTCGTCGAGCGCGTCGAATTTCTGGTCGATGTAATTTTGCAACTCAGCGATGGATGCCTGAACCTTCACCAGCTCAGCGGCCGTATCGCGATGCCGCGCGCGCAGCCGCGAGCTGATCGCCAGCGCTCCCGTCTTGTCGCCCTTTGAGGCCGCTTCGCCCGCGCGCAACAACTGGTCCGTCACCTTGGCCATGGCGCTGACGACGACAGCCGGACTCTTGCCCTGCGCCACGCGCCCGGCCACAATCGATGCGGTACGCGCAATCGCCGCCTGATCCTGCACTGACGTGCCGCCAAACTTCATCACTACCAGATTCATCTCTGCATTCCCATTGGTTCCGCTTGAAAGGCGGGTGCCCCAGGTCTCGCATCTGAGACCTGGGAAATCAGAAAACTTATCCCCGTGCTGAAACTGTCTCGCGCACCGGATCGAGCTTGCCGAGGCTGGAGAGCAGCTCGGCATTGAGGATGGTTGCTCCTGCCGCGCCGCGCACCGTGTTGTGCGACAGCACAACAAACTTCCAGTCGAGCAGATTGCAGCGGCGCAGTCGGCCCACGGTTGCAGCCATGCCGTTGCCGCGATTGCGATCCAGCCGGGGCTGCGGGCGGTCATCTTGCGGCGCGTACTGGACAGGCTGATCGGGCGCCATCGGCAGGTGCTGTCCTTTGAGGGGCTGAAACTCGCTCCACGCGGCAAGAATCTGCTCCGCCGTAGCAGGCTTGGTCAGCTTTACGGAAACAGCAACGGTGTGCCCGTCAACCACCGCCACGCGATTGCAACTGGCGCTCATGCGCGCGTTCAGCGGCGTAACCGAATGGCCCTCCAACTTGCCTAGCAGCTTGAGCGTCTCGGCCTCCATCTTTTCTTCTTCGCCGCCGATGTAGGGGATGACGTTGTCGAGAATGTCCATCGAAGGAACGCCGGGATAACCCGCGCCGCTGACGGCCTGCATCGAGGTGGCAAAGATCTGCTCCACGCCAAAGCGGTCAACGAGCGGCTTGAGCGCCAGTACCGGGCCCATCGCGGTGCAGTTGGAGTTGGTAACAATGTAGCCGCCGGACTCCTTGCGCCACTGCTGCTCCTCGATCAGATGCAAGTGATCGGCGTTGACCTCAGGCAGCACCAGCGGAACATTCGGCGTCATGCGGAAGGCGCTTGAGTTCGAGATGACCGCGCAGCCTGCGGCTGCAAATGCCGGCTCCATCTCGCGCGCGAAGGCAGCGTCTATTGAGGCGAAAATAATCTTCGGCGCGCCGGCAGGGTCGGCCGGAGACAGCGTCATCTTGGCGAGGCGTTCGGGCAGCGCCGTATCCAGCCGCCACTTGGCGGCTTCGGCGTAAGTCTTTCCGGAAGAGCGGTCGCTGGCCGCAAGCCAGGCGATCTCAAACCAGGGGTGGTTTTCGAGCAGTTGAATGTAGCGTTGGCCGACCATGCCGGTCGCGCCCAGGATGCCGATTTGGAGTCTTGTTTTCATGGCCTTAACTATCTAGTGTACAGGAGGTTTGGTGCGGAGGGGAGTGGGCCGCGAAGAGGCGATGAAACGCAAACGGTGCGAGCTGTTGCAACGACGCATTCTTCCTACGACTTCTTTTTTGTTCCGTGACTGCGCAGCAGGCCTTCCAGCTCTTCCTTGAACTCACGCACATCGGTGAAGTCGCGATAGACGGAGGCGAAGCGAATATAAGCCACCGTGTCGAGGTTCTTCAGGTGCTCCATGATCAGCTCGCCGATCTCATTCGTGGTGCGCTCGCGTTCCGGCGCGTCGATGAGGTACGCCTCGGCGGCATCGACAATCTGTTCGAGCTGGGTGGACGAAACGGGGCGCTTTTCGCAGGCGCGCAGCAGGCCGCTCAACACTTTTTGCCTGTCGAAGCGCTCGCGGCGTCCGTCTTTCTTCACCACCATGTAGGGGATTTCGTCGATGCGCTCGTAGGTGGTAAAGCGGCGGTTGCAGCTCTCGCACTCGCGGCGGCGGCGGATGGAATCGGCTTCCTTGCTCTCCCGCGAATCGACGACCCGGTCTTGTGCGAAACCGCAAAAAGGACACTTCATGTTAATGCGATTCTACGGCATCGAGCGACTGTGCGATTTTGCAAGCCAGCCCACGAACTTGGGTGCCCCAGGTCTCGCTGTTGAGACCCGGGAAAGCACGAATCCATGCGATTACAGAACTAGGAAGCAGCGCTGTGTCCAGCGCATTGCATCACGCCGAGGAACCGAACCCACGGCCCCACGGCCTCGCGATATTGATGAGCCAGGACGCGCGAAATCTGGTGCAGATGCGTCATGTCATGCGCTGCCCAGGTGGCCAGCAACTGCGACAGCGTCACCTCGCCCAAAGCTGGATGACTGCCTAGCCGTTCGAGATCCGACGGAGTTAGATTCAGGGCTCTCAACTCGTCGAGATTTCGCGCCCGCGCCTGCGCAAATTCATCCAGCAATTGATGCAAAGATTTTCCCGAGCTATAGCGCACATGTTCTTCGCGATTGAATGGCGGAAACACATGGTCTCCGTCTGGCTGCAAAATGACTCTTGCCCTCGGCGGCCAATCGTCATGTTCGCAATGGACCAGGTGGGCAACAACATCGGTTGCGCTCCATGTGTTCGGCCCTTCCTTGCTGCGCGTCCACTCCTCAGGCAAGTCGCGTAAGAGCGCGTCGAGGGCAGCCGGCGTGCGGGCAAGCATCGCGATTGTTAATTCCAGATTCTGTTTCATAACCCCCTCACTTTCCCCGTTCCCTAGTTCCCTCGTTCTCTAGTTCCCTCGTTCCCTTGTTCCCTGGTTCCCTTGTTCCCTGGTTCCCTATTTTCAAATTCCCAGCTCAGCTCGAATCGCTCCAGCAATCCGCTCCGCATGCTCCTGCATGGCGCTTTCGCTCTCAGCTTCGATCATGACTCTTGCAAGCTTCTCTGTGCCCGAGTAGCGAATCACCACGCGGCCGATGTCCTTCAATGCTTCTTCGGCCGCGCGAATGACTGCGGCCACTGCGGGAATTGCATCCAGCGGCTTCTTCTCGCGCACTTTGATATTCACGATCACCTGCGGATAGACCTTGAGATCGGCGGTGAGTTCTTCAATCGTCTTGCCGCTGCGTGCGATCAGGTCCAGCACGACGAGCGCGGTCAAAATTCCATCGCCCGTTGTGGCCAGGTGCGGAAACAGAATGTGCCCGGACTGCTCGCCGCCAAGCGCCGCATCGTGCTTCTGCATCTGCTCCAAAACATACCTGTCGCCGACTCCTGCGCGCAACATGCGAATGCCGCTCCGCTTGAGCGCCGCCTCCAGGCCCATGTTCGACATGGTGGTTGCCACGACAAGATCGCCGGTGAGCAGGCCGCGCTCTTTCAAGTCGCGCGCCGCCATGAGCAGAATCGCGTCTCCGTTGATTACGTTATTCCGCGCTCCGGCCAACATGCAGCGGTCCGCGTCGCCGTCGAACGTGAGTCCTAGAGTGGCCCCATGTCTTACGGTCTCGGCAGCGACAGCTTCCGGATGCAATGCGCCGCAGTCCAGGTTGATGTTGCGACCATCGGGCTCCACGTTGAGCAGAACTACCTGCCCGGTGCCCTCTGCGTCAAGGCGAAGGAATAGTTCCGGCGCAATGCCGGCAGCCGCGCCGTTGGCGCAGTCCACCACGATCTTCAATCCGGAAAGCTTGAGCCCCGGAACCGAATCGATGAGGAAACAAATGTAGTCCTCGGCGTATTCGGGATTGTCTTCGACAGCGGCAAGGGATTGGGGATCGGGGACTGCAATCTTCGCCGCATGGTGCAGAATCTCGTCTTCCATGTCCAGCTCGACCGCGTCGGCCAGCTTGTATCCGTCGCCGGCGAAGAGCTTGATGCCGTTGTCCTGCCATGGATTGTGGCTGGCTGAGATGACCGCGCCGGCATGGAAGCCATGCTTGCGCGCGAGGAATGCAATGGCAGGCGTGGGAACAATTCCGGCGCTCTCGACACGCGCGCCGCCCTCGCGCAGGCCAGCGGCCAAGGTCGCCGCGATCCATGGGCCCGACTCGCGCGTGTCGCGGCCCAGCAGGACTCTTGGCTCCGCCGTCTCTCGCCGCAGCGAGTGCGCCAGAGCCAGGCCAACGGCGTAAATGGTGGTGGGATCGAGGGGCTCCTGGCCGGCAACGGCGCGAATGCCGTCGGTGCCAAATAATTTGCGTGCGCTTGCTGTCGTCATATTCCTCAGTTCTTATTTCTCTTTTTCGGTGCGGGCCCAGTTGCATCCGAAGCTTCATCCATCGTCTTCGAAATTGTTTCCACGCGACTGCTGAATTCGCCCGTCGCCACTCTGGTTCGAACCCGGTCGCCTTCGCGGAGTTGCGCGGCAGAGCGGATCAGGCTGCCGTCTTCCAGATGCACGAGCGCGTAGCCGCGATCCAGCACGGCCAGGGGCGACAGCGAATGAAGCCGCGCATCGACCGCTTCCCTGCGCGCTATAGAACGCTGTATCGTCCGGTCGAGCGAGCGATGCATTCGCGTAGTGCACGCCTGCAACCGCTCTCGCGCTTGCGCCAGCGCCTGGCGCGGATCGCTGCGCAGCACGGCGGCTGTGAGTTCTGCCAAATGGTTCTGCCGGCGGCGAATCCGGCCCGCCAGCGCCGTCTCCTGGCGCAGGCTCAGGTCATCTAGTCGCAACGACGCGCGGCGCAGCAACGCGGCCACGCGCGATTCCGCGCGGCTCACCGGCAGGCGCGACCATTGCTGACGAGCCTTCAACACCTGGAATCGCCCGGCGCGCTCCAGCCGCCGCGACAGCGTGGAAATATGATCGGCAATCTTGTGCTGGGCTTCGGTGATCAGCTCGGCAGCAGCCGAAGGGGTGGGCGCGCGCAGGTCGGCGACAAAATCCGCAATGGTGAAATCGGTCTCGTGCCCCACCGCGGAGACAACGGGAAGTTTGCTCGATGCAATTGCCCTGGCAACGCGCTCGCTGTTGAAGGCAGCCAGGTCTTCGAGCGATCCGCCGCCGCGCGCGACGACGATCAGGTCGACGGATTGCGAAAGATTCAGTTCTGCGATTGCAGCTTCCATCTCGGCAGGCGCGGAATCGCCCTGCACACTCACCGGATAAAGCAAAACACTTAAACCGGAGTGACGGCGGCCGACGATATTCAAAAAGTCGCGAATCACAGCGCCGGTGGGCGACGTAACGATGCCCACCGCGCGCGGAAAGGCAGGCAGCGGACGCTTGCGCGCGGCGTCAAAGAGCCCTTCGGCCTTGAGCCGCTCTTTCAACTGCTCGAAGGCCAGTTGCAGCGAGCCTGCTCCGACCGGCTCCATGGTCTCGGCCACAAGTTGCATCTGCCCGCGCTGCTCGTAGACACTGACGCGGCCGCGAACTAAAACATGCAGCCCGTCTTCAGGCCGGAAGCGGAGCAGCACCGCCTGTCGGCGAAACAGAACCACGGGCAACTGCGCATCCGCGTCTTTGAGCGTGAAGTAGACGTGGCCCGACGGCGCAGGCCGGAAGTTTGAGATCTCTCCCTCGACCCAGACATCGCTGTACTGCTCCTCGACCAGCTCGCGCACCTGGCCAACCAGATCGCGCACCAGCCAGACGCGGCGCGCGTGGCGCGGCGAGTCGAAGGTCAGGTCGAGCTGCGGCTCAAATGGATCGCGGGTGGACACTGAATAGAAGTTTAATGGGTGGACGCGACACGCCGTCTTTGTTCGATCTGATTTCGCAGCTACCCCGCGGGGCGGGGGAAAATTGCCGGTTTCGCCTCCCCAAGTAAATCGCGGGGCAAACCACCGCGCCTACGGCTCTGCCGGAGGATATTTATCCCTTAGTCTCTGCTTTTCCCCAGCGCCTTCTCAATCCCCGCCTGCGCCAGCGGCGTCATCACTGCATACCCGGCAGCATTGGGATGCACGCCATCGCTGCTCAGCGCCGCCGGCAATCCATCCCGCGCGTCCTTCATGGCTGTGTGGTAGTCGACATAGAGAAAGCCTCTCTCGGCCGCGTATCTCTTCATCCAGGCATTCACCGCCACAATCTTCGCCGCGGGCTCGAGGCCCGGCTTCCACGGGTAGTCGTATGCCGGCAGCACGGAGCACAGCACTACCTTGATTCCGTTTGCCGAGGCCAGCTCAGCCATTGAGGCCAGATTTCCCTCCGTCTCTTCCAGAGTCATCGGCCCGGTGTTGCCCGCGATGTCGTTGGTTCCCGCCAAAATCACCACCACCTTCGGCTTGAGATCAATCACATCCTGGCGAAAGCGCAACACCATCTGCGGCGTGGTCTGCCCGCTGATGCCGCGATTCACATACGGCTTGCCGGGAAAGGAGCTGTCGAGCTTCCAACTCTCCGTGATGGAGTCTCCCATGAAGACCACACGATTCTCGCCCGCCGCTGGTGCGCCCATTTGCAAATCCTCCTGTTTGAACCGGCCCAGCCACGGCCAGTCGTTCTTCATCTGTTCTTCGTGCGCTCTTTGCGCTGCCGTTGCTTCGGCGGCTTTGTTGTCTGGCGCAGCCGCTGGAGCCTGCGCCCGACTTGCGCCGGCCAATGCCAGCGCAGCCAACAGTGTTGCCATCACTCTAAAATTCATGCGTCGGTTCATGCGTCTCTCTCCATCGATCTCCGCAAAGTTCTGCTCCTGCATCCATGCCTTCGCCGTCGCACTGATTCTAGTTTCCTGCGAGTCAACAAGCTACGGATTTTTCACTTATTGATCCGGCCAGGACATACAAATTCCCCGTGCAAGAACATACCAACGCCCCGTGCCCCATCCTTGCGCCTTTTTTCTGGCGCAAGGGTGGGAAACCGCAACGCCAGCCGGTGCCCGATCACCGGAAGCTTTTTCCACATTGCGAGCTCCACCTTGCACCGCGCCACCGCGCCGCCCCATGCGCTAGGCTTGAATCTCATGAGCACCTGCCCCATCTGTGACGGAGTGGGCCTGGTTCGCGTAATGGACGCGGCCGGCAAGTGGGTCTCCCGCGCCTGCGAGTGCCAGCAGCTCCAGCGCGAAGACCGCCGCCTCTCCTCCGCCCGCATTCCGCAGCGCTACCGCGACTGCACCCTCGACGCATTTGATCCCTCGTACAAAGGCGCGGACGAGTCGCTGGGCCGCGCACTGCTCACGGCGCGAAGATTTGTAGACTCCTACCCGGTTGATACCGCAGGCCGGGGGCTGTTGCTGGTCGGCTCGGCGGGACTCGGCAAAACGCATCTGGCTGTCGGAGTTTTGCAGCGGTTGGTGCGCGAGCGTGGCGTCCACGGCCTCTTCTGCGACTATCGCGAGCTGCTCAAGAACATCCAGAACAGCTACAACGCGCAGGTCAACACAACGGAACTGGAGCTGCTCAAGCCGGTCTTCGCGGCGGAGGTTCTGGTCATCGACGATCTGGGCGCGCAAAAGCCCAACGAGTGGGTCTGGGATACGGTTGCGCTCATTCTCAACACGAGATACAACGACCGCCAGACAACGATCATCACCACCAACTACGAAGACAAGCCCGCCGGCCAGGGCGCCAAGTCGGACGCCGAGCGCGCCGCCCGCGAACCTACCCTGGGCGACCGCATCGGCGACCGGATGAGGTCGAGATTGTCGGAGATGTGCATCCGCGTGGAGATGAAGGGCGAAGATTTTCGGCAGACGGTGAAGCGCGCCCGTTTCGGATGACCGCCATCTTTGCCCATTCACTCGTTACTATCCAACCGCCTCGGAATCCGCCAGGAGACGACCGCCATGCCGCAGAGTCAAAGGCTTGCCGACACACCACCCGAGCTTGTCATCCGCGCCTTCCAGCCCGGCGATGAATCCGCCTTTCGCGCCCTCAACGAAGAATGGATCACGCGCTACTTCGCTCTCGAACCCAAGGACGAAAAAATCTTCGCCGATCCGAAGGCGACCATCCTTGACCCCGGCGGCCAAATCCTCTTCGCCCTGCTCGACGGCCGGCACGTCGGCTGCTGCGCTCTGCTCCGCACCAGCCCCACGGAGTTCGAACTCTCCAAGCTCGCCGTGTCGCAAGAGCATCAAGGCGCAGGCATCGGCCGCAAACTCTTTGAGGCGGTCATCCGCTACGGCCGAGCCGCCGGCGCTACACGCCTTTACCTCGATACCAATCACACACTCATCCCAGCCATACGGCTCTACGAATCCCTCGGCTTCCGCCACATCGATCCCGCGCGCATCACCCCATCCCCTTACGCGCGCACCGATGTCTACATGGAACTCGTCTTCGCATGATTTGTTCTTGATCGATTTGTTCTCGACTGATTTGTTCTCGTTTGATTCGTTCTCGGCCGGCGTGTTCTCGACGCGCGCGTTCTGGACGCATGTGTTCCCAAGCCTGTGACGCTGCAAGTCACGGAGCAAGACGACCCGATTCACCATTTCGGCACGGAGTCCTTCCGGCCCACAGGTCGCCGCGGCGCTGGTCTTGCATTTTCAACACTCCGCCGCGGTAATTCGCCAGATTAGAACCGAACTGTCACCTCCTGTTCACAATCAAACCGTTATCTTCGTTTTGAAGTCCGTTTTGGCGGCCTGCCATCCGCCGAATTCTCCCTTTCGCCATTGCTGCCCAAGCTGTGTTCGCTACAACTCCCGGAGGAAATTCAAATCATGATCCGTAAATTGCTTCTGCCCACGGTCGCGGCTGCGCTGGCCATTGTCACCGCCGGTTGTACCAATTCCTATGTGCCCCCTGTTGCTCCAACCACTCCAACGCCGCCAGTCAGCAACCTGTCCACGCTTGGCTCGCCGGCAACCCCGATTAAATATGTAGTTGTCATTTTCGGCGAAAACATTTCTTATGACCACTACTTCGGCACCTACCCCAAGGTTGCCTACAGTGCGGCGAACGCGCTCAACGCCAACGAGAACGACCAGACCAATTTTGTTTTGAGCGGAACTGCTCAGGCGAATAACAACCTGGTAACGCCGCTGGTCCCCGGCACCTCGACAGCGATTGCCAACCCGACGCTGCTCACAGCCAACCCCAACGGCCCCGGCGGCTCGGGCGCAGCCTTTAACGGAGCCAATGCGGTGCAGCCCTTCCTGCTGTGGAACACACAGGCTCTCACCGGCGACATGGGCCACTCCCCCAAGCCGGAGCAGATTGCCTACGACAACGGCGCGATGGACCAGTTCCCCGGCTCCACGGGCGCGGATCAGTTGGTGCCGTTGACGGTTTCCAACGACATTACCGCGGACCTCTCCAGCAAGGGCCAGGTCATGGGCTACTTTGACGGCACCACCGTGACCGCCATGTGGAACTACGCGAATACCTATGCCATGAACGACAACACGTACACCTCGCAGTTTGGCCCATCCACTCCCGGCGCCATCAACCTGATCTCCGGGCAGACCAACGGCTTTGCGGCGACCTTGAACGTGATCCCCGGCGTCACCGGCGTCACCACCGGCGGCTGCACCGTGCCCACCGGCAGCAGCCCGACCGTCTGCACACAAGCCTCCGGCAACGTGGTTCCCGATGGCAACGGCAACTGGACCCTGGTGGGCGACGAAGACCCGCTCTACGACGTGTGCTCCACCGGCACGACCCAGGTGCAGATGGCGGGCAAGAACATCGGCGATCTGCTCAATGCCAAGAAGATTACCTGGGGATGGTTTGAGGGCGGATTCAACCTGACAGCTACGCCCAACGCGAATGGCAGCTACGGCTGCAACCGCTACACGACACCCAATCCGGGCATTTACAACACGGCAAATGTGCAGAATCCGTACGAAGTCGATCCCGACTACATCCAGCACCACCAGCCCTTCCAGTACTACGCCAGCACGGCAAACCCCACGCACGCGCGTCCCAGTTCCGTCGCGTCGATCGGCAACTCGTATGAAATTGACGGAGCCACACCCGAGCCGGCCAACCACCAGTACGACACCAGCGACTTCATGGCTGCACTGGCTGTGAACAACATTCCCGCGGTCAGCTTTCTCAAGGCTCCCGGCTTCGAGGACGGCCACCCCGGCTACTCCGATCCGACCGATGAGCAGGCCTTCATCGTAAAGACCGTCAACGCCCTCCAGGCCAGCCCGCTCTGGGCCAATATGCTGGTCATCATTACCTATGACGATTCCGATGGCTGGTACGACCACCAGATGCCGCCGATCGTCAATCCCTCAACCAGCACGCTGGTGGACTTCCTGAGCAACCCAGCTGGCGGAAGCTGCACCGGCACGACCGGCGCAGCCTCGCAACAGGGAATTACGACCCCTGCGACTGCGCTGCTCGGTACAGCAGGAGTTCCCGTGCTTGGCCGCTGCGGTTACGGCACGCGCATTCCGTTTCTGGTGATCTCGCCCTACTCCAAGAAGAATTACGTGGACCACACCCTGCTCGACCAGAGCTCCGTCATCCGCTTCATTGAGGACAACTGGCTGGGCGGCACAAGAGTCCAGCCTGGCGGCTCGTTCGACACCATCGCCGGCTCAATTGAGAACATGCTTACCACCCCCACAACCACTCCGAATGAAGTGCCTGTGAAACCGAATACTCTGATCCTCGACCCCAGCACAGGCGCGCCAATCTTCCGTTCACTGAGCGCCGCGGAGTAAACAATTCGGCAGGCGGCACACGGGGCTGCTGCAAACTGGGCTTTTGATCTTCGTTCCTCGGCTGAGATTGGTTTGAGGCGCCAAGGTTGAAAGCCCGGTTCATTTTTTCCCGGTTACACTTTGGTGAGTAACTCTCACGTACCACGAAACGGCGACCCACACTTGCATAAGACACGCAGACGGCTGTTGATTGAAGGCGGGCGCTGGGCGGCTGCGCTGGCCGCCTTGCAAAGTGGCGTGTCGAAGGTTCCCGCCCAGTCCAGTCACGACATGAGCCAAATGCCCATGGCCTCGGCGCCCGCGAAGCCGATCCCCATCCACAATCCGCTTCGCGTCGAGCAACTGGAAAAATTTGTCGACCCGCTTCCCATTCCGCCTGTCGCCAAAAGCCTGGGACTGCGGCCTCGCCCCAAAGATGCTGTCGCCGCCATCCCTGCCGGCCATTTCGATTCCTACCAATTCACCATGCGCCGGGTGAATGTCCGCGTCCACCGCGATATGGCCCCCACGCCCATGTGGAGCTTTGGCGACACCATTCCGGGCCCCACCATCGAGGCGCGCTCCGGGCGAGGCATCCTCGTCGAGTGGATCAATCAATTACCGGCAAAGCACTTTCTACCCATCGACCACACGCTGCACGGCGCTGGAGCTGACCTGCCCGAGGTTCGCACCGCCGTTCATCTCCACGGCGCAAAAGTTCCGCCGGAGTACGACGGCTTTCCCGAGAACTGGCAAACTCCGGGCCAGCTCATGCAGGCCATTTATCCGATGCAGCAAGGCGCGGCGACGCTCTGGTATCACGACCACGCCATGGGGATTGAGCGGCTCAATCAGTACGCCGGGCTGTTTGGATTTTTCTTGATCCGCGACGAGGCCGAAGACAAGCTCAACCTTCCGCGCGGCAAATATGAGATCCCCCTCGCCTTCACCGACCGCATATTTTCAGCCGACGGTTCGCTCTACTATCCCGACTCCGGCGACCCCGCCGCTCCCTGGGTTCCCGAGGTCTACGGCGACGCGATGCTGGTCAACGGCAAGCTCACGCCATTTCTCGAAGTCGAGCCGCGCGCCTACAGATTTCGCTTGCTCAACGCATCGAACACGCGCATTTATCTTTTCTCGCTCTCGAACAAACAGAAGTACCACCAGATCGGCACCGACCAGGGACTGCTGCCCGCGCCCATTGAGTTGGATCAGGTCTCGCTCGCTCCCGGCGAACGCGCGGATATCGTCATCGACTTTTCTTCCGCAGCAAGCAAGTCCATCACGCTGCAAAATCAGTCCTGGCCGCTGATGCAGTTTCGCGTGGCTGCGACAAGCGCCTCCGTCCAGCGCCCGGCGCAATTCACCCTTCCGGCTCAACTGCGCACCATCGAGCCGATTGCGGAAGCACAAGCCGTTAACACCCGGCTCATGATCCTGCGCCAGTACATGGACCGCTCGCCCAAGCGGATGCTGATGCTCATCAACGGAACGCGCTGGCATGAGCCGGTTACCGAACGGCCCGAACTGGACTCGGTAGAGATATGGAGCTTCGCCAACGCCACGCCCGATATTCATCCCATCCACTTGCATCTGGTCCGCTTCCAGGTTCTCGACCGCCGCCCCTTCGACTCGGACGGATATCTGCTCTCGGGCAAGCTCAACTACCTTGGCCCGGCCATGGCTCCCGCACCCGGCGACCACGGCTGGAAAGACACCGTGCAAACTTACCCTGAAACCGTCACTCGCATCATCGTCCGCTTCGAGGGCTACGCAGGCCGCTACGTCTGGCACTGCCACCTGCTGGAGCACGCGGCCAATGAGATGATGCGCCCCTTTGAGGTTGTCGCCAAGGGTATGGGATGATGTGGAAGTTGCCGACTTCTTCGTCGTTTCTTCATGTCCACAGCCGCTCCGATCTCCGAGCGTGGTCGAGTTGGTTCGCAGCATATAGACCCTCGTTCGCTTTGGATGTTACCCTGAGCCCGCAGCTCCTCCTACGACCTTGAACAAGCGCGCCCTGATCTCCGCCTGCGCCGCAGGCTTTGCCTTCTCTGCCAACTACACCAACCACGCGCCGATGGTCGCGGTGCTGCGCGGCGACTTCGGTTTCAATCAGGCCAGCGCGGGCCTGCTTACTACCGGCATCTTTCTCACCCATGCGCTCATGCAGATTCCGGGCGGGAGACTTTCGGATCGCATAGGTCCAACGCGCGTGATGGTCGCGGCCCTGGCCTGGGTCGCGTTTGCCAACTTCGCCATTGCATTCTCTGGAGCCTACTGGCAGCTCTTGCTTTGGAAGACCTTCGCCGGCATCGGCACCGGCGCATGTTTTGCCGCCGGCGCTCGATACACGGTGGCCATGTTCAAGGGCCGTCAGTTGCATCTCGCCCAGGGGTTGTACGGCGCATCCGTGGTTCTCGGTTCGGGCTTTGTGCTGTTTGCTGTTCCGCAGTTGCTGGGCACGTTTGGGTGGCGCGGCGCGTTTCTCGGCTGCGCGGTGGTGGCCGTCGCCGCATTCTCCTGGTGGATATTTGCCGCGCCGCGCCCGGACCAAATTACTCCAGCCGCAGGAAGCCTCGGCGAGATGATGACCCATCGCGAGCTATGGCTGCTCGGATGGATGCAGATGGCGTCGTTTGGATTGATGCTCGTCGTCGGCACATGGATTACGACGTTGCTAAGATCGGAATTTCAAATTTCCCTCAAGTCAGCCGGTCTGCTCGGGTCGATGGTGTTGTTGCTCGGCATCGTCTCCCGTCCGCTCGGCGGATGGCTGGCACACTCCATGCGCATTCGCGTGTTGGTCGGTATTTCGCTGCTGGTCAATGCCCTGGCCTGCGCGGCGCTGGCCTGCGTAGCGCAGTCTTGGGCCCACATGTTGGTGATCGCGCTGGCTGCAATCGTCGCGCTGGGCATGGGCTGCGGCTTGCCTTACGCCGGTATTTTCAATCGCGCCGCAGAGTTGTTTCCCGGCCGCGCAGGAGCTGCCATGGGATTTGTAAATATGGTCGGCATCGCAATGATTCTTGCCGGCGCGCCTGCCGTGGGATACCTGGCTGACCTGTCCGGTCACTTCCAAACCAGCTTTTATATCCTTGGCGCTTTCGCGTTGCTAGCGGCCGCTGCCTCGCAAGCCATTCCGGAGCAACCATGAATCTTACCCAATTATTCGATCTCTCATTCGTGGGCAGGCGCAACGAAGTTGCGCTCGAGTTCAACAGCAACACCTACACCTTTGGCGAAATCGACAACCGCAGCAATTGCATGGCAGCGCTCTTTGAGGCGCGCGGCCTCAAGCGCGGCGACCGACTCTGCGTCTATCTGGCCAACTGTCTTGAACTCATTGACATCTATCTCGCCAGCGTCAAACTCGGCGTCATCTTTGTGCCCATCAACATTCTTTATCGCGACCGCGAGATTCTTCACATCCTCTCCGACGCCGATCCCAAGGCAGTGATAGCCGCGCAGCCGATGCCGGGCGCAATTCCCCTCTGGCACGTCAACGATCTCAACGTGCCAGCAAACGCCGAGCGCCCGCAAATCGCGCTC
>Ga0182012_10004484_pt1 | contig 14551 bp, 14 predicted proteins | sample 612S2SmetaG_FD_120486 | JGI IMG/M metagenome (GOLD analysis project Ga0182012, IMG submission 120486) | Permafrost microbial communities from Stordalen Mire, Sweden - 612S2S metaG | ecosystem: Environmental > Terrestrial > Soil > Wetlands > Permafrost | place: Sweden: Stordalen | collected... | reverse complement strand
GAAACGCTCGGGCTGGTGGGCGAATCGGGCTCCGGCAAAAGCACCCTGGCGCGCATGATTCTCGGGCTGGTTGAGCCAACCTCAGGAACGATTCGCGTGGCGGGCGTCGAAGTCGGCCCCGGCACAATTCAGGGACTACGCCGCCAGATGCAGCCCGTCTTTCAGGACCCCTCAGCCGCGCTCGACCCGCGCATGCGAATTCTGGACATCGTCACCGAACCGCTCGTAATACATCGTCGCGAAGCGGGCGTTCCCACGGGAAAAGCCGGTCTGCGATCCGTGGCGCGGGAATTGATGCTCTCCGTCGGTCTGGACGAGTCCGCGCTCGGGCGTTTTCCGCACGAATTCAGCGGAGGCCAGCGCCAGCGCATCAACATCGCCCGCGCGCTGGCGCTGAAGCCGCAGTTCGTCGTTCTCGATGAGCCGGTTTCCGCGCTGGACGTAAGCGTCGGCGCGCAGATCGTAAACCTGCTGCGCACCTTGCAGCGCGAGCACGGCCTGACCTACCTGTTCATCAGCCACTCCATGCCGCTGGTGCGCTATCTGGCCACGCGCATCGCCGTTATGGAGCACGGCCGTCTGGTCGAAACTGGCGAAGCGGAACAACTTTGCGCCAGCCCTAAAGAAAATTACACCCGGCAACTGCTGGCAGCCACGCCAGAGTTGCCGGGTGTCTAATTGCTTGCTTGTTGCGAACGGCCTAATGCTGAGGATCAGCCGGCTTGTCTTGCGGCGGAGGCGTGGTCTGCGGAGCGGTGGGCGGCGTCGCCGGCGCAGCCGGTGGAGGAGTCGGTGGTCCCGATGGAACAACGACCGTCTTCTGCGGCTCCACGGAACTCCCAGGAGTCGTCGGGTCGCCCGGCCTTTGCGGGGTTGCGCCAACCTGTGGGGTCGGCGGAGCAGCCGGATTCGCGCCCGGAGCGCCTGGCGTTACAGGACGCGGCGGCATCGGTCGGCCCCCCGGCCCACCAGGCATTCCCGGAGGCGGCATATCGGTCACATCCACCAGTTCCACATCGAAAACCAGGTCAGCCTTGGCCGGAATTACTGGCGGCCGTCCCGCAGCGCCGTAGGCCAGCTGCCAGGGGATGAAGATGCGCCGTTTGCCGCCGATCTTCATGCCTTCAAACCCCTGGTCCCAGCCTGGAATCACGCGTCCGCGCCCCTGGGGAAACTGGATCGGTTCCTTGCCCGGATGATCTTCGGAAGAGTCGAATTTCTTGCCATCCGCGGCCAGCCAGCCGGTGTATTTCACCTTGTAAAGCTTCAGCGGCTCAGCTAGAGGTCCAGTCCCGACTTCAATGTCCTGGTACTTGAGGGCAAAAGCAGTTCGCATCGCCCGGAGAGAAGGCTTGACTCCCGGCGGGAACTTCACTGCGGAAGCAACCGTGGACTTGGCAGCCGTCCCTGTGCCTGTCTTGGCCGTCGTGGCAGCTTTGGTGGCCGGCTTGGCCGCGGAAGCGGCAGTCGCCGGCTTCTTGGCCGGAGCGGGGGTGGTCGTCGGAGTTTGTGCCGCTGTAATAGTGGCAGCGCAGGCGAGCAGCAGGGCGAGTCTTTTCATAGCGTAGGTGTACTTCTCCGAAAAGGGATTCAACCGGAGTGTATCAGTTTGCGGGCATCCTCTCATGAACCCGCCGTTGCATCGATTCCCGGGCGCGGCAAATATGCCTTGGGGAAGCGGCATAAAGCCATTACATTGAGTTATGCCATCTTCTTTTTTGCATATTCTGCACGCTCTCTGGCTGCCTGTCGCTTCGTATCTTGCCGGGGCCCTCAATACCATTGCCGGAGGCGGATCGTTTCTCTCGCTTCCCGCGCTGCTCAATGCCATGAAGGGCAGTGGCACCGGTGCGGTCTCGGCGCAGGCCACCAACAACGTCGCGCTTTGGCCCGGCCAGGTCACTTCGGTATTCGCCTACCGCGAAGATCTGCATAACCACAAGAAGCGCTTGATTCCGCTGACCATAGCTTCCGCAGTAGGCGGAATCCTGGGGGCATGGCTGCTGGTCATCACCCCCAGCAGCCGCTTTCTATTCCTGCTGCCCTGGCTGCTGCTCTTCGCCGCGATCATGTTTGTCTTGAGTGGGCCTCTGGGCGGTTGGCTGGCCACCCGCCGCCGCAGCAGCGGCTCGGACTTCTGGCTCATCTTCGGCATGGCCGTGGTCAGCGTTTATGTCGGCTACTTCGGCGCCGGCGGCGGATTCCTTGTTATGGCGCTCTTCGGCCTCTGCGGCGTCACTAACATCCATGAAATGAACGCGTTGAAGGTCGTCACCGCAGCCGCCTCCATCGGCGTCGCCGTCGTTCTGTTCATCTTGAACGGCAAAGTGGTCTGGGGATACTGCGCTCTGATGGCCGTGCTGGCAGCTCTCGGCGGCTATCTGGGCGCGCGTTACAGCAAGAAAATCAATCAAAAGGTGATGCGAAGGCTCGTCGCGAGCATCGGATTTATTACGGCTGCTTATTTCTTCTGGCACGCATACGCGCCAAAACCTTAAATTACGCGGCCGTTAGAATGGTTATAGATGCACTGCTCAACTTTCCTCACATTTCTACCTGACAGCTGGGCCCAGAGCTGGACCCAGCTTCGGGCCATTGATTGGCGGCTTCCCTGGGTCATCGTCGCCTCCTTTTTGGCTGGCACCCTGAACGCCGTCGCTGGCGGTGGTTCGTTTCTCAGCTTTCCCGCTATGCTGGCCATCGGCATGGGACCGATCCAGGCCAACGCCACCAATACAGTTGCCCTCTGGCCGGGTCAGCTCACCTCCATCGCCGGCTACCGCGATGAGGTTCGCAGACACCTATCTCTGGCCTGGAAGATGGCGCTCGCCGGCCTGGTCGGCGGCTCCATCGGCGCCATTATTCTGCTCAACACCCCGGCAACCACCTTCATCCAGCTCGTCCCCTGGCTGCTGCTCTTCGCCGCGCTGGTCTTCGCGCTCAGTGAACCGGTGCTGAAGCAGTTGCAGCGCAGGCAGCGTGCCAAAGGCGAGCCGGCCCCGTCGGACAATCAGGCGGAAAGCCAGCGCAACTACTGGCCGCTGGTCCTCGCCACCATGCTGGTCTGCTTCTACATCGGCTATTTCGGAGCGGGCGCGGGATTCCTCATCATTTCGCTGCTCTCCGTCTTCGGCTTTCAGGACCTGAACGAGATGAATGCCATGAAAGTCGTCTCCACCACCATGGCCAACGGCATGGCCTGCCTTCTCTTTGCCTTCAGCGGCAAGGTGGAGTGGCGCTACTGCCTCTTCGCCATGGTCACCTGCGCCATCGGCGGCTATCTCTCCGCGCGTGTTTCGCAGCGGCTCAACCCACGCTTCCTGCGCGGCCTGGTTGTGGTCATCGGCCTGGGCATGGCAGCCTATTTCTTCTGGAAAAACCACGCATAAGGGGCAGCCCGGAAATTCAGGCAAAATAGAACTATGAGCCACGAGGGAATTCGCTTTCTCAGCAAAGAAGAACAGGAGCGCCAACAGCGCGAAAACGCACGCGTCGGCGCGCTCAGCAAACAGGCTCTGACCCCCAGCAAAGTGCGCGTCCTCAAGACCGAAGGCACCGGCATGGAGATCGATTGGGAAGACGGCCACAAGAGCCACTGGAACTTCGTCTGGCTGCGCGACGCCTGCCCCTGCGCCACCTGCGTCGAAGAGCGCCAGCAGCAGGGCCGCGAGCCGGGCCAGCCCAAGCCCAAACCAAAACAGCTTCTGCAAATGTACGAGGCCCCAGCGCGGCCGGCCAGCGCCCACGCCGTGGGCCGCTACGCCATCCAGTTCAACTGGCAGGACGGCCACTCCAGCGGCATCTACTCCTGGGACTTCCTCCGTCGCCACTGCCAATGCGCCATCTGCAAAGCCAGCTAGGGAGCCTCTGATTCAACTCGCGGTTTGAAAGGGCGTGGCTTCAGCCACGCCGTAAAGCTGGTACTACAGTTGCTGATGGCTCTTTCGGAGGGAGCAGGGGGATTCATCCCCCTGAAAACTGGCCGGAAAATCAGGGCCTTTAGGCCCGGTTCAGGACCTTCCACAGCAAATACAACTGTAGTACTAAGAGGCAATCCCCTCAACATCGCGTCATGCCAGATCCAATCAGCGTCAGTATTTCTGTAGGAAATTCCTGCCAGCTAAATGAGTTCTCCGCTCACGATTCGCATTGACAGCAATTCAGGAGAAAGATAAATTCATCTTCTGTTTCGGTCCGCGTGGAGAACAGCCTCGGAGGACTTGGCCTATGCACGACTGGGCAAAGGTTTTGACCGAACCACTCGGTTTGGCCGGGTTTGCACTCTTTCTGGTGTTCGGAGCACTCTCCAGAATCAAACGGGACAAGGAACGCAGGTGGTTGGGGCCGCTGGCAGTGGCCATGGCCGTTCTGGCTTTGACCGGCGGCCTGACGCTCGCTTATCTGAAGAGCACGGCGCAAGCAGCGCCTAAGACTGTCTCCGCACCCGCCGTACAGCCCATCTCGAAGACACAAACGAACGTTGTTGAGCAGACAACGACTGGAGCGGGCAGCCCAGCGGTGCAGGGTGTGCAGGGCGATGTGACCATCTCTGTCGATCAAAGTTCTGGCACCTGGAAAGAAAAATCTCCACCCAGGAAGAAAGCGGCAAGCAAATGATCGCAGCGGCATATCTCCTGCTGGTGGCGGTCGCAGCGCAATCGCCGGTCGTAATCCGCCAAACCACCACGGGATGGTGCAGTCCGACTATCGCCAACGTCACGGGAAATGTCACGGTGTTCTGCAAGGGCGTGGATCCCAGGGCGCTTGTGCGTCTCAATGCGCGGCTCAGCAAGATGAATCAGGAGATCACAGCAAAGATCGACGAGGCCGAGCAATGGGCGGATCGCTATCACGAGTTGGAGACGCGCCTCAACGAGCCGGGCCCAAATGCAGAGCTTTCGCAGCAGGCAGAAACCTTCCTGCACGAGGGCGAACTGGATAAGGCCAGGGAGATTCTCGATCGCATTCTGAAAGACGACGAAAGGGAAGAGAGCCGCCTCGCCGCGGACCACTACAACCGTGGCCTGCTCGCGCAACTGGATTTCGACCCCGTAAAGGCATTGTTCGAATTCGAGAAGGCGTATCGCTTTCGTCCGGAAAACCCCGACTACGGTGACCACTACGCACGGGTGCTTGTGGCTCAACACCAATTTGCCAAAGCGGAGCCGGTGCTCGCGGATGTGCTGGCTCGAGCGCGAGTACGAGCGAAAGGCGATCCGGCCAAGTTCGGACCCGCGCTGGGACTGGTTCTCCACACCAAGGCCAGGCTGGAGTCGGATACGCAACGCTTCAAGGAAGCCGAACAGGATTTCAAGGAAGAGCTGAAGATCTTCCGCGAACTCGCCAAATCCACTGGATCCGACTATGGCATCGAGATCTCCCGCACTCTGACCAACCTGGGCATGGTCTATGAGGAAACTCATCGATTGGATCAGTGCGAAGCCGCATACAAGGAAGCGATTGCAATCCAGCGCGGCCTTCCCTCTACTCCGCTGAATCGCCGCAACCTCGCCGCCACGCTTAACAATTACTCGATCCTGCTCAGCGAAACCAACCGGCTCGAGGAAGCGGGCCGCGCCTTGGAGGAATGTGTGCGCATTCGACGCGAGCTGTCGAACGCCAATCCTGCCGCCTATGAACCGGAGTTGGCGCTGGCGCTTCACAATCAAGCGGACCATCTTCGCGAGACCAACCATCTTCCGGATGCCGAGAAGGTGGTCCGCGAAGCGCTGGAGATCCGCACTCGACTTGCGGCTGCCAATCCGGACGCGTATCGGCCTAGCGAGGCGGAGACGCTGGGAGTCCTCGGCAATGTCTTCGCGGCTGAGGGGCGTCATGAAGAGGCAGCGGCGACTTATGGCAAGGCCGCGGACATCTTTCGCGAACTGGCCAAGAGCTCTCCCGCGGGCTATGAACCGGACCTGGCCAACAATCTGAGCTTGCTGGGTACAGAATTCGGAGAGTTAGGGCAAACCGCGCAGGCGGAGGATCGCCTTCAGGAGGCCGTCGAAATCTTCCGGCGCCTGGCGAAGGAGTCGCCCGACGCATTTGATCGGAGGCAAAGCCGGACAACCTTTCTTCTGGCTGGAATCTACTTCAAAGCGCAGGACTACCAGCATGCCGAGTCGTTGTTCCGTGAAACGGTCGAGACGTATCGGCGCCTGGCTGCCGTAAACCCGCTCGAATATGAGCCATTTTTAGCAGATACTCTGCGGACTCTCAGTTACCTTTACCTGCAACAGGAAAACATGGAAAAAACGGGCGCAACGGCGGAAGAAGCGGCGCAGGTTTTCAAGCGCCTCGCGGATGCAAATCCGGCACAGTACGGAGATGACCTGGCTTCTTGCTATTACCTTGAATCCCAGTCGTTGAATGCCAGGGATTCTTCGCGGGCTTGCGATTTGATCGGGCAGGCCTCCGAGGCGGCGAACACACCAGCGATGAAGCAAACCCTCCACGACAATTTTCACGATTGCAGCCAGAAAGCAGCGGTGGGCAGCCCCAAGTAGCCCTAACCGGCTTGGCCGATCGGTTCATACTCCTGGTCAGTTCACCTGGCTGATGGGAATCCACTGCGTGCTCCCAACCGGCGCCACCATGGAGTTCAGCGGAAGCTGCCCCTTGAGCACCATCCCGCGAATCTCCTCCAGCGCCGTAGGCCTCTGCGGCACGCCGCCCGGCGCAAGGTAAAAGTACTGTGGCCCAGCCGGCAGCGCAGCTCGCTCCGCGGTCGAAAGCTTCTCCTGCACGCTGCGCCCTACCTGCGCCGCCTGAATCACAAGATTCTTTCCGGCCCCGGCAATCGCTCCACCAGCCTGCCCCAGCATCTGGTTCAGCCGCTCGCCATCGTCTGTCTTGAACTGCCTCAGCGAAGTCTCGTCAGGCATGCCGCTGGTATCGAACTCCAGATACGAAGCCGGCGGAAAGCCCAGCAGGCGAGAAACAAACGCCGCCGGAATCGCCAGCGCCTGATTGTTGTATTCCTTCACCGCGTTGTTGAAGATGAGCCGGTTCTGCTGAATATTCTTCTCACAGCCCTGGATGGAATCCTCAATGCGGTGATACTGCCCGCTGGTCTTCAAGTCGGGGAAGCGCTGCGCCGCGCCCTGAATCGCAGCCAGCATTGCCTGCGACTGCTGATACGCCATGTTCATGCCAGAAGCGGTGGTGTCGTTCGAGATCTTGAGCGTCGTAAACTGCTCAAACTCCTGGTAGCCCTTCACCATGTTTACCAACTGGTTGATTTCAGCAATCTTCTTGCTCAGCGCCACCTGGATATTGGAGCGCTTCTCCTTCACATTCTGCGCCAGTCGCTGCAGCTTGTTGTAGGTGAATCCGGCGAAGATCGCCACCACGATGGCGATAAAGATGAGCCAGTGAAACAGAGTGGTCAGAGAACTCATTACGCTTGCCTTCCTTCCATGCCTCTACCTCTCTATTGCGCAGAAACCCGCCCAATGTGCTCAGCCTTACCGCGCAAATCGCAGAAAGAGAGCCAGAAGCGTGCAGCCAGCCTGCCGATCGTTCAGCCAAGCCGAGAATTTTCAAGAAGGGGGAATTTCAGAGTGAGCCTAACATGGCAGCAATTGCCGCGCAATTGAAAATTCAGCGCGCCCATTCCGCGTGCCTAAGCCGCCAGTTCTTCGCAAAACCCAGCATCGAACGGAAGAGCTTTGCCACGAAAAACGCGAACCACCAAACCCACGCTGCAAGCGCGTAGAGCATCGGCGCCGTAGAAAGAGATTCGACGTTAGGGACAAACGACAAAACTCCGGCAGCCACCGTGCAGGCTGTAACGTGAGTCGCCGGATCGCGCCAAAGTCCACGGTGCGGGCGCAAGGGAAATCCCCCGATGAGCAGCCACTGCAAGGCGACGACCAGAAGGAAGATCGCATCCACCTTCCGTTCTTTCTCAAACTGAGCGAAAGACGGCTTCGGCCAATCGGCTCCGACCAACATTCCGGAGACAGACCAAGCAGGCGCGCACGGATTGCGCCAACCCGTGATTAGGAACGGTGCGGGATTGGCAAAGTTGAGGACGGTTTCGCTCGGCGAAAAGAGATCGAGCATTCCGCACAAGTCGAAGAAAGCAGCGCCGTCTACCGCCCGGCCCGACGAGACAGCTGCGGCCTTAGGCGACTCGACAAGTTCCGGCTCTGCAGCATGCATCGACCGAAGACCGGTCATCTCGTCGGCTTCGATTTGCGCGACAACCGCCAACCCCACCGCCAGGTGGATGGCGGCAAACACAATTCCCCGGCGCCATTGCATGGCTCCAAGACTAACCAAAGGAACAAGCTTTGAAAAGCCGTCAGTTCAGCCCAGGCAACTTAATGCGCGTTGAGCGCGGCCCGAATCTTATCCACATGCGTCCCATGGGAGCGAATCGACTCGTGCAGTTTGTCGCCGGTTACGCCAAATTCCTTGGACCAGTAAGCAATGTCGGAAGACATCTTGGGGTTAATTACCTTCGGATCGTGCGGACCCTTCGCGGCGTGTTCTTCGTGGACAGCGTGCGCGTCATGCGCTTTCGGTGCATCGTGGTGCTCAGACATTCAAACTTCCTCTCATGTAAGACACTGGGTTCGATGAAGGAATGGCAAGTTAAGATGTACCCGCGAGCAATTACCCTGAGACGGGAGAAGCCGCAATGACCAAAGACGAAGCCTGGAAGCTGGCCAACCACTGGGCGGAAGCATGGAATAGCCACAATCTCGAAGCGATCATGTCCCATTACGACGACGCAATCGAGCTGACCTCGCCCGTCGCCGCGCAACTGCTCAACGCGCCGGAGGGCAAAGTCGCCGGAAAAGCAGCCGTGCGAGCCTATTTCCGGCGCGGCCTCAATGCCTATCCCGAGCTGCATTTCCAACTGCAGGACGTTCTCTGGGGCCTGAACAGCCTGGTGGTCTACTACTCCAACCAAAAGGGAAACAAGACAGCCGAGCTGATGGAGCTTTCCGCGTCAGGAAAAGTAGCACGTGTGGTAGCGCACTACAGCGCATGAAACTAAAAATGCCCATGGGAACTATTTCATCGAAATAGTTCCCATGGGCATTTCAGCCTTCGATGCCTACGGCATGCAAGGGTAACTGGAGCACCATTTCACATTGCGCCACCAGATATGGTCGCCGCTTGCCTGCGCGCCGGTCGTGCTGCCGATGAAGAATGTCGTGATCAGGTTCACGTTGGAGGGGTCAGAGATCGTATTCGTTCCCACCAGCGTGCATGCCTGTGTCGGATTGGCAGTTGTGGGGCATCCTTGGTAGTAAGCCATCGAAAGCTTGCCCCCTTTAACGAACTGCCCGGTCACCCAATACGGCGTGTTGGGACTGACGCTGCCCAGAGTCACCGTAGTTTGCGTGGGCGTACCCCCCACCATGGCCAGGTTCATCGTGTTGCCGGTAGGAAGGAGTGCCGTCAGCAGATCGTCGTTTGTCGTTCTAGCTCCGCCGAGCACATACTTGTGGCTCGACAGGTCGTTGCTCGGGATATCCCACTGGAGATAGTACCCCCAGGAGAGCGAAGCCTGCGGCTTGAGCACATTGACCATAACGCCGTCACCGGAAGTCCCGGTCTTCAACTCCAGATTCACCGGCGAATTTCCGTTGTAGGTCTGGTACGTGTTGAAGGCGCAGCAGTTCTTCACCGAGTTCGTCATCGGAAGGTAAAGCGTCGAACTGAACAAACTGGTCGGCCCGGCGGTTGAGCCCACCAGGTCAGAGTGGTTGTTGATCACGTTGAAGACCCCGCTCTGGTACCAATCCGCCTCGGCGCCAAACCACCCCGGAACCCCTCCGGAGACTCCTTCGACCAACGGTTCAACCTGGGGAGCGCTTCCGTTCGTCAGACCCGAAAAGCTTTCAATGAAACCCTGGTACGGCGTCATTCCGCCGGTGGCTCCGGTCGGCAAAAAGGCATTGCCCATGATCGTCCAGGTGTCGGAGGAAGATATGGTGTAAGGACAATCCCCGGAGGCCGCGGTGCCCTGGGCCCAATCCATCGGGTATAGCGCATCGAAAGAGTCCGGACCTACCGCTACAAATGAGGCATTCCCCGAGGAGGCATGATTTGCGATGTTGGTGCCAGTGTCCAGAACGCAATCGAAAAGCTCTCCGTTGATTGCGGGAGTGGGCGTCGTCGGCAACCCGGCATAGGTCACCGCATCCCCATTGTCAAAAAAGCCGAAGACCTTTGGATCAAGCGCGTTGGTAGTCGCGCCACCCTTGAACGCCGCACAACTGAATCCGCTGGCATCGATCGGGATCGTGAAACTCTCCGTAACCGTGATGCTCCCCGCCTTGGAATTGGAGAAATACCACTTTCCAAGGAACTCATGATACCCGCCATTTCCCGTAACGCCATAGGAAGCCACCAGATAGACTCCATTCACATTGTCGGAAATCTGCGCGGCCGGCCCGGAATCGCCAAACTCCGAGGAGCACCGGATCGTGTCCCCCGCAGGCACATTGCCAAGGGAGCAGCTGATGGAAGTGACCACAGTAGTGGAGTTTGCGGAACAGGAATTTACTGTGAGATCCCGCGTCATCGCAGGAGTCGTAGTCGCGTGCAGCCGATTGGCCGGCACCAGAAAAAGAAAAATGGCTAGGAAAGAGAAATATCGCATGCTTTTTGAACACACCTCAACTGTCTGTGAAATCGGCTAAAACAATCATCCCAGGCAGGAATCGATCAAAAAAAAATATCACTTCACTTAGGCCGATGGGCGGTCCGTGAAGATGGGCGAGGGCATAACAGTCCCTCTTTATCTCAGATTTGGAACCCTCGAAGGCTTCGCAACAGGCTCCGGCAGTTTTTCTGTGACTGCTTTCAGTATACATATCGGCAATGCGCAACTGACCGTTTAGTGGGATTGACAGAAATGCGGGTTTCGAAATGGGAATGGCTCTAGAATTCCCAATATGGAACTTCCGCCGTCCGCCCATCGGCCCTCCTCGTGAGGTCCGGGCTGTGGACTCTCACGCAAAAGCACACAAGATATTCGGAACCCGCCCTGATTTTGGGAAAGTGGAAACCACAAACGCCAGCCTAGTCTTTGGTCTTGCCTTTCTACTTTCCGTCTCGGGGGTGGCTAAGTCCAGATGGTGAACGAGCGAGGATTCCAAAGAGGACGCTCCGGCAGGCAATCAGCCAAGGCTGAAGCTCCTCGCGAAAAAATCCCCCAAAAATCCGATTTCGACGCGCAATGTAACGAATCCGACGGAGAGTGTAATCCGTCCGTCGCGCAGTGTAATCCGTCTGCCGATCTATGTAACGCGTCTGACGCTTAACGTTACGCGTACAAAACCCGTTCCGGAGCAACGGTACACTGGAGTCAGGGCATTTCCCTTCTGGACGACTCATCTTGCGGCATCTTTTGGAACAACTGAATCCTGAGCAGCGGGCGGCTGTGGAGACTACCGAGGGCCCCGTCCTCATTCTGGCTGGCGCGGGGTCGGGGAAGACTCGGGTTATTACGTTTCGGATTGCGTATCTGATTCAGGAAAAAGGGGTTGCTCCGGATGCGATCCTGGCGGTCACCTTCACCAATAAAGCCTCCAAAGAGATGGGCGAGCGCATCGACAAGCTGCTCGAACGCGGCTCGCTCGCCCGGCCGCTAATCGCAACATTCCATTCGCTTTGCGTCCGAATTCTGCGCCGGGACATTGAAGCTTTGCGCATCGGCACCGGTCCAAACGCGGTCGGTCTGACGCGGGATTTTGCCATCTACGACGAGAACGATCAGCAGTCGATTGTGAAGACCATCATGAAGCGGCTCGGACTGGATACCAAACAACTTACGCCGCGCAATGTGCTGGGCAAAATCTCCTGGGCCAAAAGCCACATGATCGATCCGCAGGAGTATTACCTCGGCTCGTCCGACCCAGGTTCGGAGCGGATTGCCCATATTTATGAACAATATAGAAAAGAAATGGCCAAGAACAACGCCCTCGATTTCGACGATCTGCTGCTCGAAACGGTGCGCCTGTTGAAGGCTTCCAGCGAGGTGCGGGAGCGGTATCAAAGGCGCTACAAATACCTGCTGGTGGACGAGTACCAGGACACGAACCGCCCGCAGTATGAGCTGATGAAGCTGCTGGCCGGCGAGCGGCGCAATGTGTGCGCGGTAGGCGACGAGGACCAGAGCATCTATTCGTGGCGCGGGGCGGATATTCGCAACATCCTGGAGTTTGAGCAGGATTTCCCCAATGCCAAGATCATTCGTCTGGAGCAGAATTACCGGTCGACGCAGGTGATTCTGGAGGCGGCGGGAGCCGTGGTCGCGAACAATGCTCAGCGCAAGGGCAAGACGCTTTGGACCGAGCGCGACGGCGGGGCGATGGTGGGCTTCTACGAGGCTCCCGATGGGGAAAATGAGGCCCTGTTCATTGCCGATAAGATCAATAAATACCTGCGCGAGGCCGACCCGGAGAACGCGAAAACAGCGGTGCTCTACCGGACCAATTCGCAATCTCGGCTGGTCGAAGAGGCGCTTCGGCGCTATGGAATCAAGTACACGATGGTGGGCGGATTCAGCTTTTACGAGCGGGCTGAGATTCGGGATCTGCTGAGCTACTTGAAGTTAGTGCAGAATCCGGATGACTCGGTGGCCATGCAGCGGGCGATCAATACGCCTCCGCGGGGGATTGGGAAGACGACGCTGGAGACGCTGGAACGGATGGCGCTGGAGACGGGCGTTTCGACCTGGTCGGCGATTGGGTCGGCAATTTCGGGCAAACTCATTCCGGCGCGGGCTGCGCTCGCTTTGGAGGGCTTTCGGCGGATTATTACCGATGCTCGGGCGCTGATGCAGTTCGATGGCGAGGATTTCGCGGGGAAGCTGACGGCCGATGTTGCAGAGACCGCGCCGGCTGGAGATGCGGCGGAGCCGGAAACTGCCGAGGATTTTGGGATTGGGGAGAATATCAGCTTCGATTTTGGGGCTGAGGCCGATGCGGGTGAGGGAACGGATTTTGATTTTGGCGGGGATTTGGCGCCGGAAACCAGTCCCGAGCCGCCGCCTGCTATCGACCTCTTGATGCTTTCGCCGTTTTCAAAGAGCGCGGCTGGGACGGCGGCTCGGAAGGTGATTCGACGCGCGGAAGCTGCTCCTGCGGGGCGCGAGGCTACCGTGCCGGGAGTGCTTGACCCGTCGCTGGATGCGTTTCGGAAGCCGGGGGACCGGGGAACGCTGCCAGAGCTGATTCGCTTCCTGATCGACCGGAGCGGGTATATCAAGGTGCTGGAGGCGGAGGGATCTCCTGAAGCGGTAAGCCGGATTGAGAACCTGAAGGAGTTGGCCAACGCGGCGCAGGACGCGGAGGAGCGTGGCGAGACGCTGAGCGAGTTTCTGGATCATGCGGCGCTGGTTTCGGATACGGACATGATCAATGCCGACGCGCGTGTGACGCTGATGAGCCTGCACGCGGCCAAGGGTCTGGAATTTCCGCTGGTCTTTTTGACCGGCCTGGAGGAGGGATTGTTTCCGCACTCGCGAACGCTGAACGACCCGAATGGCCTGGAAGAAGAGCGCCGGCTTTGCTACGTGGGCATGACGAGGGCGATGGATACGCTGGTGATTACGCGGGCGCAGTACCGGCGGCGGTACGGGAACGATGCTCCGGAGGCGAGTTTGCCGTCGCGGTTTCTGGAGGAGATTCCGGGGCGGCTGATGGAGAATCTGGGCACACCGCTGGGGTCGACCGGCTATGGCGGGAATGCTTCGTTTTCCGGCCGCGGGGCTGGATATGGGTATGGCGGAAGCCGGTTTGGCGGGAATTTCCGTACAGGGCTTGCGGCTGGGGCGGATGAGGAGTCGGGCGGCGGGCACTATAGCTATGAGGATGAGGACCAGAGTTCGTCGGGCTCTGCGCTGCCAGGGCGGACTCCGCTTCGAGCGCCTTACGCTGGGGTGAAGGCTACGCCGTATCCCAGTGCTGCGGCCAAGCCGGCAGTCAAACCCGGTGAAAAGCAGCCGGATTCTATCGATAATATTGCGCATTTCTTTGCTGGCAGGGCTGGTGGCGGCAAACCGGGCGGGAGCGCGGGATCGAGCTTTGCGCGGCCAAAGATGGAGATTGCCGTGGCTCCGGCGCCGAAGGGATTGGCGAAGGGGAGCCGGGTTCGGCACGGGAAATATGGGGATGGCACGGTGATTCTGCGCGAGGGAGACGGGGAAGACGCGAAACTTACGGTGCATTTTTCGAAATTCGGCGTGAAAAAGCTCATCGAAAAGTTCGCGCAACTGGAAAAACTGTAACATCAAGAGTGAGCGCTTCCGGGAGCCATGTTGCCCCGCAGCCCAGAATTTCAAAAAACGACAAGAAAAGAGACAACTATGGCGGATACCTCAAAGATTGAAGATGTACAGGAACGAAAGAAGCTGAAGCGCGCGGCGCGGAAGAAGGCTGCTCCGAAAGGCCCACGCGTGGGCGCTCGCGGTGAGAACAAGCAGAAGCTGAAGAAGGCGGCACGCGGACAGTCGAAGCGGAAGTAGTTGTTTCGCAGGCATCGCTCCCACCCTAGCCGCAAATACAAAGACGCGGCGAGG
>Ga0182012_10004483_pt1 | contig 14553 bp, 8 predicted proteins | sample 612S2SmetaG_FD_120486 | JGI IMG/M metagenome (GOLD analysis project Ga0182012, IMG submission 120486) | Permafrost microbial communities from Stordalen Mire, Sweden - 612S2S metaG | ecosystem: Environmental > Terrestrial > Soil > Wetlands > Permafrost | place: Sweden: Stordalen | collected... | reverse complement strand
TTCCACACTTACACCAGCAGCAACGGCTTGGACTGGGTCCAGTTGTATCAAACCACCGGCGGGTTGCGGGTTTACCCCGATACGGTCTATGTGGGAATTGCCGCCAGTTCGCACAGCTCGAATCAAGTGACCACGTTTACCGTCACCGACCTTGGCCCGACGCCTACCATATCCGTGAATCTGGCGACGATCTTGGCTTTGCTGGACTATCGGCGCGGCAATTTCCCGGCGGCGGCGGATCGCTGCAACCGGGTGCTGGCCTACCCGGAGTGCGACCCGGTGCATGTTTGCACGGCGCAAATTATTCTGGCGATGGTCAATGAACAATTGCTTCAGCCTGATCAGGCCCGATTGAAACTAGCTGCTGCGCGGAATCTGATTGAACCTCAATTTGCCAATGGACTAGAACCCGGCAATGATACTGGAGGATTTTGGTATCAGTGGCTTTATGCCCGGGTGCTCTTGCAGGAAGCTACGATATTGATCGAAAAACCCGCACTATCGCCCGGAATTAAAAGTTAAATGCGGCTCAGAGATTGAGTAGCTGGAGAAATTTTTGCCGCTGCCCGCTTATTCGAAGCTGCCGGCAAAATAAGACGTCTAAAATCCGCCGTTCACCTGTCCGGTTTTGGATTCAAATGGCGCATTATTATTTGACAATAATCCCGAGTTGGAATTTGCCTTGATTTCGCGCCTCGGTTGGCGATAGCTGGCTTCGGCAGCCAAAATGAATTTTACAATCAGTCAATCCACCTTCAACTACCAATGCCATTGGAGAAAAGATCGTTTTCGCCGCCGATTTCAGATTGGCTACGGGACTTCCAATTGACAGCAGGTCAAACCCAATTTCCTGAGTTACAACTCAAGTCTTTAAAACCAGCAAACCAGTTGCCTGCCAACCCACAAATGCTCGAATCGCAAACGATCGTCTGGAAACAAAATTATGCAGAAAAAGAGTCGTGTTATCTTAAACTTGGTTTCGGTCGGATGGCTAATTGGTTTGGTAGCGCACGCAGCCGATCCGAGTTATTGGGCTTGGGCCCCGACGCCGCCGATGGGCTGGAACAGTTGGGACGGTTTTGCCACCACCGTCACCGAGGCCCAAACCCGCGCGCAGGCCGACTTCATGGCGGCCAACCTGCACCGCCACGGCTGGGAATACATCGTCGTGGACATTCAATGGTATGAACCGAACGCAACCGGCTTTGATTATCGCACGAACGCAATTCTGGAAATGGACGGCTACAGTCGGCTCATGCCGGCGACCAATAAATTCCCCTCCGCCATGACCGGCCAAGGTTTCAAGCCGCTTGCTCATTACGTTCACAGCCTCGGGTTGAAATTTGGCGTCCATCTGATGCGGGGAATACCGCGTCAGGCCGTGAACGCCAAAACGCCCATCAAGGGCACGAGTTACACCGCCGCCGACATCGCTGATACAAGGACTGACACCAACAGCATGTGCCAATGGAACACCGACATGTATGGCGTGGACATGACCAAGCCCGGCGCGCAGACGTATTACAATTCCGTCTTTGAACAGTTCGCGGCGTGGGGCTTGGATTTTGTGAAAGTGGACGATCTTTCGCGGCCCTATCACACGGCGGAAATCGAGGCGATTCGTAAGGCCATTGACCGGACGGGCCGGCCGATGGTTTTCAGCACATCACCGGGTGCAACGCCTCTGGCTGACGGCGAGCACGTTAGTATGCACGCTAATATGTGGCGCATCAGCGACGATTTCTGGGACGACTGGAAACTGCTGTTCGACCAATTCGCCCGCGTGCGCGACTGGACGCCATTGCGCGGCCCCGGTCACTGGCCCGATGCGGACATGCTGCCGATTGGCGTTTTGCAAATGGGGGAAAATAAAACCCATTTCACGCACGACGAACAAATCACCTTGATGTCGCTGTGGAGCATTGCGCGTTCGCCGCTGATGATCGGCGCGGATTTGACCAAGCTGGATAACTTCACGCTGGCTCTGCTGACTAACGACGAGGTGCTGGCCGTGAATCAAATCAGCACTGGCAACCACCAGTTGTTCCAACGCGACGGACTTTGCGCCTGGGTGGCCGCCGTGCCCGGCTCGCCGGACAAATATGTCGCTCTTTTCAACACACGCAAACCGGCAAAGGATGGCGCGGCGGCACCGGTGGCGCTGAAATTTTCCGAGCTGGGCTTCGCCGGGGGCGGTCGCATCCGCGATTTATGGGCGCAGAAAGACCTTGGCATTTTCACCAATGAATTTGCGCCCGCCATCAATGTTCACGGCGCGGGGCTTTACCGCGCTTCGCCCACAGACTGATCATGCCTTTCAATTTTTGCCTCAACTTAAAACCTCGGCTTTCGGTGAAAGTGCTGCTGTGGCTCGGCTGCGCTCTGCCGGTGTTGGCGCAGCCTTACTACGTCGCGCCCGGCGGCAGTGACGCAAATCCCGGCACGCTGGCAAAACCGTTCGCCAGCCTTCAGCGCGCGCAAGCGGCGACGCGGCAAAAAGCGGGCGCGGTTTTTTTGCGCGGCGGGACTTATTATCTGCCGGCAACGCTCGTCTTCACCGCGCGGGATTCCGGCACGATGGACAAGCCGGTCATTTACCAGGCCTATCAAAACGAGCAGCCCGTCATCAGCGGCGGCGTCAAGCTGGAGAACCTGGACTGGCAGCCTTATACCAACGGAATTTTTCAGACGAAAGTTCCCGACGATCTGCGAACCGAGGAAATTTTCGTGAACGGCGAGCGGCAGATTCTCGCGCGCTGGCCCAATTTCGATCCGTCGGCGAAATACTTCGACGGCTACGCCGCCAACGTGATTGCCACCCGTTCGGCGCGCTGGGCCGATCCCACGGGCGGCTATTTCCACGCGATGCACCCGAATCTTTGGGGCGATTTCACCTGGCAAATCACCGGCAGGGACACCAACGGCAATGTGACGATGGTGGGCGGCTGGCAGAACAACCGGGGCGGCGGCGGGCCGAATCCGAGAATCCAGTTTGTGGAAAACATTTTTGAGGAACTGGATTCGCCCGGCGAATGGTATCTCAACAACCAGACGCACACGCTGTATTATTATCCACCCGCCGGACTGGATTTGAAAACCACCACGATTGAAGCCACGCGACTGCGCTGCCTGATTGAGTTTCGCGGCGACGAAGCAAATCCGGTAAAATTTGTCACGCTGCGCGGAATCACCTTCCGTCAGGCGGCGCGCACGATGATGGACACGAAGGAGCCGCTGGTGCGTTCGGACTGGGCGATTTATCGCGGCGGCGCGATTTTTTTCAACGGCGCGGAAGATTGCTCGCTGGAGGACAGCTTCATTGATCAGGTCGGCGGCAACGCGATTTTTGTCAACGACTACAATCGTCGCGTCACCGTGCGCGGCTGCCAGATTGCAAAGTCGGGCGCGAACGGAATTTGCTTCGTCGGCGATCCCAAGGCGGCGCGCAGCGCGCTGTTCAATTACGACCAGCGCAACCAGCTTGCCGACATTGACCGCACGTCCGGCCCGAAGACCGACAATTATCCGGCGGACTGCCTCGTGGATGATTGCCTGATTTATCTGACCGGGCGCGTGGAAAAGCAGACGGCGGCCGTGGAGATTGATTTGTCGCAGGACATCACGATTCGCCATTGCTCGATTTACGACGTTCCGCGCGCGGGCATCAACATCGGCGACGGTTGCTGGGGCGGGAACGTCATCGAGTTTTGCGACATCTTCGACACGGTGCGGGAAACCGGCGACCACGGCTCGTTCAATTCCTGGGGCCGCGACCGTTACTGGCTGCCGGACATCAACGAGGTGAACGATTGGGTGAAACAGGTTCCTGATCTGCCGAAACTCGATGCGGTCAAGCCAAACATTCTGGCGAACAACCGTTGGCGCTGCGATCACGGCTGGGACATTGACCTGGACGACGGCTCGTCATATTACATCATCACGAACAATCTTTGCCTGCACGGCGGCATCAAGAACCGCGAAGGTTTCGGGCGCGTCGTCGAGAACAATATCATTGTCGGATCGGGCTACTACCCGCAAGTCTGGTTTGCCAACAGCGGCGACATTTTCGAGCACAACATCGTCTGGCGCGACTATAATCCCGCGCGGATGTATCGCCCGCCGTGGGGCGCGGAAATGGATTACAACCTTTTATACCGGCCCGGCGCGACGAACGCGCCCGCCACCCGGATGCAACGGCAGAGCGGCCGGGACGAACATTCCATCGTGGCGGACGCGGAATTTGTTGATCCGGCGCATGGCGATTATCGCGTGAAAGACGGCTCGCCCGCGCAGGCGCTCGGCTTCGTGAATTTTCCGATGGACGAATTTGGCGTGCAGAAGCCGGAGTTGAAAGCCATTGCGCGCACGCCTGAATTGCCGGGTGCCAACGCCGCGTCCGCCGCGCTCGCAGTCCACGACACCGCGCCGCACGTTTGGATTCGCGCGACTGTTCGCAACATAGCCGACGAAGGCGAGATGTCGGCGTTTGGATTGCCGGGCGTGACAGGCGTGCTGGTTTTGGAAATTCCGGCTGACTCGTCGCTCGTCAAAGCCGGGCTGCAAAAGAACGACGTGATTCTTTCAGTCAACGGAGCGAAGACAGACGATGTTGCCACTCTGCTGCGACAAGCGCCGTCTCTCGCCGCCGGACAAACCATCAAGGTCGTCATCTCCCGTGACCAGGAAGGAATCGTTCTCACAATCGCCCCATGAAATGTATGAAATCAATTTTTTGTCTGGCGCTGTTCACCTCGATCATTTTGACCGGTTGCAAAACACAGGTAAGAGATTCCAAAGGAAACCCGGTTGTCACTTACGCTCCGTCCACGGCGACCGATCCGAATGCGCCGCTGCACGTCAGGCCGATTCACACGACGCACCCGGAAGTTTATTCCGGCATCTCCGGTCCCGGCCATCCGGTTGTGGGCGACGGCTATGGCGGCTACCGCACCGGCCGCGAAGGAACCATGTATCGCGGCACCGAACCCGCCAAGCCCGGCTGGCTTGACCTGGGTGATCGCGCACGCGGCACCGCCGTGCGCGACGGCATCATCCCGCCGTTGCGTCCGATTTGGGAATTACATTTGCGCGACACCATCATCAACAAGGGCGGTGACGGATATTATTACATGACCGGTTCCTCCGGCGACAACATCTGGGATGTCAACTCAGGCATCGAACTGTGGCGCTCCAAGGATTTGAAAAAGTGGGACTACCTCGGTTTGGTATGGAGCTTTGTGAAGGATGCCACCTGGGAAAAAACCGCGCGTTATGTCTGGGCGCCGGAGATTCATTACCTCCGGGGCAATTACTACATCGCCTTCTGCGTGGCTGGCGGCACCGGCGGCGGCACGGGCATTCTCAAGAGCAGCACCGGCAAACCCGAAGGCCCCTATGTTTATGCGCTCACCAACGACGCGCGCATTGGCGGCGGGATTGACGCCACGCTGTTCGAGGACGACGACGGCTCGGTTTATTTCTCAAACGGCGGCGCCGGTTCGATCCGGAAAATGCTGCCGGACTTGAGCGGTTTCGACGGCCCGGCGCATAGCATTGAATACGAAAAACCGGCGGACGGAAGTTGGACGCGAAATAACATCGCGCAGGAAGGCGCGTCGCTGTTCAAGCACAACGGGATTTATTATCTCGGCGGCGCGGGATTTTACCAGAGTCGTTACAGCAGCGTCGTCGCCATGTCCACGAACATTTTCGGCCCGTATAAAAACTGGGAGGAAGCCGTGCCGTGCGGCGGTGGCGGGAATTATTTCCAAGGCCCGGCCGGCTTCTGGTATTGCACCTATTTTGGCAACGACGACCAGTCGCCGTGGCGCGAGAAGCCGGGCATCGTGCGGATTGATTTCGAGCCAGACGGCAAAATAAAAATCGCCGACGAGCAGCCCGCCTTCATTTTGCAAAATGGCGCGTCAACGCACTGGCGCACGGCGACGAATTCCGCTGTTTCAACCGTCTATAAATAGAATATGAATACCAATACGAAAACCAGTTTGATCGCCGTGGCATTGTTTATTTCTGCTCGACTGCTCGGCGCGGCGGACGCCGATACCAACACGCCGCAGGTTTCCACCACGCCACCGCCGCCGGAAATTCTCACGCCCAAACCCGCGCCGACGCCGCGCATCAATGGCCCGAAAATTTTCGGCGTGCGACCCGGCTCGCCGTTTCTTTATGCCATTCCCGCGACGGGCGAGCGCCCGATGACTTTTGCCGCCGACGGATTGCCGGATGGTTTGCAACTTGATCCGGCGAACGGAAGAATTTCCGGCACGATCAAATCGGCTGGCGAATACAAAGTCACCTTGCACGCGAAAAATTCCCTCGGCGCGGCGGAAAAACCGTTTCGCATTGTCGTCGGCGAGGACATTGAGCTGACGCCGGCGATGGGCTGGAACAGTTACAATTGCTACGGCACGAGCATCAACGAGGACAAGGAATTGCGCGCCGCGCACGCGATGGTTTCGTCGGGACTGGCGCAACACGGCTGGACTTATGTGAATATGGACGACGGCTGGAGCGCCAACATGCGCAATCCCGCGAACCATGCGCTGCACGCCGATCCGCGCCGCTTCACGGACATCAGGGCGATGGCGGATGAGATTCACGGATTAGGATTGAAAGCCGGACTTTACTCGACGCCGTGGGAAATCACCTACGGCGGAAAACTCGGCGGCAGTTCGGATTATCCCGACGGCGCGTGGCCGACGAATGCGAATTTCAAAGCGGCGAAAAATGCGCGCAAACCGCCATTTGCCATCGGCAAATATTCTTTTACGACGAACGACGCCGCGCAGTTTGCCGCGTGGGGTTTTGATTATTTGAAACTGGACTGGGGGCCAGTCGAAGCGCCGGAGACGAAGGCGATGTATCAGGCGTTGCGCGCGACGCATCGCGACATCATTTTGAGCTTGTCGAACAATCATGTGCGGAATCTTTTCAAAATCATCGGTGACGTTTCGCCGTGGGCGGAATCGTGGCGCACGACGACCGACATCAACGACAATTGGAAACGCGTCGCGCTGGACATCGGATTCGCGCAGGACGCGTGGGCGCCGTTCGCGCGCCCCGGACATTTCAATGACGCCGACATGCTCGTGGTCGGGCAGGTCGGCTGGTTCGGGCCGTTGCGCCCAACGAAACTTACGCCCGACGAACAATACACGCACATCAGTTTGTGGTGCCTGCTGTCCGCGCCGCTGCTGCTCGGCTGCGATTTGGAAAAGCTGGATGACTTCACGCTGAATCTTTTGAGCAACGATGAAGTTTTGGATGTGGATCAAGACACGCTTTGCAAACAAGCCGTGCAAGTTGGCGGCGAAGGCGATCTGAAAATTTATGCCAAGCCGATGGACGATGGCTCGCTGGCCGTCGGATTGTTCAACACTGGCGCGAGTGCGGCAACCGTCACGGCAAACTGGTCGGATTTGAAAATTTCCGGCAAACAGCGCGTGCGCGATCTGTGGCGGCAAAAAGACCTTGGAATTTTTTCCGGCAAATTTGAAACGACCGTTGCTTCGCACGGCGTCGTTTTGGTTCGCATTTTTCCGAACCCGTAATAATAATTCGCTCACTCTATGCAAACCCACTTCTCCCGCCGTGACTTCATCAAAAAATCCGCGCTGTTCACCGGAGCCGCCGTGAGTTTGCCGCTGCTGCCATCTTTCGCCGCCGACACCAACGCACCCACTCCTGCGTCGCCCGCCGCCAATCTGCTGACGCTCGACGCATCGGCTCGTCCGCCGGCGGCCGAGACGGCAGGTTTTCACATGGGCACGGCCACCGCGCCCGGCGGCCATACCCTCACGCTGGACAGCCATAGTTTGCGGCGTGATGGGCAGCCCTGGTTGCTGATCTCGGGTGAGTTTCATTTTTCGCGCTGCCCGGATTCAGAATGGCGCGATGAACTGCTCAAAATAAAGGCCGGCGGAGTCAGCGTCGTGACGACCTACATTTTTTGGATTCACCACGAGGAAGTCGAGGGCGTCTGGGATTGGACCGGCTGGCACAACCTGCGGAAATTCCTCGAAACCTGCCAGGCCGTGGGTCTGAACGTGCTGCTGCGGATTGGCCCGTGGTGCCATGGCGAAGTGCGCAACGGCGGCTTCCCCGACTGGCTGCAAAAGCTGGGCGACGACAAGGTGTTTGCCTTGCGCCGGGACAATCCGGGTTATCTCGGTTACGTCACGAAGCTTTACGATCAAATCGGCCACCAGACAAAAGGACTTCTGTGGAAGGACGGCGGACCGGTCATCGGCATCCAATTGGAAAATGAATACAGCGGCCCGACGGAACATTTAATTACGTTGAAAAAAATGGCCCGCGACGCGGGCATGGATGTGCCGCTCTACACCTGCACGGGCTGGGGATCGGGTGGCGCGGCGCCTTTTGGTGAAATGGTGCCGTTTTCGGGCGCCTATGTGGATGGCTTCTGGGACCGCTCGTTGCGCGGAGGCGGTTATGGGGGCGTTCTGCGATTTTCCGGCGGGTTCCGGCGCGGCAATGCGGCGGCGATGGGCGCACTCAATGCCACTCCGGGCACAACGACCCAGGAGCCGGCAACGCGAGACGTTTATCCCTCCTGCACCTGCGAACTTGGCGGCGGCATGATGTCAAGTTATCACCGGCGCATTCTCATCCACCCGGAGGACACCGAATCCCTGGCCCTGGTCAAACTCGGCTCGGGCGTGAATCTCCTGGGATTTTACATGTATCATGGCGGCGAAAATCCCGAAGGCAAACTGACCTGCCTCAACGAGACGCAGGCGACCGGATCCTGGAACGATCTGCCGGTGAAAAATTATGACTTCCAGGCGCCCATGGGCGAATACGGCCAGGCACGCGGGCACTACCATTTCTTGCGCCAGCTCGGTTTGTTTCTGCAAGACTTTGGCCCCGGGCTTTCCGGCATGACGTCTCACACGCCCAACGCGCGCGGTCCGCTCAACTGGGCCGCGCGTTCCGATGGCGACACCGGCTACCTCTTCGTGAGCCATTACCAGTATTTGTCGCCGCAACGGGATCGGAAAAATATCCAATTCCAAATCAAGTTCGGCGGCGGTGACATCACCGTGCCCTCCGAGCCGGTCACCATTCCCTACAACAACCGCTTTTTTTGGCCGCTCAATTTGGACCTCGGCGGCGTGAAACTCATTTACGCCTCCGCCCAGCCGATTTGCCAGGTCAATGACCGGAACACGCGCTACACCGTATTCAAACAAACGGCCGCGATTCCGGCGGAATTTGTTTTCGATGCGGCCACCGCCACGGTGGATGCTGCCACCGGGAAAACAACGAACGAGAATTCGCGGATTCAGGTGCGCAACGTCCAGCCTGGTTTGGGCGCGGCCATTCGGCTGCACGGGAAGGACGGGAAAAAACACATCATCATTCTGCTCGACGAGGCGACATCGCTGGATCTCTGGAAAGGCGAATGGCAGGGTCAGGAACGTCTTTTCCTGACGAGCGCGGCTTTGCTGCTCGATGGTTCCGCTTTGCGCCTGCGCTCGGATAATCCGGCGGATTTTTCCGTCGCGATACTTCCCGCGCCGGCAAGTCTCACGGATGGCCACGGCAAACTGACGGCGAAGGACGATGGCTTGTTCAGACGTTTTTCGCCGCAGGTCGCGCCGTTGGCGCCATTGCAGGCGGCCATTGAACCAGTGCAACCCGCAGGCCCGGCCCGCACGATTCCGATTGCCCCGTCGGTTCCCGGTCGCCGGCAGGGAATGGCGATGCAGCCGGAGGATGCGGATTTCGCGCAAGCGGCCATCTGGCGGGTCAAGCTTCCCGCCAGCGTTGACGCCAGCCGCGACCTCCGTTTGCGCGTGCGCTACACCGGCGACGTCCTCCGCGCCTATCACGCTGACACATTGCTTGATGATGATTTCTACAACACCCGGCCCTTTGAAATCGGCCTGCGCCGCTACGGCCCCGCCGTATATCAGGACGGCCTCGTGTTGAAAATTCTTCCGCTGCGCGAAGACGCGCCCATTTACATCACCGATCGCTCCCAGCTCAAATTCAACGAGAACCACACCGCTCTTACCCTCGACGGAGTTGATGTCATCGAGACGCGTGAAGTGCGGCTGGCGGCGGGATAATAATCGCGCAAATTGAAAGCCGAACCCAAAAATTGAATATGCAAATCACATTCGCAAAAAAAATCGTCCTCACACTGCTCGGCCTGCTCGGCGGACTGATGGTTGCGCAAGCGCAGCCTCCGAATTATTGGTCCTGGTCCCCCACCCCGCCGATGGGCTGGAACTCCTGGGATTGTTACGGCGCGGGTGTCTGGGAATCCAACGTGCTGGCCAACGCCGACTACATGGACAAGAATCTCAAGTCTCACGGCTGGAACCTCGTCACGATTGACATCCAGTGGTATGAGCCGACGGCGCAGAAAGACCAATATCGTCGTGGTGCAACCTTGGAAATGGACGAATATGGCCGGCTGCTGCCCGCGCCCAACCGGTTTCCGATGACGGTGGCGACGCATTCGTTCAAACCGATGGGCGATTATCTGCACGCCCGAGGTTTGAAATTTGGTCTGCACCTGATGCGCGGCATTCCGCGCCAGGCGGTGGACAACACGAATGGCACGCCGATTCTGGGCACGAGCTACAAAGCGGCGGACATCGCTGACAAGGCAAATTCATGCCGCTGGAACACCGACATGTATGGCGTGGACCTGACCAAGCCCGGCGCGCAGGAGTATTATGATTCGGTTTTCAAGCTGATGGCGTCGTGGGGGCTGGATTTCATGAAGGTGGACGACCTCGCCGAGCATCCCGCCGAGATCGAGGCGATCCGCCACGCGATTGACAAATGCGGCCGGCCCATCGTGCTTTCGATTTCGATGGGTTCACCCGCTTCCCAGGGCGCGTTTTTGGAAACCAACGCGAATTTGTGGCGGATCAGCTTCGATTTCTGGGACAACTGGCGCGCGTTGTATAATCAATTTGCGAATCTCAACGCCCACCAGCCGTTCGAAGGACCGGGGCACTGGCCGGACGCGGACATGATTCCCTTTGGCCATCTGCAAGTTTGGAAGAACAATCCGCCCCACATGACGCTGTTCACCAAGGACGAACAAACCACCGTGATGACGCTCTGGTGCATCGCGCGTTCGCCGCTGATCGTGGGGGCGAATTTGCCGGACAACGATGCGTTCACACTTTCGCTCCTGACCAACGACGAAGTCATCGCCGTCAACCAGGCGTCGTCCAACAATCATCAGGTTTTCAACAGCAGCAACCATGTCGCGTGGGTGGCGGATGTTGCCGGCTCAAACGACAAATACGTCGCGCTCTTCAACACCTCGCCGGTGCCGGTCGGTGGTGGCCGTCGCGGTCGCGGTGGTTTTGGCGGTCCGCCCGGAGGCGCGCCCCGAACCAATGCCCCGGCCACCGCGCCAGAAGCGGAAAATCCGCCCACGGATCCGGCGGCGACGTTGCCAGCCAATGTTTCGCTCTCGCTGGCGGACATCGGCATCACCGGCTCCGCGACCGTGCGTGATCTGTGGAAACAAAAAGACCTCGGCACCGTGACCGGCACGGTTTCCGCAATGGTCAATTCGCATGGAGCCGTGCTGTTAAGAATTCACCCCGAAAATTAAGCTGGAAATATCCGCCAATGTTCAACGCATTGCACCGATTCACAAACATTCGCATGAAAATCACATTGCTGCTGGCGGTTGGATTGACCCTGCTGGCCGGCTCCCGATCCTGGGCGCAAACTGATCAAGATGCCGCCGACGCCAAACCGTCTGCGGACAACCTCGCCGGCCAGCCGTATCCGAAAGTTGATCCGTTACGGCGGGCGACCTTCCGCCTCAAGGCTCCCGACGCAAAAAAAGTTCAGGTCAGCGTCGGCGCGACTTATGACATGATTAAGGGCGCGGATGGGGTGTGGAGTGTCACGACCAAGCCGCTGGATGCCGGGTTTCATTATTACTGGATCATCGTGGACGGCGTGACGGCGGACGATCCGGCGAGTGAAACCTTCTTTGGCGTCGGCCGGATGAGCAGCGGCATCGAAGTGCCGTCGCCGGGCGAGGATTTTTACGACTTGAAAAATGTCCCACACGGCGAGGTGCGCGAGCGGGTGTATTTTTCAAAGACCGCCAGCGCGACGCGGCATTGCTTTGTTTATACGCCACCGGGTTATGACCAGAAAACCAGGACCCGGTATCCCGTGCTTTATCTGCAACACGGCATGGGTGAGGACGTGCGCGGCTGGTCCATGCAGGGGCGGGCAAATCTTATTCTCGATAACTTGATTGCCGCCGGCAAGGCCAAGCCCATGATCGTGGTCATGGAAGACGGCGGCATCGCGGCCGGGGCCGGGGGCGGACGTGGCGGGCGCGGCGGACGCGGTGGCGGATCCCCGCCGACAGCCGCACCCACACCCACCGCTGGCTTTCCCCAAATTCTGATCGCCGACACCATTCCGATGATTGATGCCACCTATCGGACGATTCCGGATCGCGATCACCGCGCCATGGCGGGGCTTTCCCTGGGCGGAACGCAGACATATCAAATCACGCAGGCCAACCTAGACAAGTTCGCGTGGATCGGAGCCTTCAGCGCGCCGTTTGGTTTTCCCGACATCAAGACCGGCTTCGATGGATTGCTCGCCGACCCGAAGGCGTTCGCCAAGCAGGTGAAGCTGCTGTTCGTCAGCATGGGCAGCGAGGAGGAAAATAGTTTCGGCCGTGGCAACCGCACTTTCCATGAAGCGCTGGAAAAAGCCGGCGTCAAGCACGTCTATTACGAATCGCCCGGCACGGCGCACGAATGGCTGACGTGGCGGCGCAGCCTGTATAATTTCGCTCCGTTGTTGTTCCAGAACTAAAAACTGAACTGTAATGCAACCCGTTACCACCAAAACACCACCAAAAAACAAATGAAAACAAACATCCTATTTCTTGCGATAGCTTCATCTGCATTAAGCCAGCTTTGCGTCGCGCAAACCAATCAGGCGGTGCTGGAGGACTTCAAACCCTCGACCTTGAACCAGCCTGGCCAGCAATACCCGCAGGTCAACTCGCAAGGCTACGCGCGATTCCGCATCTTGGCGCCCCAAGCCCAAAGCGTCACCGTGGGACTGGGCCTCGGCGGACGCGGCGGCACGCCGCTCACCAAAGGTGATGATGGTGCCTGGGTGGGCACCACCGCGGATCCCATGGAAGAAGGGTTTCACTATTACCATCTCACCGTTGACGGCGGGACATTCAACGATCCGGGAACCGGGAATTTCTACGGTTCGACCCGTTGGGAAAGCGGCATCGAAGTTCCCGCGCATGACCAGGATTTCTACGCCCTCAAAAACGTTCCGCATGGCAAGGTGCAGCAGGTGATTTTTCCGACCACCAACAGCGCCGCGCATTGCGCCTTTGTTTATACCCCGCCTGGCTACGACAAAAAATCCAGCAAGCGCTATCCGGTGCTTTACCTGCAGCACGGCTGGGGCGAGAATGAAACGGCTTGGTTCAACCAAGGCCGCGCCAATTTGATCATGGACAACCTGATCGCTGAAGGAAAGTCCAAGCCCTTCATCATCGTGACGACCTACGGCTTGACCAATGAAGGCCCTGGCCCGGGTGGACGCGGCGGCAGGCGCGGGCGTGGATTCGGCGGGTCGGGCGGTGCCGCTCCTGCCGGTGCGACGAACGGCGCCCCTGCTCGCGGAGGCTTTGGCGGACGCGGCAGGATGCCGGCGGGCTTCGGGAGCAATGCGGGCTTCGAGAACCTGCTCATTCACGACCTGATTCCGTATGTTGACGCCAACTTCCGAACCCTTGCTGATCAACGGCACCGGGCCATGGCCGGACTTTCGATGGGTGGAATGGAGACCCACAGCATCACCCTGAAGCATCTCGACACATTTTCCTACATCGGCCTCTTAAGCGGCGGCGTCATCTCCCCCACGGATGTCACCAACACGCCCGACTTCAGGAAAAAAGTAAAACTCGTGTTCTGTAGTTGCGGCAGTTTCGAAAATCCCAGCAGCATTCTGTCGAACCACGAAGCCCTCGATAAGCTGGGCATCAAGAACGTCGCGTATGTGTCGCCGAACACGCGGCACGAGTTCCAGACTTGGCGGCGCAGCCTGCATGAAATGGCTCCGCTGCTGTTTCAATAATAAACAAGTTATTCACAGCCCATTTTTACGAAGTTGATTCGCAAAAAATTCCATGAAAGCAAAACTTTTGGTGATTGCGTTGCTGCCGATTCTGTCGGCACAACTCGGTTTCGCACAGGCAACTTCATCTGGCGATGACGCCAAGGCCGCCAGTTCCAATGTGCCGGGTCAGAGCTATCCGAAAATTCATTCGGATTTGACCGTGGATTTCCGCCTGAAAGCGCCCGACGCGCAGAAGGTGCGATTGCACTTGGACAAAGACTATGATTTGCAGCGCGACACCAACGGCGTGTGGACCGTGACCACCACGCCGCAGGTGCCGGGATTCCATTACTACTGGTTCATTGTGGACGGGGTGAATCTCTCCGACCCGGCCAGCGAAACATTTTTTGGCGT
>Ga0182012_10004482_pt1 | contig 14555 bp, 14 predicted proteins | sample 612S2SmetaG_FD_120486 | JGI IMG/M metagenome (GOLD analysis project Ga0182012, IMG submission 120486) | Permafrost microbial communities from Stordalen Mire, Sweden - 612S2S metaG | ecosystem: Environmental > Terrestrial > Soil > Wetlands > Permafrost | place: Sweden: Stordalen | collected... | reverse complement strand
GCTGCCCTGAGCGAGTCAATCCGCGAGGCCCACGAGGCGCGCCTTCAAGACAAGCCGCTCCCCGAAGGCCTTGTTCGTGGACCCAAGGGGATGCTCATGTTCGCCGCTCGCAAAGACGACCGCATCCTTACCAGTGAGATGGTAAAGGCAGCAATGCATGAAATGGAAGAAGAAGACGATGAACGCAGAGCGTTTCCTGCTCGACGTCAACATACTCGTCGCGCTGTTTGACCCGGCGCACGGCCACCATCGCATCGTCGCGCGATGGTTCAGCTCGCCAGGCCTGCAGTGGGGCGTATGCGCCTTTACGGAGGCCGGCTTCCTGCGCATCACCACAAGCACGCCCGCGGGCCGGCGCACCCTCGAACAGGCAACAAACATCGTACGAAGTTTCAGCAACGATCCAAACTTCGCCTATTGGTCCATTCGGACAAGTTGGACCTCTCTTGTCGCACCATTCGCAGGCCGCCTCTATGGCCACCAGCAAATCACCGACGCCTGGCTGCTGGGGTTGGCCATCCACGAGCGCGGAGTGTTGGCGACATTGGACAAGGCAATCAAACATATGGCCGGGCCAAAGTTGAGCAAGCATGTGCTGGTGTTGGAGTAGGGGAGCAATAGGTAGCCTGCGTGGCAAGACATTGAGGGCTGAAAGCCGATGATGAGGCTCGTGCTGCTGCCTGGGATGCATGGAACCGGCGAGCTGTTCTCCGAATTCATTCGGGCGATGCCGGAACCAAAGCATATTGAAGCGCTCTGCTATCCGACCGATGGGATTCTCTCGTACCGGCAGTTGCTGGGACTCGTACAGACTTTCGTTCCCGAACCCGATGAATTCTATCTGCTTGCCGAGTCATTCTCGACACCACTCGCCATTCAATTTGCCGCGACAAAGCCGGCGAATCTGCGAGGGCTGATTCTTTGCGCGGGATTCGCTTCAAGCCCGGTGAGAGGCTGGCGACGTTCCCTCATGCGGTTGTTTGCGCCTCTTTGGCTCAACATCAGCATTCCGAACTTTGTCTTGAATCTGCTCGTAGGACCCAACGCTCCGGCCGCCTTGCTTGCCGCCGTGCGTAGAGCCATCTCCGCCGTGCAGCCGAGAGTGCTTGCTGCCCGGACGCGAGCCGTTCTCTCCTGTGACACGCGCCCAGAGTTGAGGCAAATCAAAGTACCGATTCTGTATTTGCTTGCGAAGCAGGACAGGGTTGTCCCCGCGTCATGTCTCGAAGAGATTCTTCGGATAAGGCCAGACGTAAAAGTAGTTTCGATCGACGCGCCCCATCTGCTCATTCAGCGAGAACCCGAGCACGCTGCCCTGGCGGTCACAGAGTTCATTAACAGGCTCGAATCGACCGAATGATCGTCACCATGATGATCAAATTGCAAAGGTCAGCGCCGCTTTTCTATTCCCTGTTCCCTGTTCCCTAATCCCTGTTCCCTCTCCTTGCTGTAGCCTCTAGAAATGATTGCCGGCGTTTCCTGGGTCTGGTGGGTGGGGTTTCACGCGGGGGTGGCGGCGCTGCTGCTGGCCGACTCGCTACTGCCCGGCCATCGCCGCGAAACAGGGCATCCGCAGGCCTTTGCGTGGCTCTGGACGGCGTTTCTGGTGTTGGCCGCCGCCGGCTTTGCCGCCTGGATCGCCGTGAGCCACGGCCGGCAAACGGCGCTGGAGTGGGTGGGCGGATACGCCATTGAAACCTCGCTCAGCGTCGACAATCTCTTCGTCTTCCTAGTCATCTTTCAGGGCTTTCGCATCAGTGTGCATCGGCAGCACAACGCCTTGCTGTGGGGCGTGGGAGGAGCGGTGGTGCTGCGCGCGCTGTTCATCCTGGCCGGCATTGCGCTGCTCAAGCGATTTGAGTGGATCAGCTGGATCTTCGGACTGTTTCTCTTGTATGCGGCCTGGCGGCTGGTGAGCGGCGGCTCGGCCAAAGCGGCTATCCCGGAGTGGATTCGCAAACTGCAACCGGCCAAAGGGTCGCTGCTGCCGGTGATTCTGGCCATCGAAGTCACCGACATTCTGTTTGCCGTCGATTCGATTCCCGCGGTGCTGGCCATCAGCCACGACCCCTTCGTGGTCTACACGTCGAACATCGCGGCAATTCTCGGCTTGCGCTCGCTTTATTTTGCGCTGAGTTCGCTGCTGGACCGCTTCCGCTACCTGCACTACGGCCTGGGCGTGATGCTGGCCTTTGTCGCTTTCAAGATGCTCGCCGCACGCTGGATCGATGTGCCGATCATCCTGTCGCTTGCCATCATGGGCGCGATTCTGACGGTATGCGCGGTGGTGTCGTGGGCCGCAGGGGTCAGGGGTCAGGGATCAGCGAATAAGCCCGCCTAAGTTCCATTCGTATTGATCGCTGACAACTTACAACTGATAACTGCTCTTACCACTCCTCGAATCTGACCGCGCCTGATTTGCTGAAGGCCGAGTGCTTGCGGAATTGTTCGTCGTCGCGCTTCGGAAAGTCGTTGCGGAAGTGCGCGCCGCGGCTCTCGGTGCGGGCCAGGGCCGCGTGCAGGATCGCGTGGGCCACGCGGCTCAGCGCCAGCGCCTCGCTCAGCCGGCGGCTTCCCTTTGCCTGCCGCACCAGCTTCTTGAGGCCGTCGGCACAATCCTGCTGGGAGGCGAACCCCTCCAAAAGCGCGAACTGCTGGCGCAACAGGCCTGCGTAGTTCCACATAGCCGATTGAAGATCGGCAATGAGCTTTTCGACTGCGGTCTCTTCTTCCGCGGTGAGAGGAGTGGGCGCTTCGGGTGAGGGGCCGGCAGGCACCAGCTGCAGATCGTCGGCCAGCATGGATTGTGCGGCGCGCGCGCCAAATACAAGGCCCTCAAGCAGTGAGTTGGAAGCCAGCCGGTTGGCGCCGTGGACGCCTGTGCAGGCGGCCTCGCCGGCAGCGTAGAGGCCGGGCAGGGTGGTGCGGCCGGCCAGATCGGTCCGTATGCCGCCCATGAGGTAATGCGCCGCGGGGCGGACAGGGATGAGGTCGCGGGCAAGATCGAGTCCGTGCTGCGCGAGGAAGGCGCTGATGCCGGGAAAGCGCAGGTGCAGGTCGATGCCGGTCACATGGCGCATGTCCAGATGGACCGGTCGCGTCTGTCCGTGTTCCGGGCCGATCCCCTCGCGCGCAATGGCGCGTGCCACCACGTCGCGCGGCGCCAGTTCGAGTTGCGGATGGTAGCGCTCCATGAAGCGTTCGCCGCGGTCGTTGCGCAGGTACGCGCCCTCGCCGCGCAGCGCCTCGGAGAGCAGGAAGCGCGGTACGCCGGGAAGCGAGAGCGCGGTGGGATGGAACTGGTAAAACTCCATGTCGGCCAGCTCGGCGCCGGCCTGCGCAGCCAGCGCGATGCCGTCGCCGGTGGCCACGGCGGGGTTGGTGGTGTCGGAGTAGACCTGTCCCGCGCCGCCAGAGGCGATCAGGACGGCCCTGGCGCTGATGCGATGTGGCTTGCTGTCCTCGTTGGAGCCGGCACTGGCCAGACCCGCGCCGATCAGGTCCGCGCCGATGACGCGGCCATCGGCTACCACCAGGCCGGTGACCATGGTCCACTCGGCAAAGCGAATGCGCCGATGTGCGCGGGCAAAAGCAACCAGCGAGCGGCTGATCTCCGCGCCTGTGGCGTCCCCGTTGGCGTGCAGAATGCGGGGCAGCGAGTGAGCGCCCTCGCGGGTGCGGAGAAGCTGGCCGCCGTCCTTCGCCGCGGCACGGTCGAATGCCGCGCCCCATTCAATCAGGTCGGCCACGCGCTCCGGCCCCTCGGCCACAAGCACCTCGGCAGCGGGGCGATAAACGATTCCATCGCCGGCACTTACGGTGTCTTCCAGGTGAAGCGCCACATCCTGCTCGCCCTCCATGGCCACGGCAATTCCACCCTGCGCATAATGGGTGTTCGACTCGGCCAGCGACTCCTTGGTGACCACCAGGACCTCGCCGTGATGAGCCAGTTCCACGGCCGCACGAAGGCCGGCAACCCCCGCGCCCATCACCAGAAAATCCACCTGCAACGGCAATTTCATAACCTTTGAGGCTATCACCATTGCATGGAGCCGTTGCAGGGAGCCATTGCAGGGAGCAGACGCTCGCTAGTCGCTCGCACTGGCTTGCTGCTTACCAACCATGCGGAAGAGGGAGCCGCATGGTTGGGGCACCCTGCCCATGGATTGGCTCGACCGGAGGGCATTGCTCTCTATTGCTCAGACCCCGACGATTTCGAGGCCTAGAGTCAGAACAGTAAGGATAGATAGACACTCAACCCCCGACATTGTGAGGGAACCCACAGGGCGGCTTCAAAATCCTTATGGTGGCTGCTGTTTCCGGTTAATTTTTCTCGGCAACAGAGCAATCCACTTCACAAAAGCAACCGCAGACACCTGAAGGGGGTCAAACATGCGTGGAATTAAAGCGATTCTCGGCACAACAGCATTGTTCGCGGGCCTGGCTCTGGCGCCAGCGGCTCACGCGCAAATCGTGGTAGGCGTTGGCGTAGGCATTCAGCCGGTTTGTCAGTATGGCTATTACGACTACGCGCCGTACGCCTGCTCGCCTTACGGGTTTTACGGACCAGGGTACTTCTACAACGGCATCTTCCTGGGCATGGGCCCATGGGCCGGCTGGGGCTATGGCCACGGCTGGGGCGGCCACCGGTTTGAGAACGGCGGCGGAGGCAGCTATCGCGGCGGCGGCGGAGAAATGGCTAATCGCAGCAGCTTTGCCCGCGGCGGTGGCGGTGGCGGCGGACGTGCAATGGCGGCGCGCGGCGGCGGCGGCGGACATGCAGTAGCGGCTCGTGCAGGCGGCGGCGGACATGCAACAGCAGCACGCGCTGGCGGAGGACGTCCCGCGGCGGGCCATGCAACAGCAGCGCGTAGCGGTGGCGGTGGACATGCCGGTGGCGGCGGCGGACATGCCGGCGGCGGTGGCGGACACGCTGGCGGCGGACACAAGTAACCAATCGCCCTCAAATCAGGCGGCAGGTTGTGCAACAGGCGGCAGAGCATACCAGCTCTGCCGCTTTTGCATTTCCGCAGGCGCTTGCCTTCCCCGCTGAAGTTGAGTTATTCACCAGGCGCTGCCGAGCCGAATGAGGCGACGGTGGGCCATCCTTTAGGATGGAAGCAGCGTGCAAACGATACGAGTAGAGACACCTTCGGCGAAATACGACGTGATTGCGGGCAGCGGGCTAATGGAGACGCTGGCGCCGCGCATGGAACGTGTGACAGGGCGGCTGCCGCGGCGCGTGTTTGTGTTGACCTCCGCACCCATCTGGGCGCTGTGGGGCCATTGCATGCAGCAGTCCTTCCCTGAGGCCCCCGTGGTGCTGTTCCTGGAGCCGGGTGAGAAGCACAAGACACTGGCCAGCGTGGAGCGCCTGTTGCGGCAGATGGCGGCGGCGGGCGGAGATCGCGGCAGCCTGCTGATTGCCTTCGGCGGTGGGATTGTGGGCGACGTGGGCGGATTTCTTGCTGCGATTTACATGCGCGGAATTCCTTATATCCAGGTGCCGACCACGTTTCTGTCGCAAGTGGATTCCAGCGTAGGCGGCAAGACGGGCGTGAACCTGCCAGAAGGCAAGAATCTGGTGGGGAGCTTTCATCAGCCGCGCGCGGTGTTTGCCGATATCGGCGTGCTGGGGACGCTACCGGACCGCGAGTTGCGCGCCGGGCTGATGGAGAGCGTGAAGGCCGGCATCATTCGTGACCGGGCGCTGGTGCGGTTCATGGAGGAGCATGCGGACGAGGTGCTGGGCCGCGACGCGAAGGCCCTGGAAAAAGTGATTTCCGCGTCCATCCGGATGAAGGCCGGGGTGGTGAACAAAGACGAGCGCGAAAACGGCCTGCGCATGATTCTGAACCTGGGCCACACGGTGGGCCACGCGCTGGAAGCGGCCACGCATTACAAAGCGATGCTGCACGGCGAGGCAGTTGGATGGGGCATGGTGGCCGCGCTGTGGCTGGCGCGCAAGCGTGGAACCATCAGCGGCAGCCAGTTTGAGCGGTTGGAAAACCTCATCCACCTGTACGGGCCGCTGCCTCCGCTGAAGCTGCGCGCGGCGAAGATTGTGGCCGCGACAGGAAGCGACAAGAAGAACGTGGGTGGCGTGCGGCGCTTTGTGCTGCCGATCGGAATTGGCGACGCGGGCGTGGTGGAAGATGTGACGCCGGCGGAATTGGAAGCGGCAGTGGGATACATGCTGGCGAGTGCGGAAGAGAAGCGGAGTTAGCATGGTGAGTCTGAAGTCCTTAGCGGAAACCAGGAAAGCCAAGAAGCAGATTCTTCGCTCACCATCCCCGAACTGAAAAACGTTCGGGGCCCCTTTCGCTCAGAATGACAGGCTCTGTATTTTTATGAACTTTAGAGACGAGACAAGAACAGCAACAGCCAGCGGGAATTGAGAAACCAATGAGCGTAACGGGCGCCAAGCCGGTGGGAGTCGCGGACGAAGCAGAAGCGGCGCGCGCCGTGCAGCAGATGTTCGACTCGATTGCGCCGCGCTACGACCTGCTGAATCACATCCTGTCCGCCAGCGTGGACCGGCTGTGGTGGTGGCAGACGGCGCGCAAGTTCAAGGCCATCCTCGCCGATCCCGACGCGGCGGTGCTGGATATTTGCTGCGGCACGGGGCACATGACCATGGCGCTGCTCAAAGGGCGGCCGCGCGGGGCACGGCCGATTCTGGCGGCGGACTTTTCACGGGGCATGCTGAGCCGCGCGGCCACGCGGTTCGATGCGCTCCGGTTTCAGCCGCACAAGGCTAGTGAAAAAGGTGTGCCGTACGCAGTGCCGTTGGAAGCGGACGCTCTGCATCTGCCGCTGCGCGATGCGTCGCTGGATTTGATTGTGACGGCATTTGGATTCAGAAACCTGGCCAACTACGAGGCGGGACTGAGGGAGTTTCACCGCGTGCTGAAGCCAGGCGGGCGGCTGGGGATTCTGGACTTCGCGGAGCCGGGCGGGCTGATCGGCAAGGCGTATGCAGTGTACTTCCGGCGCGTGCTGCCGGCCATCGGGCGCATGATCTGCAGAGAAGAAGGTCCATACCGCTATCTGCCCACGTCGGTCGGGAATTTTCCGCCGCCGCAGGAGCTGCTGGCCATGATGCGCGAGGTTGGCTACGAAGACTGCGCGTGGCAGCCCTACACCTTTGGGATTGCAGGCCTGTATACCGGCACACGCATCTGACACGCGCGAATACGATAGGCTAGGAACGCAATGACTTCCGCCGTCTCCAGTCCGGCCGTTGAGGGTTTGGCCGCCATGTCCGCCGCAAAACGGCGCGTGGCGCTGCACTCCATGATCGCCGCCGCGATCATGACAGTGCTGAAGCTGGCGGCCGGGCTGCTGAGCGGATCGCTGGGCGTGCTGTCGGATGCGGCTCACTCGGGCCTTGACCTGGTGGGCGTGACGCTGACCTTCTTCTCCGTACAGGTAAGCGACAAGCCGGCCGACGAAGACCACACCTACGGCCACGGCAAGTTTGAAAACCTCTCCGCGTTTGGCGAAGCGGGGCTGATGGCCATCTCCTGCGCGTGGATCATCTGGGAAGCAATGCTGCGCATCTTTCAGCACTCGGTGCAGTTGCATAATTCGGTGTGGCCGGTGCTGGTGCTGCTGACGTCGATCGCAGTGGACTACTGGCGGTCGCGCCGGCTGCGGGCCGTAGCCGTGCTCACAGGCTCACCGGCGCTTGCCACCGACGCCTTTCATTTCGCATCCGACATCTGGTCGACGCTTGCGGTGCTGTGCGGACTGGGGGCCAGTTGGGTGGGAGCGCGCTTCGGCATCGGCTGGCTGCGCTATGCGGACCCGTTTGCGGCGGTGGTGGTTTCGCTGATGATTCTGCGCATGACTCTTCATCTGGGCCGCGAAACAGTGGCCGTGCTGACGGACGAGGTTCCTGCGGAGACGCGGCAGAAGTTGGTACGCGAAGTGGAGCGGGTGCAAGGCGTACTGGCAGTGGAGCAGGCGCGGGTGCGGCGCGCGGGCGCAAGTTACTTTGCCGACCTCACACTGGCGCTGCCGCGGCGCTTCACATTTGAGCACACCGGAGAGCTGGTGCGCGAAGCGACGGAAGCGGCGCATCGCGCACTGCCGCAGGCCGACGTGGTGATTCATACCGTTCCGCGCGAGGAACGGACAGAGAGCATCTTTGACCGGGTGCGGGCGGTGGCCGCGCGCAACAACGTGAGCGTACACGAGCTCAGCGTGCAATCGCATCACGGACGTCTTCGCGTGGAGCTGCACGTGGAACTGGACGAGAGGATGCCGCTCAAAGCGGCGCATGGATTTGTGACTGCGATGGAAGCCGAGATTTTGCGCGAGGCGCCGGAGATCGATTCAGTGCTGACGCACATTGAAAGCGAGCCGGCAACGATTGAGCAGCCGGAAGAGACGGTCGTTGAGGATCGCAGGATCGAGGTCGCGCTGCGGGCCGCGGCGCAGTTGTTTCCCGAGATTGTGGATGTGCACGAGATTCTGGTGGGCAGGGCGGCCGAACATATTTCGCTGTCCTGCCATTGCACCCTGCCGGACGATTTGACCATGCAGCGGGTACACGAGGTGATCACCGCGCTTGAGGATCGCTTCAAGCTGGAGTGCCCGGAGGTGTACCGGGTTACGATTCATCCCGAGCCGGTGACGGATAACACGCGATAGCAACGCGAGAAAGTCAGAGAACCCGAACGATGATTGCGCATAGTGAATGGAAAGGCTCAACAATCTTTGAAGGAATTGCGGAGAACGGCAATTCAGTATTTTTTGATGCGGACCCCAAGCACGAGCAGGGGCCGAGTCCGATGGAGGCAGTGCTGATGGCGCTGTGCGGATGCACCAGCGTGGACGTGGTCTCCATTCTCGAGAAAAAGCGGCAGCCGCTGCTGGGCCTTCGAGTGACGGCCACGGCTACGCAGGCCGAGCAACCGCCGCGCGTGTTCACGCAGATCAAACTGACCTACACGGTGAGCGGACAACTGAGCCGCAAGGCTGTGGAAGACGCGGTGTCGCTGTCGAAGAACAAGTACTGCTCGGTTTCGAAGATGCTGGAGAAGGCCGCGGAGATCGATTACGAGATTGTGTTTGCGGATGGTGAACCAGGGGAATGAACGGTCGAGGGTTGAAGAATTTCTTTCAGGTGGCCTCGCTCATGATGCTGCTGGTGGCCGTGGGGCTGCTGTCGGCCATCACGACCATGCACTTCGCCATTCACGGCGCAGAGGTGCAGGTGCCGGAACTGAAGGGCATGACGGTAGCAGACGCGCGCACCCAGTCAGCAGGGATGGCTCTCAACCTGGATGTGGACAACCGCTACTACTCCGGCGATGTGGCCGCTGGACATATTCTGACGCAGTCGCCACCGGCCGGAACCGTGGTGCGGCGCGAGTGGCGCGTGCGCGTGGCCGAGAGCCTGGGTCCGCAAAAGGTGGAAGTGCCGGACACGGTGGGCCGCGAGGAGCGCGTGGCGGCGATTGAGCTGCGCCGCGTGGGATTGGAGGTGGGCGTGACCGGGCGATTACCTTGGCCAAAGGTAGAAGGAACGGTGCTGGCGCAGGATCCGCCGGCGCACGCGCAGGGCATTGCGCAGCCCAGCATCAATCTGCTGGTGGCCGCACCGGACGATGAAGCACCCGACGGCTACGTGATGCCCGATCTGACCGGACTGCCCGTGGTGACCGCTCAGGCGCAGTTGGCCAGGGTCGGCATCCAGTCGGCGCCCCCCGTGTTCGTCGACGTGCCTGTGGGGCCGATGGGCAGCGGAAACGCGCTGCCGGTGCAACCGGTAAAGCCGGGCGCGGTGGTGGCGCAACAGCCGGCAGCCGGATCGCGCGTTGAACAGAGCACGAAGGTGAAGCTGACGGTGGCGAAGTAGCGAGTCAGGGGTCAGGGATCAGGGAACAGGGATCAGGAAAGCCGCGAGTGCGCCGGATGGCGGGTTCCTGAGTCAGCGGGCTTAAAGCAAGCATCAAATAGGCTGACGCATGGCTGAAAACACAAAACAACAAAATGAATCTGGAGGTGCCGGCGCCGCGCCGGGCGATCTCTCGCACGCGTGGCGGGCGCTGCGGCACAGGAACTTCCGCCTGTTCTTTGGCGGGCAGAGCATCTCGCTCATCGGCACGTGGATGACGCGCATTGCCATCTCATGGCTGGTGTACCGGCTCACCAAGTCGGCGCTGCTTCTGGGCATCGTAGGGTTTGCAGGACAGATCCCCACCTTTCTGCTGGCGCCGCTGGCCGGCGTGATCGTAGACCGGATGGACCGGCGAAAGCTGCTGGTATGGACACAGAGCCTGGCCATGGTGCAGTCGCTGGCGCTGGCCTGGCTGACGCTGTCGCATCGAGTCAACATCAAGGAAGTGCTGGCGCTGAGTGTGATGCAGGGCTTCATCAACGCGTTCGACATGCCCGGCCGGCAGTCGTTCATGGTGAAGATGGTGGAGGACAGGGCCGACCTTTCGAATGCCATCGCCATCAACTCGTCGATGGTAAACGTGGCGCGACTGATTGGCCCCTCGCTCGCGGGCCTGCTGATTGCCGCCACCAATGAGGGCTGGTGCTTCCTTGTGGATGGAGTCAGCTATATTGCGGTGATCGCATCGCTGGTGATGATGCGCTTGCCGGCAGCAACAATGGAGCGCGCGACGACGACCATGCTGGCGCAACTGCGCGAGGGATGGACCTACGTGGCGGACTCGGGGCCCATCCGCACCATCCTGACGCTGTTTGCGCTCATCAGCCTGATGGGTTGGCCGTTCATGGTGCTGATGCCGGTGTTTGCGGCGCAGGTGCTGCACGGCGGACCGCATACGCTTGGATTTCTGATGGGCGCAGTCGGCGTAGGTTCGCTGGTGTCTGCATTGACTCTGGTTTTGCGCCGGTCGGTCCGCGGGCTGACGAGGATGATCCCCGCAGCCGCCGTGACATGCGGCGTGGGACTGATCTCGTTTGGACTCTCCAACACTCTTTGGCTTTCGATGACGATGATGCTCATTACCGGATTTGGCATGATGCAATGCGTCACTGCCAGCAACACGATTCTGCAGACGCTGGTGGATGAGAACATGCGCGGCCGGGTGATGAGCTATTACACTATGGCCTTTGTGGGCATGGCGCCGTTCGGCAGCCTGCTGGCGGGCGCGATGGCGCACGCGATCGGAGTGCAGCACACAGTGATGCTGAGCGGCGTGGCGTGCATCCTCGGCGCGCTTTGGTTCTGGACGCGGCTGAAGGGGATTCGCAAACAGATGCGGCCCATCTATGAGCGATTGGGGATCGTACCCATGCGCGACATTCCCGCGGAAGAAGCGGCAGAGGGGTGAGAAGAAGCTGGCGGAGTTAGGATTGTGAGCGGCGTTGGGAGCGCACTGGAGATGGGACTGAGCGAAGATTTGGAACGCGTTGCATTGCAGGAGCGGGAGTTGCAGTTGCCGCGGTTGGATGCGCAGATTGCGTGGGAGCTGGGCGTGCGCTTGAGAACCATGGCGGTAGAGCGCGGGCTGGCCGTGGTGATTGACGTGCGGCGCTTCGGTCAGCCGCTGTTCTATACAGCGCTTGAAGGCACCACTCCGGACAATGTGGAGTGGGTGCGGCGCAAGAGCAATGTGGTGGCGCGGTTCCATCGCAGCTCTTACGCGGTCGGGCTGAAGCTCGAGGCAAAGAACGATACGCTTACCGCGCAGCAGGGCCTGCCGCTGGCTGACTACGCGACGCATGGCGGTTCGTTTCCGTTGACGGTTGCAGGCGCCGGAGTGGTGGGCTCGGTGACGGTCTCCGGCCTGCCGCAGCGCGACGATCATGAACTCGTTGTGGAGGCGCTGTGCGCGATGCTGGGACGCGATTACGCAACGCTGCGGCTGGATGCGGAGTAGCGCGCCGGCGCAGGCATTCAGGATTGCCTTTCAATCAGCGCAATAAAAAATCCGTCGGTGGGCGACATTCCGGGAAGCAGGCGCAGCGCGCCCTCGGGCGTGAGGCAATGCTGCAATCGCTCCGCACCGGACTCCGTCAGAATGCCCTTCTCGAGCAGCGCGGCGATGCTTGGTTCAAGTGACACCATCCGCGCATTGGAAGTCTCCGCGAGCACCGCGGCAACCACTTGCTCGTTCTCCTCCGGCTCCAGCGAACAGGTTGAGTAGACAACAAGGCTGCCGGGACGCAGGGCGTGCACGGTGGCATGAAGAATTCCGCGCTGGCGTTCGGCCTGGCGAGGCATGTCTTCCAAATGAAGGCGGTGACGGATTTCAGGATTGCGGCCCAGCGTGCCGGTGCCGCTGCATGGAACGTCGGCCAATGCGAGGTCGAAGACGGAATCCTCTCCGAGGATTGTCGCATCGGCGAGACGGCACTCAATGCGGTCTGCGTGACGGGCAAGACGACTGCGCAATTGCTCGAGACGCGGCGCGCTGGATTCGCAGGCAACGATGCGGGCCTGCGGATTGCGCTCGGCGAGAATCAGCGTCTTGCCGCCGGGCGCCGCGCAGGCGTCGACGATTCTTCCGTCGGGTAGATTCAGATTTGCTGCGGCAATTTCCGCGACCAGTTGCGAGCCTTCGTCCTGAATGCGTACGCGGCCCTCGCGAAAGGCCGCGGTGCCGATCACGTCGCCGGAAACCACGGTACGCGCGGCGGTGAGCAGTTCGCCGGGTTCAAGATGAATGCCGGCCTCGGCGAGTTCCGCTTCAACAGCGGAGTCTGCCAGGCGAACGGTCAGAATGGGTGGATGCTGGCCGTGATGGCAGATTGCACGCGCCGATTCGATGCCGTAAAAACCAGCCCAACGCTCGATCATCCATGCGGGGTGGGCCTGGGCAAGCGCAAGTTCCGCAACGGAATCTTCGGAAAAACTCACGTGCGCGGCGCCTGCCAGCTTGCGAAGAACAGCGTTGACCATTCCCGAAGCGAAGCGATGACCGGCGTGCTTGGCCAACTCCACGCTTTCGTCGATTGCTGCGCGCGCAGGGATGCGATCCAGATGCAGAAGTTGAAATGCGCCGAGGCGGAGCGCGATGCGCACTTCGGAATCGAGTTTGGCGTTGGGGTGTTTGAGAAGAGCCTGAAGTTGGTGGTCGAGGCGAATCTGCCAGCGAAGCACGCCCAGCACCAGCGTAGTGGCCAGATTGCGATCAGCCAAAGAAAGGGCATTGACGGCTTTGCCGCGCAGCAGATCGTCAGAGTGCGACTGGCCGCGCTCCACGGCGAGCAGCACGTCGAAGGCTGCTTTGCGCGCTGCGGAGATGGGGGTCTTGCGATCTTTCGGAGCGGCCTTGCGTGAGGGCGCGGCCTCGCGGGGGACTGTCACTGAATCCGATCCCCGAGGCGCGCGCCTTGTTGGAGAGCAGTTCCGCGCAGGAATTCAGCGGCCGGGAGGCGCTTCTTGCCTTCCAGTTGAACTTCGAGGAACTCGATCCAGGTATCTTCAGCGCACGCGGCGAAGAGGCGATGATTCTCGACGTGAATCTGGCCCGGCTGCGCTGGGGCTGGCGGCGCAAAAGCTGTGGCGTCTGCCGGGCTCATTCGGTGCGCGATCAGCTTCTTGCCGTCGAGGGTGGTGAAAGCGCCCGGCCAGGGTTGAAAGCCGCGCCAGCGGTTGTACAACTCGTGGGCGGTGCGCGCGGCAAAGTCCATGCGGCCGTCTTCGCGATCGAGAAGCGGGGCAAAGGTGGCGAAGGCGTGGTTCTGCGGCTGGGGCTGAAGGCTAACGCTGGCCAGGCCGGCAAGCGTTTCAACCACCAGAGGTGCGCCGGAATGGGCGAGAATCTCGAAGAGGTCCACGGCGGTTTGGCCGGGCGAGATTTCGATAGTCTGCTGGAGCAAAATCGGGCCGGTGTCCAGGCCTTCTTCAAGCAACATGGTGGTGTTGCCAGTGAAGGCGTCGCCCATGGCCACGGCCCATTGGATGGGCGCGGCCCCGCGGTACTTGGGCAGCAACGATCCGTGCAGATTGATGCAGCCCAGTCGCGGCAGCGCGAGCATCCAGAGCGGAATGATGCGACCATAGGCGACCACGACGATGGCGTCGGGCTGGATGGCCTCAAGCTGGGCGCGAAATTCCGGGTTGTTGCGAATCTTTTCCGGCTGGGCTACCGGCAAACCCGCGGCCAGGGCCGATTGCTTGACGGGCGGGGCGGTGAGTTGCTGGCTGCGGCCTGCGGGGCGATCAGGCTGTGAGACGACCAGCGCGATTTCATGCCCGGCCGCAAGCAGCGCTTCAAGGGTGGGAACGGCGAACTGGGGCGTGCCGCAGAAGACCAGTTTCAGAGGCGCCGTCATGGGCTCTACCACGTGCCGTCCCGCTGCATCTTGCGGATCTTGCGCAGGTTCAAATCGCGCTTGAGGCCGCTCATGCGGAAGATGAACAGCATGCCGTCGAGGTGATCGATCTCATGCTGCATGCAGCGCGAGAGCAACTCCTCGCCGTCCATCTCAAACCACTTGCCGTGCACGTCCTGGGCGCGGATGCTCACCTTGGCTGCGCGCACCACCTTCTCGCGGATGTCTGGAAAGCTGAGGCAGCCCTCTTCCTCGTACATCTTGCCATCCTGGGAGATGATCTCGGG
>Ga0182012_10004481_pt1 | contig 14556 bp, 10 predicted proteins | sample 612S2SmetaG_FD_120486 | JGI IMG/M metagenome (GOLD analysis project Ga0182012, IMG submission 120486) | Permafrost microbial communities from Stordalen Mire, Sweden - 612S2S metaG | ecosystem: Environmental > Terrestrial > Soil > Wetlands > Permafrost | place: Sweden: Stordalen | collected... | reverse complement strand
TGTTACTCATTCATGGTGATGACGACCGAAACGTATCGTTCGCGCAAACTGTGATACTGGCGGAGGCGTTACGGGCACGCCATGTGGAGTTCGAGGAGTTGATATTTCCTAATGAAATTCATGATTTCCTGCGGCACGATCACTGGGTTGAAGCTTACCTTGCACTGGTGGATTTCTTTGGCCGCAAATTAGCCGAGCCACATCCGTAATAACACTGTTCTCAAAACCCGCCGACAGCCGACGTCGTCATAAATTCGGCGTCCAGCGCAGAGTTGTCTTCGCTGCGGAAACGCACAGTAAAACATGCCCCAGGAGGGCCGTTCACAATCAATTCGCCCTCGAGTTGATGCACCAGCACTTGAACAATCTCAAGCCCTAATGTTTTTGGCTCAAATGGATCTACATCGGGCGGCAGACCTACACCCTGGTCCGACACGGCCATTGTAACAGTGTCTCCGTCCATCGACAGGCGCAACGTCATCTCACCTTTCGCTTGGTTTGGAAAGGCATATTTCAGCGCGTTGGTGAGCAGCTCATTCAGAATCAGCGCGCACGGAATGGCCTGATTTATAGTCAGGTCCACCGGCACTACATCCAGATGGCAAGTAATGAAGGCATCTTCGGACATCGACGCGACCAGGCTCTGCGCAAGCCTGCGCGCATGTTCGGCAAATTGTAGAGTGCGCATGTCTTCGTTGCCATAAAGCTGTTCATGAATCATCGCCATGGTCGAGATACGCCGCTCACTATCTCGTAAGGACGCAACGGCGGCACTATCGGGCGCATTGTCAGCCTGCATGCTCAACAGTGAAGATACAATTTGCAGGTTGTTCTTCACACGGTGGTGAATCTCTCTAAGCAGAGCTTCTTTCTCCTGCAAAGATGCCTTCAACCGTTCTTCATGCTGGCGAACTTTTGTTAGCGATTCGTTAAGTGCCACAGTGCGGCTTTGTACTTCGTTTTCGAGGCGTTCTTCGGCTGTTTTTTGATCGTGAATATCAGTTGCGGTGGCGATCCAACGAGCAATTTTCCCGGAAGGGTCACGCACAGGAATGGCGCGAACCAGATACCAGCGATCTTGCTTCAACTGGCGGTCGTAGAAGCGGCATTCGTGTTCGTGCGGGCTTCCCGATGCCAAGCTCTTGAACCAGGCATCGAGCGTGCGGTCGCGGTCTTCTGCGCTGATGATATCGGCCGGATTGATACGCGCTTGGCCATTAGCCGGAAAACCGCCAACCTCAATAAAGCGTTGGTTGCGAAAGGTGAGATCACCGCAAGGGTTCGCGGTAAAAATAACTTGCGGCAAAAGGTTGGTCAGCTCACGGAAGTCGATTTCACTTTGTTTGCGCTCGTCTTCTGCAGTTTTCCGGTCTGTCACATCAAAATTGACGCCGGCCATGGCATACACCCGTCCGCTCGGGTCGCGCAACAATCCCGCCCTCCCGGCTATCCACCTGATCTGACCGTCAGGGCGGACAATTCGAAATTCATGGCGGAAATCAGAGCCCGTAGCAATACTTCGCGCACCCGCGTCTTTTAAAGCCGGGAGATCCGCGGGTAAGACAACTTTTTCCGAGGCGCTGGCGCTTGATAAATCAGAGGCGTCCCATCCATATAGCTCTTTGACAGCGCCCACCCATTCCGTATGATCTTTGTCGATGTCCCAATGCCAAACAACGCAGTTGGAATACTGGAGTGCCGTGCGCAACAGTTCTTCCGCATAGCGAGCGCGCGCTTCGCTGAGCTTGCGCGCAGTGATGTCAATAGTGATTCCATGGACAACCCGTGCGTTGCCAGACTCATCTCGCACGGCAACACCACGGCAATCGAGCCAGCGCGTCTCTCCATCGTCGCCAACGACTCTAAATTCAACAGAAAGTTCCAAACCAGCGTCGATCTGCTGCAGCCACGTCTCGTTGATACGTTGCCGATCATCTGGATGCTGTCTTGAGCGGAACCACTCTCCGGGAACTGGCCCGACAATAGGCGGCGCGCCGTAAAGTTTGAAAATCGCCGGATGCGCCTCCACTTGGTCGCGCTCGAAATCCCAAGTGAAGTCGCCCAAGGCACCTTCGCTGAAGATCAGCGCGCGTTCTACGTCGCGCTGGCGCAGGGTCGTTTCGATAGATTTGCGCTCGGTTATATCAGTGATACTGGCTATGAAGAAGCGCTCATCGGCAAGCCGGATAGAATTCCACTTGATTTGTAAGGCAATTTCAGAACCGTCTTTCCGGCGGCCATAAAGCTCACGGTCGACAACCGGACCGGGCTGTGCATCGCGGAAGGCGCCAAGAGCATTGGGGAGGATTTGTTCCAGCTGCTGATTTTCTAGTTCGCCTTGCTCATAACCGAACATCGCTTCGGCTGAGGTATTAGCGAAAGCAATTTGTCCATTTTCATCAACGAGCGCTATGCCAATGGCCAGCATCTCGCTCAGCGCCTCCACAGACATGCGCGTGCCTGAAACCGGTTGAACAGCTTTCGGGCTTTCGCGAATCTCTTTTATGCATTTAGCAACTTCGCCGAGTTGGGCCGGAGACAACGACCTCAAATCTTTAATCAGCTCATCGCGTAGGTCCATTTAATCGAGAAGGACTAACTAACCAGAGGCACTCATTTGGCGGCCGCTCAAACCTAGCATTACGCCCAATCGTTCTGCTGCTGAAGATTGGGGGTGTTTAGCGAGCGATTGCCAGCCTAACTCTTCACTGAGCCGCTCCGGTACCAGCCGGATAAACTTCGTCTTGGCGTTACGGCTGAAAAAGAAATTGCGCAATTTACGCCGATTGCTCATTGATATAGACTCAACATCCCCAATCACGATGTCGATTCTGTTGTCGTGTAGTTGACCAAGCAACAATGCCTCTGCCGCGCTAGAACAGCGAATGACACTATAACGCGCATCTTCAAGCATCTCTTCCAACTTGCCAGTGATTTCGAGGTCGGAGCCGATAAGCATTGCCGTGCCCCGACGGTTCATCGCATCGACAAAGTCCTGCGTAGCATTTTGCAGCGGCAACAGAATTTCCAGACACCCTTGCGTATCGGAAACAGCTCTAAACGAAATGGAGCCTTGCATGGCAGCTACTATGGCTTGCGCAATAGAGAGACTGAAATCGGGGTTCTCCATCTCCAGAGGAAACGAAAGAGGCTTCCAGGCTGAGATTCCGATGTGTTCAATTTCAAACGTTATCGCCACCCGGTTGCCTAACACTTGGCTGGTCGACACGCGTATGCGGCCTGATCCAGCCATCCGCTCACGAGCGTTCAGAAAAACATTCAGCAGCAACATCTGCAGCCGGTCTGGATGACAGAGAACCAAAGTAGATTCGTCGGTCAGGTGAATGTCCACTTGCAGCGAACCGCCACGCAGTTTAGTCAGGAGCGGCTCAACCGACGCCACCACCCCCGAAGCGCTTACATAAGTAGCACGCACGGATAACGGCAGGTTGAGCTGGCTCAGTTGACCGGACATGAGCAAACCCATCGCGCTAACACGGTAAATGGTGTCCGTCTTTTCCAGCAGGGCCGAGCGCTGCTCGCCAGTCAGGTCAGCAGCCAGGTTTGATAGTTCGTGGCAGGTGGTGTTGAGTAGAGTGTGCAGACTGCTGAAATCGCCTGCGATACCGGCGGTCAGTTGACCAAGCGCCAGCATTCGTTCTTCCTGTCTTAAGATCGCTTCTTCCTGTTCTCGCAGCGAAACGTCACGCAACGTAAAAATCGCGCCGGCTGGCTGTCCGTCCGCATAGCTAATAGCAACATCACCTTCCACGTGGACGCGCGCGTTATCGCGGACCGACAACATTGTGTCTCTAGGAAAAGTGGCGCGGCTTCCCCATTCGGCTTTATCTAGAGCTTGGGTGGCCACGTTCGTCTGGCTGCCACTCGACAGAACCAAGACCGAGTCCACGCTCTTGCCAACCGCCTCACCCGGTAGTACGCCAAGTAGCTGCTCGGCCGTACTATTCAAGAACTGAACTTCTCCCGCTAGATCGGTAACCAGAACGGCATCGGGAATACCCTGCAAAACGGTGGTGAGCCAAGCGCTGTGCTCTTCCAATTTCCGCTCGATCATGTGCTTGTGCAAAGCCATCTCAATGGTGCCTGTTAAGCTCAGTGCGGAAATTGGCTTTACGATATACCCAAACGGTTCTGTTTGTCGTGCCCGGTCTAGAGTCTTCTTGTCGGCATGCGCTGTAACGAAAACTACGGGCAGTTTATAGTCTTTCCGTATTCGCAACGCAGTTTCGATCCCATCCGCCGTACCTCTTATGTGGATGTCCATCAAAACCAGATCCGGAGGGGCCAATTCTATCGCTCGGATAGCTTGGTCTGCCGATGCAACAGCGCCTGCCACCGCATAGCCGGAGGCGGAAAGAAGCCTTTTGATATCTAAACTAATAATTGCTTCGTCTTCAACTATGAGAACCCTGGCAGGCTGGCTGGTTACCTTCATCGAGAGCTCCAAAGAGGAGATTCCTGCTACCCGATTCGTCGACCCTAGCATGCCGACGAGCCATTACATCAAAAGACGATGCAACTGTCGTTGCTTGGTTTCGCGCGGCGGCGTGCAACGGTGAGCCAGCAAGAAAAACGCGTTTACCTTCCTAGTGAAACATAAACACTCGCAAAAAGACAGACGTATTTCGTCTCGCATCGAGGGTTTTAGTCTGTCTTAGGATAAACATGGAAGCGAATTGGAACAAGCCCGGGGCAATCCATGATTTCCAGTCGCTTGGTGACCTCTTCTTCAGATCGCCCATCTTCTGCGGCCGCCTCCGCCCAAGCAAGCCATTGCTCATCGGCCCACGCGACAACTTGGCAGCAGCTATACTTCCCCGCCTGAAATTCGTCCTGGAATCCCAGAACCAACGCATCGGCCGCAGCCTGCGAAGTCGTAGAACCACAATTTCTACAAATGGTCATTTTCTTGGTCCCTTCTAACATTTCTTCCCGCCAGTATTGGCTATCTCACTCTTATCGACTTGGATGCAGCAAACTGATAACCAAGTGCAGATCCAGCGGTGATAATCTTTGCGAAAACCACCCTGACCGTGGCAAAAGCTCCAAGGTTTTCATTACTTTACGGCTAGCACCTTTCCCTAGAAGCTGTCCCAACGGAGATAAGCTCACGTCTTCCGACGCTAATGTAGTGCCCCAAAGGTACTATTCATTTCCAAATATTTGTTTTGTTTCGGAACAAAAGGGATAGGACGTTCCTAAGAAAAATGCTTAATCCAGGGGTTGGCGGAACGCCCTAGCTGCGATTAAACGTGCCTACTACCACATTAAATATCTTTTCGGCGGCGGCTGGACTTAGAGGCCGGCCCATAAGCGCAGGCAGGATTTGCGGTCCGATCAGCAAATTAATCATGAGGTCGGGATCCACCGTGCGGGGCAAGTCTCCGCTGTCGATCGCTTCCTGCACTACGGCGCACCCTTCAGCCCGTCGAGGTGAGAAAACCTTCTCGTAGAAAGCCTTCCGCAAAGTGGCGTCGTCGTGTATGGCCAGCAAAAGACCCAGGAAAACATGCCCGTCGTCACTCTTCAGGAATTCCGCAATGCGCCGTGTGTAGTTTCGCAACCGCGAGAGCGGAGCCCCGCGGCTGCCGTATGGCAGCAATTCCCTGGTCGTTTCCAAATATGAATCGAGCAGGATTTCCTGCTTGTTATGCCACCAACGATAGAGCGTTGCCGTACTAACACCCGCTTCGCAGGCGATTTGTTGATTCGAAACGCCATCGAAACCATGCTTCTTCAACAGCCGAAAGGCGGTCTTTAGAATCGCCTTGCGTGTCTTTTCGCTGCGCGGGCGGCCGATAGCCTTGGCTTCCGGCTTAGCAAAATTACCAGCCGCATCCAGCTCCGACATGGGCTTCCGATCAAGCACAATTCAATATACAATAGAAACGAAATGAATCGTTTCATAAGCATAATGCGGAGCAAAGAATCCGCCCAACCGTGAGCGCAAGCGCCGCGTTGCCCTGGAAGCCGAAGGCGAATCCCTGGTTGATCGCATTCGTGGTTTCCCTAGCCGCATTTATGGAGGTGTTGGATACCAGCATCGCGAATGTCGCCCTACCGCACATTGCCGGAAACATGGGCGCCAGCAGCGACGAAAGCACCTGGGTGTTAACTTCCTATCTGGTTTCAAACGCCATTGTTTTGCCCATTACCGGATGGTTGGTCTCGCTGTTTGGCCGCAAACGCTTTTTTCTCACTTGCATCTTTCTCTTCACGGTGAGTTCGCTACTCTGCGGAATTGCGCCAACGCTAGCCATTCTTCTATTAGCGAGAGTGATTCAAGGCGTGGGAGGCGGTGGGCTACAACCCATGGCTCAAGCAATTCTGGCCGATACCTTTCCGCCTGAGAAAAGGGGCTTAGCGTTTTCCGTCTATGGAATTACCGCTATAGTGGCTCCTTCCATCGGCCCCACACTCGGCGGCTGGATCACCGACAACTACACCTGGCGCTGGATTTTTCTCATGAATCTGCCCGTCGGCTTGCTGGCGCTCTTCTTGGTCTTTACTTATGTAGAAGATCCGCCATTTCTCAAAAGGACCACGATCAAAGAAAGCAAAATTGATTACTTCGGCTTCGGCCTGCTCGCCATCGGTATTGCATTCTTGCAAATCGTGCTCGATAAAGGCCAGGAAGACGACTGGTTCGGCTCCGATTTCATTGTATGGCTTTCCATCATTTCGATCATCTGCCTGGTCGCGCTTGTCTTCTGGGAGTTGCGTGTGAAGGAACCTATCATCGACGTCAGATTATTCAAGAATTTGAATTTCGCTACCGCGAGTTTGATGATGTTCATGGTGGGTGCTGCATCGTTTTCAACAACGGTATTGGTGCCACAGTTCTTGCAAAGCCTGATGGGCTATACGGCTGAAAGCGCCGGCATGGTGCTATCCGCGGCGGCAGTGCTGCTGCTGATTGAGCTGCCGCTCGTAGGACAACTAACCGGCCGGATCCAGGCACGATACCTGATGGCATTCGGCTGGGGAATGTTGACCCTAGCCATGGTCCTTTCCACGCGCAGAGTAGATCTGCAAATCAGCTTTGCGTCGGTCACTTGGCTGCGAATTGCCCAGTACCTGCCTATGGGATTCATCTTCATCCCGGCAACGATGGTTGCCTATCTCGGCTTGCCGCGGGAAAAGAGCAACGCAGTAGCGGGTTTAGTTAACTTCGTGCGCAACATGGGAGCAAGTGTGGGCACATCGGCGGTTACGACGATTCTCGCGCGGCGTGAGCAGGTGCACCAAGTAATGCTATCAAGCCATACAGGCATGGGCAATCCCACTTTTCAAGGTTCAGCGACTGCGTTAGCCGATCAACTAAGACGCGCCGGCGTTGATCACCCGCAGCTACAGGCTTACGACCGGATCTATAGAACGGTTCGGGATCAGGCGTCGGCGCTCTCTTACATAGATACGTTTTGGCTACTAGGAATCGCTACGGGCATCATGTTCTCTCTCTCATTTCTGTTGAAGAAGAACAATCCGCGGCCAGCAGGAGCACAGGCGCTGGCTCACTAAGTCAGTTGGAATTGGGCAAAGTCGTTCCCTGTCTCCGCGCAGACAGCTTCTACAACCAATTGGTGATCTTCCCGTTGTGGCAAACCTGAGACGGTTACTGAACCGATCACTCCCGTTCCTAAGACAGCAATGGGAAAAGATCCACCATGCGCCGCAAATTCATTCAGCGTGAGGCCAAAGCGTTCGGCCAGGGTCGTGCTCTTGAGTTGCAGCTCCAGCCCCATGCCGTACGAACTGCGGTGAAAGCGCGCCACCGTATTCGCCTTGCGTTGCGCCCATGCCGCATTGTCTGGCGAAGTACCTGGAAGCGCGCAATAGAACAGTGGCTGGCCAAAGCGCCGGACATCGATCACCAACGTCAGCTTCCGATCAATCGCCATCTGACGTAGGCGAGCACCCAGATGCCAGGCAGATTCTTCGTTAAAGCGCGCAAAATGCAGGCTGGCCTCCTGGCGCGCAATGATGGCTAGGTCGTCTGTGAGTGACATGGCTCAACACATTGTGTCATTTCCTTGGGCCAATTCATCGCCGAACTGCGGCCCTTCGTCGCAAAAGCCTGCGAGCGGTCATCATTTGATAGAGAATTGTCACATGAGGAAGCGTTTGTCGAAATGGCTCGGCCGGTTTGCGGTACCAGGCATCTTCGCGTCTACCGCCATAACTGTATTGCTGGTGGTATTCGGGAAGACCGCTGGGTTCGCCGACGTACTTCGCGAGTTCTTGATCTCGGCGGTTTACTCGGTTTGCATTGGCGGAGTTTTGGCTGTTGCGGTTCCTAAGATTTGGGAACGGTCCGACACTTGGAACCTGACCTTGCGTTGGCTCGCGCGAGGATTCGTCATTGCGGCAGGCACGGCAGTAGGAACCTTCCTGGGCGGCTTATGTTTCTTACTGGTATGGCGCGGCCACTACGGGTTCTGGGCATCGTTTTGGCACTCTTACGTTATTTCTCTCATTCTGGCGTTCACCGTATCCGCATTCGTCGCCACGTTTGAAACATACAAAGAACGCTTACAGATCACACAGATGCAGCTCAAAGAAAAAGAATTGGAGCGTGAGCGCGCGTTAAAGCTCGCCACCGCCGCACGCCTGTCGTCACTAGAATCAAGGGTTCATCCGCACTTTCTTTTCAACACTCTGAATTCGGTCGCATCATTGATTCACGAAGATCCGAAACGCGCCGAAACGATGGTCAATCAACTGGCCGAATTGCTGCGCTTTTCGCTGGATTCTGCACAAGGTGGCTTGGTGCCGCTCGAGCGCGAAATGAAAATCGTCGAAGACTATCTGTCGATTGAGGAAGCTAGGTTCGGCGAGAGGCTGCGCTATTCAATCGACGTACCGAGTGCGTTCGGAGCGACGCCGATACCACCGCTCGCCGTCCAAACTCTGGTTGAGAACGCTGTTAAATATGCCGTTGGACCACGCACCCGCGGCGCAAGCATTCGTGTTAGCGCGCAAATGGACGTAGACCTCTTGCGGCTAGTTGTTGCTGATGACGGCCCTGGCTTCTCGTGCGCTGAAATTCCAGCCGGACACGGCTTAAACAATTTGGAAGAACGTTTGGCGGCGATCTATGGCGAAACCGGCAAGCTACAGATTGAATCATCCGCCGCGGGAACAGCTGTTGCCATCGCCATTCCGCTGAGCGTCGCAAAGGCCGCATGAGAGCTTACCTGGTAGACGATGAACCGCTCGCGCTAAAGCGGCTGACCCGGCTTCTTGCGGATACCGGTCGCATGGAGGTCGTAGGATCGAGCAGCGATCCAGCTAAGGCGCTCGAAGATCTAACAGCGCTTGAATGCGATGTCGTTTTCGCCGATATTGAGATGCCAGATCTGTCGGGTTTTGAGATGTTGTCGAAGCTTGATTCTCAGCCACTGGTAATCTTCACTACCGCGTATTCGCAATATGCGCTGCAAGCATTCGAGTTGCATTCAGTTGATTATCTGCTGAAGCCGATTGACCCTCGGCATCTAGAGCGCGCTCTCACTAAACTCGAACGGATTTTAAAAGGGGCGGAATCACGGCCGCAAATTTCTCACTTACTCGAAGAACTGGCCAAAGTTTTGCCCACGAAGAAAGGCTTCCCTGCCCGCCTACCGTCACGCTTGGGCGATCGCATTGAGTTTGTGGAAATCGCGCGCGTCACCCATTTCTACGCTAATGAAAAGCTGACCTACGCTTCGACGCCAAAGAAAGACTTCGTGATTGATAGCACCATTATGCAGTTAGAGGAGTCGCTCGATCCTGCCAAGTTTGTACGGATTCACCGGTCAACAATTGTGAATATAGAGTTCGTGAAAGAGCTTTATTCATGGTTCAGCGAACGCATGATGGTGCGGATGAACGATGGGAAAGATACTGAACTAACTGTGGCTCGGGATCGGGTCAAGACTTTGAAAGAGCGGCTGGGATTGTAATTGAAATGCGCTATTTTTTTCTTTCACCGCGCGGCAGGATGGTTTGGGGCGGAGACGATTGAAAAACTGGCCTGCTCTTTGGCGCTGCACAGTCTCTTAAATAGGGATTGATCAAGTTTTGATATGGCATGCCAAGCTCCGTTGCCAGTTGCTTAAAGTAGTCGACCGCCCTTGCATCAAGACGGATAGTGACTTGCCGCTTCAACTGCTTCGTATAAGGATTCTTGACAGAGTTTGAGAAGTCGTATTCTTTCCTTATCGGAGACTCCAATAGATTTGTTCTTCAGACCTGGTAGCCCGCCTAACGGAGACATCGCGCTTTCATGCTGTAGCCCAAAAGCAGGAACCTTTCCTTTTCTACCGAATGATCCGGATAAGCAATCAAGCGAGCATCTTCGTCCCAGAATACCGATTGGCCCTCTTCAAAGGAGACGCCATGCTTTGCCAGCTTTGTCCGAGCCTTACCGGCATCCCAGACAAAGGCGATATTGCCCACAGCATTATGTGATCAATATGGCGTATTTCTACTCATATCGCAACGCCCTTGTCGGATCAACTCGGCTCGCACGCAATGCGGGAACAAATCCAGCCAAACACGCCACTGCGGCCAAACCAACCGTTGCTGCAATTAGTGTAAGCGGATCATGCGGCGCCATCCCGAAGAGTTGATTCTTTACCAAGCTGCTCAGTCCAATCGCGAGCGGCACCCCAACCAGCACGCCCACTCCGACCAAAAGAAACACTTCTCTCATCACCATCCAAATCACATTTCCTTGTTCTGCGCCCAGGGCCATCCGAATGCCAATTTCACGTGTGCGGCGCTCCACCGTGTAAGCCATAACACCGTAAAGACCAATGACGGCAAGGAGTGTGGCTAGTGCGCCGAAAACTGTGGATAGGCTCGCTACTAAACGTTCGGTGCGGAGCGATAAGTCAATTTGTTGTTCAGTCGTCCGCATGGAATAGACTGGAATGCTTGGGTCGAGATTCTGCACTTTGCGGCGGACCGTTGCGATGACCTGTGACGGCTCGAGAGCTGTTCTGACGTAGACCGTCATTTCGCCGACGCCTGGGCTAGCGAGGTATGGGATGAATGCTTGCGCGGGGATTTCGTCGCGCAAATTCGTGTACTTGATGTCTTTGACGACACCAATGATTTCCATGTCGGTTCTTGTTCCGGGATCTCCTCCAAAACCGAGATGAAGGCCAATTGGATTGCGCCCGGAGAAATATTTCTTGGCGAAGCTTTCATTGATGATGATGGTGGCGGGTACGTTATCGAACGGACCGTCCTCTTTATGCCCGTGAGAAACGCTGAGCGTGTCCTTCATTGTGAAATCACGGCCTTGAAGAATTGGCACGCCTAACGTTGCGAAATAGTTGGGACTGATGGAATTCATGTAAGGCTCGGGGTTTTCGTTGGGAGCTGCCGTGAAACCTTCGGCTGTCACCGTGCTGTCCCACTCGTTGTCCTCGAGGATTCGCATCGAGGCCAGACCGACTGACTGGATGCCGGGAGTGCTCGTCAATTCATCAGCGAGCCGGCGGTAGAAGATCTTGCAACGATCTGAAGAATAACCGTTCAGTGATGGGTCGAGCTGAAAGCCCAAAAGCCGTTGTGGCGCAAAGCCGGGACCCAGGTCGCGAAGGTTGTTCAGGGTTCGTAAGAACAAGCCTGCGCCAATCAGCAACAGCAAAGAAAGCGTTACTTGAGCAGCTACCAAAGCCTTGCGGAGCGCTACGTTCCCACCACTGACCACTGAACCAGCTTGATCTTTCAAGGTCGGCGCGACGTCCGCACGTGAACTTTGGATAGCCGGGACCAAGCCAAAGATGAGTACAGTGACCAACATTACCGCCATGGTGAATACAAGTATGCGCAGGTCCGGTACGGCACTGATCGTAAGATCGCCAGCGGCGTCTGCCGGTAAGTAGGCGGTTAGGAGGAGCTTATCGGCAGCAAAAGCGAGAGTGAGACCAAGGGCTGCTCCGAAGGCTGAAAGCAACAGGCTTTCCAACAACAACTGGCGGATTATGCGCGTGCGGCCCGCGCCGATGGCCAAGCGCACAGCCATTTCGCGCTCACGGCTGGCGGCCCTCGCAAGCATTAGGTTCGCGAGATTCGCGCAGGCTAGCAGCAAAACCGTGGCGGTCAGCGCCATTAACACGCAAAGTGGAGTACCAAGTTGCCGCCGCAGGTAGGAACGGCCTTGAGAACCGGGTATCAGCTCTAGAGTCATTCGCTGAAAATCTTTGCGGGTGAAATCAGATGCGTTGCGGAACGCGGGCTCCTGCACCTCCATCACGATCATGCTGTGCATGAATGGCTGGAGCGCGGCTTGTGCCCGCGTTAGACTCACTCCAGGCTTTAAGCGGCCAAAGGCATTAATCCAGCGCCAGCGGCGGTCTTTCATCGCGTCCCACTGCGGAGTCATCTGCGCTTTCATCATGACCGGAATGAAAACTTTGCTGGTGTGGCCGAGTTCGACGCCGTCAAAGCCGGGTTGCGCAACTCCGACAATAGTCAGACTGTGGCCGTTTATAACGAGCGTCTTATTCAAAATGCTGGGGTCTGACGCAAAACGACTTTGCCAAAAGCTATAACTCAGCACGGCTAGCGGATGGCCATTCGGGATGCGGTCATCGTCGGGTGTGAAGGTTCGCCCGAGCGCCGCGCCCACGCCAAGCACCGGGAAGTAACTGCCCGAGACCAACTCGGCATCAATTAGCTCTGTCCGGCTGCCATATCCGAGACTAGCGGTAATTGGGAAACGGCAGAACATTCCCGAGAACACATCGTTATGTTCACTGAAGTCTTTATACATGGGGTACGACATAGCGTGCATACCGGTGTTACTGCCGTAATGCGGACCCTTTTCAGTGAGGAGCACGAGTTCTTCAGGATGCTTCACAGGCAAGAGCCGCAACATCACCTGATCTAGCAAGCTAAATACTGCGGTGTTTGCGCCGATGCCAAAGGCCAGCGATAAAACTGCGACAAGTGTGAAGAGTGGCGTGCGCTTAAACCCACGCAGAGCGTAGCGTATGTCGTTCCAGAAGTTCATAACAGCTTACCTTGGACGTACGAAAAACGCGGCGGTTAGGTTCAATCGATTCCGTGAATACGCAAATTAATGAGCTGATCGAGCGTTAGATTTTGCATGCCTCGCGCCCGTAATTTTTCGATGTACTCAGGCGTTACACCATGAATACGAAGAGCGATGAGTTTATCGGAATCGGGATGCGGAAAGCCAAGGCGATCAAGTTGGCCGACGAACTCCGGCGAAACACCATGTATGCGGAACGCAATGAGCTTATCGGAGTCTTTCGTGTCTACCCCCGAAGCGTGCAAGTTCTTGACGAATTCAGCAGAGACGCCATGAATGCGAAACGCGATGAGTTTATCGGGGTCGCTAGCGTTGATTCCCGCAGCGTGAATGTCTCGCACGAATTCAGGGGAAACGCCGTGTATGCGGAAGGCAATCAGCTTGTCTGCTTCGCTTTCGTTCACACCTGCGGCACGGATATCGCGCACAAATGCTGGAGTAACTCCATGAATTCGAAAAGCGATGAGCTTCTCTTTATCAAGATCTGTCACACCGGCAGCTTTAATGCCGCGAACAAAGTCGAGACTGACATCGTGAATTGTGTACGCAAACAATTCGTCGTCAGTGACACCGGGAAAGCCAAGCGCGGACATCTCGTTTGTGTACTGGGAATTGCCATGGAAGGTGAACAGTCCGGCGCCGGAGCCATCTTTCATGAAGCCTTCCCCATCAATCGAGCCAGCATCGCGGGCGATCGTAAAGTGCACGTCGTGCTTTCCGGTGGTGCCCCAGTCCAATCCTTTCAATTCAGAGGCGTCCCAATCGGAACTACTGTTAAATGAGTGATGGCCGTTGCTCTCACTGTGAAGCGAGAACTGGATCTTTCCGGGAGTGTCAGACGGACTGAGCGTCCATTCGCCTTTTTCGACACCGGCAAATGCGCACGCGGACGCAATTAGGCAAAGCAATATACGATTCATTTTAGAAATCTCCTAAAAAACGCCAGCCACTTTAAGGCTGATCAGTTGACGAAATGTCAGATCTTTAAAACCGTGGCTGCGGACCTTTTCGATGAACTCGGGCGTGATGCCCTGCACTTTTGCGGATATAAAATCGCGAATTTGTAGATCGCCCAGGCCAGCGGATTGCAAAGCACGGATGTATTCGGGCGTGACGCCTTGGACCTTCATGCCCATAATGTCGTGCGCCGTCGGCTTAAGTCCTGTGGCGCGGATATCGCGGATATATTCTGGCGTCACACCTTGTACTTTGAGCGCCAAGAGTTCATGAACATTCGGATCGAAACCAGCAGCTTTGATTTGGCGCACGTAATCCGAGGTGACTCCCTGAACTTTGAGCGCAATCAGTTCATCGACCGTAAGTTTGGCTAGGCCGACCGCGGCGAGGCTATCTATATAAGAAGGGCCATTGTGCTCTTGCGGCTTAACATCGGCGGAGATTGTTTGGTTAAAGTTAAACTCAGTGGCAACGCTAATCGCGAGTTGGTGTAGCGCCGCCTGTTCCCGTTCCCCTACAGAGTGACT
>Ga0182012_10004480_pt1 | contig 14559 bp, 10 predicted proteins | sample 612S2SmetaG_FD_120486 | JGI IMG/M metagenome (GOLD analysis project Ga0182012, IMG submission 120486) | Permafrost microbial communities from Stordalen Mire, Sweden - 612S2S metaG | ecosystem: Environmental > Terrestrial > Soil > Wetlands > Permafrost | place: Sweden: Stordalen | collected... | reverse complement strand
GGTTGTAATAGAGGATGAAACGGAGGCCGCGTGCGTGGCAGGCATCGGCCAGCTCACCAATCAGATCGCGAGTGGTGGTGCGGCCGAGGGCAATGCGGTCAATGGCGGCCGAGGGTGCGGGAAGCATCTGTAGGGCGTGAGCGCCGGTGAAGATGACGTACTCAGCGCCGGCGCGGGCTGCCTGGTCCACGTAGCCGCTAGCGCTGAAGCGGTCAACGGCTTCGTTGAATGGCAGCCAATCGTCCTGGCCGACGGGCTGCGATTGCGCAGTCCAGTGAGTGGAGATTCCGAAGCGGCAGTTGGCAAACCAATCGGTATTGGCCGGACGATACGCAGCAGCAAACGCGGGACGCCCCGCGGCTCCAAGCAGTGCGGCAGCGCCGAGGCCTTTCAGCGCGGCGCGACGGGTAAGGGAACAGACCCGAATCTCCATTTTGCTTTCCCAGTGACGACAGTGTACTGCACACTCCCCGCATGCAGGCCTCCGCGACCTCATCACCGCCCGTCACCGGAACGCACCAAGGTCACCTGACCCCTAACTTTTGTGCCGCGGCCCAGCGCGCAATGGCCCAGCCATTGCGCGTAGAATGAGGAGTGGAATGAGCGCCACTTTTGTACCCGCCCAACCGGACGAACATCCGGGTGTTCCCATGCTGCGAAGCGTGGATCTGGCCGGCCCCGCAGGCCGGCTTGAGGCCGTTCTCAACCAGGGCGCTCCGCAGGCGCGATTCGCCGCGCTCATCTGCCATCCTCATCCGCTCCATGGCGGCACCCTCCACAACAAGGTCGTCTATCACGCCATGAAGGCCCTCAACGATCCAGCCTTCGGGCTGGGCTGGCCGGTTCTGCGCTTCAACTTTCGCGGCACGGGCTTGAGCCAGGGCACGCACGATGGCCGCGCCGAGGCTGGCGACGTGCTGGCCGCGCTGGCCTGGCTCCAGAACGAATTCAGCCTCCCCATTGTTGCCGCGGGGTTCAGCTTTGGCGCAGCCATGACCATCGCAACCTGCTGCTCTCCCGCGCCGGCGCATCCGCATCCGGCAGCTCTCGTTGCCCTTGGCCTGCCCACCCAGGCCGAAGGCCGTGAGTATCACTATTCTTCGCTCAAGAACTGCACGATTCCCAAGCTCTTCCTCAGCGGAGACCGGGACCCCTTTGCGCCCGCTCCGCAGCTTGCGCAGGTTGTCCACTCCGCTGCCGATCCCAAACGACTGGTGCTCCTTCCCCGCGCCGATCACTTTTTTACTGGCCACCTGGCCGCGATGCAATTCTCGCTCGCCGGCTGGCTCAAGGAGCAACTCCTATGACCCCAGTCGGCGAAACTGCGCTCGACTCTCTCCATCAGACGGCAACTGAGATCTTTACCGGCGCCCTTGCGGCGTGCAACATCGCCTCGGCCTTCGATCGCCGCTTGCGCTTTGAGGGCAACACGCTCCATCGCCTCATGCCCGACGGCAGCGGCCCCGCCACCATCGATCTCTCCAATTACAAGCGCATCTTTGTCATCTCCATCGGCAAAGCCGCCGCGCCCATGCTTGAAACCCTGCTCGACCGCATGAAGCGCCGCCAGGGCCTGCGCGGCATCTGCTGCGCCTACCAGGCCCCCAGGCACAAGAATTGGCGCTTCCGCTACTTTGAGGGCGGCCACCCGCTGCCCAATGAGGACTCCTTTGCCGCAGCCCGCGCTACGCTGGCCATGCTGAAGAAAGCCCGCAAAGACACGCTTGTCTTCTACCTCATCTCCGGCGGCGGCTCGGCCATGTTCGATCTGCCCATCGACCCGCACATCACACTCGAAGAAACTCGCGAGTTCCACCAATTGCTGCTGGCCTCTGGCGCGCCCATCAACGAGATCAACACCCTGCGCAAGCACTTCTCCGCCGTCAAGGGCGGACGGCTGGCACTGGCCGCGCCTGAGGCCGCAAAGATCAGCCTCCTGCTGCCCGACGTCCCGCTGCGCACCCTCGACGCACTGTCCTCGGGTCCCACGTCCCCGGACCACTCCACCGTCGAGGAAGTCCGCGAGCTCATCGCGAGATACAAACTGGCCGACAAGTTTCCGCCTTCCGTCCGCGCCTACTTTGAGCGCAATGACCTTCCCGAATCGCCGGGAAACAAGAGCTGGCTGCCGCCGTTCTTTCCCAAGGCGGCCAAGGCTGAAGTTGCGCCCCCGCCCCCCATCGCCGCCGGCGCTTTGCTCAAAGAAGAGGATCCGGCCTTTCGCGATTCTGTATTTGAAATTCTGCTTTCCAGTCACGACCTGATCGAGAACGCGCGCGCCCAGGCTGAAAGAGCCGGCTACCACAACGTCGTCGACAACAGTTGCGACGATTGGGACTACGCCGACGCGGCCCGCTATCTGCTGGAGCGATTCCACTCCCTGCGCGCCACGCATCCGCGCCTCTGCCTCATCTCAGTGGGAGAAGTCACTGTCACCATGGACCGTACACCCGGAGCCGGAGGACGCAACCAGCAGTTCGCCATGGCCTGCGCGCTCGATCTTGAGCAATACAAGGGCGAGCGGCTCACCGTGCTCAGCGCCGGCTCCGACGGCATCGACGGAAACACCAAGGCTGCCGGCGCCATTGCCGACCCCACAACCGTTGAGCGCGCGCACGCCTTCGGATTCCACCTCAAGTCCTCGCTGGCCGCCTTCGACGCCTGTCCCATGTTCACCGCCATCGGCGACACGGTGGTCACCGGGCCAACCGGTCAGAACCTGCGCGACTTGCGCCTGCTCATCGCCGAACGCGACTGACTTTCCCTCAACTGCGCGCCGTGCGGACCTCCGTGATCTCGGATACCTCGCCAGGCACGCATCAAAAAAATTCTTGTGACTCCCTAAATCGTGACGCAAATGAAATAACATTGCTCTCACACCAGATTTACCGCGAACAGGATTCTTACGTGTCCAGAAAAACAGCCCGAAAGTCTGCGGCCAGAACCCCCGACATTCGCACCGTTGCGGCCATGGCCAAGGTCTCAATCGCCACCGTCTCGCGAACCATCAACGGTTCTCCGCTGGTCAGCGAGCGTCTTGCCAAACGCGTCTGGCAGGCTGTCAAGCAGCTCAACTACTTTCCCAACACCCACGCACGCACCCTCGTCTCCGGCAAAAGCCGCCTGCTCGGCATCATCGTTGAAAACATCACCAATCCCTTCTTCCCTGAACTGATCCGCAGCTTTGAAGAGATAGCCGTCGCCCACGGATACGAAATCCTCGTCAGTTCCTCCAACAGCGACCCCGCCGTGCTTACCACCTGCGTCCGCCGCATGCTCGAGCGCAAAGTGGACGGCGTGGCCGTGATGACCTTCGGCGAGGAAGAGCCGATCCTCGATCAACTCGTCAATCGCAACGTGCCCATCGTGCTCGCCGAGTTCAAGCTCGACGACCCCAAGGCCAGCACCATCCTGCTTGACTACTCCAGCGGCATTCATGCCGCCATTCATCACCTGGCCGCACTCGGTCACAAAAAGATCGGCTTCCTCGCCGGCCCGCACAAGCTCCATTCCGCGATCACCCGGGAAAACGATTTCCGAACCGCGCTCAAGGCCGCCGGCCTCGCAGTCCAGAAGGACTGGATCATCGAATGCGATCACACGCTCAAGGGTGGCCTGGCCGGCTTTGGTCAGTTGCAGGCCCTCGGGAAGCGGCCCACCGCCGTGGTCTGTTCCAACGACATGACCGCCATCGGCGTGCTGCGCGCTGCCTACATGGCCGGCCTGCGCGTGCCCAAGGATCTGTCTGTCATCGGCCTCGACGACATTGACTTTGCCGAGTTCACCCTGCCGCCGCTCACCACAATCTGCCTCTCCCGTGCCGACCTCGCGCACGCCGCATTTGAGGCCCTTCGCCAGCAGGCTGAAGATCCTGCAGCACCCAACCTCAAGCGCGAATTCCTGGTTTCCACCAGCCTGGTTGTGCGCGGCTCAACCGCCGCACCAGCGGCCCGCTAAACCCCGCCTTGCCGCCTCGTTCTATCATGGATCCGGATCGGCTCAGGAGCCCCCACATGCACACATCCGCGTCGACCCTGCGCGTCCTCTGGCTCAACGCCGCCACCGCAACCATCCACTAGCAAATTTGTGAAAGAGGAATCTATCATGAGCCGTCCTCAGGCAAGACTCGTCGCCCTTCTGCTGGTTGTATTCGCTTGTGCCACATCTCTCCGCGCGCAATGGGCGCCCCTCGTCACCGACAAGGATGCCGCCGCGCGCATCTCCTGGTGGCGCGACGCCAAGTTCGGCCTCTTCATGCACTGGGGCGTCTATTCCATTCCCGCCCGCGGTGAGTGGGTCCAGTGGTCCGAGCAAATTCCCGTCGACGAGTACGCCAAGCTGGCCGGCCAGTTCAATCCCGACAAGTTCGATCCCGACGCCTGGGCAGCTCTCGCCAAAGAGGCCGGCATGAAGTACACCGTGCTCACCGCCCGCCATCACGATGGTTTCGCCCTCTTCGACGATCCCGGCTCCGACTTTACTTCCATGCGCTCCGCTGCACATCGTGACTTCGTCGCAGACTACGTAAAAGCCGTCCGCAAGGCCGGCCTCCACGTCGGCCTCTACTATTCACCACTTGACTGGCGTTACCCCGGCTTTTTCTTTCCCGGCATCTACCGCCCCAGCGCCGAGCAACTGCGCGCGCAATACCATCGCCAGCTCAACCAGCTCGCGTCCAACTACGGCAAGCTCGACATCGTCTGGTTCGATGGCGGAGGCGGAGACTGGCTCGGCTTCGGTGGAGTCACCTTCGAGGGCGGATGGCACGCCCGCCCAAAGGATCAGCGCTACACCGGCGCCTTCTCCTGGCAGGACGACGAAGCGGTCGGCAATCTCAGAAAGCTGCAACCCTCCGTCATCATCAACGACCGCACAGACGCTGCAGCCGATTTTCGATCCCGCGAAGGCGACGGTGCACTCGGAAACTTTGAAAACCGCTACCCATGGGAGCTCTGCACCACCATCACCGATGGTCCATGGGGATACGATCCGAGCGCCAAAATCAAGCCGCTCGATCACCTCATTCGCCTGCTCGTTTCGGCCGTGGGGCGCGATGGCAACTTCATCCTCAACGTCGGTCCCCGCCCCGATGGACAGATAGATCCCGCGCAGGCCGAGCGTCTACGCGAAATCGGCGCCTGGCTCGGCAAATACGGTGAAAGCATCTACTCGACACGCGGCGGCCCGTACCTCCCGGGAGATTTTGGCGTCTCAACCTATCGAGACAAGACCATCTATCTGCACATCCTCGCTCCCGCCGGCAAAACTCTTGCTCTGCCCGCGTTGCCGGCAAAGATCCTCTCCTGCTCCGCTCTCACCGGGGGCACGGCCGACTGCAGCCAGAGCGACAAGGGCGTGACCGTTACTCTTGAAGGAAATCCTGAGGCCATCGACACCATCGTCGCCCTGACCCTGGCTTCGCCCGCGGCTGAAATTCACACCATACCTGCTTCCGCGACCGCGCAAGAAAAAAGGCCGCAATAAGCGGCCTTCTCGTCCCAAGATCCCCGGTTCCGTCGTTCCCTACATCTAACTCTCCACTAATTCCGATCGTATTCCCTCGGTCCCTTGGTCCCTTGGTCCCTGCCTCTCCCGCATCGCCGAAATCTCATCGTGGGTCTCGTCGGCGGCCACGCGACGGTCGGTATACACGCGCGGCTCGCCAAACTGCACCTCTGCCACGTAGCCCGTCACGCCCAGCACCTTCCATAAGTGATTCACAAACGTCTCATCCCCATACCAGCACAGTTCCCGCTCTTCCATGCCGTCATGGAGCACGTAGCGGACGCACGCGGTGGTGATGGGCACGCCCAGGCTGGTGGCTGGATCGATCAGCCGCGAGTGAAAACGAATCACCTGGCTGCCGTCTGTGCTGGTGCCTTCAGGAAACAGCAGCACTGGAATCGGAATCGGCAACTTCAGGCGCTCGGTCATCTGCTCAGCCACCGTCAGCGCGCTCGCCAGGCTCGACCGGTCTACAAAAATCGTTCCGCCGCTGCGTGCCGCCTTGCCGAAAAACGGCCAACCGACAATCTCCATCTTGGCCACAAAAAAGCAGGGCATGGCCGCGGAAAAAATCAAAATGTCGATGTAGCTCAGGTGATTTGAAACCACCAGCCCATGGGTTGGCGGAACGCCTTCAACGGTGTACTCAATCCCCAGGCTCTTGAGCATGTGCCGAGCCGACGCTTGTACCCAGAGCGCGCGCCGTTCCAGCGTGCGCGGGCCACTCAGTCCCAGCAGCCAGAAACGAACAATGCAGGTAAGGATCGAGAATAGCAGCGCCACAGCGCGCCGCGTCCGGCGCAGCGTCACTGCGTCAGTGGCGCCAGGAACCGATTCCGCGCTCCCGGTAAAATCTGCTTCAGATCGAGCAGCGTAAGAAAATCGATGGTGCCGAACTCGCGGTCCCACGCTGGCTCGGCGGCAATGCGCGCGCCCAGCGCCAGGTAGGTCTTCATCAGCTTGGGAATTTTTACCGTAACTAGATTATGAGTTCGCAACGGATCGCTTTCTTGCCGGCCCTCCTGCTGTGCGCTCGGGCCATCCTGCTCCACGGGGCATTGGAAGCGTTCCGTCGGCCGGGTCTCAAACTCCGGTGAAACCCGGTACTGCTCAAGCTGGCGGTACATCTGCCAACCCTCCTGCGGGTCCCTGGAATTCAACGAAGAGCAGCCGATCAAGTAACGCAGCCCCATGTCGGTAGCATACTGCGCGATCCCCCTCCACAACAAGATCAGCACCTCGGGCGTGCGATGCTCGCAATCGATAGACGCGCGGCCCAGCTCCAATATCCCCGCTCGCAGCGGCTCATATGGATCGAGATTGAACTCCTGCGCGGAGTAGTAGCCCACATTGCGCGCGGCCGCGCTGCCTGTCTGCATCCGGTACGTGCCCACAATGCGCCGCGTCAGCTTTTCTTCCACCAGCAAGTGCTCGCAGAAAAGGTCGAACCCGTCCGTGTCCATGCCCGTCGCATACGAGCTCTCCAACCCCTCGCCCAGTTCGAGATTGAAAACCTTGAAGCGCAAACGGCACGCGGCATCGCGGTCTTCCACGCTCTCGGCCATGCGCAACATGTACTGCCCAACTTCCGCATGAACCTTCGTTCGCACCAGGGGATTCGGCGCTCCCGCGGTCGGCAACGTCAGGCTTTGAGTGGGAATTGAAATCTCCACCGGAGTGGTGGAAGCAAAGTCCGTACCGCGGGGTTCTTGCGCAACCAGATGCGGATTCACACCTGCAGTATCCGCGTCCCTCTGTCAAAGGACGATCAAACTGCTGCGAATACAGTGCAAAAATATGGTTACGTTTTAACGCCGCATTGACGTTCGAAGCCGGTTAGAAACGAGCGTACTTGGATGCCCAGTCCGGCACACCCGAGCGCGATCGCGCTTTGCATACCCTCTCCGGACCGCGATCAGCCCCGTGCTACACTCTCAGGAACGAGAGCCCCGCTCAATGCTCAAGAAGTTGATTTCAAAAGCCTCCCGGTTCGCCGGCGACGCCGTCAAAATTTCCAACAGGTCCGAGTTGCCGTACACGTTCGCCGAGCGGGTAAACCTGCTCCGCGCTCGACTTTCGACCAGTTCTGAACCCAGGGTATTGAACTATCGCGTCAGGTATCTCAGCCGCAGCTCATTCCGAATCGCACTCGGCGAGATATTTTTCAAAGGCGATTATCGCTTCACGGCGAAGACCGATGCGCCCGTGATCCTGGACTGCGGAGCAAACATCGGACTGGCCACTCTTTTCTTCAAGCATTTTTATCCAAAGGCGCGCATCACTGCCTTTGAGGCGGATCCAGACACGGCTTCGGCTCTCAAAGCCAACATCGCCAACAATCATCTTCAGGATGTGGAAGCTCACAACCTGATGCTGGCAAACGGCGAAGGCGCGCGTTCCTTTTACGCTTCGACCGATCCGCAAGGTAATTTGATGGGCAGCGCCAATCCCGAACGGCTGGCGGACCATCGAGAAGTGATTGTGCAGGCGGCCCGGCTCTCGCGATTCATCTCTGGACCGGTCGATCTCTTAAAGCTCGATGTCGAAGGTTCCGAATTCGACGTACTGGAAGACCTGATCGCCAGCGGAGCTATCGCTCAAATTCAGTCCATGGTGATTGAATACCACCATAAAATTGGCGCCGCGCCCTCGCGCCTCGCAAGCTTTCTTGGAATGCTGGAAGGCCATGGATTTGAATACCAGCTCTCCGCCGGCGGGTGCAATCCAATTACCGCGCAAAACGTGTGCCAGGATATCGTGATTGGCGCTTATAGACCATCGGCGGCATAGGCCGGGTGCCCCCGGTCCCTCGCATTTGGGGACCGGGGATCTCATCCACACATAGATTCATTCGTGTACACCCGCACGTAATCCACCATCCTCATCATCGGGAATGTCCTGGGTGCTGCCTAGTGGGAACCCTAGCGTCAAACCGCTCGTTCATCTGCACTCCATCAAAAAAAGGAACGGCCGGGAACGCTAGAAGTCCAATCGTGCGTCCCGGCCGTTCGAGGAGGCCACTCATCTTCTCTTGGTCGTCTTATCTTGAATGTCGCACAGAAGCGGATAATTCTATGCAAAGTCAGCCCCGAAACATTTCACGACCGTTTGCAAACGGAACCGGCGTGTGCAAATGAAACGGCCATCGCTGAACTTTCATTAAACGATGGCCACGATCTTCGAGGGCGCTTGAGACAACCTACCGTCGATAACCGAACCGGCCGCCCACTGCCACACGTCCTCCGCCATAACCGTAGCCGCCGAAGCGTGCCCCCACCACCACGCGCGGGCCGTAACCGTATCCGTAATAGGGCCGCGGACCGTACATCACGCCGTACGGGCGCGGAGCGATCATCACACCGCCATAGGCATATACCGCGGGAGGGGGAGCCATCGCAACCGGCGCATACGGCATCGGCGCAGGAGGAGCATAAGCCATTGCCGGAGGGCCGTAGGACGGAGGCGGAGCCTGCTGATCGTAAGGCTGCTGCGCGTCGCCGCCGGGACCATACGACAGCTCAGGAGGCTGCTGCTGATCCATATTCGGAGGCGGAGGCGCCTGATCGTATCCGTTCTGCTGTCGCGGAATCAATCCGTAAGGATCGCGCTGCGGGCCATCGCCTGACGGGAGCGACAAATCGTCCATCACCTTCAGCGTCAGCCGCGCTTCTTCTTTCAGCACAGGCCGCGGGCCGCGCACCGGCAACATCAGCAAATCGATCGGCCACAAAATCGGAATCGACCACATCGTAATGTCGCGCGCTACATGGCCTTTGCCCAGGATGCGTCCCTGGTTGTCGACCTTGTAGCCGGGCACATCCACAACCCGCGCATCAATCGGAACCACTGTGTTCGGCTCAATCACCATGCGGTCGAACTTCAGTTCCATCCACCCCTTGCCCACAAAGTGGCCGGGATCCTTGTATTCCTCGAACCTGCCCACGAGGTAGCTGTCTGTGGGCAAAACAGACCGGCCGTACTTTTCGGCGTGGCCAACCTGGCACAAGACCGGATCACCCACGGCAGTCGTCTTCGATGAGATTCTCGGCTCGGCCGTGGTGCATGAAATCAGCGATCCGGCGGGAATGAGCCGTTGGCCGTTCTGCGCAAACAGGCGCGGGGCCAGCATCGCAATCAGGATCAGCAAAGAGGTGCGCTTCATAAGTTGCCCTCCAAGGCAAAAAAGTCCCGGTACTTCTTGCGGCATGCTCACGCGCAAGCAGTTTGTGGTTGGAAATCCCCGAGTTAACCTCCTGAACACAAGGGGGGCTCGAAAGTTTCGCAAGATTCGTAAACTATTTTTTCGGAGGTAACGTCAAATAACGCCATCGCAAAGAATTCCGCTTGTGGATCGCGGGGCCCAATGGGCGCGACGATTTGCTTTTGTCCTGAATCAGGAAACGCTGCGGCTCCAGCGACGATTTCCTATCTTGCTGCAATCAGCTGGGTGCCCCATCCATGCGACGTTGTTCTTTTTGTCGCATGGGTGGGACAGAACAAACGCCGGCTCGCCCGCAGCTCACGCCGGATCGTAGTTGAGATTCTGTCCGAGCCAGCGCTCCACTTCGGCCACGCTCATTCCCTTGCGTGCGCTGTAATCTTCCACCTGATCGCGATCGATCTTGCCCAGGCTGAAGTACCTCGATTCGGGATGCGCAAAGTAAAGCCCACTGACGCTCGAGCCGGGCCACATGGCAAACGATTCGGTAATCTCGATGCCGGTGTTGGCCTTCACGTCGAGCAACTGCCACAGCGGGCCTTTCTCGGTGTGATCGGGGCATGCCGGATAGCCCGCCGCCGGGCGAATGCCGCGATACTTTTCCTGAATCAACTCCGCAGGCGTGAAGTTTTCTGCGCGGCCGTAGCCCCATTCGTCGCGCACGCGCTTGTGCAGGCACTCGGCAAAAGCTTCAGCAAGACGGTCGGCGAGAGCCTCCGCCATAATCGCGTTGTAGTCGTCGTTCTTCGCGCGGAAGTCGTCGCACAGTTCCTTCAAGCCAATTCCGCTGGTCACCGCGAATGCGCCCATGTGGTCGCGCAGCCCGGTTTCCTTCGGCGCAATAAAATCCGCAAGCGACCGGCAGGGCTCGCTTCCTTCCCGATTCGCCTGCTGGCGCAGGAAATGAAATTGCTTGATCGCATTCGCGCGCGACTCGTCCGCATACAACTCCACGTCGTCGCAAACTGCATTCGCCGGGAAAAATCCATACACGCCGCGCGCCCTGATCAGATTTTCAGCAATCATCCAGTTCAGCAGCGCATTCCCCTCGGCAAAAACCTGCTTCGCCTGCGCGCCCTGTTCCGGGTGATCGAAGATGCGCGGATAAACGCCCTTCAATCCCCACGTGTGAAAGAAGGGCGACCAGTCGATAAACTCGCGCAGCGTGGCCAGCGGAAATTTGTCGAGCACCTTCACGCCGGTAAACTCCGGCTCCGGCAAATCCTGCTGCCTCCACTCGATTGGCGTATGCCGCTTGCGCGCTGTTTCAATCGGCACACCTTTCACGCGCGGCCCCGCATGCGCCTTGCGCAGCGCATCGTAGTCCGCGCGATGCTGCGCAACAAACGCTGCTTTGCCGTCGTCGCTCAAAAGGCTCGTGGTCACCGGCACGGCGCGGCTGGCATCGAGCACGTGCACCACCGGCTCACTGTAGCTGGGAGCAATCTTGACTGCGGTATGCGCGCGCGTGGTCGTTGCGCCGCCGATCAGCAACGGCAGCTTGAATCCCTGCCGCTCCATCTCGCGCGCCACGTGCACCATCTCATCGAGCGAAGGCGTAATCAATCCGCTCAGGCCGATCACGTCGGCCTTCTCCGCCCGCGCGCGCTCCAGAATCTTCTCGCACGGCACCATCACGCCGAGATCGATGACTTCAAAGTTGTTGCAGGCCAGCACCACGCCCACAATATTCTTGCCGATGTCGTGAACGTCGCCCTTCACCGTGGCCAGCACAATCTTGCCCTGCGCCTTCACCACCTGGCCCGCGGCAATCATCTCTGCCTTCTCCGCTTCCATAAACGGCGTCAGGTGGGCAACGGCTTTCTTCATCACTCGCGCCGACTTGACCACCTGCGGGAGAAACATTTTGCCCGCGCCGAACAGGTCGCCCACCACGCCCATGCCGTCCATCAGCGGACCTTCAATCACCGCCAGCGGACGGCCCAGCTTGACGCGCGCTTCTTCGGTGTCGAGCTCGATGTACATGTCGATGCCCTTGACCAGCGCATGCGAGAGCCGCTCCTCCACCGTGCCGCTGCGCCACTCTTCGGTCTTCTTTTCGGCAACTTCCGCGCCGGCTGTACCTTTCAGCGCTTCGCCTCGCTCCACAAGCCTTTCGGTCGCATCCGGCCGCCGGTTCAAGAGAACGTCCTCCACCAGCACCTTCAGCTCCGGCTCAATCTCCTCGTACACCTCCAGCATGCCGGCGTTCACAATGCCCATGTCCATGCCGGCTGCAATGGCGTGGTAGAGAAACGCCGCGTGCATGGCCTCGCGCACCTTGTTGTTGCCGCGAAAGCTGAACGAAATATTTGAAACGCCGCCGCTCACCTTGGCGTGCGGCAGGTTGGACTTGATCCAGCGCGTCGCGTTGATAAAGTCCAGCGCGTAGTTGTTGTGCTCCTCCATGCCCGTGGCCACGGTCAGGATGTTCGGATCGAAGATGATGTCCTCTGGCGGGAAGCCAACTTCATCGACAAGGATTTTGTAAGCGCGCTCGCAGATGCGAATCTTGTCTTCGAGGCCGGCCGCCTGTCCCTGCTCGTCGAAGGCCATCACAACTGCCGCCGCGCCATACTTCAGCACTGTGGCTGCGTTCGAGCGGAACTTTGCCTCACCTTCCTTCAGCGAGATGGAGTTCACAATCCCCTTGCCCTGCACGCACTTCAAACCCGCCTCGATCACTTCCCACTTCGACGAGTCCACCATAAACGGCACCTTCGCCACTTCCGGCTCGCTCGCCAGCAGGTGCAGGTAGCGCGTCATCGCCGCCACGCCGTCGATCATGCCCTCGTCCATGCAGATATCGAGTACGTTGGCGCCGTTCTCCACCTGCTGTCTGGCCACGGCAACGGCTTCTTCGTATTTGTCGGCCTTGATCAGTTTGGCAAATTGCGGCGAACCGGCCACGTTGGTTCGCTCGCCCACCAAGATAAAGACGCCGAGCTGCTGCACGAAGGGCTGCGAACCGGAAAGCCGCAGCGGCTTGAATTCGTTCTCCCCGCTCATGCCTTGACCCCGCTCGCGTCGAGTTCTGCACGATGCGCCATCCAGTCGCGCGGAGCCTTGCCCTCGAGAGCCTTGGCGATGGCCGCAATGTGCTCCGGAGTGTTGCCGCAGCAGCCGCCCGCAATATTGATGAGCCCGCCCTCGGCAAACTCGCCCAGGTAACGCGCCATGTCCGCAGGGCCCAGGTCAAAGCCCGTCGCCGACAGCGGATTTGGCAACCCCGCATTCGGATAGCACGAAACCGCCACGTTGGCTTTCTCTGCGAGCTCCTCGAGAAACGGATACATCAGGTCCGGGCCCAGCGAGCAGTTCAGTCCCACAGCAATCGGCTTCACATGCTCCACCGCAATCCAGAACGCCTCAATTGTCTGCGCGGAGATCATGGTCTCGCCGCCGCGGCCCACCGCCGCTGAAATCATGACCGGCAGCTCACGGCCCTCGGCGTCAAACACTTCGCGGATCGCCACCAGCGCGGCTTTGGCATTCAAGGAATCGAAGATCGTTTCCACCAGCAGCAAGTCCACTCCGCCGGCCATCAGCGCGCGCACCTCTTCCGCGTACGCCGTCTTCACCTGGTCGAAGGTCGCCACTCTGAAGCCCGCATCGTCGGCGTCAGGTGAGTTTGAGAGCGACACCGTCAGCGGCCCGATCGCTCCCGCAACAAATCGCGGTCGCCCCGTCGCCTTCGCCACCTCGTCCGCCACTTCGCGGCACTGCCGCGCCGACTGCTCGTTGATCTCCCACGCCAGGTTGCGCAAAAACTCGTCTTCAATCACCTTCTGGTAAAACTCGGGATCCTTCCGACCACCGTGTTCGCGCGGGTCCTCCACAAAAAACTCGCTCTGCGTAATGCTGGTCGCGCCAAAGGTGTTGGTCTCGATGATGTCCGCGCCCGCCTCAAGAAACCGCCGGTGAATGTCCTTGATCATCTTGGGCTGCGTCAGCGAGAAAAGGTCGCCGTTGTTCAGCAGGTCCTTTTTCGCGTCCTTGAATCGATCCCCTCGGATATCCGCCTCCGTCATCCCGTAGGTGCGGATCGTCGTGCCCATCGCCCCATCGATAATGGCGATGCGCTTTTTCAAAATCTCGATTAGAGGATGCTTCTCGAAATCCGTCAAAATTGCTCCCGGCCCCCACCCCATTTGATTCAGCGCGGACGCCTGGGGTTCGAGCCTTGCCGGCCGACTATGAAAGCATGGGGAAGCGGCCTACTATCAAGAATATCCGACCCACCCCCAGCCCTCCGCCGGTTTCGCGGCAAACGGACCCACACGGTCACTGGACAGTCGCCAATCCGCGCTCAACGGCGCCGCAGACTCGTCAATGCCAATGCTCTAAACTGGAAGCTGGACACTCAACAATGAAGTTTTTCGGCGGCAAAGACCCTACACCCAGCTCTCCCGATGAGGAAAACGAAGAGGCATCGCCCTCACTCGGGCTCTTCGCGCGCATGAAGCAGGCCGTCTCGCGCACCCGCGAGTCGCTCTCCACCAGGATTGAAGGCATAGCCGCGCTCACCCGCGTCGTTGACGAGCAGGACTTCGAGGCGCTTGAAGCTGCGCTGCTGTCGAGCGACATCGGCCTCCAGACCACCACCGCCATCCTCGATGCGCTCCGCGAACGCGCCCTCCGCAAGGACATTCAAGGCGGCGATGAGCTGCGCGCGCTGCTCAAGGAGCAGATGATCGCGATCCTCCGCGCACCGCAAGGCGAAATCCCCTCGCCAGAGACGCCGCCGAAGGTTACTTTCCTGGTGGGCGTCAATGGAACCGGCAAAACCACCACCAGCGGCAAGCTCGCCGCCTGGAGCCGCGACCAGGGGAACT
>Ga0182012_10004478_pt1 | contig 14561 bp, 12 predicted proteins | sample 612S2SmetaG_FD_120486 | JGI IMG/M metagenome (GOLD analysis project Ga0182012, IMG submission 120486) | Permafrost microbial communities from Stordalen Mire, Sweden - 612S2S metaG | ecosystem: Environmental > Terrestrial > Soil > Wetlands > Permafrost | place: Sweden: Stordalen | collected... | reverse complement strand
GTCGCGACCAGCCGGAAATCACGATGAGCTTTGACTTTGAGGCCGGCGACAATGGATTCGATGTAGCGCCGGTTATCAAGTAGCGGCGCAAGGCTAGCCCAACTCTTTTCGCTCATGCGATTGCCTTCGTCCAGGATCGCCACGCCTCCCCGGATCATAGCGGTGACGAGCGGAGAGGCTACGTATTTAAGCCGCGAGGTGCCTTCCACCACGGGCATGATGAGAAGATCTTCGGGCCGCGTATCGACCGTGGCCTGGATAATATAAACTTCGCGGCCCAGGCGTTTGCCGGCCGCATACGCCATAGTGGTTTTGCCTACTCCAGGTTTTCCGAGCAATCGCGGATTCATGGGAACGTCGCGATCATTTAAAACCATCCAGGCGGCCATAAGCTGACGCATGGCCTCTTCCTGACCAACCCAGGTCACGTTTAACTCATCGGGATGAGCCAGATGCAGTTCAATACCTTCGAGGGCAACTTTCATGAGAACGGTAATCTCTCCAAACGGGCCGGCCGACTGGGACGGCGGCCGCCCACGAGCCGGTAGGCTTTCTTGCCTACATCTCATCGTAGAATGAGAGTGCGCGGGAATGACCCAAAAACTCTTCAGGTTCGCCTATGTTTGCGAGTTCTTGCTTGCTTTGGTCGCCATTTTTACAGCGTGGTCGGAGATTGGCGGACAGGCTGCGCTTGATTTGATGCACTGGGGCTGGAAAATGGGCTTCGGCTTCGCATTAGCGGCGTGTGTGGTGGGCTTCACAACGACGATAGTGAATTCCGAAAAGATTCGAGGTGCCCGGGCGGGCGGTTGGCTGGCGGTCATCGTTTTGCTTACGATTGGGATGGGCGTTGTAACCTATTACTACACGCTAGAGGAACAATCGGGGGAATCTGACGAGCCGTCAGGGACCGTGAGCATTTCCTATCCGTGTATGCCAACAACGGGCGCTTATTCATAAATGACTCGCGAAAACAAACAGGAAAGCGCAACAGAAAAGCGAAGTGAATACGCGTACTGGGCTATTCCCGGTGCCGCGGCCGCAGTGACTTATTCCCTGCCGCTCTTTCATGAGATTGATTTTGCAGTGAATGAAGGATATCGCAAAATTCCGCACGGCGGCATTGAAGAAGGCGGATTGTTGTTTGGGAAAATCGACGAAAAGGGTACTCGGGTAGAGGCATTTCGTCCGATTGCATGCGAGCATGCTTCGGGGCCTTCGTTTTTGTTGTCTGATCATGATCTGGATCAACTCGGTCACCAGATGGAGAGCGCGGCGGATGACCCGGAATTACAAGGATTGGACGTTGTGGGCTGGTTCTTGGCGCATACGCGAGGGCCGTTAACACTTACCGATAGGGAAGCCGACCTTTGCGATCATTATTTTGCGCATCCTGGAATGTTGACAGTATTAGTAAAGCCGGAGCGTTTTCAGCCCACGCGCTTCGGATTTCTGGTGCGTGCCGAGGATGGTTCTTTACCGCGTGACGGCACACAGAACGCAATTATTTTGCCGTTACCTGGCCGGAATGCGCGAGCGGCGAGCGGACCGATTGCTTCAATTCCTGCGCCTACTGTATCCGCAGCAGCTGCGAGGCGTGCGGCAGAAGCGGAATTAACGGCCGCAGAAACCGCTCCCGCGCAGGAAGAGCAAACGAGCCCGTCTTTGGCAGATACAAAGGCGGTTTCGGGCAAGAGTGAAGTGGTGGCCGCACCACCGCCTTTGCCGCCTACGAACCGAAGTTCGCGCCGGCAAAGACGGTTAAACATTGAACAGGTCCGCCCGAAGGAAGAAGCGGAAGAGCTGCCGCACGTTGCTGCCGACGCCACCGAGAACCTGAAAGCTGCTGACGCAGGGGAGCCAGTTGACATGCCGCTGCCGCCTCTTGCCAGAAGGGGCAGGGAATCAGGACCTGTGCGGCGGGGTGGAGCGTCGGTTGGAAGCGTGCTTTCGTTGCAGCCGGCTAGGCAGGAAGTCGAAGAAATTGATGCCGAGGTCGATCCTTATCGGCAGATGGAACTTCTGAACCAGAAGAAGCCCGCCAGCACAGCCGCGCGGCTGGTGATGGTTCTGCCGCTGGCTGCGCTCTTAGGCTGTCTGGTTGGGTATGTTGCGTATCTGCAGGTGCCGTCGCCGATCATTCCGTTGTCGGTCAAGAGCCGCGGAGAAAATGTAGTGGTGACTTGGCCCCCGGAACAGACGCGGGGCGCCGTTTATGCTGCCGTACGCGTGGACGACAACACCCCGGTGATGCTCACTCCTGAAGAGAAAACCACTGGTCGTGTTGAGGTGCAGGCGCGTTCAGACATGAAGGTGGAATTGATTGCCCGCAACTGGATTCATGACTCGCGCGGTATTGTGCATTACGTGAAGCCTGTTGCCAATACCGCGCCGTAGTCTCTTTTACCCGAGCTTGATGCGCAGATCTTTGCCCTTCATCTGGCTGGGTTGATCGAGGTTCAGGATACTCAGCAAAGTCGGGGCAATGTCACGTAATGCTCCGTTTTGTTGCAAATCGATTTTGTCGTTTGTCATGAAAAGCAGCGGAACCGGGTTGGTGGTGTGATATGTGTGCGGACCCTTTGTCACCGGGTCGATCATCGTTTCTGCATTACCGTGGTCAGCGGTGACAAGCCATGAGCCGCCACAGCGCTTCAGCGTTTTGTATATTTCGCCCAAGCCCGCATCTACCGTTTCGCAGGCGCGAATGGTAGGTTCGAGTTTGCCGGAGTGGCCCACCATATCGGCATTGGCGTAGTTCATAACGATAACGTCGAAGCTGCCATGTTCGATGGCATTCGTCACCTTTTCGGTAATTCCCTGGGCGCTCATTTCCGGTTTGAGATCGTAGGTAGCGACTTTAGGTGATGCCACCATTTCCCGCTCTTCACCGCCGTAAGGGCGCTCGTTGCCCCCGTTAAAGAAATATGTGACATGGGCATACTTTTCAGTTTCTGCAACCCGCAAGTTTTTCCACTGGGCGCGTTCCATTACGTCGGCAAGGATGTTGTCGGGATGCTCAGGCGGCAATACGAAGGGGAGTTTGTAGCTCTTGTCGTATTGCGTCATCATCGTGTAGGTCAGATTCTTGGGTACTAACGAGCGGGAAGGTTTTTCGAGTTGCGGGTCTGTGAACGCGGTGGTGATTTCGCGAGCACGATCCGCCCGGTAGTTGTACATGATGATGCTGTCGTCATCGCGGACCGAGCCGACTGGCTCGTTGCGATCGTTGACGATGGTTGCGGGCTCGATAAATTCGTCGGTAACACCGTGTTCGTAAGAAGCTTTGACGGCAGCGGTGGCAGTGGTGAACTTGGTTCCGTTGCCTGATACCATGGCACCGAAAGCACGTTCAATGCGCTCCCAGCGTTTGTCGCGGTCCATGGCGTAGTAACGGCCAGACACCGACGCGATTTTCCCCACCCCGAGTCCGCGCATTTTCTTTTCGAGCTGTTCGATGAAACCTGTGCCGCTCTCCGGAGGCGTGTCACGGCCATCCATGAAACAGTGCACGAATACATCCGTCAGACCGTGTTTCTTAGCCATGGCGAGCAGGGCATAGAGGTGCGTCATCTGCGCATGCACGCCACCGTCACTGCAAAGGCCAATCAGATGAAGACGATGGCCTTTGGCTTTCTCCATAGCGTTCAGCAGTGCGGGGTTCAATTCGAATTGGCCGGTGCTGATCATCAGATCGAGGCGCGTGACGTCCATGTAGACAACGCGGCCTGCGCCCATGTTCATGTGTCCGACTTCGCTATTCCCCATTTGCCCTTCGGGCAAGCCGACGTATGGGCCTGAAGTATGGATCAAAGTATGAGGATAGGTAGCCAGCAGATGATCGTAAGTTGGCTTGCGGGCGAGAGCAATCGCGTTACCTTCCGTTGCGGCGCGGTAACCCCATCCATCGAGGATTGTGAGTACGAGCGGTTTTAGTTTCGCCATGGACGGTTATTGCCGGAATGCTTTCTTGCCAAGGTAAACAGCACCAGGGCCGAGTTCTTCTTCAATGCGAAGCAGCTGGTTGTATTTCGCGATACGGTCGGTGCGGCTGGCGGAACCTGTCTTGATTTGGCCGGCGTTGGTGGCCACAGCGAGATCGGCAATGAAGGCGTCTTCGGTTTCGCCGGAACGATGCGAAACAACGGCGGAATAGTTAGCGCCGGCAGCGAGACGCATGGTGTCCAGAGTTTCGGTGAGTGAACCGATTTGATTTACTTTAACCAGGATGGAATTCGCGATGCCGAGGTCGATGCCCTTTTCCAGGCGCTCGGTGTTGGTAACGAACAGATCGTCGCCGACGAGTTGGATCTTCTTGCCTAACGCATCGCTCATGGCTTTCCAACCATCCCAATCGTCTTCGGCCATGCCATCTTCGATGGAAATGATGGGATATTGCGCAACCCATTTTGCGTAGAACTCAACCATCTGGTCGGAAGTCTTTTCGCTCTTGTCTGACTTCTTGAAGACGTATTTCTTTTTATCTTTGTCGTAGAACTCGCTGGAGGCGGGATCGAGGCAGATGGAAATTTGTTGGCCTGGTTTGTAGCCGGCAAGTTGAATGGCTTCGATCAGAACTTCGAGTGCTTCTTCGTTGGCTTTGAGGCTGGGAGCGAAACCGCCTTCATCGCCGACGGCAGTGGAATAGCCGCGCTTCTTTAAAACCGTTTTAAGGTTGTGAAAGGTTTCGGCGCCCATGCGCAGAGCTTCGGCGAACGATTTGGCACCGATCGGCGCAACCATGAATTCCTGGAGATCGACGGAGCTATCGGCGTGTGCGCCCCCGTTGATGACGTTCATCATGGGCACGGGCAGAACACGCGCGTTGACACCGCCAAGATAGCGGTAGAGCGGGGTCATTTCCGATTCAGCGGATGCACGCGCGGTGGCCATGGAGACAGCCAAAATGGCGTTGGCGCCCAGCTTACCTTTGTTTGGGGTGCCATCTACTTTGAGCATGGTTTGATCAACCAACGTCTGGTCGGCTGCGTCGAGTCCAACCAAGGCTGGGGAGATCAATTTGCTGACGTTCTCAACGGCTTTCTTGGTGCCTTTGCCAAGGTAGCGTGATTTATCGTTATCGCGCAATTCAACCGCTTCGTGTTCACCGGTGGATGCTCCGGAAGGAACGGCGGCACGGCCGATGGTGCCGTCGGCAAGGTGGACGTCGGCTTCGACTGTCGGGTTGCCGCGTGAATCTAGAATTTCTCTGGCAACTACTTTTACGATTTCCATAAACGAGTTTCTTGCTGTCCTGAGGATAGATTTGGGCGGGAATACAGAACTCAAAACAAAGAGTGCAATAGTACCCGTCGCGTGCTGCGAACTATCACTTTAGCAGGGTACGGGGGAGTGTTGAGTTACGAGACAAGATGCCTGTTTCCGGCACCACTTGTATAGCTTCTATGAATCAGTTGGCAAAGAAGGAGGTTTGTATGTTGGAGCAAGTCCGGACTCCGTATAATGCAAAACCCCGCTGTCCAAAGAGCGGGGCTTGCCAATCGCGGAGTAGAAGGAGGATCTGTCTATGATTCTTTCAGTTTTCTTTAACGCTCTGATATTTATTATCGGACTGCGTGGAGCAAAAGTTAAGATCGAAATCGATCTTTAGCTCTTGAACGAAGGATCTGGCGGTAAGCCGCCGTCAGATCCTTCAAACTGAGGATAACAAAGTAGGGGAAGTGAGACAATCCCCTGCCAAGGACAGAGGGATAGGGCAAAACCGAGGGTGGCAGAATCGGTGTCAGGCTATACTGGAAGTTCTGGAAGGTGGTGAATTTTTAATTGGCAGAAGTCCATCTGCAAGATGGCGAGACGCTCGAAAGCGCTCTGCGACGGTTCAAACGTAAAGTACAACAGGAAGATATCGTTAAAGAGATTAAGCGGCATTCGTTCTACCTGAAACCAGGGGAAAAGCGCCGCACCAAAGAAGCTCTCGCCCGCAAGCGCAACCGCAAGAAGCGCCCACGCGAAATTGAATAGTTTAAAGCCCGTCCGGTGGAAATCGGACGGGCTTTTCGCTTAGTGTGCAGAGAACTGTGCATCTTTCTCCAGCTTGTAGCCAGCCGGGACGGCAAACTTAGATTCGTTGGCTGCGCCCTCAACGAAGTTGTCATAGCGCGACTCGGTGACGATCAAAGGAGCATTTGGGTCGGTTGCAGCTCCGCCACTCATTGCGGCGAGAGCAGCCAGCGGATTGCCCGCGCCTAAAGACCCAGTAACCGTAGCGATGCTTAGGACTGGATAGCCTCCGTCAATTTTTGACATTTCCTTTAGCGCTGCGCTCAAGCCACTGCCCGCGAAACTCAGCATTGGTGAGACGCCGGTCAACATAGCAGACGAAACTTTTTCGCCAAGGCGCTTTTGAAAATCGCGAACCTGCTGCCGAACGGGGTTCATGGGCACAAGCCAACTATGAACAGTGGCCGCCATCTGGCCTTGCTCACTCGATTGTTTCGCGGTGAGGGTGATGACGGTTTCCGTTGCGGTTTCGCCGCCAATTTGCTGTGTTTGTCCGGTCTTACTGACCTTTGCATCAAACTGTAGATCGCCGATTGCTTTGCCCATCTTTTGTTGCATGTGTTGGAACTGTTGGCTCATCTCATCGAACGTCTGAACTGAATAGGTCTGGCGATCATGGTTAATCAAAGTCATGGTGCCGGCATCCATGTCATAAATGTAAGACGAGTGCGAACCGATTCGCGCCATTTGGTTGCCCTTCAGATAAACATCGTAAGTTTGACCCTCTAAAACTTGCTTCAGACTATCTCCGGCTTTGCCGAGGGCTGGATTGCTGGCCATTTTTTGCAGCATGTCGACGAGCATGCCACTTTTGAGGTTGATCGTTTCCCGGTAGCTTACGTCCGCGCAAAGGATTGTTGTCGCAAGCGCGGTGAGTATGCCAACACGCATAAATCGCTTCATTGATACTCCTCCAGGGGTAGAGTAACAGTTAAATTCAGGAAGGCCATAGGGGTGATTTGAATTTTCGATTGTGGGGTCAATGGAATCATGAAATTGCCAGTATTTCGGCTAGAAGTACGTGGTAACTTTAGTTAATCCGAGGGCTACGTCAGCTCGTCCCCACCCCGTTCGTGCAAGTTCTCCGCAGCCCTCTCTGTTCGAGTGCAGTGCGCCGTATTTCGACACATAAGGACACTGACATGACCAGCACCGAACGTGCCACTAAAATTAATCTACTCGATTTTCATAGCCCGCAGATGCGAGCGTTTCACATGGCTTGGTTTGCGTTCTTCCTGTGCTTTTTCGGCTGGTTCGGTATCGCGCCGTTGATGCCGATCATTCGCGACGAATTGCATCTCAGCAAAGCACAAATTGGCAACTCCATCATTGCGTCGGTAGCGATTACGATTCTGGCCAGGCTGATTATCGGCTGGATGTGCGATCACATTGGACCGCGCCGATCGTATACGGCGTTGTTGTTGGTGGGATCACTGCCGGTGATGGGCGTTGGTTTGGCGCACGATTATTCGACGTTCTTGTTATTCCGTTTGGCGATTGGAATGATTGGCGCGTCGTTTGTGATTACGCAGTATCACACCACCATCATGTTTGCTCCGAAGATTGTGGGCACGGCGAATGCGACGGCGGCCGGTTGGGGCAATTTAGGCGGGGGCGTTACGCAAATGGTGATGCCGATGATTTTCGGCGCGTTCCTAAGCATGGGTTTGGCGGCTTGGGCAAGTTGGCGATTATCGATGGTAGTTTGCGGGATCGCGCTTCTCTTAACTGGAATTGCTTATTACTTCTTGACGCAGGATACGCCGACTGGGGATTGGAAGGATCGACCGAAGGCTACGCGATCGAATGCGAATAAAGCGTTTGGCGAAGCGCTGAAAGATAAGCGGGTTTGGGCGCTGGCGTTGATCTATGGTGGCTGCTTTGGAATTGAGTTGACCATAGATAACGTGGCGGCGCTTTACTTCGTGGATAACTTCAAGCTGAAGATGGCGGCTGCTGGTTTGGTGGCGAGCAGCTTCGGCATGATGAATCTGTTCGCGCGCGCGCTGGGTGGGATTGTGAGCGATAAAGCGAATGCGCGTTTTGGATTAAAGGGCCGATCGCGGTTGTTGGGCTGCACACTGTTTTGCGAAGGGCTTGCGCTGATTGTGTTTTCGCACCAGCATTTGTTGCCTTTGGCGATTGCGACGATGATGATGACGGGGCTGTTCGTAAAGATGTCGAACGGGGCGACGTATGCGCTGACACCTTTCATCAATCCGAAGGGCGTGGGCGCGGTGGCGGGCATTGTGGGAGCGGGCGGCAATTTGGGCGCGGTGCTGGCTGGGTTCCTATTCAAGACGCAGAGCCTGACGTGGCCGGAAGCGCTGACGATTTTGGGAGTTTTGGTGACGGTGATTTCTTCGCTCTCGCTGTTGATTCGATTTCCGGCGGCGGAGGAAGATCGCGCTGTTCAGACTGTGTCGCTGCCAGCTAACAGTTATGCGACCGGTTCTTAGTCCTGTCAAGACAGCGACGTCTTGTGAGACGCACTGCCCGTATTGCGCGTTGCAATGCGGGATGAAGTTGCACGGCACGGATGGCGATTTGACCGTTGCGTCGCGTAATTTTCCTACAAATTTGGGCGGGCTCTGTCAGAAGGGCTGGACGGCGGCTGAATTACTGCAGAGTCCAGATCGTTTGCTGACACCGCTTATGCGTATGTCGAAAGAGGCCGAACTGCGGCCGGTGTCCTGGGAGCAGGCACTGGACCGGATCGCGCAAGAGATACAAGCCGTTCAACAACAGTTTGGTCCCGACGCCGTGGGCGTATTTGGCGGCGGCGGATTGACAAACGAAAAAGCTTATCTGCTGGGTAAATTTGCGCGTGTCGCGTTGCGCAGTTCGCAGATAGACTACAACGGACGTTTCTGCATGTCATCGGCAGCGGCAGCTTCCATTAAGGCGTTAGGCGTGGATCGCGGGTTACCGTTTCCTTTAACCGATATCCGAAAGACCGACGTGATTCTGCTGATTGGCAGCAATGCGGCGGAAACAATGCCACCGATCATGCAGCATTTCGAAGCGCAGGCGAAGAATGGCGGTTCGTTGATTGTGGTTGATCCACGAGCGACGAAGACTTGCGAAGGTGCGACGCTGCATTTGCAAATCACCCCGGGCACCGACGCTGCGCTGGCGAATGGCCTGTTGCACGTCGCGATCAAAGAAGGATACATCGATAGTGCGTTCATTGCCGAGCGGACAAGCGGCTTTGAGAAAGTGCGGCATCTGGCGTTGTCGTATTGGCCGGACCGGGTGGAGCGGATCACTGGAATTCCTGAGAAGCAATTGATGCAGGCGGCGAAGCTGCTGGGCACTGCGAAGACGGCGATGATTTTGACGGCGCGCGGGCCGGAGCAGCAGAGCAATGGCGTGGAGAATGTGCTGGCGTTTATCAATGTTGCGCTGGCGTTGGGCAAGGTGGGCAAGCCTTATTGCGGATACGGTTGCTTGACGGGGCAGGGGAACGGGCAAGGCGGCCGTGAGCACGGGCAGAAGGCTGACCAATTGCCGGGATATCGAAAGCTAGACAATCCAGAGCATCGCGCGCATATTGCGAAGGTTTGGGGGGTGGATGAAAAGGATTTGCCGATGCCGGGGTGTTCGGCATATGAAATGTTGGACCGGCTGGGAACGAACGATGGCGTGCGAGCGCTGCTGGTGTTTGGTTCGAATCTGACGGTGTCGGCACCGCGAGCGGGGCATGTGCAAGCGCGTTTGGATGCGTTGGATTTTCTGGTAGTGACGGACTTCTTTCTATCAGAAACGGCGGAGCGGGCGGATGTGGTGTTGCCTTCGGCGCAGTGGGCGGAAGAAGAGGGCACGATGACGAATTTGGAAGGGCGCGTGTTGTATCGAGGGCGCGCAACAGATCCGCCGGAGAGCGTGCGGACCGATCTCGAAATCATTTCGAGTCTGGCGGAACGGCTAGGAGCGAAGAGCCGGTTCTCGTGTGTGCCCAGAGAAGTGTTTACAGAATTGCGGGCAGCGACGGCGGGTGGCGTGGCAGATTACGCGGGGATTACGTACGAGCGCATCAAGAACGAAGAAGGAGTGTTTTGGCCTTGTCCGAGTGAAGATCATCCGGGGACGCCGCGGATGTTTCAAGAGCGATTCGGGACACCGGACGGGCGCGCGCGCTTTCATCGAGTAGAGTTTCGCGGTGCGGCGGAACAGCCCGATCAAGAGTATCCGCTGTATCTGACAACGGGTCGAGTCATGGCGCAGTATCAATCAGGCACGCAGACGCGGCGGGTGGCGAAATTGCTGGAGATGGCGCCGCGGGCGTTTGTGCAGATTCATCCGTCGATGGCGCGGATGTATGGCATTGAAGAAGGCGATGCGGTGCAACTGACGACGCGGCGTGGCAAAGCGACGGCGGCGGCGCAGTTGACGAACACGATTCGCATGGACACGGTGTTCATGCCGTTTCATTTTGCGGGGCAGGGCAGGGCGAATCTGCTGACGAATCCGGCGCTTGATCCGACGTCGAAGATGCCCGAGTTTAAGGTTTGTGCAGTGCGTATCAAGAAAGGGATGGAATGTTAGAGAAGCCAAAGTTTTTGCAAGGTACGTATTCGTTTAACGGGAAGGGTTTGGGGAGTCCATTCCCGCTAGTGCCGAGCGTGATGTACAAGGTGCCCAGCGATAAGCGCTGCCAACTGACCTATTTTAGAGCGGGCAATTCGTCGAATGAGCTGGTCTACTTTCTGGTGAAGCGCGACGACACGCCGATGCGCTACTTTCCGGTGGGCGCGAAGAGTGCGATTCACATTGCGCTGGCGGTGACGGAGGACTTGCATCCGGATACAACTCTGGAGGTGCAACTGGCGGCTCCGGCGGGGACGGTTGGCGAAGTAGTTATTGACGTGGGGCTGGTGGAGTTTTAACGATGGCGACGAAACAAAATCTGGTGGTCGTGGGCAATGGGATGGCCGGGGCGCGCACGGTGGAAGAGATTCTGGCGCGCGACGGCGGCGACCAGTTCAATATCACCATCTTTGGCGATGAGCCGTATGGCAATTACAACCGGATCTTGCTTTCGAACGTGTTGAACGGCACGCAGGATGAGAGTGAGATTTACTTGAATCCTTTGGAATGGTATGTGGAGAACGACATCAAGCTGCATGTCGGCGTGATGGCGGATAGCATCCTGAGGCGGTCGCGCATTGTGCTGGGATGCGAGGGCACGGCGGAGCCTTATGACAAGTTGATCATCTCGACAGGAAGCCGTGCGTACATTCCTCCGATTGACGGACTGACGCTGCCGGATGGTGGATACAAGCCGGGGATCTTTGTGTTTCGAACGATTGACGATTGCCGTGAGATTGCGGAATACGCACGCGGTCGTGGGCCAGCGGCGGTGATTGGCGGAGGGCTGCTTGGGTTAGAAGCGGCGAGCGGGTTGCGCAACTTTGGCATTCAGGTGGATGTGATTCACCGCGGGCCTTATTTGATGGGGCAGCAGTTGGATGCGCAATCGGGCGCGATTATGAAGACCAGCATTGAGAAGCTGGGGATCGGCGTAAAGCTCAATAAGAATACGGTGCGCGTGTTGGGAGACACGGAGGTGACCGGGCTTGAGTATAAAGACGGGTCGAAGGCCGATTACGGGATGATTGTGATCTCAACGGGCATCACGCCGAATGCGGAGATTGGTGCGCGCAGTGGGCTGACGGTGGAGCGGGCGATTGTGGTGGACGATCAGATGCGGTCGGTGGACGATCCCGACATTTATGTGGTGGGTGAGTGCGCGCAGCATCGTGGGCGGTTGTATGGCTTGGTTGCACCGTTGTGGGAGCAGGCGAAGGTGTTGGCGGATCACATTACGGGCAAGAACAAAGAGGCGGCTTATCACGGTTCGAAGGTAGCGACGAAGTTGAAAGTGGCCGGCGTGGATATGGCGTCGATGGGGGTGTTTGAGCCGGAGGATGAGCGCGATGAGATTGTGCAGTTCACTGAGCCGAAGAAGGGTACCTACAAGAAGCTGATTGTGCGTGATGGGCGATTGATGGGCGGCATCTTGCTGGGGGACATCAGCAAGGCGGCTTATCTTATGCAGGCGTTCGACCGTGGGACGCCGCTGCCGGAAGAGCGGTTGAGTTTGCTGTTCGATATCGGCGCGCCCTCAGCGAAGGTAACGTTTGAAGAACTGCCGATGGATGCGCAGGTTTGTAATTGCAATGGCGTGAGCAAGGGCGGCATCTTGGCGTGTGTGAAGAATGGCAAGCGCAGTGCGAAGGCCGTGATGGAAGCGACACGCGCGGGCTTGGGTTGCGGATCGTGCAAGGCCATGGTTTCGGAGATGGTGGAGTGGGCCTGCGGCGGGGAGACGGAGGAAGATCCTTCGGTTCATTACTATGTGCCTGGCGTGCCGATGACGAAGCCAGAGTTGATTGAGGCTTGCAAGGCGCAAGGGTTGAAGTCGGTGTCGGCGGTGTTCAAGGCGCTGGCGGGTGGAAAAGAAGATGCGGGGAGCAAGCCAGGGTTGGCGTCGCTGTTGAATACGATTTGGGCTTCGGAGTATGAAGACGAGCGGGATGCGCGGTTTATCAATGACCGGGTGCACGCGAACATTCAAAAGGATGGATCGTTCTCGGTGATTCCGCAGATGCCAGGCGGGGTGACCAATCCGGATCAATTGCGGCGCATTGCGGATGTGGCGGAGAAGTACAAAGTGCCGCTGGTGAAACTGACGGGCGGGCAGCGCATTGATTTGGTGGGCGTGAAGAAAGAAGACCTGCCGAAGATGTGGCAGGACTTGGACATGCCGTCCGGCTATGCGTATGCGAAACGATACCGGACTTGTAAGAGCTGTATCGGGACGGAATTTTGTAGGTTCGGCGTGGGTGATAGTACTTCGCTCGCGATCAAGATTGAGAAGTATTTACAAGGCGTGGATGCGCCGGGTAAGTTGAAGCTTGCGACGGCGGGGTGTCCGAGAAATTGTTCGGAGGCGATGGTGAAAGATGTAGGCGCGGTGGCAGTGGAAGGCGGCAAGTGGGAGATTTATGTGGGCGGTGCGGCCGGGGCGCATGTGCGGAAGGGCGACATTCTTTGCGTGGTGGACAGCCATGAAGATGTGATCAAGTACACGGCGCGGTTCATTCAGTATTACCGGGAGAACGCCAAGTATTTGGAACGGACGTATGGGTTTGTGGCGCGGTTAGGAATTGAAAAGATCAAGCAAGTAGTGGTGGAGGACAGCGAAGGGATGGCGGCGCGGCTGGACGCGGAGATTGCGGCGGCGGTGGCGAGTTATAAAGATCCGTGGAAGGAAGCGTATGCACCGGCGACAGCGAATCAGTTTGTGTCGATTTTGCCGGTGTTGCAGTAGACGGGTATGAGTGAAGTGATTGTTGGGCCGTTAACATCGATACCGCCTGGCGAGGGGCGGAATTTTGAAATCGGAGGACAGAAAATTGCGGTATTCCGGAATCGATCTGACCAAGTGTTTGCGGTACAAGCGGCATGTCCGCATAAAGGGGGGCCGTTGGCGGACGGGTTATTGGGTGGGTCGACGTTGGTTTGTCCGCTGCATGCGTGGAAGTTTGAGTTGACGACTGGGGCTGCAATTGTGGGGGAGTGCGGGTTGAAGACGTTTGGGGCGCGGGTGGATGAGAAGGGGCGGGTGGTGTTGGAGGTGGCGGGGGGTAGTTAAAGGTCGTCGGGCGTGAGTCCTGTTCGTTTGGAAATCTTTGCCAGCATTCGAGGCCCAATCTCCTCTTGGTCGTGAAAAGCGAACTCGTAGTCCGTCCAGTCGATTCGCGCTAGCAGCCGGTGAGAACCCCGCTGACGTTTGATGCGCCACCCGATTCTTTCAAGGGCGGCAAGCACGCGCTTTGCCTTAGTGGCGGGCCAAGTGCTCATCGGAGATGGTGAAAGCAACGCCTAGGGCTGAAGATGGCAGTTCGCCGTGGGCGATGCGGTCTGCGATGACCTCGATGGCGAGTCGTTCCGCATTGCTAATCGCCTCATCGCTCGTTTGGCCGTAGCACATGACGCCGGGAAGCTCGAGGGCTTCGGCGATCCAGCGGCCGTCTTCCTCGCGGTCAACGTCGATCGTCAACTTCATGTTTCTATGGTACTCTTCGGCGGGTTCTGGATGGGAGGCGAAGGGAAGACGCATCTTGCGGAACGGGTTTGTCGGGTTGCCATTTGCGCTTCGAAGCCACCGATGGCAGCCATTGGCCGCAATGAAAAAACAAACCCAAGGCCAGCGCAAGACTCGACGCCCATTTTGCTTCGGCGGAGGCGGAGGATTTGCAAAAACGAAGCCAAGCTGTGACGCTGTTGGAGGCTGAAAAAACGAACCCAATCACCGGAGTGGGGAAGGCGAAAAAGTAGCTTCGTTCAGCGTGCGGCGGAGAGGGAAAAATTGGGGGAAGAGGCGGCGAAGGTGGGGGTAATTTTGGGACTCTATTAATAATAAGTGGCTATCCAGTTGACTCAGGTAACTGTAGGTTGTACTAGCTTCGCCACTCGTTTTGACGGTGCCACCATGGCGGCATAGGTGGTTGGTTGAGTGGAGACAGCCTGCT
>Ga0182012_10004477_pt1 | contig 14565 bp, 14 predicted proteins | sample 612S2SmetaG_FD_120486 | JGI IMG/M metagenome (GOLD analysis project Ga0182012, IMG submission 120486) | Permafrost microbial communities from Stordalen Mire, Sweden - 612S2S metaG | ecosystem: Environmental > Terrestrial > Soil > Wetlands > Permafrost | place: Sweden: Stordalen | collected... | reverse complement strand
TTGTCAGAGGCGGCTTTGTGCGTCGCCGATTCCCTTCCATTGGACGGGCGCGTAGCTCAACTGGCAGAGCAAGTGACTCTTAATCACTAGGTTGAAGGTTCGATTCCCTCCGCGCTCACCAAATCCCTTTAGAATGAGGCCCTTGGAGGCAGACACAAATCACTTCTCTCCGTCTCTACAAGTCCGATCAAAATTTGTGCCTACCTTTTGCACTTTTATTTTTAGCCGTGCTTCGCGCAACCGGCTATTGACGGAAACAGCAGCTAGGTGAATGTACTTCATAGTTGTGGCCAAGTTTTTGTGACCGCAAATGTACATGAGCGCTGGCGCGTCAATTCCAGTTTCGGCCAGCTTGGTGCAGAACGTGTGGCGGAGGCTGTAGGGGACAAACCACAAGTCAAATTCATCAACAGTCTTGCCAGCCCTTCGCGCTTTCGCTGCCCTCAAGACTTGTACTGCGTCAGCGTGTTGGCCTCTTGTGCTGCTGTGACCTATGTGGCCTGTTTCGGTAGGCGCAGGAAACACCCAGTGGGGGTCTTCACGCAAACTCTCATCGACTAGCCCGCGTTTGATGAGAATATCCAGCACTCGCTGAGTGATCTCGACCGTTCGCCGAGACCCATCACCTTTGCCTTTGTATATCGTTATGCTGTCTCCATGAACTTGTGGCCAAGACAATTGGTGTAGTTCCTCCGGCCTGAAACCCATATCAAGTATGCTGCTGGCGACATCGCGCCATAGAGGACCAGAGGCTGCAAGGTACTCTGCCTCGTCTTCTTCGCGCAGGACGAAGTCCCGAATGTTCGCACCATTCAATAGGGTGATTTTGATTACTTTTTGGATTACGTCAGCATCGCAAGCAACATTCAGCAAGCGCTTTAGCGCTCGAAGGCTCCCGTTTATCGTTGATACGGAAAACTCCTCTTCAAGCATCCGGCCCTTATGCGCCGTCACGTCTGCGGTAACGATTGTGTCGAGTCTCTTAGCCGCCAGTGTCGATTTCAGAAGATGATTGATTGCGTTTTTGTAGTAGGCTACCGTGAAGTGTTTCGTCTTGTTGATTCTTACATCTGGCATGAAGACGTTTAGAGCATAATCCGCGAATGTGGGCGTTTTCTTTTTAGGTCCTATACCGACTTTACCCATCGCAAGTTCTGTCTTCCGTGCCGCCTCAATTTTTTCGGCGGCACGCTTGTCGCCAGTAAAACAGCTTCCCCTCTGTATTTCCCCGTCAAACATGAATTGATAGTGGTACACGCCACCGCGTTTTTTAGTCATAATTGTAAACCTCACAATTTCTTTCGTCGTTGTCTATTGCCCTCTCGGGATAGATCCGCAAACTTGCATTGCCGCAATGTCGCTGGGCCGATAGCGCACCAACTTCTCGGCCACGCCGACTCGCACGAACGGCAGGCTACCATCGGCACGCATTCTTTTGATCGTGCTTTCAGAGATTGCAAGTCGCTTCATTGCGGCTCTCTCATCGATTAGGTCTTCTTCATTTCGTATTGCCATTAGGATTTGTAGCGCCTCCGATTCGGCTTGCCGCGCCTCTTGCGCCAATGCTAGTGCCGCTTCGATTTCCCGCAAATGCTCCACTCGCTCCCGAATCGCAATCAAGGTGCCGATCTGTTCCAAGACGGCAATCTGCCGCTTTATTTCGTCGAGTACGAGTGCGCCACTCTCTTGTAGAGCCATCTCGGTTTATCCTGCTGCTTCACGCGCGTCATTGGTGCTCCATCGGCAAGGTCTCGGCTTGGTCGCCGTCGTGCGGCGATTCATCTACCCCTTCTTCTTCGATTGGTGAGTCGCCATCTGGCCGCCGCAACGGGCGGCTCTCTTGGCAGTGCTCAAGATAGTCGAGGAGGTCCATATCCATATCTGGTCCCTGCATCCAGGAAGCGCTCGCCTATGCGAGCGCCTCCGCATCATCGTCGGGATGATGATCCACGACCGCCGCTCCGCCTTCAGCTATCAATTCTGGAATCGGGTGGCCTTCTTTGAGCATTTTTTCCCGCGTCAAGAAGTTCGTGACATTGCTTGAAATGCGGCCATCTTTGCTTGTTTCAAGCTTTATGTATGCGTAGCCGGTCACACCCTTTAGGACGCCGAGATTCGGGAAGCCTGTCTTCGGATCAACATCGGCCATGTGGCAAAGGCCGACGTACAAATGCGTGTTCCACGCTCCCAGGTACGCCCGGATCTGACCGGCTGTTTGCTTGTTTTCCGCCCTGAGAGCGAGAGTCAGCATCTTTTTTCCAGTCTTGGATGGGTCGTTGTCAGCCCCCGACACCTCTACGCGATACCAAGCGGTCGGCAGAAGCTCAAACCCGGTTCCGTCGTCACCTACCAGCAACGCGAACCCGCCGTCAGTATTGTTCGCTTGCGGCTGAATATCCGCAAGCGGCTGAAATCCTTCTTTATTACTCGGCATATCTTTACTTGTCTGATCCACTATCTTTACTGTTTTTTCCAACGCCATAGTTACTAATCCTTTTTGTAAAACTGACTCACATACCCTTCCGCATCCAACGAAAGATCTATGCACCAATCCGGCGACGAACGCATGATTGACGCCAACTGATTCTCAACTTGTGCAGCTTCTGAAACTGCCGCCTCACATATAACCTCGTCATGTACAGTTCCGACAATTTCCAAACCAGCGACGTGACATTGGCGGACGGCATTCGTCAGCAAATCTCTGCAACCGGCCTGGATGATGTTTTCGGTGAGCTTCCCACCGTAGGTTCCGACGCGCATTACAACTCCGCTGTCTTCTGCACCGTCGTACCGGATGTCAGTCTTGAAGCCGAAACCCTTCTTTGTCGGGCCTTCCACGACATCGAGCGAAGCATTCCGATACCAGATTCGACGACCCGAGAGCAGGCGAATACTCATCGCCCTGGGGTCCGTGGCATTGACAACGTGCCCGTTTGCTTCCGTGATTGATTTATCTTTCAGAGCTTTTCGCACTGCCTCCTCAATAGCTCTCCACAGATGTACAATTTCCGGGTAGGCGGTTCTGAACCCGTGAACGATAGCTTGGGCCGATTGCTCGGTCAACTCGATACCCCAAGCTTTCGCATAGTTCATGAACTTCAGCCAGCCCATCTCGAAGCCGCAACCCAAAATGGCTACCTTTGCTAAAGCCTTCGTATCAGCGGCATCAATTTCATCCTTTGCGCCCAGCCTCTCGATGGAAAACTGTGTATAGAGTGATCCGCCAGAGCGGTACACATCAAGGACCTTGCCGCATCCGGCGACGTATGCCAGATATCTCTGCTCCACTTGTCGAAAGTCTCTGACGACGAACACGTGACCGTCTGTCGTCCGAAAAGCTGATCGGATAATGCTCTTCAACTGAAGGTGGTGATCAATTCCGGGCAACCATTCGCCACGCCGAACGGCTTCAGTGATCTCCGCAGTTGGGAACTCGATTTTGTCGGAGCCAGGAATATACTTGGGCGGTTTAGCGAGGTTGTGGACCATGGGTCCGGTACTTGAAAATCTGCCGGTGCCCGCTCGGTGATACGTGTACATCCCCCGCAGACGTTCATCGCTCGACACGTACTCGGCGATACGCCGATATTTGATGACTGCGGCCTTCGGCTGTTCTTGCTTTATCTCAAAAAGGCGCTTTACTTTTTCTGGAATCTGATCACCGGTCTTGAGGTATTCTGTGACGATTGCTTCCCGGATGGATTCCAGCGTTAGGCCCTCTTCGGCGCACCACTTCTTTACCTGCGCGTGTTTATGAAATGAGTCAATGCCCGTAAGCGCTTGAAATTTCTCCATCACGTGTTGGTGAATTATTTTGAGTTGCGCCTGGGCATTCGCTACCAATACCGTATCCACCGGCATCCCTCTGTCGTTGATGCGCAGCATGTCGGCGTACACTTGATGTTCCGAGGCTGACCATTTAGCAATTGACCGAAGCTGCTGGTGGCACGCGCGGGCAGCCACGACATCCTGCGCACCATATTGGATGAACTCTGCCCAGTCAGCCGGAAACGCTTTGGGGTCAGCGAAGTCGCCATCCTTATTAGGGATGCTGAACAGGTCGATAAGTTTGCGGCCAGATGCGAGCTTCTCTTCGCCTGCCGCAACTCCAAGTTGCCAGCATGACTGCTTCAGCTCGCGATGAAAGGTAAGCATCTGTGCGTGGGCACTCATGTCGTAGAAATTCTCCGGCTGCATGCAGAGACCGTGCGGCGTCAATAGCTTCTCCTTCAGCACCACATAGTCGAATACGCCCCAAGATGCGAATGGCTTGGTTGATAAAGCGTCAATCAGGCATTGGGGTGCCGGTCCCGCAGTTAAATCGATGGTGTACACCGGCCCGTCATCGCACGCAATGAATATCAGCAGTACCTCTGTGGATGGATCATCGGCGTAAGCGTAGTGGCCAATATTTGTTAGGTTGCCCCGCGAGCGTGTTTCCAAGTCGACGTAGATCAGCTTGGCGGCTGCGAGCGCCGCTTCAAGTGAACTGTAGTCAACCGGCATTCTGAACTTCCCCTCACCTACGTCACGTGGATGTACAAATTCGAAATGTGTACATCGCCGAACCGCTAATGAGGGGGAGACCTCGAATGGAAGACGCACTCGCAATAGCACTTCAACTCGCCCGGCTGGGTTTAAAGGTCGTCCCCTGCCAAGACAAAACCGGTGTTTATGATTGGCCCGCTAGGGCAACAACATGGGACAAGCAGATTCGGGAGTGGTTCACGGGCAAGTATGCCGGACACAACCTTGGCGTTGTTCTGGGATACGCGTTTATGCTCGTCGATCTAGACACGAAGAAGGACGGCCCATCGAACTGGGCTGTCTTTGTCGCCGGTCGTCCTTTTCCTGCGACTTTAGAAACCAATACACCAACGCTTGGAAAGCACTTATATCTCCGCGTTGATCCATCTATCGTGCTTCCGAGTCAAGCAGACTTCCTTGCGCCGGGAATCGATATTTGGAGCGGCGACCACCTTGTCATTGCACCGCCCAGCGTTCACCCCGACACTAAGACGCAATATCGATTCGCGCGGAACCCAGATTGGGCGCAGGGCGAAAGCTTAATCGCGGAAACACCTGCATGGCTGATTAACGAATTGGCGACTCCCGTGAGAAGGGTCAAGACTGGCCGCCACGGAGCCCTCGTGAATCACGCTACTCGTATTCGTCGAGAAGCCGGGCTTGATGTACATGAGATCGTATTGTGCCTTCAGATGTTCCAAGCTTCTCAAGGCTTCTGTAAGCCGAAGGCAGAACTGTACAAGCTGGCGACATGGGTGAGAGAGCATGTGCCGTTTGATCCGAGCGCAGTAACTTTCTCCGTGCGCGAGGCCGAAGCGGACGGTCAGGCGATTTTGACTGGCCTGGAAGCAAGCTTCAGAAATTTTAGTGCCCGGCGATTGCCGGGAATTTGATTGAGGAGTAGGGAACAATGACGAAGAAAAACAACAATAGCGTTGACAATCATCCAACCACACAGGAAGTGAACTCTTCACTCAGCCAGATCGCGGGTGGAGAAGAGCCGCCGATGGATTCAGAAGCGGTAAAAGCGTCCTTCGCTGAACGTGTCAATAAAATAAAACTACACCGCAACAAGGGAGATGTGATTGCGAAGTCGATTCACAACGCCTACAAAGTCTTGACCGGTACGCCAGGGTTGGAGAAGCTATTCGGACGAAATGTGCTAAGCGGAGAAATCGTTGCTCTACATGATTACGATACCCGCGATTTTGGTTTCGGCGACGTGGCAATCGCGAAAGACGCGAAAATCGATGAACTGCACATCGTAAAGATCTCGCGCGTGCTCAACGGTATTTTCGTCACCGACTTCGGCGTAGATCGCATTCGGCAGGCAATTGAAGAGTCGGCTGACCGGCGTAAATTCAATCCGATCAAAAACTATTTGGATGGGTTGCGTTGGGATCGGTTGCCTCGGCTGGACAGTTGGCTCATTGACTTTGCCGGAGCCGAAGATACAAAATACGTTCGGGCGGTTGGCCGCAAATGGATGATACAAGCCGTCGCGAGAGCCATCAGGCCGGGCTGTCATGCCGATTCCGTTTTGATTTTGGAAGGAAAACAAGGTATTGGGAAAAACTTTCTGATGGAGAGCCTCCTCCCAGACCCAGACTGGGCCGTCTCCTTCAACTCCTCTGACATTAATAAGGACATGGTTGTCTCTCTTGAAGGGAAGTGGTTCGGCGAATTCTGCGAGATGTACACGGCGAGCCGCGCAGAGGTGAAATCCTTGAAAGCTTTTATCAGCCAGCGAATAGATAACTACAGAAAAGTTTATCGACGCGATCATAAAGCCCATCCTCGGCTGACGGTTTTTTGGGGCGGCACAAATGACGACGAATATTTGTTGGACGAAACAGGCAATCGTCGTTTCTTGCCGATAAAAGTTCGCGGCACTATTCAGATTGAGGGTCTCAATGACGACAAAGGCAATCCTAAATTGTTTCTTGATTGTGCTGGTCTTGAAAATGCACGCGATCAATTGTGGGCCGAAGCCTACCAGCGATTCAAGGACGGGGAGGAATATAAGCTGACGACGAGTGAGTCGAGAGAGGCCGAACTTCAAACTCGGGAGCGATTGATTCCCGACCCATGGGAGGCTTCAGTCGAAGACTATTTGCGGGGCGGGAAGACGAAGATCACAACAACCTCCATACCGGACGTGCTGCAATATGCGATCAGTCTAGAGATGCCGAAGCGGACTGTGATGGATGATCGGCGCGTTAGAAAGATCTTGCGGAAACTTGGGTACGAGCCGGTGGTAGGGAAAGAAAATAAAAAAACTGTCAGGCAGTGGGTTCGGGTGGCAGGATAGGCGGCGTCTTGCTGTATGGGAGAAACAGTGTGATTGTCTGAAGCCTCAACCGAGGGGTCGATACGCCAACAGTGAGATGGCGACCGGCCCGCCGAGCCCACGTTTTGGCGCAATCGCCTTCGCCTCGAAAATCATTTGGAAGCAAGGCGAAAACTCAAAGGAACCATCCTTCGTCGGGATGAGTGTTTCAAACAGTGCCTTTGTCTTGAAGGTGTCGGTCAAAAGCTCCGTGAGGCGTTGTGAAACGTCTGGGCATTCACAAGATATGATCGTCATCGAGCCGGTTTCCCACGGGCGACGACCGACAAGGGCGAAAACGCTTCCGTCAGGGTCATCTTTCAACGACAGTGTTGTAGGTGTCCTTTCGACATTGCTTGGTTTTAGCGTTTCGATCATCGGAAGGTCGGAAGATGACGCCTCCGCCTTTTTTATGTCGATGAAGCCGGACGGCCTTAAGTGGTAGGGAAAGGGGTGCCCCTCAAATGCCTTGCACACTACGGAATTGTTTCTTGGAACACCCAGCAGAATTGGTGATGATGACCATAAAGACTTCGAATCAATTTCGTCACTCGCGGAGAGCTTGGTTTCTATTCCGTAGGCGCTGAAAAAATCGCTAATAAGTTTTCTTGCGATAACCTCGCCTTACAAAAGGTAGGACTTCGAAATCATTAGATTACTGCTGAATGCGGATGGGTGACGGTGCCTCAAATCCTCCAAGAGGTAGCGGTCATCGTCCGCCGCGATCACATCCCTGAAACTAAAGATCATCCCGGCTGTATCAGTGAAGAATACGGGTTTGCTGCAAACGACCGCTACAGGTGCGTCCTTCGACCTGAAATGTTCGTGCCAGAAAGCCAAACTCGGGTCATATATGCCTTTCGAGCAAGTGATCCTTACGCCACCACGATTAGATCGAGAGAGGGTAAAATGCCACTGCTGCTGGATGCCTTCCTTAGAATTTGAATATTTGTCAAGCGCGTCTCTTAGCTTGGCAAGGTTCACGCGCAATCGCATTCCGTCGCCAAAACCACCAGCTTCAAGCTCCGAGAATTCAACAAATCCTCCGGCCTCTGATCCTTCGGATAGGAAATTTAGGAGAGGGCCGAGCCTCCGTGGAAAAGAGCGGCTCAGGGTAACGTCCTTGAGAGCGTTCCTTTTCTCTTCCAAATCCGTTGCACTGCCTTCTTGGGCAGGCTCACGGGCAGCGTCTTTGTTCTCAGAAGACTTGAATAAAGCCGCAGCAGCAATCGCGACTCCTGCAATCTTCGCGCCTAGATCGATTGCATCTTTGGTGCTAAGACGTTCAGCGTTTAGAAGTGCGTTCTCGTCGATCTTGTCCTTGCGTACGTTCCGTTCGCTCGCCTCTTGAGCTTCCGCAGCAATTTTCTCGCAGTTGTTGCACGAGATAGTTTCCCCTTGTGCTCCCAGTACAATACCATCGATGGCTCCACATTTCGGACAAACTCCAGACGCCATCGAGATAGTTTATCGTTGACGGGTCGGGACTTTGGGCCGAAATCCTCTGGCGCAGCCGTCAGGCTTCGTCAGTTATGCCGAATCGACTCCAGCTCGACGCACCGGGCCTAATAGCTCGCGCTATTCTAGTGATCGTGCCAACGGCGGAAAAACAATAGTCTATTTCGACAATTCAAACGTGTTCCACGGCCAGCGCCTTGCGGGCTGGCGCATCGATGCCGTTAAGTTCCATAAGTATCTGGAGACAGCGGGTGACGTGTGGCAAGTCTATTTCTTTGCCGCTGTAAGCGATCCGCCGCGTTACAGTCAAACCGCGTTTTATAGACGCCTCAAGGATCAACTACACTGGGAACCCGTTGTATTCCTGCTTGGCAGCAAGACAGCGAAGTGCACCAACTGCAACACTATCCGTCGTCCATTCACTGAAAAAGGTGTTGACGTGGCTATCGCGACCAAAATGCTGACACACGCTATTAACCGCGCGTTTGAGACGGCCATCTTGGTGTCTGGGGACAAAGACTACCTCGATACGGTGAGAACCGTAAAGAATATGGGGCTTAGGGTAGAGATTGCTTCTTTTAGAAACAGCTTGTCCCAAGAGTTAGCCGCTGAGTCGTCTGCTCCCGTGCTTTGTTTCAACGACATCCGGTCGAATATCGAACTTCCTGTTGCGGATCGTGAAGCCGATCAATTGGTAGAGCCGGAACAGGACGGCCTAGCGGCGACTAACGCACTTTGAACCGCAACATTGCATTGCGGCGCTGAGGCTGTTTATTTTAAGCCGAAGTTGCTTTGTATTTTGCGTGTTGTGCCTCGATATACTGGTCGCCATGGGTTGCGCTTCACGAAGGTTGCTACTGCTAATTATCTCTCTTCAATCTAGTGCTTCTGTTTTGCTCGCGCAGGGCGGCACGGGTTATCATACGCTGAGTGACTTCGATCAAAAGGCCATAATTGCCGTCGTGGCTGGGGTGCTTGGATTCTTAGGCAATTACTTCGTTGACGCCATCAAAAAACGTCGAGAACCGCGCAAAGAGCTTTCGTTTGAGCTTCAGGTTACAGATCCTTTGATCGACGTTTCCTCTCAAGTCGCAGACAAGGTTAATGTTCAATATGGTCCCACAGTGGTCAAGAACCTCTATTACGTCGTTTTCAACGTCGAAAACACCGGCAATCGAGTAGTAAAAGAGGAGTTTGTTCGATTCCAGTTTGACGAAAAATCCCAAATACTTGAGCCATTCTTCGATCCAAAACCTGATCAAGAATTGGATGTCGCAGAGGTCGAATCCGAAGGGTCGGCGATGAATGAAAAGCGATACCGAATTGGACACCTTGAATCTGGCGCAAAAGTGGGCATCCGCTTTGTCCTGAATCACTCACAAAAGCCAACCGTAACTGTTGTGCCATTCAATAAAGAAGGTGATGTCGCCTTTCTACCCAGGTCTCAGAAGAAGGCCGCCGATGATCGGCAAAGGATAATTCGATTTACGTGGCTCGCATTTCTTTGGGGGACGCTACCGTATTTAGTGTCTATTGCTGCTATATTCCCGGAGGACACCAGAAGCTTATTTAGTGGTTTTTTGCGTTTAACAGTCTTTGTAATGTTGCTTCCGTCGATTGGACCCGTCGCGAAAGTCATAGCGGATGCGATACTAGCACGCCGAACTCCAAATTCAGCGGAGACGAGAGTTGATATCCATGCAGATGAAGCTGCTCACACGATAGTTGTAATGAACAGCCCGTCATCAAAGATAAGTACAGGAGAATCTAATCCTCATTCACGGGCAGCCAGCAGCATGGCACCCTAGATCGCAAGCCTTGCGGTCACCTCAAAACCGGCCAATAGAAAGTGTCCAGGACAAGGGTATTTAGATCGTGGAGATGATCGCTCTTTGAACGGCGGGTTGACCGTAACCGCGCATGTGTCTGTTTCTAATGCGGTTCCTCGTGTTTCGGGCAACCGGTTACGGTCGTTACACTCAAATCTATATAATTAGAGATTTTGTAAAGAGCAGGGGCGGGCGGCGCACACGATTCCGGGAATTATATGAAAGTGACCGTGCCGACCGTAACCGGGCGGTCGCGAAGAAGCGTTAACCCGAATAGAATCAGGCCACTACGTTGGTTACGGTCAAATCGCGATTTCCGGCGACCACCGCCAACCTGAATGGCTTCCACCCAGTCAACTGATCCACTTTCCCAGCGCGTTTCATCTAGGCACCTGCATCGAGCGCCTCGACAACTCTTGCTGCTGGGTCGTAGCCGCAACTTGCTGATGTCTTCTTTGTTTGCGCGGTAGTCGCAGTTAGTTCTGTATACTTAGCGATTTCTTGAAAAACGCGGGCGGTTTCGGCAGTTATCGGGACTTGACCAAGCTGACCGTAACCGCCCGTCGTTGGACACAACCTAATTACAGTCAGATGTATCGAGTATGCCGATTAAGTTCGACCACCCAAATCTATAAGGTACATCGCTTAAGGAATACGCCTTGGGCGTTCTTGATCTGTACTGTTCCGCCGTCAGCCCCATTTTGGCCGCAGCTTCCTGGGTCTGGGCTGACTCACGCCTTTGAATAATCTCTCGCAAGCCTTGCCAGTTTTCTTTATTGTTTGTGCGAGTTTCCCGATTGTACTCCTCCAACCTTCCACGAATAATCGCAACCGCTGGATGGGTCGCTTCCTCACCGTCAACCTCGATCTTTTCAGGTAACCGATCAATTAAGCGAGACACCGCCGTTCGAATTCGCGATGGTTCAAGTGACGGGATCATCGCGTCCTCTGGCATCCGTGTATATGACCAGCGAAGTCGCAACCAAGCGACAATCTCAAGGACGTGAGGCTCGATGCTTGGTTTCATCGATACCAAGTTTCCTAAAGGCGTGTAAGGAGGGGGACCGCACTTCTTTATCGAGCTGCGGAACATAAGCGACACCAGCGCCGCATCGCTGCCGGTCAGTCCCATCTTTCCGATCTCAAACATCGGAAGATAGTCTTCATATTTATGAGCTAAAGCCGCTCGCATTCTGGCATCGCGCTCTCGCGTGCTCAGCCGCGTTGCGGAGACTCTCACAATTTCACCGATGTCTTGCAGATCCATCAAGTCTGCGTAGAGATGTCTAGCTTCGAGAAGAGCACTGTCTTCTTCTGAAATTGTCACGAAGTACAAAGCGTTTGAATTTTCGCCCGCTTCGTCCTTCCTTGGCTGCAAGAGCATTTCAATCAGCTCCGAGTTAGCCTTTCGTTCCGGTACCTGCCGCACAGACAACCCAGCGGACAGCACTTGGTATTCCAGTTCCCGGCCAGCATCGTACCGTCGCGACAGGTGGTCAGCGCCATCTGGAATCTGTCTTTCTCTTGTGTGAACCACTTTTTAATGGACCTCCTGCGTCGTGCGTACCGTCGCTACCGGCCCGTTCGGGGTAGGAAGGAAAACTCCGGTAAAATCCAAACCGCCGCACATGAAGGTGGTGTGGGCGCGGTCGCCGACCGCTCACCCTTTTCTTCTAGGAAATTTCTGATGTGGTTTCTACAGGCGTTCTGGATATTTCACACATAAAGTAAAGGCCGTTGAGTGACTTTCGATGCGGGTCGTACGACGAAAACGCAAATCCGTGAAACGTGTCAAACGCAAATCTCCCGAACATTGAGAATTTCGCGTCGTACGACGCACTACCGGATTGTGGACGACCCGTCATCAGACGAAGAGGCTAGGAAGCTCCGTGCCGGACAGCAGCGGAAATCCAAAACCAAATTCGCCTGCCCCAATTGCGGTCTTAATATTTGGGGTCGTCCAGATACTAACGTTATTTGCGGTCTTTGCCTTGAAGTGCGCGGGCTGCGCCGGATGGAGGTCGGTCTGCCGACCGCCCCGGAAATCACCCAACTTAGGAAGGCCATTCGACAAGGCAAAGGACCGATTGACAAAATCGTATTTCCACGCCGCTGACCAAAGGCCGCGAAATCGTTTTCCCCTCGACCCGCAAGGCAAGCGCCGTTAGATTGATCACCATTCAGGCTAATTCTAAATTTGTTGTCGCTTTCTTCGAAGTTCTAGATAAGGAGGCGAAAATCGTCTGAGAACGCCGAGGTGTCGCTGAGCCTGCCAGTAACAATGATGTCTTTGTTTCGTTGTAGTCGGGAGCCATGCGAAAGCAACCGGCAAACCGTCCGAACGCGTTGCTTTTGGGGATTTGTACATCCGGGAAATACATATGAAGGAGCAATCCTCCTTCAATTTCCAGAAGGGTATGAATGTTCGACTATAAAGACTTTGAAGTCCCTGAACTAACTCTGGAGTCGTCTGACTCCATTCCGCCTTTGTCTGCCGAAAGTGTCGGCAGCAACGGCGAAGCGGCCAATAACGCCAGTCCACAAGCCAGCGAATTTCCTACGGAGCACGAAAAGCCCGCCCCAAACCCCTGGCATTTCGACCACTATGAAACCGGGCACTACGAGATCCAGGATAAATTCTTCGCTGGGTTCGACGGCGCGGTAAAGGACTTTTACCGGGACCTGCAATCGGAACCCGGCTACCGCCATACCAGCTTCACTGAGGTTACGTTTCGCACTTTGGAATCGATGGTGAAATTCGTCGGCAACCTGCGCAAAATGCGAACCGACTTCTCGGGAAGCGTTGCGGGGCCTTTTGCTTACCTGAGCTTGGTCGGTAACACCGCCGTCATTGCGGAGTCAACGTGGCGGTCCAGCGAATTGAGGGCGGCGCTCAAGGATCTGCGCATTTCCTGTAGCTTAAACGTTTTTCATCAGTTCGTTGTCAAGTTTGCAAACGAAAAAGAGGAGAGACACTTCAATTCGGACTGTGACGCGTACGGTGTTAAATTCGGCGACGGCAGGCGCACCACTCCTAAATTCCGGTTGCCGTCCACGCCGACAGATCCCGAAACCATTGAAGCTGTCTACTTGTTCGACGAAGACATCCAAGAATGGACGGCGCGAAGAAACTATGACGGCTTCGAGTTCGAGGTTGGTCCGTTTGGCGACCACGGAGAAGCAGCCAATGCGTGCGCCCAGTTTGATCTGTTGGTTTCTCTGATTCCGGCGTTTCTTGGGTAGGCTGTTTACAAGAAGCTCAGACTCTTCGGTTCCAGCGATCCTTACAAAGGATTACTGGAACCGGTTCTTTTTGTGCCCACAATTTCACGGGCTGACGGCGCAGCGATGTGTAGCGACCGCCCATCCATCTTGTGCGGTGGCGAACAAGATCGATTGACCAGCGGACAGCGTTCCCCGCGCCTAATCATTGTTGCTTTTACATTGCGCCAGCCTGCTTTTTAGCTCTGGCCTCCGCAGGCCCTATTACCTTGTCCTCAATTGAAATGAGCAGTTGTTCCAGGTCATCTTTTGGCCCGGACCGGCTAGCATGCCTTCCACGCCCAACAACTTGTGAGGCTGGCACGACCAATCAATTGTCGGTTCAATTCTAGAATATGATCGGTGGATCATGTCTCGCCCAAAGCTCACACTTGATACGAATACCTGTGGACGACTCGTAGATGGGTACGCCGAACTGCTGCCGAGTTTTCGCGCCGCCGTCAAGAAGAACTATCGTCTTTTCGTGACACCGCTCACACTTATCGAGCTGTTGCGGTGTTTTCAAAACGGAAGTGAGGAGCACTTCGCAAATGACCAACAAAGAATTCGCGCGGCGGTCGGTGCTGGCTCATTAACGACGTTGAGCTTTCCGGGCACCTTTGCCTTGGGAACGGCGCTGGGACTAACGCCTACCATCAATGTTTTGGGCGGTAATGAATTCAAGAGGTGGGTTCAGGCCGTACTTCATGCTCAGTGCTCTAGCGATCTGCTCGGCGGCAAAGTAAAACTGCCGAATGATAGAGGGCGAAGAAGATGGGGTCTTGATTTCAACATTCTTAATCGCCAACATGATGAGACTGTCAAGCATTACATCGAGGTATTGAAGCAGGTTCAAGAGTCTAAGGGCGTGCTTCCGCCGCGTCAGCGGTGGGCCCGTAACCTCGCCAAAAGCTTGGGATTCGAAATAGAGGACCAGGAGGCGCAAAATCTTGCTGACGCCCTCGACGCCGCTTACATGCGCTTATCTAGAGATTGTCAGGATGCAAAAAGCCAACAATACAAGCCTGCGAAACATGAATCGAACTGCGTGGACTATGAGTGTCTGGCGACAACTACTTTTACCCATCAGCGACAACTATTCTTACCGACTGACGACAACTACAACCTTTGCAAATTAACACGGATTGTTTAGAGTTGTGT
>Ga0182012_10004475_pt1 | contig 14569 bp, 15 predicted proteins | sample 612S2SmetaG_FD_120486 | JGI IMG/M metagenome (GOLD analysis project Ga0182012, IMG submission 120486) | Permafrost microbial communities from Stordalen Mire, Sweden - 612S2S metaG | ecosystem: Environmental > Terrestrial > Soil > Wetlands > Permafrost | place: Sweden: Stordalen | collected... | reverse complement strand
CGACCAACCGATCAGTCCTGACATGCCCAGGCCGAACCAGACAGTCTGTTGACCATTCTTCTGCACGCGGAGTTTACGAGCAGCCTTTGCGCTAACTTGCTGGACAAAGTCACTGTCTGCAGCGGGGGGTCGGTTCGCTCTTTCATCGGTCATTTTCAAACTCCGCCAGGCGCCCCATCAAACTACCTTCCATCTTCGCGACCGCGGTGCGAACGTTGCGCTCCTGTTCGTCCAGTTTCAGGAAATCGCGCTCGACGGCGTCTTTGAGCTGACTCAAATCCGATCCGCCAATGGCGCGGCGCACGGAGACGGTAAGCTGATCGCCTGCCTTCACCAGCACACCTTGATCGATGCCGACATAGGCCGTGCCACTATCTTTGGTTTCGTAAGTGAGAATCCCGGGGACAAGGGCGGCAACACAGTCGAGCCGGTGGGGGAGCAGACCGTAAGATCCATCGGTCGTGTCTGCGACGACGCGCAATACATTGGCTTTTTCGGCAAATACCCCAAAGGGAAGCAGGATTCTAAGGTTCATGGGTACTCGCAGTCGCAGGCTTTGGTTGTGGATCGGTCTTCTGGGTGTCTGGCTTGCTCTCGTTCGGCCTCGTTTTCTCTGGCTGCTTTGCGTCGGGTTTCTTGCCTTCAGGCCTCTTTGCCTCGAGTTGCTTTGTCTCCGGTTTCTTTGCCTCACCAATCGCGCCGATCATGTAGAGCGCGCTCTCCGGATAGTCCTTGAACTCGTCGCGGAGAATGCGTTCGCAGCCATCCAGCGAGTCCTTCAGGCTTACAAGCTTTCCTTTCATCCCGCTGAATTGCTCGGTAGTGAAGAAGGGCTGCGTCAGGAAGCGTTCCAGCCGGCGAGCTCGGCCAACTGTGTTGCGATCCTGCAGTGAGAGTTGCTCCATGCCAAGCATGGCCACGATGTCCTTGAGGGATTCGTACTGTGCCAGAGTGCGGCGAATCTCCTGCGCGAGGTTGTAGTGCCGGTCGCCTACGATGCCGGGCGTGGCCATCTTCGAGCTTGATTGAAGCAGATCGATTGCAGGATAGAGTCCTTCACTCGCCCGCTTGCGCGACAGGACAATGGACGCTGAGAGATGCGAAAACACATGAACCGCTGCAGGGTCGGTAAGATCGTCTGCCGGGACGTAGACGGCCTGGATCGAGGTGATGGCTCCGGCATGGGTATTGGCGATGCGTTCCTCGAGGCCCGAGAGCTCTGTTCCCATCGTTGACTGGTAGCCGAGTCTCGAAGGCATTTCGCCCAGAAGGCCGGAGACTTCCATTCCGGCTTGAATAAAGCGAAAGATGTTGTCGATCAAAAGCAGAACGTCGCGATGCTCGTCGTCGCGAAAATACTCGGCCATCGTAAGGGCCGCTGCGCCGACGCGAAACCGGCTTCCCGGGGGCTCATTCATTTGGCCGTAGACCATCACCATGTCTTTAAGGACACCGGCGTCTTTCATGCCGCGATAGAGTTCTTCGCCTTCACGGCAACGCTCGCCGATTCCACAGAATATGCTCATGCCCTGCTGATGGCCGATCATGTTGTGGATCATTTCGGTAAGAAGCACCGTCTTGCCTACGCCCGCGCCACCGAACAATCCAGCTTTTCCTCCGCGCTCCAGCGGGACAAGCACATCGATCGCCTTGATGCCTGTCTCGAAGATCTCGGACTTTGTCGAACGCTCTGAAAGAGGCGGTGGACTTCGATGGATTGTTCGCCACTGTACATTTTGCGGCGGCGGTTTGCGGTCGATGGCAGAGCCGAACACGTTGAACATACGCGACATGATCTCTTTGCCTACCGGTACTTCGAGCGGTTTGCCTGAATCCTCAACCTGCATTCCTCTGGCGAGACCCTCTGTCGGCGTTAGAGCTATGCCTCGAACGCGAGTGGCGTCGAGCTGGGCCATGACTTCAACAATGATCTTGCCTCCTTCTCCAGCGTGCAGCACGGAGAAGATTGGAGGCAGGCGCCTACCAAACCTCACATCGACAACGCCGCCGCGCACCGAGACGATTGATCCTAGATTCGGGGAGTGTGTTTCATTCTGAAGCCCGACTGCCACAGTAACCTCAATTCAGGACTTCGAACCTTAGTGGGGAAGGCTTTGATTCGCAATAAGGGCTTAGGGCAGGGAAACCTGGGAAGAATCGATGTCTAAAGGCTCAATCGGATTGACGACAAACGACGTTGGTGCTGGGGGCTTTTGCTCGGACCAAGGGATTCGTCGGATGTGCAGGGTCCATGATTGTTTGCTATTTGGAAACGATTGTTTGGTCCTGGTCGTAACGCTGCTCCGTGTGCGATGACTTCTCCGCTGCCTTTTCAGCAACGCGCTGGATCCTCTTTAGTGCGGAGGGGTCTGATACGGTCTCGTCTTCAACCTCGGTTTCTACCGGGTTCTCGAATTGTTCAGGCATGGTTGGTTTCTCCTTCCATCACGATGAACCGTGCGCGCGGCAAGTTCTGATCAGTTTTGCTCTCCCGTTGAGGCCCTGTCGAACCAGGATTCGCGAATCGATCGGCAATTCATGCAGAACTGGCCGGGCGTTTGGCCGTCGTTGGTTTGAACAGTCGCGCAATCGGGATTGCGTCTTTCTCTGGTGAGCAATTGTGATCTGAATTTCTGAACTGGCTCGTTCGATACTTGCCACGCTATGCGAAGGCATCCGTGCTTTTTGCAAGTGGATCAGGTCGACAGACAATTCCAAATGAGGCGCAACGCAGCCCTGCGTTATCGCAAGGCCTTGCAGGCCCTCGCGGGAAAGGGAAGAGATGTCATGAGAGTATTAATCGCGGTTGACGATTCGGGGTTTGCAGACCATCTACTACGTGCAGTCGAAGCTGGAATTCGGCATGAGAGTACCGAGGTCCTGGTCCTGCATGTGCTGGAGCCTGTTCAGCCCGTTCCCCCACCTGAGATGGCCCAGGATTACGCACCCGAGTTGGAAGGTCAGACGCCGGCGGCTCGCGCATTGGTCGAGCGGATTGCGAGCGAACTGAGGAACGCCGGTTTTGCTGCACAAGGTGAGTTTCTCATCGGAGACGTGACTGGGTCGATTCTCGGCAGAGCAGCTGACTGGCGTGCCGATCTCATCGCGGTTGGCTCGCATGGGCCGAAGGGTACCCTCGACTTCTTACTCGGCAGCGTGGCGGAGTCCGTCGCTCGTCGAGCTGAGTGCTCGGTGCTCATCGTTCGAGCATCGGCCGGCAAGTGATGAAAGCGCTGCCGTAATGACGAACGTCTATGCGGCCGCGCTGCTCGGGAAGAGAATGCGGAAAGTGTAGTAAAAAACAGAGTCCTCAGAAGGTCGAGGGCATGTTCGGTTAAGGGGAGCATTTATGACAACGACAGAGAAGTGCGAACATCCTGGCTGCAACTGTGTGCCCGCCATTGGCGAGAAGCATTGCAGCACCACATGTGCAGAGGCAGAAAAGAGTGCCAAAACACCGTGCGAGTGCAAGCACCCAGAATGCAGCGCAACAGGCCTCAAGATGTAGGTTGGCGTGCCCCTGACCCTGCCCTGAGTCAAGGGCTCATGTCAGATATCCAACTTAGTTCCACAGCGGAGGGTAAACCACGGCATGGCACACTCTGCGAGATTCGCAGCCATACCTGCTCCGCCTGCACTGGATGAGTTGTGTGTCAGCACGCTGCGTTTTTTTGGCGGTAGACATGGTGCGGTAGGCCAACTCGGGCCACACGGGGCTGCCGGTGGGGTCAGCGGCCATGGCGTATGTCTTGTGGGACAGGTCGTTGAAGTTCAATCCGACGGAACCGCAGCGGCCGGACCGCAACCGATTTGCCTGCTCGGCCGGCCACGGTTGCGCTTTGCTCTATGCTCTGTTGCACGTTACCGGATTTGATTTGCCACTTGAAGAGCTCAAGCATTGTGGTCCGTGCGTAGGTCGCACGCCGGGCATCCCGAGTATGGCAAGGCTCCGGGCGTCGAAGCGACTACGGATCCATTGGGCCAGGGAGTCGCGAACGGCGTGAGCATGACCATCGCCGAGGTGGCACCGGCGGCGCGTTTCGACAGGCCACGTCACAGGTTCGTGGACCACTACACCTATTTGTCAGAGCAGGCGATTTTGAAGAAGGAATCTCATCGGAGGCCGGATCGATCACATTGATGCTGCAGCGCCGGGGCCTGGCTCACGAGAGTCTTCTCAGAGCCAGGCCCTTGCGCGGTGTTGTTGCGACTGTTGTCAGGCGAGAACCGGCTCATCATGGACGACGCAAAGGCTGTGATCTGTACCAGAGAGAATCTCTTTTGCTTTTGCGACTGCTTCTGGAGTGCCGTGAGCGATCAGCAGGAACTTGTCGGTCTTCAGGGCCACGTCGTACTTGAGGACGCTATCCCTGGGGATGCCGATGCTCACAAGGCCTGCGCCCACTGCGCTAACGCCGCCAACAACCGCTGCGCCCTCGAGGCCCGCGACGATCCAGCCCACGAGTGGGCCGGCGACGAGGATCGGGCCGATGCCTGGGATAGCGAATACGGCTGAACCGAAGAGGAGTCCCCAGAAGCCGCCCCAAAACGCTCCGACTTTTCCCCAGTACTTCATTCGGTCGCCTGCGTTGTAGTAGCCGATCACATGCTCATCGGTGTGCTGATTCCTTGCGGCGATCGAGAGGCTCTTCATGTCTACGCCAGCCATTTGCAGTTCCTTGATTGCATGCTCTGCCTGCTCGTGTGTTTCGTAGATGGCTACTACAGAGTTAGTAATGCTCATTGGTGTTCTCCGTTTTACTGGGTGGCTTGAAGCGGGGGCGGGTTGCCGTCAATTTGCGGCGTACGGACGCAATGGGTGCTCGCTATCGCGAAGGGATGAAGCGATCACCAGAGACATCGAGAGTTTCGGTGCAGCGCCGAAGAGCGTTGCGAGCTTGAGTCTTGCACTCGGGGAAAGTGGGATTCTGTGCAATCCGGACCATACTCGCTGCAGCGACATCCCGCGTGAGCCATGATTGCCGCTGATGGTACTTATGTTTTGCCAATTTGGTTTGGAAGCGCCGCCAGGAGATGTTTAAAAGAGAACATCAGAGATCTCTGATGGGACTTGTAGATCGAACTCAGCGGGGCTCGTTGTCCTGCCAGGAGATCGTCATGCGGGACGGAATTTACTTGTAAGTATGGCTACGAAGATCATGCTGCCTATTGACTTGAGCCTTTCGCTGCAGGCAGCTTTGCGGATCGCATTGGACCGGGCTTTGCACTTCCATGCGGAGGAGTGCCCGGTCAACGCTGTCCCAGGGTTTTCGACCACTACGATTCTCGATCTGATTCCCGAGGGCGCGCTTATTTGCGGGAGCAAATTTGTTTGCAAAGGCCCAACCTGCCAAGAACATCAAGGCGCATGAGGCAGGGGGAGTGAAAGCCACTTCGAGCGTCGAGGTTGGAGATGACATCGCTGGAAGCCTCATGGAGGTCGTGGCAATCAGGCGGGTTGGAGGACGGAGAGCTAGTTTGACCATCCCGAGACCTATCAAGTCAGGCAAGATCATGGTGCATTTAGTCCAAAATGAGCATCCTCGGCCACCTCAGACAGAAGCACCGAACGGCCCTGGAAGGCAGCAAGGAAAGCGGTTTGTTCGACTCCCCTCAGGAAGGGTATTACCAGTGAGCGCGCAGGGACTTACGTCGAGCGTGGATGTCGTCGCGGAGCCCCGCGAAAGCTTGCCCGCGCCAACACCTATTTTCCGAGGCTCATTGTTCGGGCTGGTCGCAGGCTTCTTCGATTGGTTTGGGAACCTGGGTATCTTTTCGTGGAAGGTCCTACGGGCTGCTGTGACGCCACCTTACGAGTGGCGGGAACTCATCCGCCAACTTGACGAAGTGGGGTCTCAGTCATTCCCGCTGGTGGCTCTGGCCGGAGCTGCAATTGGTGCGGTGCTTTCGATGGAAGTTCGTTACAGCATGACGCGCTTTGGGGCCACATCCATGCTGCCTTCCGCCGTCGTCTACTCCGTCATCCAGGAGATGGGGCCGACCGTAACCGGGCTGGTGGTGAGTGGGCGGGTGGGTGCAGGCATTGGTGCGGAGCTTGCATCGATGAAGGTGACTGAGCAGATTGACGCGATCGAAGCGTCTGCAATCAACCCTTACCGGCTTCTTGCAGCCACCCGGATTCTGGCCTGCATTCTGATGTTGCCGCTGCTGACCATCGCAGCGGATGCGAGCGGCGTTTTGATGGGCTGGGTGGCTCAGACTCTCGTTCAGCCGATTTCATTCCACCAGTTCATTGACGCAGGCTTTCGCGGATCCACTCTCAAGGACTTTCTCCCGCCCACATTCAAGACCGCCGTCTTTGGCCTGATCATCGGGCTCATTGCCTGTTTTCAAGGAATGCGAACACGGGGCGGCGCAGAGGGAGTGGGCCGCGCGGCCACCAACTCCGTGGTGCTTGCGTCTCTGTTCGTGATTCTGGCCGATGTGGTGCTCGTGAAATTCATTCTCGTTGTCTTCCAATAGTCCGCGCCTGAGCGCAAAGGGAAACTGAATGGCTACAACTTTTGAAATCCCGCCAAGCAAACAGGAACCGGAAGAACACTTCGAGGCGTCCGTCGTTGCGGTCAAGGATCTGCGTAAAGCGTTTGATGGGCGCGTGGTCCTGAACGGAGTCACCCTCACCGTTAAGCGAGGTGAGACTCTGGCGGTGCTGGGTCGAAGCGGGACAGGAAAGAGCGTGTTGCTCAGGCTCATAGTCGGCCTTGAGACCCCTGACTCCGGCTCCGTTTGCATCCATGACCAAAACATCGCGGCGCTGTCGATCGACGGACTCAGCAAGATTCGCATGAAGATGGGCTTCCTGTTTCAGCATGCCGCACTCTACGACTCGCTCACGGTGGGCGAAAACGTGGCCTTCCCGCTGGAACACCATCGTCGAGACCTCTCCAAGGCGGAGCGGAGCGAACGGGTCAACCAACTCCTTACCGAAGTGGGCCTGGATAGTCATCTGAACAAGATGCCCTCTGACATTTCGGGCGGAATGCAAAAACGCGTCGGACTGGCGCGAGCACTTGCATTGGAACCGGAGATTCTGCTGCTCGACGAGCCCACGGCGGGTCTTGATCCCATCAGCTCAGGTGAGATTGACGAGTTGGTACTCAAGCTTCAGCGCGAGCATCAGATGGCATCGATTGTGGTGACGCATGATCTGCACAGCGCCAGGACGATCGCTAACCGGCTGGCGATCCTGAATGAAGGCAACGTGGTGATCGAAGGCCGGTTTGAAGATCTGGAACGAAGCGATATCGCATTTGTGCAGCAGTTTTTGAAGCAGTCGTAGGAGGCAGTATGACTCGAGTGGCAAGACTAGGCATTTTCATCGTTGGGACACTGGCAATTCTTGCCGCCGGGGTCTTCATTATCGGAAGCAAGGAGTATCTCTTTCGCTCCACCTATCGCTTAAAGACGCAATTTGACAATGTGGCCGGCCTGACCGAGGGAGCCGACGTGGAGGTGGGCGGTGTGCACAGCGGAATGGTTGAAAGCATCAATCTGCCCCACAAGCCCGGTGAAAAAGTGAGTGTGGTCATGAATCTCGACAGCTCAACGCGCGAGATTCTGAAGCAGGACTCGGTTGCCTCCATCGAGACAGAAGGAATGCTGGGGAATCAGTACGTCGCTGTCTCCTTTGGCTCAGCCGGGCAAGCCGACGTCAAAGACGGCCAGACCATCCAAAGTCAGCCGCCGCTGGTGCTTGCCGACATGCTCAAGAAAGCCAGCGGCATCCTTGATACAAGCCAAGAGGCGATCGGGAACGCGACTTTGGCAACGGCCCATTTGAACTCAGTGAGCGCCAAGATTGACGCTGGCCAAGGGACGATTGGAGCCCTTGTGAACGACAAGCAGCTCTACAACAATCTCGCGCAGGCGACATCGACTTTGCAGACAACCATGGTTCAGGCGCAGACCGGTGTCACCGACTTCCAGGAAAACATGGAAGCCTTGAAACACAACTTCATTCTGAGCGGTTACTTCAAGAAGCGAGGCTACGAAGATGAGGCGTCTCTTACTGCAAATGGTATCGGCGAACTCCCACACGCCACACCCGTCAAGACCTTCACGTTTTCGGTAAAGCAGCTCTTCGACGGTCGCGACTCAGCAAAGCTGAAGAACCAGAAAGCACTTGATGCCGGCGGCGCGTTCCTGGCGGCGAATCAATTTGGAGTCGCGGTAGTTGTCGTCTCCGCAGGAGCAGAGGGTGATGCTGCCAAGGATCTGGTCCTGACGCAGGCCAGGGCGATGGTGGTGCGCAATTATCTGGTTGATAACTTCGGCTTCGACGACAGTCAGCTTAAAACGCTGGGGTTGGGCAAGCAGGCCGGCGCAAATAACGACGCCGAGGGCGGCTCGATCCAGATTGTCATCTTTCCTGCCGGAACCGAGATTCCACCTGCAACGAAACCTTCAGTCTCCTCGACAAGTGGTGAAGCTCCCGTTCTTCTGCCGCACGCCTCAACAGACCGGACACAGAAGCCGTAGTGCCTGCGCAACTTGCCGTTCAGAATGGGGCTGCTATTGACTGACCTTCTTTGCGCGCAAAGGGTCGTGCAGGGCAGCTTATCGGGCGTCTTGTGGGGTCAATATAGCTCAGCTTCATTTCTCTTCGTTTGCAATGATTGAACATGCAGGCGACTTAACCACATCGTCTTCCTGGTAGCTCTCAAGTGAAGCTGGCCCATTCGGCCTCGATTGTAATGGCCGAAAGCTGCCCTGAAAAGCGACGGCCTGGGCAGAGAGCGAAAGTATCCCGGAAGACCACATCACAGAGATTGAAGCTGAGCCAATCAGCTTCAGTACCCGATTGGAGATCAACACATGCCCCTTGTCACACTTGTTCTCACCCTTATCGTCGTTGGCGTTCTGTTATGGCTCGTCAACCGCTTCATCCCCATGCAGGGACAGATCAAAGGAATCCTCAATGCCGTTGTGGTGATTGCCGTGATCATTTGGCTTCTCAAGGTATTTGATCTTCTTGGCTACATCACGCAGTTCCGCGTGGGCCACTAACAAGGCTCGCAGCAGGGAAGCACAGATACATATCTGGCTAACGAACCGCACGTGCAGCGCACCACAGCAGATTCCTGCCTGCCGGGAGATATCGTGAAATTGAAGTTTTTCCTAGCAATTGGAACTGCAGCGGCGTTGAGCGTGATTGCTCAAGCCAGCCCGCAAACCGCATCGAACGAATCTACAGGTTCAGCAGCGGAATTCCGTGTCGTGGTTGTCAGCCGCACGATCCAGGCAGTCAGCTACGAACATCGTGGCGGACCCACGGATGTGGATTTCGCTGGAACCGCCTTGCTGCCTGGAGCAGACGGCAAAGCGAAGGTGCGCAGCAAACGCGGCACCATGGAAGTGGAGGCGGAGTTTGGAAACCTGCTCTCCCCCACGACCTTTGGCGGCGAATACCTTACCTATGTGATGTGGGCTATCTCTCCTGAAGGCCGGGCGGTGAATATGGGAGAAGTGGTTGTTGGCGGCAATGATCGCAGCAGGCTGACCGCAACCACCGATCTTCAGGCATTCGCTCTGATTGTGACCGCGGAGCCCTACTATGCAGTGCGGCAGCCGAGCAACGTGGTCGTGTTGGAGAATGTTATCCGGCCAGATACCCGGGGCACTACCGAATCAGTGAACGCGAAGTATGAGCTGATGGAGCGCGGGGGATATCTGCCGACAGGTTACAAATTCGATCCTGTGGTCCTGAAAGCTAAACTTCCTCGCGAGTTTTACGAAGCGCGTAATGCCCTGCGCATCGCCGAGTCAGAAGGCGCGCCAACCTACGCAGCCGAAAGCTACCAGCACGCCAGCGCGTTGATGAAGAACGCCGATGATTACGCCATTTCGAAGCACTACGACAAGCAGGGTTTGATAGCAATCTCACGTCAGGCTGTGCAGACTGCTGAAGATGCGCGAGAGATCGCGGTCAAGAGGAACGACGAGGCTCGTCTAAGGGCTGAGCGGCTGGCGTCGAGCGATACACAAGGCAGGCTGCAGGCTCAGGCAGATGATGCAAATCGCATGACTGCCCAGGCGCAGTCTGAAACAGAAAGAGCACATGCCGCAGCCGACAGGGCAAGAGCTGATATGGCTGCAAATCAATCCGCGGCAAATGCGGCAGTCTTAGCCGCACAAACTGACTCAGCAAGCGCACAGGCCAACATGGCCGCCAATCAGGCCGCTTCGGCTGCCGCAGTCAATGTGGCGCAGGCCAACTCGGCTAACGCACAAGCAGATGCAGACCGGTCAAGGGCCAAGATGGCCGCGAATCAGGCTGCCTCCAACGCCGCGCTCAATTCGGCGCAGATGGATACCGCAAAGGCACAGGCCGACATGGCAGCAAACCAGACAGCATCGGCGGCTGCAGTGAATGCAGCGCAGACCGACGCCGACCAATCCCGCCGGATCGCTCAGCGGGCGCAAGAGGGCGAGCACCGGGCAGTCAGCGACAAGGCAGCCATGCGTGCGCAGTTGTCTTTGCAGTTGAACAAGATTCTTGAAACTCGCGACAGCGCGCGCGGACTTATCGTCAGCATGTCCGATGTGCTCTTTGACACCGGGCAGTTTTCGCTGAAGCCGGGTGCACGCGAGAAGCTGGCGAAGGTCGCCGGCATCCTGATTGCCTACCCAGGCCTGAATATCGCGGTGGGCGGGTACACAGACAATGTCGGCGGCGATGCGATGAATCAGACGTTGTCTGAGAATCGCGCCGGGGCAGTCCGCACTTACCTTGTACAACAGGGTGTCTCGACGAATTCAGTGACCGCGCAAGGTTTTGGCAATTCATCACCGGTAGCCTCAAACGACAACTCGAGCGGTCGCCAGGAAAACCGGAGGGTAGAGCTTGTGGTCTCCGGCGATGCTATCGGCAGCCCTGTGAATGCAACTACCGGCAGCTTGCAGTAACCCAAGCGAATGACCGCCGCGGCCCCCGGTCGGGGCCGCAGCGGTGTTCCTGTTCAATGAACCCACACCTGCCGCGGCGCTCTTGAGATCGATCAGCTCACAACTCCTTTTGAGATCAGGTGAGAAGAGAACGAAGAGGGCGGGAGTTATGCCGTTTCCCAGAACGAACATGGGTGAGTTGCCCACCATATGATTGACCGAGGAGGCATATCTGAAAACCCCCATCAATGCCTGCATGTTGCCTCTACCCACACGTATTGCATTTATTGGAAACTATCTGCCGCGCGAGTGCGGCATTGCTACGTTTACTACCGATTTGTGCACTGCGCTCGGATCTGAATATGGACACGAACGCCTGTTTGCAATTCCCGTCAACGATCCAGATTCACACTACGAGTATCCAGATAAAGTGCGGCTTGAGCTTGAGCAAGAGGATATTGCCTCGTACGAGCGTGCCGCAGACTTTCTCAATTTCAACGGGAACGATCTTGCCTGCCTGCAGCATGAATACGGAATCTATGGCGGCACCGCGGGCCGCCATGTGCTGGCGCTGCTGCGCCGGCTCAAGATGCCCCTTGTGACAACGCTCCACACGGTGTTGCGCGAGCCGGATCCGGATCAGCGACTCGTGCTCGAAGAGATTGCGCAGCTCTCCGATCGCATCGTCGTGATGAGCGAGCTTGCGGCGCAGATGCTCCGCGAAGTGTACTCGGTTCCAGGCGGCAAGATCGATGTGATCCCTCACGGCGTGCCGGATTTACCATTCATGGACCCCAATTACTTCAAAGATCGCTTCGGTACGGAAGGCAAGTCGGTGCTGCTCACATTCGGGCTGCTCTCGCCAAACAAAGGTATTGAGAATGTGATTCGGGCATTGCCGGCAATTCGGGCGAAGCATCCAAACGTGGTTTACCTGGTTACCGGAGTGACACACCCTCACATCCGGCGGCGCGAAGGCGAACGCTATCGCGAGAGTCTGGTTGCTCTGGCTGCGGAACTTGGCGTCTCTTCGCATTTGATCCTGGACAACCGCTTTGTAAGCGCAGAAGAGCTTGTGGAGCACGTCGGCGCCGCTGACATCTACATCACGCCGTATCGGCAGGAGGCACAGGTTGTCTCAGGCACGCTGGCCATTGCGCTTGGCGCGGGCAAGGCCGTTGTTTCCACTCCTTACTGGCATGCGCGGGAGCTACTTGCCGAGAAGAGGGGCCTGATCGTCCCATTCGATAACCCTGAAGCCATTGCGGAAGCGGTTCTTGGGTTGCTTGAAAACGATGCTGAGCGCCACGCCATGCGCAAGCGCGCTTACCTCTACTCGCGCGGAACCACCTGGCCCAAGACAGCTCAGGCCTACATGGCGAGCTTCCAGCGGGCGCGTTTCGAGAGATCATTGCAGCCACGAGCTGCGCGTACCAGCGATTGGCTCGATAAAAGGACAGGCAGCCTGCCGGCCCTGAAGACTGCGCACATGTTCAGACTGACCGACGACACGGGAATTCTGCAGCACGCCATTTTTTCTGTCCCCAACACCAGCGAGGGATACACCACCGACGATAACGCGCGCGCGCTGATTGTATCTACTCTTCTCAGCGAGAGCTCCATGGGTGAACGCAGACCAAAGTATGCGAGTCTCTCCCATCGCTATCTTTCATTTCTCTGGCTGGCTTTCCACACGGACACGGGACGATTCAGAAATTTCCTTAGCTACGATCGCAAATGGCTTGAAGACGTCGGCTCCGACGACAGTCACGGGCGTGCCCTTTGGTCTCTCGGAAAGGTACTGGGGGTTTCGCGGAACGCGGGACTTCGCGGGGCCGCCGGACGGCTGTTCGAAGCTGCTGCTCCTGCCACTCTCTCATTCACCAGCCCACGCGCCTGGGCATTCAGCATTCTGGGAATGCAGGCCTACCTTGACTGGTTCCCCGGAGACAGAAACATACAGGGTGCTCGCAATGTTCTGGCCAATCGCTTGCTCGACATCTACGAGCGCAGCCACACGACAACATGGCGGTGGTTTGAGAAGAGCCTTTCCTACTCAAATGCAAGATTGTCTCAGGCCCTCCTTCTTGCCGGATGGCGCAGCGACAATCAGCGTATGATCGAGGTCGGCATGGATTCGCTGAAGTGGCTCGTAGTCGAGCAGCATCGGGATGATGCTGAAGTTTTTGTGCCGATTGGGTCGAACGGCTTCTTTGTCGAAGGAAGCGACAAGGCACGCTTCGATCAACAGCCTGTGGAGGCTTGCGCAACGATTTCTGCCTGCCTTGAGGTCTTCAGGCTTACTGAAGAGCGATCCTGGCTGGAAGAAGCACGGCGGGTGTTCAGCTGGTTTCTGGGCAGAAACGACTTGCAGATCCCAATCTATGACGCCTCAACGGGAGGTTGCCGAGATGGACTTCACCCCGATCGAATCAATGAAAACCAGGGTGCAGAGTCGACTCTTTCGTTCCTGATGGCGCTCCTTGAAATGCAGGCGGTAACGGCAGCAAACGAGGTTGAACTGGAAAAGGAAGCGAGTGTCACTTTTTGAATCCACCAATTGTGCCGGCTGAATTAATTGAGACCGGCGTTCAGGACAAGCCAAAGACCGGGGCCTGTGTAGATCGTCCCCTTTTCGTGCGTGAACCCGGCAACCCCATTTTGAGCAGGGAAAACTGGCCGTATCCGATCAACAGTGTATTTAATGCCGCGGCCGTGCGGCTGGCGGATGGAGATACTCTGCTGCTGTGCCGTGTTGAAGACCGCACGGGCTTGTCGCACCTGTGTGCCGCGCGCTCCGCAAACGGCATCGACGGTTGGCGGATCGATCCACAGCCAACCCTGATGGCGAATCCAATCGATTATCCAGAGGAAATGTGGGGCATTGAGGATCCGCGCATCACTTACGTTCCCGAGCTTGAGCAATATGCGGTGGCCTACACATCATTTTCTCGGGGCGGCCCCGGAGTCTCACTGGCACTCACCAAGGACTTCAAGAAGTTTGAGCGATACGGCGTTATCATGCAGCCGGAAGATAAGGACGCGGCCCTGCTGCCCCGAAGGATTGGCGGCCGCTGGGCCCTGATCCACAGGCCGGTCACTACCCTGGGGGCGCACATGTGGATCTCCTACTCGCCGGATCTTCATCATTGGGGAAGTCACAAGATCATGCTGGCTGCACGGCGAGGCGGATGGTGGGACGCGAACAAGATCGGCCTTTGTTCACCACCCATCGAAACGGAGAAGGGCTGGCTGACCATCTACCACGGAGTCCGTCAAACTGCCTCAGGCAGCATCTACCGCCTCGGTCTAGCCCTGTTTGATCTGGAGCACCCTGAAGTCTGCCTGCAACGAGGAGACTCGTGGATGTTTGGCCCTGAAGAGCCGTATGAACGCGGAGGAGATGTGAAGGATGTTGTGTTCCCCTGCGGGCAGACCATTGGCGCAGATGGAGACACAATCCACCTTTACTACGGGGCTGCTGATTCCAGCGTAGCTCTGGCCACGGGCAGCATCCGCTGCCTGCTCGCGTGGCTGGACCAACACTCTAGCCCGGCCGAGGTCTCTGGATTTTAGATTCAAGCAAAACGCGATCGGGAGGGGAGAGACAACCTGAGCAACTCAAGGCAAGATTGGCCCGGTTGGCTGGCGCATGTGCTTTGGT